>Ga0194128_10000383_pt1 | contig 80750 bp, 80 predicted proteins | sample TA2KigCa65mmetaG_FD_148650 | JGI IMG/M metagenome (GOLD analysis project Ga0194128, IMG submission 148650) | Freshwater microbial communities from Lake Tanganyika, Tanzania - TA2015037 Kigoma Deep Cast 65m | ecosystem: Environmental > Aquatic > Freshwater > Lake | place: Tanzania: Lake...
CAGATAGACCAAGAACTCCAGAGGCTGTGGGACATGGCTGACACTCAGCCCAGCAAGGGACGTTCGGTAACAGTTTCATCTGAGGCAACCAAGTCCCTTCGGTAACAGTTTCTATTGACGCAACACGGGGGATTGTAAAAAGAAGAGGCCGCCCCGGCATTCCGGAGCGGCCTCTTGAGGTTCCTGTTGGAGTGGCCTGGCCTAGTAGTCCATGGGAGGACCCGCGGGAGCCGCGGGCTTTTCCTCTGGGATTTCCGTAATCATGGACTCGGTGGTCAGGACCATAGCCGCCACGCTGGCCGCATTCTGCAAGGCATAGCGGGTGACCTTGGCCGGGTCCACAATTCCCCGCTCCATCATGGGACCGAACTTGCCGAGCTCCGCATCGTAGCCATAGTCATCGGCATGCTGGCGCACGTCGTTCAGCACCACTGCGCCTTCCTGGCCGGAGTTTTCCACGATGATCTTGAGGGGCTGTTCCAGCGCCCGGCGCACGATGTTGGCGCCCACCTTTTCCTCTTCGCCCAGGTCCCGCAGGCCGTCAATAACCCGCTGGGCGCGCACCAGGGCCACGCCGCCGCCGGGAACGATGCCTTCTTCCACTGCAGAACGGGTGGCGGAAAGGGCGTCCTCCACGCGGGCCTTGCGCTCTTTCAGCTCAATCTCGGTGGCTGCGCCGACCTTGATGACGGCCACGCCGCCGGACAGCTTGGCCATGCGTTCCTGGAGCTTTTCCCGGTCGAACTCGGAGGTGGTCTCCTCAATCTGGGCCTTAATCTGGTTGATGCGGGCCTGGATGGCCGACTCCGCGCCGCGGCCTTCCACAATGGTGGTCTCGTCCTTGGTGGCGCTCACCCGCCGGGCATGGCCGAAGTCTTCCAGAGTGGCAGAGTCCAGCTTGCGGCCGGTCTCCTCGCTGATGACACGCCCGCCGGTGAGGATGGCGATGTCTTCCAACATGGCCTTGCGGCGGTCGCCGAAGCCGGGGGCCTTGACCGCCAGCACGTTCAGCGTGCCGCGCAGCTTGTTGACCACCAGGGTGGCCAGGGCCTCGCCATCCACATCCTCGGAGATGATTACCACGTTCTTCCGGCCCACCTGGAGCAGCTTCTCCAGAGCGGGGAGGATGTCGGCAACGGCAGACACTTTCTTGTCGGTGATGACCAGGGTGGAGTCCTCAACAACCGCTTCCATGCGGTCAGAGTTGGTGATGAAGTAAGGGGAGATGTAGCCGCGGTCAATCTGCATGCCTTCGACGTACTCAATCTCGTCGGAGAGGCCCTTGGACTCTTCCACGGTGATGACGCCGTCCTTGCCCACCTTTTCCATGGCTTCGGCGATGGTCTGGCCGATGGCCTCTTCATGGGCGGACAGGCTGGCCACTTGGCCGATGCGCTCGCGGGTTTCTACGGGCACCGCCATGCCCTTGATTTCCGAAACCACAGCTGCCACAGCCTTTTCAATGCCGCGCTTAAGGGCCATGGGGTTGGCTCCCGCAGTCACGTTCTTGAAGCCCTCGTTAATCATGGCCTGGGCCAGCACAATGGAGGTAGTGGTGCCGTCACCGGCGGCGTCGTTGGTCTTGGTGGCGGCTTCCTTCAAAAGGGCCGCGCCCATGTTCTCAAAAGGCTCGGGCAGCTCAATTTCCTTGGCGATGGTCACGCCGTCGCTGCACACCTGCGGGGGGCCAAACTTCTTGTCCAGGATTACGTTGCGGCCCTTGGGGCCTAGGGTCACTTTGACCGCATCGGCCAGGGTATCCACACCAGAGCGAAGAGACTTGCGGGCCTCTTCGGAATATGCCAGCTTCTTCGGGGGCATCCCTTTCCTCCTTATGCCTTATGGGTTAGGTTGCTTAAGCTTTGGGGTCTGGACCGCCTACGAGACCTTGGCCAGCACGTCGCTTTCCCGCATAATCAGGTACTCGTCGTCGCCGTCCTTGTATTCGGTGCCGGCGAACTTGGAATAAATAACCCGGTCCCCCACCGCGAGCTCCATGGGGATGCGGGCACCATCATCCGTAACCCGCCCCTGGCCCACGGCAACAATTTCGCCTTCCTGGGGCTTTTCCTTGGCGGTATCGGGCAGGTAGATGCCTCCCCGGGTGGTTTGCTCCCGCTGGATTGGCTTGATGACCACACGTTCTCCCAGAGGAACGAATTGAACTTTTGCGCCGACCACTGCTGCCTCCTTTCCTGATCCGTCTCGTTACGCTGCTGGTCCGCTGACCGTTGAGTTAGCACAGGCCAGGCGGTGCCCTTTGCGCATGACATGGATTTAGCACTCGGAGTATTTGAGTGCTAAATTATGGTAATGAACCTAACAATACTTGTCAAGAGTGAAGCGTCGCCCTATGATTTAGCCAGAATTGCTTTCTGCACAGTATGCGGAAAGGGGCCATTGGCGCCGGAATTTGGCGGCTCCAAATCTGAATGCTTGGCACTTTTTTGGCACCCTGCCGGACGGCCCGCGGGAGCAGCACGCCATCAGGTCCAACTATCGCTACATAGACTTACGGCTGGAACCGCCGAGGGCCACCGTGACCCTGGCCTGTCCGGACACGGGCAACCGCATCACGCAGGCCATGGCGGAGGAGCTGCGCCAAGTGTGCCGCCAACTACGGGAGCAGGACCACATCCACCTGGCGGTGCTGACGGGCTCTGGCAATAGCTTTTCCGTGGGGCGGGAAGAGGCCCCACAGAAGGCAGGCAGCGGCCCTGCCCCAGCCCGGGACGCCTGGATGGAGCAGCGCAGAGTGGCGGGAGCGGTGGCGGCCCTGCCCATGCCGGTGGTGGCTGTGCTGAACGGCGACGCCCTGGACCACGGGCTGGAGCTGGCCCTGGCCGCGGACTTGCGGGTGGCCTCCGCCAGCGCCATGCTGGGCATAACGGACCTGGCGGCCGGGCGGTTTCCCTGGGATGGCGGCATTCAGCGGCTTGCCCGGCTGGCAGGCCTTGCCTGGGCGCGGGACATGGTGCTGACCGGAAGGGTGGTGAGCGCCCAGGAAGCCCTGGAACTGGGACTGGTGAACCGCGTGGCGGCAAATGACAGCGTGGAAGTAGAGATGGAGGCCCTGGCCCGGCAGATGCTGGCCGCAGGCCCCATAGCCGCGCGTTACGTCAAAGAGGCCATTGTCCAAGGGGCAGACCTGACCCTGCCCCAGGCCCTGCGGCTGGAGGCCGACCTGAGCGTAATTTTGCAGACCACCACCGACCGGGCGGAGGGCATCCAGTCTTTTAAGGAGCGGCGCAAGCCCAGGTTTACCAACCGGTAGAGTATCATAGATAAGGCAACGCCTATGGCGAGGGGGCTGACTAACCGTGAAAGTTAAGCTGGACCTGCACACCCACATCTGGGAAGCCTTCAACTTTCAGCCGCCCTCCCTGACCATTGCGGAGAAAGTCATTGCCCAGGTCAAGGCCCGGGGCATTGACGGTATCGCCATCACCGACCACCACAATAAAGAGTGGGGCATGGAGTTCCGGGAGTTGGTGGAGCGCCACTTCCCTGGGGAGATAATTATCATTCCCGGCTGGGAGATTGAAATCCGCCCGGCGCACCGGCCTTTTGACGAGTACCAGGTGGCGGAACTGTTCCTGCCCCAGGGCGGCACCTTCCGCATCTACTGCCACCCCGGCTACTATTCCCCCAACATCGTCATAGAGCAGAACATCCATGGCATTGAGATTGATAACTACATCCACAACTGGCACATCCGCCGCAGCCAGGTGCAGGAGGTGGCCGACGCCCACGACCTGATGACCATCAAGGTCAGCGACGCCCACAACCTGGAGAACATCGGCCTGCGCTACACGGAAGTCGAGCTGGAGGAGTTGTACCGGCGGGCGGTGCCTCCCGGCTAAGCATTATGTCCAGTTTTGCCGCTTTGTTATACGAAAAGCAGGGGGCGGTGGCGCACCTCTCGCTGAACCGTCCGCAGGCGTTGAACGCCTTCAGCGTCCAGATGCGGGACGACTTGGCCGAAGCGCTGTCGGCAGTATCGGACGACCCGGAAGTGCGCACTTTGCTGATTACCGGCCAGGGCCGGGCCTTTTGCGCCGGGGCCGACCTGACTGAATTCGGCACTGCGCCTTCGCCCGTGGCGGCGCGGCGGGTGCGCTGGGAGCGGGACATCTGGGGCCAGCTCTGGGGGCTGAACATCCCGGTGGTCACCGCCGTACACGGCTGCTGCATCGGCTCCGGGCTGGAGATTGTGTTGCTGGGCGACCTGTGCATTGCCGCCGAGGACACCAGCTTTGCCATGCCGGAGGTGCAGTTGGGAATGATCCCCGCCGCGGGCGGCAGCCAGACCCTGCCCCGCTACGCGGGCAGCGCCGCAGCCCTGGACTTGCTGCTCACTGGCCGCAGCTTTGGCGCTCATGAGGCCCAGAGGCTGCATCTGGTGACCAGGGTAGTACCCCAGGCAGCGCTGCTGGATACCGCCTGGGCACTAGCCAGGCAGCTGGCCGCCCTGGACCGCCGCCTGGTTGCCGCGGCCAAGCAAGCCCTGCGGGATGGGCGGGACTTGCCGCTGGAGGTGGCGCTGGCGCTGGAGGACAGACTGGGGGCAGCTGTCTAAACCCGGGCACGATAGGATGTCAAGAAGGGCCAGGGAAAAGAGAATGACTCAAGAGACTAATAGTCAAGCTTACGAAAAATTCGCCGGGCTGTGCGCTTTGCTGGTCGGTCTGTCGGGCATAGGGTACGCGGTGGCGTTTATAGTCTTGCTCCTGGGCGGGGTGGCCCCTGGCCCAGGTGCTCTTCTCAGCAGCCTTTTCCTCTTGCTGGGCGGGTTGTTGACCCCTGCGGTACTGGCAGCCCTCTACCATCATCTTAAGCACGTGGACGCTGGCTTCTCCCTCCTGGGTCTGCTGCTGTCGGCAGTTGGGGCCGTGGGCGCTGCCATCCACGGCGGTTACGACCTGGCCAACGCGCTGCATCCCCCAGCGGTGCTGGCCGGGGACCTACCCAACCCGGTGGACCCCCGCGGTCTCCTGACTTTCCTGTCGGCGGGCTTGGGCCTGTTGGTTATCGCCTGGCTGATGGCGCGGAGCCCCAGGTTCCCCAAAGGACCGGCCGTCCTTGGCGGCGTTTCGGCATTATTGATGGTCATTCTCTATCTGGGACGCCTGGTTGTCTTAAATCCCAAGAGTCCGGCCATTCTGGCTCCGGCCCTGCTAAATGGCTTTCTGGTTAATCCCGCCTGGTATGTTTGGGTAGGGGCTTCCCTCTGGCCGAAGCGAAAGCCATGAACATCAGCGAGTTTTTGACCATCGCCAGCGCCATTGTGCCAGACCGGACCGCGCTGATATTTGACGATCAAACCACTACCTTTGCCCAGCTCAAGGAGCGGGTGGATCGCCTGGCCAACGCCCTGGCTGACCTGGGTGTAGGCAGGGGCGACCGCATCGCAGTCATGCAGGTCAACTGTCCCCAGGCAGTGGAGGCCTGCTTTGCCGCCGCCCAACTGGACGCCATCTATACGCCGTTGAACTTCCGCGCCAAAGCGGAGGAGCTGGCGCAGATGCTGGAAATCGCCCGGCCCAGCGTGCTGCTGGTGGGGGAGCGTTACCTTCCCCTGGTGGCCGGCGGCGCGGTCCCGCCGGAGCACACCTTTCTGCTGGATGCGCCGCCGGCTGGCAATCAACCCAGTTATGAGGCTTCGCTGGCCCAGGCACCAGGGGAGCAGCTCCATTTTCCCGAGGCCAGCGATGACGACACCGCCGCCATCGTCTTTACCGCCGGAACCACCGGCGTGCCCAAGGGCGTGATGCTGACCCATGACAGCTTCGCATCGTATATTCTGGCCAACGTCACTCCCGCCGACCCGGATACCACGGAGACCAATCTGCTCACGGTGCCTCTCTACCACGTGGCCGGACTACAGGCGGCCCTGTCCGCAGTGTACGGCGGGCGCACCTTGTTGATTATGCGGCAGTTTGAACCCCTGGAGTGGCTGGAACTGGCCCAAAAATACCAGGCCGGCCGGGCTATGCTGGTGCCCACCATGCTGAAGCAGTTGATGGAGCATCCTCAGTTCCATGAGTTCGACCTTTCAGCCCTGAAAGTCATCACCTATGGCGCAGCGCCCATGCCGGTGGCGGTCATCCGCCAGGCCATTCAAGAGTTCCCCCACGCCCGTTTCATCAATGCCTTTGGCCAGACCGAGACTGCATCCACCATCACCATGCTGCCTCCGGAAGACCATGTGCTGGAGGGGTCTCCTGAAGAAATTGAAAAGAAGCTCAAGCACCTGTCCTCCATCGGCAAACCCCTGGAGGACGTGGAAGTGAGTATAGTCTCGGAGGACGGCGCACCGGTTGCTCCTGGGCAGGTGGGCGAGATTGCGGCCAGGGGTCCGCGGATGATGAAGGGCTACTGGCGCCAAGAGGGCGCCACCCAGGAAACCCTACGGTCGGGCTGGGTGTACACCGGGGACTTGGCCTACCAGGACGAGGACGGCTACATTTACCTGGCAGGCCGGGCCAAGGACTTCATCAAACGCGGGGGAGAAATGATCTCGCCCGAAGAAGTGGAACAGGTGCTTATGGCCCATCCCCAAGTGGCCGAAGCGGCAGTCATCGGCGTGCCTGACGCCCACTGGGGCGAGGAAGTGCGGGCTTTGGTGGTGCTCAAGCCAGGCCGGCCAGTAAGCCAAGAAAAACTGGAAGAGTTCTGCCGCCAGCGGCTGGCCAGCTTTAAGCGGCCTCGTTCGGTGGTGTTTTTGCCGGAACTGCCTCGAAACTCCCTGGGCAAGGTGCTAAAGCGGGAGCTGCGGCAGCAGCACGGCTATCCCATCCAGCGCCAGGAATAGAAAGGCAGCAAACCCCACCTCTGGCCAAGTTGAGTCCCACCTGACAGCAGGGCCCAACTTGGCCATGCCTATACTATTTCTCAGGACTGCTTGGAGCCTTCTGGTTTCTCCCACTGCGCCGCAACCTTACTGCCGGGATCACCGCCAGCATCCCCAGAATCCCTAGCCAGGCCAGGTCCGGGGCGGAGCCGTTGCATCCGCTGGCTTTGGGCGCAGGCGTAGCAGCGGGCACCGGTGTGGGCGAAGGATTGCCAGGGGTTGCCGTAGCAACAGGCGACACCGGGGTAGGCGTGGGGGTTGCCGTGGATAGGCTTGTAGGCGGCCTGATGTTAGGCCCGCCGGTGGGAGGAACGACAGTAAGCGGCGGCACCACCGGTCCCGGAGTGTTTACCGGAGGCGCCGGCGTAGGCGGCACAGCAGTTGGCGGAGGCGGGAGTGGCGTGGCCGTGGGGACTATCACCACGGGTGTTGGCGGCGGCACAGGAGTGGCCGTGGGAAGAAGCGGAGGCCGAGTTGGGGTAGGCGTGCTGGTTGGAGTGGGAGCGGGTGTCGCTGTCGGTGCAGGAAGCACAGTTCCCGAGGCGCTCTGCAATTCCACCGCCACCACCAGCCAGTGGGCGTTGGGCGTCCAGCTCATGTCCACCAGGGTGGCAAAGTTGTTGCGGAACTCCGCCTGAAAGCACAGGCCGCTGGCGCAGGCAGGCCCGCCAACCAGGGAATACCCATCCCCTGGCTTGATGCCCGAAGAACTGTTCCGGTTCATGGCGAAGGCCGCCGCCACCGCTCCGCCACCAATGGCGGATACCTTGAGGTTCACACTACCAAAGGGTTCAAAATTGCCGGAGGATTCGCGGTAGCTGCGGAAAGCCGACTGGACCACCGCGCCAGAGCCGCTACCCCAGCCAGGTTTGCGTTGGTGTACTCTAGCACTGTCCACGCAAAGCCAATGGGCGACTCGGACTTGATCTCGACCGTGCTGCTTGTGCTGCCGGAGGACAGAGACCGAAACAAGGTGAGCCTGCGCTGTCCGGCGGTAACGGTATCTACCTGCAACCAGGAACGTCCGGAGTCGCTCACTGTGGCCGCGGAGCCGCTGGCCTCCTCTTCTGCTATCCAGAGCAGCGCCAGCCGGTTGGCTCCAATGTTCAATGCAGACGTGGAAGCAACAGGCGATCGGGAAACCCCAAACGCTACTTGCGAGGCCGTAATTCCAGCCCCGGCTTGGGTATTCACCAGTCCCGGAGCTGAACCTCCTTGGTGCTGCTGACTAATGAGGAGCGAAGTATTTAGATATCCTGTCTGCGCGGTCAGCGCCGCTGTAACCACCAGCCCGAGAGTTAATACCAGGAAATAGACCGCTCTCCACATGTTCTTCTCCCCATATTTCCGCACCCGCCGGGGTGGGAAGCTTGCCGGCAAACTTTGCACTACCCAGGGGTAAAGGGCTCGCAACTCATCTGGTCGAAGCCGTGACAGTAAGATATTATATGCCTTGCCGGAGGCCCGCGGCATTACCTGGGCGGCTGGCCTGCGGCAACCCAGCGTACAGTAAGGAGGGTGACTATGCCTCGCGTACCAACGGTTAGCCGTGAGAAGGTTCCAGCCAAGCACCAAAAGACCTTTGACGAAATTGTCTCTACCCGCGGCCGTGGCAATACGGTGGATAGTGGGCCTGGCTCCATAATGATCAACAGCCCGGAGATGGCCAAGCGGGCCAATCAGCTTTCGGGCTACCTGCGCCGTGAGTCCACCCTGTCCAAACGAGTTCAGGAACTGGCGATGATTACTACCGCCCGCGCCATGGACTGCCAGTATATCTGGAATGCCCACGCTGCTTCGGCCCGCAAAGAGGGAGTCAGCGAGGCGCTGGTGGACGCCCTGAGGGACAAGAAGCCTTTGCCCCGCATGACTGCTGAAGAAGCGGCGGTGGTGAACTACGGGCTGGAGTTCTACAAGACCCACCGGGTCAGCCAGACCAACTTTCAAGCGGCCCTGGACCAGTTCGGGGCGCAGGGCCTGACGGAACTCACCACTCTAATGGGTTATTACGCCCTGCTGGCCTTTAACGCCAACGCCTTCCAGATAGACTTGCCCGCGCAGCGCACAGAAAAGGTTCTGCCGGTCTAGTCCAACATTTTGGCGAAAGAGGGAGACCGCACCATCTAAAGGGCAGTCTCAGGCGTTAACCAGGAAAAAGTTACCCGCCCCGGCCTTCTGTGAGGCTGTGGGCGGGTAATCTTTTTCCGGGATTCTTTCCAGGCCGGTAGTTAGCCGCCCTTGCGGACCTCCACGTGCGCCATCTTCTCCAGGAAATGCAGGATAGCTGAATGGTCGGCCTCGCCCTCCCCGTCGTTCATCAGCGAACCCAGCATCTGCTGCACCAGCGCCGTGACCGGCAGGGGGACGTTCAGCTCCTGAGCGGTCTGTAGCACGTTGCGCAGGTCCTTCTGGTGCAGGCGGATGCGGAACCCGGCGCGGAAGTTGCGGTTGAGCATCATGGGGGCTTTGGCCTCCATGACCGCACTGCCCGCCAGGCCGCCCCGGATGGCGTTGAAGACCCGCTCCGGGTCCACACCGGCCTTCTGGGCCAGCACCATCGCCTCGCTCAGCGCCTCAATGTTGGCCGCCACAATGATCTGGTTGGCCAGCTTGGTAATGTTACCCGCACCAACGTCGCCGGTCAGCACTACGTTGCGGCCCATCACCTTCAGCAAGTCGCTGCACTGGTCAAACACTTCCTGCTTTCCCCCCACCATGATCGCCAGGGTCGCGTTGATGGCTCCCGGTTCCCCCCCGCTTACCGGCGCATCCAGCAACTCCACCCCTTTTTTGGAGCATTCGGCGGCAATCTTCTGAGACATGGAGGGGGCGATTGAGCTCATGTCAATGATGATGGAACCGGGCTTAGCCCCTTCCAGCACCCCGTTGGGGCCCAGAATGGCGCGCTCGGAATCCGCCGAGTCCGGCAGCATAGTGATAATCTTGTCGCTCACCTGGGCAACCCCGCGGCTGGATTGCCCGGCCTTGGCGCCATCCAGAACCAGCTCTTCCACCCTCTCTCCCACCACGTCGTGCACCGTAACCGAGTATCCGGCTTTCAGTAAGTTCTTCGCCATGGGCTTGCCCATGATGCCCAGTCCAATGAACCCAATCCGGTCAGCCATGCAATCTTCTCCTCGTTTGTCCGTTTGTCCAAAGCCCACCACCGAGATAGCCAATGGAGTGAATAATACTACAGATTGGACGACATTCGTACCGGTCCGCTTCAAGGCTTCAGGGCTGTTTCGTTCTCGGCGAAGGTAGGGGCAGATCTATATGTCTGCCCCGTAGCAGTCTGGGCGCACACGCAGGTGCGCCCCTACGGTTAAGACAAAATGAGTCAACCCCACTCAGGGGCTCTCCAAAGTGTAGATGGCAGGAAGCTGCCGGTAACGCTGGTCCAGGTCGGTGCCGTAGCCCACCAGGAACTTATCGGGCACCGTGAAGCCCAGGTAGTCAATGTTTACTGGCATCACCCGTCGGGAGGGCTTGTCCAGCAAGGAACACAGCTTGATGGACCCCGCACCGCTCCGCTTCAAGTATTTAAAGGCGGCGGCGGTGGTGATTCCCGTATCCACAATATCCTCCACCAGAATGATGTCTCGTCCCTGCACTGCCGGTCTGGGCAGACCCATCAACACCTTGGCCCGGCCGGAACTTACTGTCCCACCGCCATAGCTGGAAAGCCGCACAAACTCGATGCTTTGCAGGGGTGTCTGCATCTGCCTGACCAGATCAGCCAGGAAGATGAAGCACCCCCGCAGGATGCCCACTACCACCGGGGAGCGGCCCGCATAGTCATAGTCCAGCTCTCCCGCCAGCCGGGCTACGGCTGCCGAAATTTCTTCTGCCGACAACAGCGGAACCAGATTCGGCGCAGAATCGCCTTGCAAAGTGACCTCCAAAAATTAACTTGCGCATTTTACCACGACCATCCCGCAGAACCGAGGCGGACACCCTGGACTTGGGAATTGGGCTTGGTGTAACGTCTAACCAAGGTGGGAATACTGGGCTGGGGCCAAACCAGGTCCGCTATCCTCACATTCGCGAAATGAGGTCTTTCATGCCCACACCAACCAATGGCAAGACGGCGCTGGTCACCGGAGGCGCCGGATTCATCGGCTCCCACGTGGTGGACCGGCTGGTGGCCCTGGGATACCGGGTAGCAGTGCTGGACAACCTCAGCACCGGCAGGACCCAAAATCTCCACCCGGCAGCGGCGCTGCACGTGGCCGACGTAAATGACCCTTCAATACCAGAGATTTTCCAGCAGGTGAAGCCCAACCTGGTGTTCCACCTGGCGGCCCAAATTAGTGTCAGCGCTTCAGTCCGCGAACCTATCGCCGACGGCCAGACCAACGTGCTGGGCATGCTGCGGGTGCTGGAGGCAGTGAAGGCCTGCGGCGTGGAGAAAATTATCTATTCTTCCACCGGCGGCGCTCTTTACGGCGAACCCCAGACTCATCCCTGTTCCGAAGAGCACCCCATAGCGCCCCTTTCACCTTACGGCCTTTCCAAGTACCTGGCAGAGCTTTACATTCTGCTGTACTACCGGCTCCACGGGCTGGATTACACTATATTGCGCTACGGGAACGTGTACGGCCCGCGCCAGGACCCCCACGGCGAAGCTGGAGTTGTCGCCATTTTTACCCAGGCCATGCTGGAAGGCCGGGGGGTGAAAATCTTTGGGGACGGCTTCCAGGAAAGGGACTTTGTGTACGTGGGCGATGTGGCCGAGGCAAACATCCAGGCCATTGGCAAAGGTACTGGCGGCGCTTACAACATTGGCACCGGGCACGGCAGCACCGTAAACCAGGTGTTCCAGTTGCTCCAGCAATGTACCGGGTATCAAGAAGCGGCCGAATATACTCCGCCCCGCCCAGGGGATGTGTACCGGATTAGTTTGAGCCACCGCAAGGCGGCGGCGGAACTGGGGTGGCAGCCCCAGGTGTCTCTGGAAGAGGGCTTGCGCCACACTGTAGAATATTTCCGCAACCGCCGTGGGTGAACGGCATCAGTGTTAACCAGCAGGCAGGAGGCAAACCGCCGGATGGAAGCAGAATACGATGTCATTATCCTGGGCGCAGGGGCCGCGGGCCTCTCCGCCGGATTGTACACAGGCCGCGCCATGCTCAAAACGCTAATAATGGAGAGCGTCGGCGCCGGCGGCCAGCTCCTGGTTACCGACCTGATAGAAAACTATCCGGGGTTTCCCGATGGCGTGCACGGCCAGGCCCTGGCCAAGATGATGGAAGCCCAGACCACCAAATTCGGGCCAAAGATTGAATACACAGAGGTAGAAGCGGTAGAGGACCTGGACAAGCCCGTAAAGATAGTTAAGACCTATGACCGCAGCTACACCACCAAAACCATTATCATTGCCAGCGGCGGAGCGCACAACAAGCTGGGTGTCACTGGCGAAGACGCGTTCGCTGGCCGGGGAGTGTCTTATTGCGCGGTGTGCGACGGCAACTTCTTCCGCGGCCAGGACGTAATGGTGGTGGGCGGCGGCGACGCAGCCATGGACGAGGGTTACTACCTCAGCGGCATTGTCAAGTCCGTCACGGTAGTGCACCGCCGGGATGAACTCCGGGCCACCAAGGTGCTGCAGGAAAGGGCCTTCAAAAGCCCCAAGTTCAAGTGGCTGCTCAGCCACGTGGTGGAGGAATTCAAGGGCAACGAGGCCTTGGAAGTCGCCAGGGTCAAAGACCTGAAAACTGGGAAGATCTATGATTACCCCGCGGCGGCCGCCTTCATCTACGTGGGCTTTCACCCCAACTCCGCCTTCCTCAAGGGCAAGGTGGACATGGACGCCTTGGGGCACATTCACACTGACCTGCACATGCGCACCAAAATCCCCGGCGTTTATGCCTGCGGCGACGTGCGCGCCGAATCAACCCGGCAGTTGGGCGTGGCCGTGGGCGACGGCATCACCGCTGCCCTGGCGGCTTTCCATTACTTGAGCACCTAGATATCGTACATCTCGTGGCTGTTGAACTGCCCTGCGGCAACGGACCGCAGGGCAGTCTTTTTTGCGGAAATCCCAGGAACCAGTGACAAAACGCCGTTGCCAACTGCTTCAAACGACCCATACACTCCAACCAGGCCAGGGCAGCGCTGTGGGCCATTGGGCGCCACTGCCACACGGGAGAAAAGCGAGGAGGCAAATTGTCCATTAAGAACGCCATTACACGGTTCGATATGCCCACCGTCAACTTTGACCGGGCGGTAAAGTTTTACTCCAACATCCTGGGGGAAAACCTTCACGTCAGTGAGTTCATGGGGCAGAAGCTGGCCATCTTTCCCTGCGAGCAGTCCCAGGATTCGGTGAGCGGCTGCCTGGTGCCGCCAGGGCCAAACTGCAAAGTCTCCAGCGAAGGCACGCGAATCTACCTGAACTGCCAGGGCAAGCTGGATGCAGTGGCAAGCCGGGTGGAAAAGGCCGGGGGCGAGATTATGCAGCCCAAGTTCGCCATTGGCGAGCACGGGTACATTGTGATGATCCGGGACAGCGAAGGCAACACCGTTGGCCTGCACAGCGGCAGCTAGGGCCTGTCCTGAAAATTCGCCGCCGCGTACGTAGAGCCGCAGGAATCCAGACCCAACCTTCTCCGGCTGTTACACAGTCTCTGGACGGCACTTAGTTAAAACCGGCCTGCCAATTCCTTGGCCAGCAGCATCAGGCTGCCTGCGGCGCTGACTGCAATGGCAATATACCTGAAGACCCGCGCGTCTACACGGCGCACCAGCAGCGAGGACAGACCCATGCCCAGCGCCAGTCCCGGTAATAACAGGCCAATGTTGGTAAGAGTAGGCCGGTCCACCAGGCCCGCCCACAAATAGAAGCCAAAAGCGGCGGCATTGGCCAGCAGAAAATAGAAAGCCAGGGAGGCCCGCATGGCGGACGCAGGCCAGCCCTGGGCCATCACGTAAAATGCGGCCAGCGGCCCGCCAATGCTAAGTGTAGTTACGGAAAGCGAAGCCAGGAAGCCGAAGACCGGCCCGGCAAAGCGCCGCCGCGCCAGCGGCAGCCGGATGTTAAACAGGGCCATTAAGCACAAGGCCAGTATGATGACGGCAATGGTGACCCGCAACAGCGTGGAGTTTGCGTTGCTGAGGGCCAGCACCCCCAAGGGCACCGCCGCCAGTCCCCCTGCCGCCATGCCACCCACGGCCCGCAGGTTTAAATGACGCCGGGTCTGGAACAGGACCAGGCACAGCAGCAAGCCAATAAGGGTGTTGGCAATCACCACCGAAGGCTGGGGCTCCAGGAATAACAGCATCACTGGAGTGATAACCAACCCCATGCCAAAGCTGACCGTACCCATGACCGTGGCGCCCAGACACACCGCGGCTAGGACAATCACCAGCTCCAGTCCACTTAACACGCCGGGTTTCTCTGGTTGCAATGGTTAGCTATTTGTAAATTGGTCAACTGCGGAACAATCCTTGTACCGCGGCCTGGCGCAGTACCGCTTCCACCTGCACCACCGGCGGCCCGTTGCGGCGCACTGCCACCGCCACCTGCTGCTGGGGCATCACGGAGAAGGCCCGTTCCCCATCCAGGGCCACAGTGCAATGCCTTCCTGCCGGCAACATCACGCTGGTGTCCTCAGGCACCAGCTCCCAGCTTTGAATTGGCACCCAACGGACCGCGCCCGGGGCAATGGGGGCCAGCACAACCATCGCACCCTGGGCCGGTGGCGTGTCCCCAAGGCCGCGGCGCTGGCCTGAGCCACTTTCTCCAGTCTCACTCAGAACGTAGTGGAGGCCTCCAGGATCGGCCAGAGACACAGGAGCCAAGCGCGCCCCCACCGAAGACAGGCCGATGCTGGCTGGCTCGGCACGGGTCAGGAAGACCTCATAGAGTGTTCCCAAATCCCAGATGGCTCGTGTGCCCACAAACCTTTCCCGGGAAAAAGCCACGTCCACCAGCGCCAGGTCCTTGTACTGGCCGTCCACCCAAATCTCCAGGGTCTTGCTGGTTATCAGGCCCTGGGATAAGTCCACCGACTTCTGGGCCACCAGCCCAGCGGCCAGCCCGGCCAAAGTCCCCTCCGTCATCACGGGAAAGACGTTGTTGGTGCCCGTGGAAATGGCCACCATGGGAATGCTGGCGCATCCTCTGGCTACTGCCCGGTTAGTGCCGTCGCCACCTAGAGTCACCAGGCAATCTACCGCCAGCTCGCCCATGCGCTGGGCCGCTTCCACGGTGTCTGCCTCGGAGTACCGGACAGGCATAGGCAGCACCTTGAGGTCCAAAGACAGTTCCGGGTCGTCGCGGGCACGCTCGGCCAGGTGGGCGCTGTCGGGCATGGCCACCACCTGCCCGATGCCGGTGGCTTGCAGCCCCAGGAGCACCCGCCGCAGAATGTTGACCTTCTCCCAGTCCGGCACCACCCGGCCCTGGGCCACCAGGCGGCGGATGTCCTTGCTGGATGCAGGGTTGGCTATGATGCCCGCCAGTGCCAAAAGATCGTCGCTCCTGCCAGATTCGGCTGACGCTGTTGCTATAATGAGCGGGATTGTAGCCACGGCCAGGAACACCGTCAACTTTGGACTGAGCGGGGGACATCATGAACACGGAACTGTGCTTTGCCTCGGCGGCAGAACTCCGGCCTTTAATTGATTCCCGGCAAGTCTCCATTGTGGAGTTGGTGGAGCTGTTTTACCAGCGAATTGAGGCGCTGAACCCCCGGCTGAACGCATATCTGGCCCTGTGTCCGGACCTGGCCCTGGCGGAGGCCCGCGCCGCCCAGAGGGAAACACAGAAGGGAAGGCGCAAAGGGCCATTACACGGCATACCCGTCTCGGTCAAAGACCTGGAAATGACCAGAGACATTCCAACCACCCTGGGGTCAGCGGTGTTCCGGGATAGGGTGCCCAGCATGGACTCGGTGGTAGTGGAGCGGCTGCGGCAGGCGGGAGCCATCCTCCTGGGCAAGACCAACACCCCGGAACTGGGACTATCCGGCACCACGGAAAACCGGCTGGGCGGCCCGTGCCGGAACCCCTGGGACCCAGAACGGACGGCGGGAGGCTCCAGCGGCGGCGCGGCGGCGGCCTTGGCGGCGGGACTGTGCACCCTGGCCACGGGCAGCGACGGCGGCGGCTCCATACGCATACCGGCCAGCTTCAGCGGGGTGTTTGGCATAAAGCCGTCCCAGGGCAGGGTGCCTCGCTACGGGGGCTACGGCCGCCCGTCCGCCAACCACTTTTCCCAGCCTGGCCCCATGTCCCGGGGCGTGGAAGATACAGCGCTGTTGCTCCAAGTGCTGGCGGGACCGGACAGTCGCGACCCCGGATCCCTGCGGGATGCGCCGCCTGACTACCTGGCCGGCCTGAACGACGGCGTCGCCGGATGGCGCATTGCCTGGAGCGCCGACCTGGGTTATGCCCCGGTGGAGCAGGAAGTGGCCCAAGCGACCAGAGAAGCGGCCCAGGCATTTGCTGGCCTGGGCGCCGTGGTGGAAGAGGCAGGCCTGGTTATCGAAGACCCCTTTCCCGCCTTTTGGGACATTTTCGCCACCGCCGCCCACACTTCCTATGGTCAGCTATTCCAGCAGCACTGGGGGCAACTAACCGACTACGGGCAATATGCCCTAGAGCACGGCGCGTCGGTGAGCGGGGCAGACTACTCCCGCGCCTTGCTGCGGGTGGACCAACTGCGGCGTCAAATGGAGACCTTTTTTGACCGCTATGACCTGCTGCTGACGCCAACCATGGCGGTAACTGCCTTTTCCATCGAGCAGCGGCCCACAGTGATAGCAGGGAAGCCGGTGGAACCCTTCTGGGGTTACTTACCCTTCACGTTCCCCATCAACATGAGCGGACAGACCGCCTCCAGCGTGCCCTGCGGGTTCTCCAGCGCGGGGCTCCCCATTGGGCTGCACATCATCGGCCCCCGGGGTGCGGAAGCCAAAGTCCTGCGGGCCTCGGCAGCTTTTGAACAGGCGCGGCCCTGGCGGCATTTGCGCCCGCCGGTATCCTGACGCACCAAAAAGCATCGCCTCCGTCACAACGCATTGGCGACGGAGGCGATTGGACGGCCAGGGTTCCTGGGAATTTAAGAACCGGGAGCTGTGATGGTGATGTGGGACATATAGGAGTCCTTGGTGGCGCCGTGGACGTGCTTTTCCCCCGCGCGGATGTGCACCACGTCTCCCACGGTAATGCGCTCTTGCCGCCCACTTTCGTCAGACACAAAGCCAATGCCCGCCGTGACCACCAGGATCTGGTCGCTGGCGTGGGTGTGGACGCCGGTGGTGGCCCCCTTGCCAAAGTTCACCACGCTGGCGTTAAAGAACTTGGAGCCATTGGCGGGGATAATGGTCTGGCGGGTTCGCTTGACCTGGCCTCCCGTCCAGCCTTCAATGGGCGTAGCGGTTGCCACTGGCTCGTACTCGATCTCGCTAATCCGAATGACGCGCATGTCCAACCCCCTCTAGATGATGGTTGCCGGCCTCAACCCGAGATTGGAGTACGGCCAGCGGTGCCAGAATAGCATCTTTCATTCAGCGAGGAAATACCTGGCTGGACATGCCGGGCAGTCACGGAAAGAAACCCACGTTGATTAATCCTCGCCATAGCCGCAGGAGCGCACCTGCGCATGGCCCAGCCTGCTCAGGGCAGACACGTGGGTCCGCCCCTACCTTCCCCAGAACGAACAACCCTGGGCACAAACCCGCCGCCCTTGACGTAATTTTAAGACAATGCTAAAAAAGGGGATAATTTTATGTTAAGGGTAAGCAATGCTGCCACTGAGGTCAAAACTACGGCCCCTTTTACTAGTAGCTGCTGTCCTGACGGCCCTGGGCATAGGACAGGTTGGGCTATGGCACAATGACTCTCCGCAGCCGGGCTTGGAAGCGCCCCGCAACATCCGCCTGCAATTATCTGCCCAAGCCTGGGAGCTGGCCCAGCAGGAAAGCCTGGCCTTTCCCACCGAAACCGCCGGATTCTCGGTATTCCACCGCGTGCCCAGCAGCCAAGAATTTAAGAAGTCGTCGCTGGACGAAACACTATTGGGGAAAGCCAAGTCCAGCGTCCGGCGTGCCGGGCCCGCCAAACTGGTGGAAATTGGAGAAACCTACACCATCCTCTCCGTGCCCATTGTGAACATTGACGGCCAGACCAGCCCGGTCAACCTCTATTACGACACCCAGGGTTGGATTGTGGCCTACCTGGACCAGGACGCTCCGGCCTCCCAGGCCTGGCAAGCCCGTGCGCTGAACACCCAGGTCCCGAAGCTGGAAAACATCGAGACCACCCTCCTGGACACCGTTAATGAGGTGCTGGTGGAAGCTCTGGCCCTGCCTGCCCTTCTTTCCCAAGAGGCAGGCTATTACCACTGGCAATACCCCAATGCCACCGGATTCCTCATGTTTGGCAGCGCCCTGGGAACTATCGCCAACGAACAGGTGGCGTTCGCTGTCCCGGATTCCTTTGACGTTTACGAAATATCCACGTCGCTCTGGGTCAGCGGCAGCGACGGCGCCTGCGGCGAAGTCACGCTGGATGGAGCGACGGCTATAGCAAAGCAGTGCAACCGCAGCTTTACACACCAGGCGTCCGACCTGACCAAGCTTTCTCCCCACGGCGCCCGCAACCTCAGCCTGGCCCAGACAGAGTCCAACAAAGGCGCCACGGGCGCACTGACAGCCCTGGTCTATTCCGCCAAGCAGTAATGAGGACAGGGAGAAAGGTGAGGCTTCGCAGACACAGTCAACCCAGGGTCCTGCGGGTCTTGCTGGGGCTTGGTGCCTTGGTCCTGTGGCTGGCTTGTTTCTGGCTGCTGCCACTGCGGCCTGCCAGCAGCGCCTGGACGGGGCCACTGCGCTGGCCAGGGGCAATTTCCCACAGCTAAATTGCGGTGTCCCACCCACCAGCACTGCGCCCGCTCGCCCTGCGGCCGATGACTGCGCCAGCTACAGGCTCAGGCGTAGCCTCGGACCGCATAACTTTCGGTGACAAAACCGGCCAGGGTGTTCCGCAAGCCGCATTTGGTGATGGCGTGCCTCACCACGCCCCGGAACTCGCCGCTGCACGCACCAGCCTTACTACTCCCCAGGTGTTTGGCGGGGCGCTGACCGCAGGTGCAGAGCTGGCCGGGCCACAACTCACCACCGGCGCCAGCCCGCTGGCCGGGATATTCTTAGCCAGTGGCGCAATTTCCTTCGGCGGGGAGTTGAGCGCCCAGCAGCCTCTGAAACAGGGGCAAGTGCAGGGACTGGTGCATCTGGGGGGCCTGAGCAGCGGACTGGGCGGTTACGTAACGGCAGGCGATGAGACCCATTTCCTGGGCGCCGACGGCAGTTTCAGTTTTCCCTGGCCCGGAGGCGTCCTGGACATTGGAATTCATGCGCCACGACACCTGTCGGTAATAGCGCCCGGCATTTCTGTTGCGCCCAACGAAGTGCTGACTATCCCGGAGCTGACCTTGCCCTTCGGCGACGCCAATGGCGATGGTCGCATTGACATCCTGGACCTCAGCATTGCCGCCGCCAATTTTGGCAGCAAGACCGGCCCTCTACCCAAGCCCTGAACTTGATAACCTGGTTCTAACACCCGCCGCTAAGACGCGGAGACCGCCGGGCAATTACTGAGCCCAGCATGATTGCCTGACCCGCTCATGGTGAGTCTGTCGAACCATGAGCCGGCATAGCCCCGTTCGCCCTTCGACAAGCTCAGGCGAGCGGATTAGTTGTCCAGCTCGCGGTGAGCTTGTCGAACCATGGCGGGGAGTTTTTTAGGATGGACCCTTAGATTTCTGCCTCAGGGCAAGGCATCCCGCAGCACTTCCACCAGGTGGCGCGCCCGCCTGCCGGTGCCCTGTTCCACCTGCTGGCGGCAGGAGACGCCCATGACCGCCACCTCCCAGTCCGGCTCCTTGGCGGCGATGGCGGGGAATAAAGAAAGCGCCCCGATTTGCATGGAGACATCGTAGTGCTCTTTTTCAAACCCAAAGGAGCCAGCCATGCCGCAGCAACCCGCATTGATTAGCTCCACCTGGTAGTTGGGCGGCAGCCGCAGGGCCTGTAGGGAACTTGCGGCGCCCACCAGGGACTTCTGGTGGCAGTGACCGTGGAACAGCACCTTCTTGGGCAAGTCTGTGAAAGGCAGATCGAGTTTGCCCTGGCCTTTGAGGCGCACCAGGAACTCGTCAATCAGAAAGCTGTTCTGGGCCACGGCGCGAGCCTTCTCGTCTTTAACAAACTCCGGGTACTCGTCCCGGAATGTCAGCAGGCAGCTTGGCTCACAGCCGATGATGGGAATGCCTTGCTGCACCAGGTTATAAAGCAGGTCAACGTTATGGCGGGCGTGGGCTGCTGCTTCATCCAGCAAGCCCTTGGAGATCATAGGACGGCCGCAGCACTGGCCGTTGGCCAGCACCACCTGGAATCCCACCGCCTCCAATAGCTCCACAGCGGCCTTGCCCACCTGGGGATAGTTGTAGTTCATAAAGGTGTCGTTGAATAAGGCTACAGTGCCCTGTGCTGCTGATGCCTGGGGGGCGCCCCGGCGGGAGCCAAACCACTTGGGCAGTGTCTGCCGGGCAAAGGGCGGCAGCTTGCGCTTGGGATGAACACCCAGCAGGGCGCTGGACACCAGCTTGCCCAGGGGGCTGGCTGCGCCCCAGTTAGAGACCGGGGCCAGGCTGGATCCCAGCCGGTTGAGCCGGTTGATGTGCGCCATCAACTTGGTGCGCAGGGGCATGGCATGGGACTGGTGGTAGTTGCTGAGGAACTCGTACTTCAGCTTGGCCATGTCCACGCCGGATTCGCACTCGGACTTGCACGCCTTGCACTCCAGGCACAAGTCCAGAGCCTGGTATAGCCGCTCGCTGGACATGGCGTCCTGAGGAAGCCGCCCCGACATGGCGGCACGCAGCAAGTTGGCCCTGCCCCGGGTGGAGTGTTCTTCGTCCCGGGTCACCATGAAGGAGGGACACATGGTGCCCTCCAGCTTGCGGCACGCCCCCATGCCGTTGCACATCTCCACCGCCCCGGCAAAGTTCCCGTCCAAGGAAAAGTCCAGGTGGGCCCCAATGGGCTGGGCGTGGTACTGGGGGCCATAGCGCAGGTTCTCAGTCATGGGCGGGCAATCAATAATCTTGCCCGGGTTCATGATGCCGTTGGGGTCAAAGGTCTTTTTCAAGTCGCGGAAGGACTGGTAGAGCACCCCGCCGAACATCTTTTGGGTCCAGACGCCCCGCACGATGCCGTCGCCGTGCTCGCCGCTCATGGAACCGCCAAACTCCTTGACCAGGTCGCTAATCTGGTCGCCGATGGACACCATCTTGGCGACGCCTTCGGGGTCTTTGAGGCTTACCAAGGGCCGGATGTGCAGGCAGCCCACGCTGGCATGGCCGTAGTAGCCTGCGGAAGTGTTGTGGGCGCGGACAATCTCGTCAAAGCGGCGGACGAAAGGCCCCAGCTTTTCCGGGTCCACCGCGGGGTCTTCCACAAATGGGATGGGTTTGGCGTCGCCGCGGGTGCTCATCAACAGGCCCAAGCCGCCCTTACGAACGTTCCACACCGTAGCCTGCCCCGCGCGGTCCAGGATGCCCACAGCGGCGTAGCCCAAGCGCTGGCGGGCCATGTCCGCCTTCAGATCGTTCAACTTGCGGGTCAGCTCCTCCTGGGACTCGCCGTAGAACTCCACCACCAGGATTGCGCCAGGGTCGCCCTCAATGAAGGTCAGATTGCGGGACTGGCCCAGGGATTCGCGGCACCGGTCCAGAATCATCTTGTCCATGATTTCAATTGAGGATGGGCCATGCTTCAGCACTTGTACGGTGGCTTCGCTGGCCTGGAAGATGTCGGCGAAGTGCAGCACCGACAGGGCGGTCATGGTGGGACGGGGCACCAGGTTGACCTTGGCTTCCGTGACCACGCACAGGGTGCCTTCGGAACCAACCACCATGCGAGTCAGGTTGAAGGGCGAATCACTGAGGAACTCGTCCAGGTTGTAGCCGCTGACCCGCCGCAGAATTTTGGGGTAGCGGGCCTCAATCTCCGCCTGCACCTCCCTGGCGATGCGCCGCACGCCCCGGTAAATATCCGATTCCAGCCCGGCGCCGCTGAGTTTGCTTTCCAGCTCCGGGGCGGTCATGGGCCGGAAGTGGGTGCGGGAAGCGTCGGCCAGCACCACGTCCAACTCCTGGATATGGTCCAGGGTCTTGCCGTAAATCACCGAGTGGGCGCCGCAGGTGTTGTTGCCGATGCCGCCGCCCACACAGGCCCGGTTGGCCGTGGTGGGATCCGGGGCGTACTGGAGGTTGTGGGGCAGCATCTGGCGGTTAAACTGCTCCAGGACGATGCCCGGCTGCACCCGTGCCCAGTGCTCCTCCCGGTTGACTTCCAGAACCTGGTGGAGGTACTTGCTGAAATCAATGACGATGGCGTGGTTAACCGTCTGGCCCGCTAGGCCGGTGCCGCCGCCCCGGGGCAGGACGGGCACCTGGGCGTCCCGGGCTACTTCCACCACCGCTTGCACGTCGTCCACGCTGCGGGGGATAACCACGCCCACCGGCTCCATCTGGTAGATGCTGGCGTCGGTGCTGTAGAGCACGCGGGAGAAGGGGTCAAAGCGCACTTCTCCGGAGACGCGTTTGCGCAGCTCTTGGGCCAGTTCTTCCCGTTCTTTGCCCCGGATCCTGCTGGCGGCTGTGGTGGTCATGGAATTACTCCAATACCCCTCACCTCTATCCTCTCCCGCAAGGGGCGAGGAGGTATTTGTGCTCCTTCTCCCTCAATGGGAGAGGGCTGGGGTGAGGGTAAGTATCCGCTAACTCAAAGATTAGGAAATTAGGGCCATAGCTTAACCTAAACCAGAGGCAGCTTCAACTTGAGGTACGGGAAATTCCCAGTTCTTCCAGCAGCGCGGCAGCCCAGTCACGCAGGCACGGCTCCAGGTCCAGGCCGCAGTGGGGGCAGTCCAGGTCGCCGAAGCGGAAGCGGGTGCCGCAGTTCTGACAGGCCCGGAACCGGGCCAGGCTCATGATCACCAGTTGGATTTGCTGCTCCGAGGCCAAAGCGCATCTCCTGAAAAGTGTTGAGTGGCAAACAGTGTAGCCCAACTGGCCTCCAGCGGCCAAGGCGTTGCGACGCCAGGGCAATTGCAACTTATTAGGACGCAGACGAAAATGCCCCCTGTCCCCCCTTTCAGAAAGGGGGGATAGGGGGGATTTCGCCAATGAAGAGCTTCAACATTGTACCGCTGTTCATAGGATACAGATATGAGATGCAATGGCCCTGGTTGCTACCCGCCTTGGCGTTGTGACCCTATTGATGCGGTGCTAAACTGGGGCAAAGTTGGCATGAGGTGTCAGTAATGGCGAATTTGAAAGTCGGGTTCATTGGCCTGGGGCGCATGGGGCTGCCCATGTCCTACCGGCTGCTGAAGGCCGGGTTCCACCTGACGGTGCACAACCGCAGCCAGGAGAAGGTGCGGCAGATTGTCGGCTCCGGGGCGCACCCGGCCAAGTCCGCCACCCAGGTGACGCGGGAGTCGGACATTGTGCTGGCCTGCCTGCCGGACATCGCCACCGTGGAAGAGATATTCCTGGGCAAGGAAGGCATCATCGCCAACGCCCGGCCGGGACAGATTCTGGTGGACCACAGCACTGTGGGAGTGAACACCTCCAAGGCCTGCGCCGCCGCCGCCGAGAAAAAAGGCGCGTTGTTCCTGGACGCCCCCATCAGCGGCGGAGTGGAGCGGGCTGCCAACGGCACTCTGACCATCATGGCGGGCGGCCCAAAGGAAGCCTTCCTAAAAGCCTTGCCGGTGTTTGAAACTATGGGCGCAACCGTGCGGCACATCGGCCCCACAGGCACCGGCACCACAGTTAAGCTGGTAAACCAGTTGCTGTGCGTGGTGCATTCCATGGTCGCCGCCGAAGCAATGGTGCTGGGGGCCAAGTCCGGGGCGGACCCGGCCCTGGTGTTTGAGGTGGTCAACTCCGGCTGGGGCCAGAGCTTTATGCTGGGACGCAACGCCCCGGTGATGCTGGACCGCACTTTTGAAGACGCCCGCGCACCCATCCGCACCTACTTGAAAGATTTGGGGCTGGTGCAGGAACTGGCCGCTACGCTGGACGCGCCTACTCCCGCCTGCGACCTGGCGCACCAGGCTTTTAAGCAGGCGGCAGCCCAAGGGCTGGGCGACCTGGACGTATCAGGGATTGTGCTGCCCCTGGAGCAGCGAGCAGGGGTGCAGGTTAGGCGCAAGGACTAGAGAGGGCTTGCCCTTCGACAGGCTCAGGACGGGCGGAATCAAGCCTGCTTATCCTGAGCTTGTCGAAAAATGGACAGGCTGCCCACACTTGCTCCCTTAGCGCCGCTCCCGCCGCATTTTGAAGGCCAGGGCGGTAAGGCCAGCCAGGGCTGCCAGCGCCAATAAGCCTTCCAGAACCCGCCACATCAGTGGCGTTGTAGCCTGACCCTCAGCGACTGACGGATATTCATCCGCCCAGGCAGCGGCATTCATGGCCGTTTCCTGGGCTGGAGCTGGCGTCAAGCCGGGAGGCGCTGTCTCCAAAGCTTCCGAAGAAGGAGGCGTCCCTTGTGCTGGAGGAGCCAGCGGCACCGCAATTCCGGGCTCAGGCTGAGGAGATTCCACTGGTTCCGGGCCATTGCTACCCGGCTCCGCGGATTTCATAAGCCCCTGGGTTTGCCCAGCGTCAGGGACCGCGGTTTCCTGGGGAGCCAACTCCCCGGGCGCAGGAGCCGCCTGGAAAGAGCGCATGGCTGGCGCATGGTCCTGGGGGACCAGGCTCCCTGTTAGGTCCGCGGAAACCACTGCCGCCAGCAGCACTGCAGCCACCGACACCGCCCCAGCATAAACCCAGCGAGGCGCTCCCAGGAAAAGCGAGGCTCTTGCCACCGGCGCAGGGGCCGGAGGCGCGGCAAATACAAAACTGCGGGGCGCCGGGCCGTTGGGCAGGCGGCGCATGGCGCTTAGCATGGCGGCCAGTTGGTCCAACTCCTGGCGGCAAACCTGGCAACGCTCCAGTGCAGCGGCCACCGCTTGCCGTCGTCCCGGCGGCAACAACTCATCCTGGTACTGGGAGAGTACCCCGATGCGAAGATGCCGGTGCTGCCCAATAAATCTGAACATTCTACTTATCTTGACGGAACTGGGATGGCAGAAGTTCCCCAGTAGCGCGCAAATAGTCGCGCATGCTGCCGCGCCCCCGGCTGACCCGGGACTTCACCGTTCCCAGCGAGCAGTCCATAATCAGGGCCACCTCGTCGTAGCTAAAACCCTGCACATCCACCAGCACTAAAGCCATCTTTTGTTCCGCCGGCAACGCAGCTAGCCCGGCTTCGATGGCGCGGCGCAGTTCTTGCCGTTCCGCATGGTCTTCAGGAGATTCTTGGGCGGAAGGAATTTCGGCCGCAGAAGGAGTGACGTCGTCCGGGCCGGAGGGCAGCGGGTCCAGGGAAACTGTTGGACGGGCGCGGCGGGAACGCAATATGTCGCGGCAATGGTTGGCGACGATGCGCATTATCCAGGCTTTGATATTCTGGCCCCGGAATTGGGAAAAGGCCCGATATCCGGAAACAAAACTTTCCTGCACGGCATCTTCAGCCATTGCCCAGTCATTAAGCATGCGCCGGGCCAAGCCGAAGGCAGGAGCCTGGAAATTTTCAATCACGCAGTTGTAACAGTAGTCGTTGCCCGCCCGGTCATGGACCGGCAGCGGCGCGTGATTGGCGCAATTAAAGACCTGGGCGGCGGCAGTCATCTAGTGCCGAGGCCCACCTTCCAGGGCGACAGGCGGCCATTCCATTTAGCCCTGGAACGAGACTTTGCCATCCAGCAAGGCCCGTGCCATCACAAATTTGTGAATCTCGGAGGTTCCGCCGCCAATGCGGGCATGGCGCAGCAAATGGTACCAGTGGGCGATGGGCATGTCCAGGGTCTCACCCAGACCACCGAAAACCTGCATAATCTTGTCAATGCTGCGCCAGCCCCACTCTCCGGCGCAGTATTTGATTAGCGATGCTTCCACTCGCACGTCCTCGCCTTGGTCAGCGCGGGCTGCGGTTTCGCGAGTAATGGACCGCAATGTCATTATGTCAATATAAACGTCGGTGAGCATCCACTGGATGGCCTGCCGGTCGGCGATGGGGCGTCCGTAAGTGACCCGCTGTTTGGACCAGTCAATGGCCATTTCCAAAGCGCGGGAAAGGATGCCCAGGGCCATGGCGCCCCGCAGCAGCCGGTCGTGGTGCACCAGCCATTTTTGCCCCAGGGTGAAGCCGCGGCCTACCTCGCCCAGCACCTGGGTCCGGGGCACCCGCAGGTTGTCCATATGCACAAACCACTGCATGGCGCGGCCGGGTGTAATCCAGATGCGGATGGGTTCAAAGCTCAGTCCCGGCGACGGGTTATCCACAATGAACATGGTAATGCCGCCATGCTGCCGCTTTTGTGAGTCGGTCACGGCCTGCACCAGGAGGAAGTCCGCCGTTGCCGCACCCGAAATGAACATCTTGGTGCCGTTCAGCACCCAATCGTCGCCGTCCCGCACCGCCCGGGCCTGCATCATGCCGCCGGGGTCGGACCCGGCCTGGGGCTCCGTCTGGCCGAAGGCGTAGTTCAGTTTGCCTTCGATGGAGGGGTAAAGGTACTTTTTCTCCTGCTCCGGAGTGCATGCGCCCACCATCATCAAAGGCACCGGCGAGGTGGGCAACTGGACGATGCTCTTATGGACCTCTTCATCCAGCACTACGTGGCCCAGGGCGCCCATACCCCCGCCGCCGTATTCCTGGGGAACAAAGGATGTGTAAATGCCAGTGTCCTTGGAAATCTGAGTCAGCCGTCCCCATTTTTCGGGCGTCAGGGTGCCCACAATACCCTGCACCGCCTCGGCAATACCCCGGGGGCCGCCGTCGTCCAGACCCTCCTGGGGCGGGCGGGCCAGGTATTCTGCTTCCAGCGGCAGACACTCGTCCTGCACAATCTGGCGGACAGTTTGTTTCAGGGCATCTAATTCTGGAGGAAGACCAGTAGTCATGCAGATTACTCCGGAAGACTTTGGGGCACCGCGAAGGCATTATAGCGCGGAGGAGCGGCCAGGTGAAACAAGCCTTTGACTGTCCGCATTGCCAATCTAATGGAATGGGCAAACAAACTTGAACGCTGCAAGGGCGGTATTGTCCAGTTCCGGCGCTTCTGCCGCAGAGTTTGCGGGGGCGGCGCTGGCTGTCTCACTTTGCAGTGGCTTTGTAGCGCCTAACCAAACTGCGCCTGCTACAGCGCCAAGGAGGGTCAGCGAAATTATGGCCACGGCCACAAATGCCCAGGCTTTCTGTTTCATGTGCCAGGCTCCCATGAATGCGACGGCGACTGCCTATAGACCCATTTAACCAGACTTATCAGGGAAAGTCACCCCCGTCTGTCTCTGGGCAATGGACCCTAACCCGGTTCTTTTGTGGGCATCAGCCCTGGCCGTGGCATGGTAAAATATGGCCTTGCCAGCCCAATGGCCGGAAAGGCCAAGCGGCTGCCAAAAGATTCTTGCTCTGGACCGGCCGAACGATAATGCAATTCCGAGACCTGCCCAGCGTGGACCGGGTGCTTACCGACGAGGCACTAGCATCTCTGGAAGGTGTGTTCCAGCGTACCTGGCTGGCCGGCCTGGCCCGGCAGCAACTGGAACAGGCCAGGCAGCGAATCCGCCAGGGTGAGGAGGCTCCCTCCGCTTCGGCAGTTGCCCAGGCAGTGCGGCGGGCCGCCCAGGCGGCAGTCACCGTGTCCCCCCGGCGGGTGATTAACGCCACTGGCGTGATAATTCATACCAACCTGGGGCGGGCGCCCCTCAGCAAGGCCGCCGGACAGGCCGCCGTGCTGGCCGCAGAAGGCTACTCCAACCTGGAACTGGACTTAGCTGACGGACGCCGCGGCTCCCGGCAGGCCCACTGCCAGACCCTGCTCCGGCAACTTACCGGCGCGGAGGCCGCGCTGGCGGTCAACAACAATGCCGCCGCAGTGCTGCTGGGACTTTGCGCCCTGGCCGCGGGCAAAGAGGTGGTCGTATCCAGGGGCGAGGCCGTGGAAATCGGCGGTGGGTTCCGTATTCCGGACGTGCTGCGCCAGAGCGGCGCCACTCTAGTGGATGTGGGCACCACCAATCGCACCTATGCCCGGGATTATGCAGACGCCATCACCAGCAACACAGGGGCATTCTTGAAAGCCCATGCCAGCAACTTCCGCGTGGAAGGCTTCACCGCGGCAGTGGAATGCGGCGAACTGGTGGAACTGGGGCAGCGTCACAAAGTGCCGGTGCTGCACGACGTAGGCAGCGGCTGCTTCTTGCCCACGGAAAAGTACGGGTTGGCCCATGAGCCTACTCCCCAGGAAAGCATTGCCGCCGGGGTGGGCCTGGCCTTTTTCTCCGGAGATAAACTGCTGGGCGGTCCCCAGGCTGGCATCGTGGTGGGCAAGCGGGAACTGGTGCAGCGGCTGGAACGCCACCCCCTGGCGAGGGCAGTAAGGATTGATAAAATGAGCCTGGCCAGTCTCAACGCTACCTTGCTCCACTACCTGCGGGGAGAGGTAGAACAAGAAATACCCATCTGGCGCATGATTGCCACTCCGCCGGAAAAAGTTAAAGCCAGGGCCGAGGAATGGCGTTCCAAATTAGGAGAAGGCGCTTCCGTAATAGCTTGCCGCTCCGCCGTCGGAGGCGGTAGTTTGCCTGGGGAAACTCTGCCCTCCTGGGCGCTGGCCCTGGCGTGCAACGGTCTCACGGGCGGAGCGGAAGCGGTAATGGAGGGTTTACGCAGTAACGATCCCCCTGTCATTGCCCGTATAGAGGCGGACCAGGTGCTGCTGGACCCCCGCACAGTGCTGCCGGAAGAGGACAGCCCATTGTTGGAGGCGGTTACCGCTGCCTGGAGGGCCAAGCATGACTGACTTTCTGCTGGTGCATGGCGCGGGCCAGAGCGCCTGGGTATGGGGCCAGGTCTGGGGGAGATTGAACGCTCCCCCGGAGCATCCGCCAGTGCTGCACCGGCCGCGGGCGGTGGGTAAAGTCACCGCCCTGGATTTGCCGGGACATGGCCTTTCGTCCAACGGAGCAGCCAGGGCAGTTACCCTGGAGCAGTGTGTCGAGGCGGTGGTACAGGCAGTGCCGGAAAGGTCAGCCCGGCAGACGGTGCTGGTGGGCCACGGCTTTGCCGCGCCAATCCTGCTGCGGGCCGCCGTCCAGATGACCCAACCTCCCAAGAGGCTGGTCCTCATTGCGGGCATCATACCTTCCAGTCAGGAAGCCATGATAAGCGTGTTCCCGCGTCGGGTCAGGCAGGGCTTTCAGGCGCTGTCCATTGCCAGCCGCTGGTTACGTCAGCCGCTACGGATGCCTCGCCTGGCTGTTGCGCGGTACTGGGGCAGCGGTCTATCTCCCCAGCAACTGGCCCAAGCAGTAGGAAGGCTCGGTCCGCTCCCGGAGACGGTTTTACGCACCCAGCCGGCCTTGGCCGAAGTTAAAGAAGTCTGCCCCATCACTTATGTAGTTCTGAATCAAGGCAAACTGCTGACAGCAGCTCTTCAAAAACAAATGGCCCAGCGCCTCTCCAACCCAGAGATCGTGGAGCTGGAGACGGGCCACCAGGCCATGTTGCAGCAGCCGAAGGAGCTGGCTGCTCTATTGCTGCGCTACGCCTGACAAGAAGCGCCCAGGTTAGACTACCAGCCGGGACGCCGCTGACCACACTTCCCGCAGAACACGTCGCGCGTGGGACCGTTCTCATGTCCGCACTTCTGGCACTTCCACACCCCAGGCATATCTGACCCTCCTCTGTTAGTGGATTGGACGCCCGATTTCCGCTCTTCGGCACCAGGTTTGAACTAAGTGAACGCGTCCAGTTAAGAATACAATTCCTTCCGTCAAACGTATCAAGTATCTGGAACGGTCTCACGCGCTGGCCGAGCGTTAAATAGGAGATGCGCAGTTGTCCATTCAGTTTGCTATGCCGGCGAGTGCTTCAAAGTGCAAGAGGTTGCTAGCGAAAGTAGTAACAACGGTGCTCTTTTTAGGCTGCCAAGCCTCAGCCACTCCCTCTCCCACCCCTGCAATTACTCCAGCGACGCCCTTAGCTTCGGCCACACAGATACCTTCCCCCACAATCACTACCCCAGCAACGCCGCTGCCGACCGCTACCTTTACGCCTACGCCATTGCCGCCCACTCCCACAGCGACCACGGTTGCCCAAGCCCCAGTAGTCGCCACTATTACCGCAGGCGCCAAAGCCCGCTACCGGGTAAAGGAGCAGTTTGCCCGGCAAAACTTGCCCAATGTAGCCACTGGAGAAACCGAGGAGGTCAGCGGGTCACTGGTCTTTGATTCCAACGGCATTCTGAAGCCCAATGCGTCAAAAATTGTTATCAACGTGCGCAGCCTGCGCAGCGACGATAGCGACCGAGACGATTACCTGCGCACTGATGGCCTGGAAACTGACAAGTTCCAGCAGGCGGAGTTTGTAGCCTCGGAAATCTCGGGTTTATCGTGGCCCCTGCCTACGGAAGGTCAGGCCACGTTCCAAATCATAGGCACCATGACTGCCCACGGAGTCTCCAGTCCCACCATTTGGGACGTTTCGGCCCAATTTAACACAGGGCAGGTGCGGGGCCAGGCTACCACCAGCTTCACCTTCAGCAAGTTCAACATGCGCCGTCCAACGGCATTTTTTCTGCTTTCCGTGGAAGATAAGATTTCGCTGGAACTGGATTTCATGGTCTCTGTGAAGCAAGGACCCTGAAATGAATCCAGTGTGCCCGGTATTACGTAGCTTAGCTCCGTAGAACCACCCAACTTTGGCTAGAGGAGACTGGTGCGATGACAAATATGGCGTCGTTCTTACCTGTCCACCGGCAACCGGCATCTAGAGGCGTACGGAGAAAGCGAACCAATTGGTTTGCTCCCGTCCTGGGGGGAGTAATTTCAGCGGTTGCACTGCTGGCATTGGTAGCGTGCACCGGGCCACAAGGCCCTCAGGGCGCCCAGGGCGCGGCTGGCACAGGTGGACTAGCGGGGCCCGCAGGAGCTCAGGGCCCCCAGGGCCTCCAGGGACCGCAAGGGCCACAAGGACCGGCTGGGCCTGCCGGTCCCCAGGGAGCCGCCGGTGCGCCGGGGCAGTCTGCCAAGCCAATTGCGGCGGTGGTGCAGTTTGGTGATCCGGGCTTCCGCACCTCTGGCGACAAGCGAAACTGGAACCTGCTCCCGAGTAACCTCCAGGTCAGCGCCGGGCAAACGGTCCGGTTCAAGGTGGCAGGCAACCACCAGGTAGCGGTATACAAGGTGCCCGCTGGCACCACCCGCGCCATGGTCACCGCCAACCCGGATACTTATGTAAACACCACGGTAAACAGCCCCGTGGACAACCGGGACATTGGTGATGCGAACAACCGCATCGCACTGGGAGCCAGCCCGCGCACTGTGGATACTGCCGCGGTGAACCGGGATGATGTTGTGGGCATGGACCTGACTCTGGCGGAGGCAGGAAATTACCTGGTCATTTGCGCTATCCGCAGCCACTTCCTGGACAAGGACCCGGCATCTAATGGCGGCATGTTCGGCTTGATCGAAGTAGGCAAGCCTCTGGCTGGCGAGACGCCTGCCAACCTGGCGCTGCCGATTTCCGACCAGCCTGATGTGACGGTGCGCTTTGGCGACCCCCGGTTCATGGGAAACAACGACCGGCGCAACCAGAACCTGGTGCCCATGGCCGTGGAAGTGTCCGCAGGCCAGACCGTGCGCTATGAAGTGTATGGAAACCACGAGGTCGCCGTGTACAAGGTCGGCGCCGACGTGACTCGCCAGGACGTGGTAAAGAACCGCGGCGGCTTTGGGGACACCAAGAACCGGATATTGGTGGGCGCCAGTGTCCGGACCCTGGACACTGCGCTGGTCAACAGGGAAGATGTGGTCAGCGCCAACGTGACCATCACCCAGCCGGGACGCTACCTGGTTATTTGCTACATTCGCTCCCACTACCTCCAGGATGACCCTGGGGCCAACGGCGGCATGTTCGGGTTATTGGACGTGCGGTAAAGACACCGCCAGATTTACAGGGGCAGGCTAAGCCTGCCCCTCTTTTGTTGTCCTCCGCCTTCTATCTTCTATCTATGTGATGAAGCCAGGTTCTTCCCGCTGTGCTAGACTGTCGCCGTGAGCTACACGGCAGACCTGCACATCCATTCCCGGTACGCCTACGCCACCAGTTCCGCCCTGACCCTGGAAAACCTGGCGGTCTGGGCCAAGCTGAAGGGCATTGACCTGCTGGCCGCCGGCGACTTCACCCATCCCGGCTGGTTCCAGGAACTGCAAGAGAAGCTGGAACCCGCAGAGCAGGGCCTTTACCTCTACAAGGGAGTCAAGTTTGTCCTGGGGACAGAAATCAGCTGCGTGTACTCCCAGGGCCAGCGGCAGCGGCGGGTCCATCTCCTGCTATTTGCCCCCGGCCTGGAGGCGGTGACGCGCCTCAACCGGCGGCTGGCTGCCCACGGCAACCTGGCGTCCGATGGCCGCCCCACTATTGCCAGGTCCGCCCGGGACATAGCCGCATTGGCACTGGATACCGATCTTGACTGCATCCTGATACCCGCCCACGCTTGGACCCCTTGGTACGGAGTTTACGGCTCCAAGTCCGGCTTTGATAGCTTGGAAGACTGTTTCCTGGACCTGACGCCCCAGGTGCGTGCTGTCGAGACAGGCTTGTCCAGCGACCCGGCAATGAACTGGCTGGTTCCGGAATTAAGAGACCGCACCATAGTCTCTTTTTCGGATGCCCATTCCTTGCCCAAATTGGGCCGTGAACTGACGGTATTCCCCGGCCAGCCTGGGTACACCGCACTGCGGGAGGCCCTAGAATTCAATAGGGTGGAGTACACCGTGGAGTTTTACCCCGAGGAGGGCAAGTACCATTTTGACGGCCACCGGGCCTGCGGCGTCCGCCAGTCTCCTGAGGAGAGCAGCATCAATGGCGGGCGGTGTCCTCAATGTCACCGCCCCTTAACCCTGGGAGTGGCCCATCGCACCGCGGCCCTCTCCCGCGGTAAAAGCCACTGGGCGAAAGATGCCGCCGGATTTACCTCGGCAGGGGATGGCAGGCCGCCGTTCATCCGGCTGGTGCCGTTGCAGGAGATAATTGCCCAAGCCCTGGGACAGGCTGAGACTTCCAGACGGGTGCAGAAGGAATATCACCGGCTTATCAGTGTGTTGGGGAATGAGCTTCACATTCTGGTCAAAGCCAGCCCCGCCGACCTTGCCGCAGCCGCAGGAGAGCATATGGCCCAGGGAATTTTGCATGCCCGGCGTGGCGAAGTGGAAACGGAGCCGGGGTTCGATGGCAAATATGGCCGTGTCCTGGTGTACCCGCAGGATTTAGGCACGTCCAGACAGGGTAGAGGATAATCCCGCGGGGTAGGACTTCCTTTCCAGCAAGGCCGAGCCGCCCAAGCGAAGGTCCCAAACTATGCTAGAATTATTCTAGTAGTGACAAGGCTAGGAACAATCCGGGGCGGCGAAACAGAACAGAGATGGAAGTGACGGTCCGGCGGCTCCGCGTCGAAGACATTGACGCGGTGGTGGAAATTGAGAGGGAAGCTTTCTCCCCAACCTGGGTAGGCACTCCCTTCAAGCGGGAGTTGAGCAACCGGTACGCCAAATACCTGATGGCTTCCTGCCGGGAAGCGCCTGCGCCGGACAGGGCGGCTTCCGTGGCTCCCGCCCCAGTCAAGCCCAAACCCTGGGGATGGCTGGCCCGATGGTTCGGCGGCAAGAAGGGCAATGGCCATGCGGCGGCGCCGACCAGAGACAGTTCTTCCGTAGCTGGGTACGTGGGCATATGGTTCCAAGGGGATGAAGCCCACATTACGGAGATAGCGGTTCGGGAGCGGCTGCGCGGCCAGGGAATTGGAGAACTTTTGCTCATTGGCTCGGTGCGGGCCGCCGTCCAGGAGGGTTCAGGGGTCTTGACTTTGGAAGTTCGCGTGTCCAACTTTATCGCCCAGCGGTTGTATGAAAAATATGGATTCAAGGCGGTAGGCACGCGCAAGGCCTACTACGCAGACAACCGGGAAGACGCCACCATCATGACTACCAGCCCCATTCACAGCCCAGAATACCAGAAGAAGTTTGTGCAGCTGCAAGAGGATTACCAGAGCCGCTGGCGCCCCATATCCATCGAAATGTAGCGCAGGCAAATCTGTGCCACTGTGGTTGACCGCTTTGCCACCCCTTGGTAGAATGGCTTCACCTTTCGGGTTGGCCGGCAGAAATCTGGCGGCCGGACAGGTAGCTAAGCAAGAATGCTGGTCATTGGACTAACCGGTGGCATCGGCACTGGAAAGAGCCAAGTAGCGCAACTGCTGGGACGCCTGGGAGCAGTGGTCATCAGCGCCGACCAGGTGGGCCACGAAGCCTATCGCCCCAACTCCAAAATCTGGCGCGAAGTGGTTGCAGCCTTCGGGAAAGATATACTCCAGCCTTCTGGAGAGATTGACCGCAAGAAGCTGGGTGCGGTGGTCTTCTCCGACCCAAAGCGCCTGGAACAATTGAATCGGATCATGCACCCCCGTATGGCCCAGATGGTGGCGGACAGGATTCAGGCGCTGCGCGAAAAAGGTGCAGCGGTGGTGGTGGTGGAAGCGGCCTTGCTGTTTGAAGCGGGGTGGAACTCCCTGGTAGATGAAGTTTGGGTCACCGACTCTCCGGAGGGAGTGATCGTTTCCCGGCTTCAGTCCCGCAACGGTCTGAGCGAGGCGGAAGCACGCAAGCGCATCGCCTCCCAGATGAACCGGGAAGAAAAGATAGCGCAGGCAGATGTAGTGGTGGACAACTCCAGGAATTTGGACGCGCTGGAGCGCACGGTCCAGGAGCTGTGGCAGAATAGAGTCGTAGGAAGGATCGAGCAGCGATAATGGTTGAAGCAGTTGGCCCCGAATTCAAAGAGTATGCCATTGAGGAGTTCCTGGTGCGCCGGGAGCCTTACTACCGCCCTGTGGGTGACGAGGTAGAACTGTTCACGGCGGCGTACCACCAACATATCCCGGTGCTGCTGAAAGGGCCCACCGGCTGCGGCAAGACCCGTTTTGTGGAATACATGGCCTGGAAGCTGGGCCGCCCTGTAACCACCATACGCCGTAACGACCAGCAGGAACTGCGCGAGGGCGAAGTCCGGGTGCCGCTGGTCACCATTGCCTGCCATGAAGACCTCACCGCCAGCGACCTGGTGGGACGCTACCTGTTGGATGCCGAGGGGACTCGGTGGATTGATGGTCCCATGACCCGAGCCGTCAAGACCGGCGCAATCCTTTACCTGGACGAAGTGGTGGAGGCCCGCAAGGATACCACCGTGCTGATTCACCCCTTGACGGACCATCGGCGTATCCTGCCAGTGGAGAAGCGCGGTACTATCATCGAGGCCGATGACCGGTTCCTGCTTTGCATCTCCTACAACCCCCACTACCAGAGCGCCCTTAAAGACCTCAAGCAAAGCACCCGGCAGCGGTTCATTTCCGTGGAGTTCAACTATCCGCCCCGGGAAATTGAGGCAGAAATTATTGCCAAGGAGAGCGGCTGCTCCCCCGCGCAAGCCGACGCCCTCTCCAAGTTCGGCGAAAAGGTGCGGAACCTGCGGGAACATGGTCTGCAGGAAGGCGCCAGCACCCGGCTGCTGATCTACGCTGGCCGGCTGATGACCCAGGGAATTCCTGCTCGCCGCGCTTGCCAGGTAGCCATAGTGTGGACTTTGACTGACGAACCGGAACTGCAGCGCAGCGTGGAGGAAGTGGCCTCCTCCATCTTCGAGTAACCCCGCGGGACCCACGGGCGTCAGCAGCAGCAAAGGTGTAAATGGGGCCATCCACCCCGGAAATTCTCAAGCGTGTATTGGCGCAACGGACCAGGACTACCGTGGCCGATACTACGTTGATGCCTGCCGCCGTTGCAGTGTTGCTATACCCCAAGGATGGCGACTATTGTGTCCTTCTGAACAAGCGCTCTGACCAGGTGGAGCACCACAAGGGAGAAATCTCCTTTCCTGGAGGCGCGCGCGACCCCGAAGACCAGGATTTTCTGGCCACGGCTCTGCGGGAAGTCCATGAAGAGATGGGGATCAATCCCTCGGATGTAACCGTACTGGGTCAACTGGACGACGTTGTGACCCGCAGCCGCTTTGGCGTGCGCGTTTTTATTGGAACTATCCCCTACCCGTACCCCTTCCAGCCCAGCAACTTGGAAATTGCTGAAGTGCTGGAAGTCCCTCTTTCCGTGTTGCAATCTCCCGGCTGCCTCCGCCAAGAATCACGGTGGAACGGCGGGCGCCTGGAGACCGCATACTCTTACGCATACAACAAACACCTGGTATTTGGCGCCACCGCAAAAATCCTCCAGCAGTTTTTGGAAGTGCTGGATGCGGGGTTGAAAAAGGAGGGCCACTAAGTTGAGCACCGTTCCCACGCCTGACATCGAAAAGGAGCTGGCCAAGCTCCCGCCCGCGGTACTGGAATCTTATAAGGCCGCCCTTCCCCTGATGGAGTCCTCCTTCAACGCCGAAGAGCTGCTCCTGTGGGCCAAAGAAGGGGTCGCCATTGCCACCCAGACCGTCCGGTCCTGGGAGTCCGCTGTGGAGTACCACAAAGTGGGCCCGCAAGTGTCCAAAGCCCTGGCGTTCCCGTCCTTCATGCAGTGGGCCAGGTGCGGCACCTATCTGTCCCAGGACTCGCCCACCCTAGCAGTGGCCTTCTTCCACTCCAGCCCGTCCATTGTCGGCAACCTCAGGCCCCAATACATTCCCCGCTGGGCTGGCTTGGGCCGCAGCCTTTACAAGGGCACCTGGAAGTCCAGCACCCTGGCTGCCAAGTTCTTTGAAGTCAGCCCCGACCTGATTCGCAGCCTGCCTTTCTGGGACGTAGAAGTCTTTGTATCTCTTATTGAAGCCCTGTCTTACAAGTCCTATGACGTGGCGGTGGAGTGTCTGGCCCTGGGCAAAGACGTATTGCCCGCCATGGGCCGGGAACGGGAAGCTTTTTTGTCCATGACCCGCTCCCTGGCGGAAGGGAGTTGGCGCGAGGTCAAGACCTGCCTGGAACTGGCGCCCCGCACCTTGCAACAGTTGGAGGATGCCCAGACCGGCCGTTTCCTCAAGCTGGGGGAGCGCCTGGCCAAGATGGGCCTGCGGGATACTGCCCGCTTCCTGGCCGACGGCACTCAGGCGCTGGCCCAAGTGACGCCCAGCGCCCAGGGGCACATCCTGGACCTTTCAGAGCTGCTCATCTCCGTAGCGCCGGAGGCGGTGCCCGCCTTTTTAAAGAGCCTGGAGAACGTGCTGGGACGCATTACGCTGAACCAGTTGGATACCTGGTTCCAGCAGGGCGCGCAGCTGCTCAAAGAGAACCGGGAAAGCGGCATCGCCTTCTTCAAAGTGGAGTCCAATACATCCGAGGCGCTGCTGGAGACCCTGTCGTCCAGCCTGGAACTGGAGCGGGTCAAAGGCGTCATCCGCCTGTACTGCCGCGCTCTTTCCGGCTCGCCCATCGAGGTGATGAACACCAAGGAACTGGTGCGCAAAAACATCGGCTGGGTGGACGAGGACACCGCTTCCACCGACGGCACCAAGGTGTTCCTGCCGCCGGTGGTGGACCATTACCTGAGCAAGGACGAGAACTTTGCCTGGTTCAAGGTGGTATCCACCCACCAGGTGGGGCACCTGGAGTTTGGCAGCTTCCAGTTCCAGTTTGAAAAGCCCGCCGCCCTGTTTGAAAACCGGCGCATCGCCCTGGAACAGCAGCGCGGCATAGCGGTGCCGGAGCAAGCCGTTGAGCCGATGGCCGCCGAACACGCCGAGGCTGCCAGCGAGGGACAGACCCAGAGCTTTACCGACATTGGCCGTTTCCTGCACCTGTTTGACAACCGGAAGCTGGCCTTTGACCTGTTTACCGTGCTGGAGGACTGCCGTTTGGACTACCGGGTGAGGGTGGAGTACCCAGGCATCCGCACCGCCGCGGAAAAGGTGCAAATTGAGGCCCGCAAGGGCCGCCCCAACATTGAGGAACTGCCCCTGCAAGAGGCACTGGTGGAACTGCTGCTTCACATGAGCCTGGAGCAGTTTACCGATTTGCCGGTGCCCGTGGAGCACCGGGAAGTGGCGGAGATGCTGGCCCGCATCCTGCACACCCTGCGGAATGAATCAGCCAACGTGGAAGACACCTCCGAAGCCACCCTGCGGGCCTACGAGCTTATTTCCCGTCTGCAGAACGAGGAACAGCCCGAAGACCAGTGGGAGCCGGAGGATCTGGACGATCCCGGCGAGTTCTCCGAGGAAGATTACCAGAACCTGGTGGACAAATTGCAAGCCGGCCAGGAGGAAGCCGGGGACCAGGGCGAAGGGGAGCCTTACGATTCCCCTGAGCCGGTGGACTACCGCGGCGATTTCAAGCCCGAGATGGTGCAGCTGCTGAGCAAGCTGCAAAGCGACAAGAACCAGCAGGGTGACGGCCCGCAGCTTACTAAAGAGCAGTTGGAGCAGCTGTTGCAGGAAAGCGCGGAGCTGGAGCTGGACGCCGAGCAGGGCGACGCCAACCAGAACATGTCCCAGTTTGCCCAGAACCTGATGAAGGAAGCGGGCGTGCCGCCGCCCAACGCCCAGCCGGGCCAGGGTTACGGCCCGCAGCTCCACGACGACGACCAGGGCGGCGAACTGGAAGCCAAGGAGCCGCGCACCTACGTGTACGACGAGTGGGACTTCAGGGCTGGCGACTACAAGCCCCGCTGGTGCATCGTTAAGGAAAAGACCCTGGAAGAGGGCGAGCACAGCTTTTACAACGAGTCCCTGCGCAACTACTCGTCCCTGCTGGCCCACATCAAGCGCCAGTTTGAGTTGATCATGCCGGAGAGCTTCCGCAAGATTTACCGGCTCATTGACGGCGAGGACGTGGACCTGAACGCAGCCCTGGAAGCAGTGGCCGACCTGCGCATGGGCGTTTCCCCCGACGAGAAAATATACTGGCGCAGGAACAAAATCCAGCGGGACGTGGCCGTGGTGTTCCTGCTGGACATGAGCGCCTCTACCGCCGAAGCCATTGACGAAGGCCGCCACACCACCGACGACCGGGACGCCCCCGACGATCCAGTGGAATACATGGTGTGGCTGCGCCGCCGCCGGGAAGGGCTGGTGCGCCGCCACTACAAGCGCATCATTGACCTGGAAAAGGAGAGCATCGCCCTGCTAATCCAGGCCCTGGAGTCCATCGGCGACACCTACGGCATCTACGGCTTCTCCGGCTACGGGCGGGAGAACGTGGAGTTTTATGTCATTAAGGACATCGCCGAAAGCTTTGGCGAGAAAATCAAGCGTCGCATTGACAAGATAACGCCGCTGCACGCCACCCGCATGGGCGCGGCCATCCGGCACGCCATTACCAAGCTGGAGAACCAGGACGCCACCACCAAAATATTCTTCCTCATCAGCGACGGGCGGCCCCAGGACCGGGGCTACAGCCGGGAAGGGGTGGAGAAGGAGTACGCGGTGCATGACACCCACATGGCGCTGCTGGAGGCCAAGCGCAAGGACATCATTCCCTTCTGCCTGACGGTGGACAAGGCTGGCCACGACTACCTGAAGGCTATGTGCGGCGACATGGGCTACGAAGTGCTGGGGGACATTTGGGCATTGCCGGAGCGGCTGCCCATGCTGTACCGGAAGCTGACGTTCTGAGGGGGAAGGCGCGCTTTAAGGAAGTCCTTTAGGGGCCAATATGTTGGGATATTCATTCATTGGTGCCGAGGAACAGGGGCAACTTACGAATGGTCACCTTGCAGCTCAGCAAGTTTGCCGTTGACGAGTTACCGTTCTGTGTATGGGATCCAGACTTACACGAGCGGAACCTCGATTTCATCAACAGCATTGACCCGGCTTACTTCGCTTATCTCGCAGACGTTCATCTTCAGGGCCTCGAAAAGGAGGAGACCAAGCAGCACGCGGCCCTTTCACTACAGACCGCGTACTCCCATGGTCTAAAGACATTTGTGGCACTGGTGTTTGCAACCATCCAAGCCCCTGATTGCTTGGTAGGGTGGCTGAATAAATACGATATCGGTGACTTACGGAGTCTGGTACAAAAGGTCGCGAATCAGCAATCTATTTTGTCAAAGTTGAGGGTGAAGCCAATCACCTGGGAAGCTATAGCTAATATCGTGCTCACCGGATTGTCTCTGGAGGATAAGGATAAAGAGCGTGCTATTAAGCGGAATTTCGCCGTGGCGTGGTCACATTTCGCACATGACTTTGTAGACCAAAGGTGCACAGAAGAGTACAACAGTATCAAGCATGGCCTGCGAGTTAGGTCAGGAGGTTTTTATCTAGCTATTGGGCGAGAGAATACTCCAGGGGTATCCTCTCCACAGGAACGAATGCAGCCCTTAGCCAATAGTGACTTTGGCTCTTCCTTCCCGGTTCTGGAAAGGCTTGCTGGCACTAAGTTGGATTTCTGTATAGGAAGTCAATCACGAAATTGGCACCCGGAGGACTTCTTTTACGGATTGCATTTGTTGTCGTTGTCGCTGCAGAATGTTCTCTCGTTTCTCAAGGTGGTTATTGGCGGAGACCCGGCGACAGTGGAGTTTTCCTGGCCAAGTGATGAGACCGATTTCCAGAGACCTTGGAAGAGAGTTGCTTTGGCATCCGCTTTCGCGATGAAATCAAGCTTTACCCTCGAGCGCCAATTCCAGTCCACCAAGGAAGATATCCTCTCAGCTTACAATCCTGAGGCAGAATCTCGTTCCACATGACCTCTGGGCGGCGGCTGCGGCTTCAATGGACTGAGAGGCCCATCATGCTCTACAAAGCCCCTTGGTTCTTGAGCCACAGCCCAAAGGGGGCTATACAGTCACCTCACCTCTGCTGCCTGAACTGGTCACTGAAGGTGACACCCTGGAGGAAGCGCTCGGCAATGTGAAGGATGCGCTGGCCGCAGTCATCGAAATTTACCAGGATTTAAACAAGCCCTTTGCCCTGCAGTAACCGTGACTCCCTATGGACACCTTCCGCTACATACTAGCCCTGCTGTTTGTCACCCTTATCCCGCCCATGGTGTTTTACTGGCCCGTCATTCATGGCTTCATCGGGTTCTGGCGGCGGCTGGGCGCTTGGCCTACCCTGCTCATCGTGTACGGCGGCGTGCTGGTTGCTGCCTTCGGCCTGTACCAACTGCGGCACTTCCTGCTGCAGGGCGACCTGGGCACCAACTGGGCATTGGTGGCATTAGGCGCAGTATGTGTCCTGGCCGGGGGCTGGATGCGGCTGTGGCTGCATCGCACCTTCAGCATGGGTCAGTTGCTGGGCCTGGAGGAACTGAGCAAAACTCCGGCCAAGGGCCATCTGGTCCGCACCGGCCTTTATGCCCGGATGCGGCACCCGCGGTACGTCCAGTTCATGCTGGCATCCCTGGGCTGGGTGTTGATTGCCAACTATCCGGCGGCATACCTGGCCTGGCTTACTTGGATTCCCGGCGCTTACGTGACGGTGCTCTTTGAGGAGCGGGAGCTGCGCCAGCGTTTTGGCCAGGAGTACGTGGACTACTGCCGGGAAGTGCCCCGGTTTGTCCCCCGGCGAAGAAAAGCCTGAACCACCTGGTTCAGAACGCACTGAGTAATGCAGCTTCCGCAGCTTGGGGTAATTCAATCAACACAAAATAGCTGGCAGGATACAGGTAGTCTTCGCCGGATTCATCCATCACGCGGAGGTAATGCTCAGAGGCAGCCGACTCATCCGGCAGAACCCGGTACAACTTGAGCTTCTCAAGGTCTGGCTCAACGTCGGTGACGCATACTGCAAGCTTGGACTTCTTTTTACTCTGCCTTGGCATATTCAATCTAGAAAGCGCTTAATCTTCAGCTTCTTCCTGCCGATTCCGTGCGCTTCATACCAGTGAAGCTCGACCTATTTTATCTTACCACTGGCGAGGCGCACTCTGGCAATGCCCTTCAACTTTCTCCATCGCCCATGTCCGTATTGGGATCTCAAGCGGTCGATGTCCCTAATAGAACTGCCAATAGCTATAGGCTCAACACTTTCAATGTTGCCTATAACCTCAAAGTGCATCAACAGCACCGTCCGGGAAGATTACAGCGCACTCACCATCCGCCGCAGCTCAATCAGCGCCGTGTTGGCCAGCCGCCGCTTGACGACCACACGGCGCGGCGGAATTCGTAGCTCCATCTCTTTGACCCGGTCCGGTCCTGCAACGGACAGGTAGCCCAAACCGGCGGGCCTGCCCTGTACCATCTCACCCCTGCTTCCTGATACGCCCACAATGCCAATGCCAAAGTCCGCGCCCAGAGAGCGGCGGATGGCCTGGGCCATGGCCGTAGCGGTCTCCTGGCTTACAGAGCCGTGCTTCTTGATAATCTCTGCGGGCACGCCATTGGCTATTTTTAGCTGATCGTCCAGGGCCACCACGCCGCCTTTGTAGTAGCTGGCGCTGTCCGGCACGTCGGTGATGCTGTTGACCAGGTAGCCGCCGCTGACCGACTCCATGGTGGCCAGGGTCAACCCGCGGGCTTTCAACGCCTGTCCCGCCGCCTGCTCCGGTGTCTCATCATCGTAACCCCAGACGTAAGGCCCCACGCGGCTGACGATGCCCTCCTCCATGGGTTGAATAAGCCCCTGGGCAGTGGCGGCATCCCCAGCCCGGGCAATGATGCGCAGGTGGATTCCATCCTGCTTGGCATAGATGCCCAAGTAAGGGTTCCCCCGGTTAAAAAATTCCGTGAGCATCTCATCAATGGCCCCTTCAGACAGGCCAATGGTCTTGATGTTACGAGTAAGGGTCACTTCGTCCTTAATTATCTCCCGCAGGCGGGGCGCCACTTCATTCTCGAACATGGGGTGCATCTCGCCAGGCGGGCCGGGCATGTTGATGATGATTTTGCCATTACGCTGGGTCCACCAGCCTGGGGCGGTGCCGTTGGGGTTGGGAATGAAGCGGGCCGAGGGTATCAGGTACGCCTGCTTGATGTTGGTGGCGGGCATGGTCATGCCCCGGCCCTGAAAGTACCGCTCCAGGTCCTTGACTACTTCTTCCTGAACCACGGGCGTCTCCCCTACAGCCTTGGCTACGCCCTCGCGGGTCAGGTCGTCCTGGGTGGGGCCAAGACCGCCCGTGGTGAAAATGATGTCCGAGCGCTTGAGGCCGCGGGCAAAGGCGCCAGCGAGATCGTCCAGATTGTCGCCGATGATGGACATGAACTGGAGTTGAATGCCCAGGGCGGGGAGCTTGGCGGCAATCCAGGAGCCGTTGGTGTCAGACAACTCGCCCATGAGCAGTTCGTGACCAATGGAGAAGATTTCGCCCTTCATGCCATATCTCCTTTACATTCAAAAGCCCCATCGCCCACCGTTGGGACCCAGACCGGCAACCAGTTTCCGCCAGGCAGCGCCGGCGTTGAAAGTGCATATGCCAGCCGGCTAACCACCGCCGGGCGCGCCAGTGGCGTCCCCCACAGGCGGATAGGGCGGGTCCGTAGCCAGTTTATTAATAACCCGTGCCCAAATTTCCGGCACGGTGAACAAGGCTGGGTCGCCCACCAGCCGGGCGTACTGGTTCTGGCCATCGGGAGTCGGATTGCCCATATGAAACTCATAACTCAAGCCGCCACGCACCTGCACTACCACCTTGGTGGCCGGGGGATCCAGCCCGTAGGCCGCAGGTTTGTCAATGGTGGTAGCTAGCACCCGGCTTACCTGGGGGCCGCTGAGCAACAAGGGGGTGCCGCTCCACTTTTCCTGCACCACCTGAACTTCCGGCGTGCCTTCAATAAACCACTTTTCGCTGCCTGGCTTCTTGTTGTAGCTAACCGTTTTGCCTCCAAAGGCGACACTAATGCGGATTATGTCGTCGTCGCTGACCTTATACATCCACGGGCGGTCGGGCAGGTTAGGCTCTGATTTGGTAAAACGCACCACCAGGAAGGTGCCGCCGAAAATCAGCAGCACCACCAACAGCAGCGCAGTGAGCCGAACATTCATTAGCGAAACCTCACCGCCGGACTACCGGCGCACCCACCAGACCAGGGCAGCGGCCATTCCCAGCAAGCCTGGCAGCAAGAACCAGGAAGAAAAGCGGACAAAGTTGTGCTCATTCTTATCCAGATTCAACTCCCGGAAGTCCAGGGCCTTGGGACGAATGGAGACCAGGGAGTAGTCGCCCAGCAGGTAGTTGGCCGAGTTAAGGAAAAGGTCGGCTCCGCTGCCCCTGCCATAAAAACTGTTGCTGACAAAATCGGCGTCGCCGAATACCACCAGGCTGGCTATGTCGGACTCGCTTAAACCGGCTGCCGAAGAGGGCAGCGGCGCGCCTACTGGCCGCACGGCCTTCACTAATGCCGCGGGAACAAAGGGGCCTTGCTGGTCGGCTTGAGGGGTGTCGCCAGTGATGGGTTCGGTGCGCTGCGGGTCCGTAATCAAGTAGCTGTTGATTGAAGTCACTCCCAAGGGTATGGCCAGCCGCAGGCCGTCGTCGGTCAGGGTCATGGCGGCAGCGCCGGGCATGAAAACCGTCTGGAGCGGCTCACCTGTGGGGATGATGATCTCCGGCGGCGCCTGGGGATTGAACACGCTGAGGCGAATGGTCTTCTCCTGTCCTTCGCCGGGCACGGAACGTTCCAGATCGCGAATGTACCCTGGCAAAAGGTTAACGCCCCACCGCGCCAGGAAAAGGCGGAAAGTCTCGTGGGTGTCCGGTTCGCCAAGAAAGATGATGCGCCCGCCCTCGCGCCGCGGCGTATCGTCAGCATTGCGGCCCTGCAGGTACTTGTCCAGCGCCTGGGCATGGGCTGCGGGCAACTCTCCGGTGGGCCCGCCGATTACCAGCAGCGCCGCATCTTCGGGCACCGAGATAGACTCGTCCGAGGAATCCCAGGACAGGAGGTCCGGCTGGTAGTTGTCGCGCTCCAGGCCAGCCCGCAGGGAGGCGTAGCCATCGCCCAGACTGGTGAAGTAGTTGCGCTCCCCGTGGCCGCTGAGGAAATAGACCTTCTTGCGTTCCTTGCCGGTGGCCACCAGGATGGCCGTATACATCTGCTGTTCCAACTGGCTGTAGTCCGGGTCGGTGCGCTGCACAATATCGGTCAGCTTGGAATTGCCGCCTTCCACCACTACCGATTCATACTTGGTGATGCCATACTGGCGGGCAATTTCCGGCTCCAGGTCCGGGTCCTTGAACTCATAGGTAAATTTGCTGGTGCGAATCTTGAACTCGCGCAGGGTCTGTTCCACCTTGGTGCGCCGGATAATCAGCTCTGGGTCCTGCTGGTAATCGCTGGTGTAAAAGGCAGTGACCTTCACCGGCTGGTCCAGGTTATCCAGCAGATTGCGGGTGTTATTGGCCAGGCTGAACTGCTGGTTGGCGGTCACATCAATGCGCTTATGGTTCTCATAAGACACGAAGCCCACCACCACAATGATGCCCAGGAATGCTGCGGTCATTATTAGCGAATTGACGCCGTAGCGCCCAGTGCGGCTGATGAATGCGGATATGATGGCGCTGAGGGACACGGATGCGACCACGCCAAGCAGCGCGATGCCAATAGCCAGCACTATGTAAGCGTACAGCTTCAGCGACCCCACAAATGCCAATAAGACAATGGCGGTGACAAGAGCTACCACACCGGCCACGGCCAGGGGCAACCCAAAGGAAGCCACGGTATCCAGCCCAGGTTCCAAGTAGCTGAACAGGGTGCGGGAGACTGCTGGCTCTGCCGCGACTGGTGTGACTGCGGCATCGGTATCTCCTGGGGACGGCGCGCCAGCGCTGGCTGCGGGGGCTGGGGCTTCCGGCTGGGCGCGCCTGCGGCGGCGGGCGCCTGGTTGGCGGCGCCAGTCCGGGGTCTGGGGAGACTGCTGACTCATGTTATCTCCAGCGGCGGGCTTCCAGAGCGCGCACCGTTATAAACAGGAAAACTGCGGTGACGCACACGAAGTAGACAATGTGTTTGGTGTCAATCACGCCCAGGCCAAAATCGTCAAAGTGGGTCTTGATGCTCATCTCGCCAATGATGGTGGCCGGGAGGCCAGTGACTGCGGCGGCGGCGAAGTCGCTAAAGTAAAGCACCAGAAGTATACCCATAGCAACCACCGCCGCCACAATCTGGTTGTTGGTCAAGCTGGAAGTAAGCATGCCAACGGCCAGGGCGGCAGCGCCGTAGAGGAACAGTCCCAGGTAACCCGCGTAGATGGGACCGGGGTCTGGGCTGGCAAAGATGAACAGCAGCAGAACATAGTACCCAGTCAAGGCCACCATCGCCATGAGAAACACCAGGCTGGCCAGGTACTTACCCGCTACCACCTCCCAGTCCCGCACCGGCGCCGTCAGCAGCAACTCTACGGTGCCCAGCTTGCGCTCTTCCGCCAGCAGGCGCATGGTCAAAGCAGGGGCCAGCAAGATCATGATGATGGTGGCGCCTTGGTAGAAGCTGCTGAGCGAAGCTTCCGGGAATGGATTGCCAAAGTCGCGAACGAAGAAAAACCCGGTCAGCGCCAGAAAAATCATCCCCACGATGTAAGCCATTGGGCTGCTGAAATATACCTGAATCTCTTTCCAGGCCACTGCTTGGACTCGCTGCATTAATTAAGACTCCTCTCGGGTGGTGAGCTTGAGGAAAATCTCCTCCAGGCTCATGGTGGACATACGCATACTCAGCAGCCCCCAGCCCTGGCTGATGACAACCCGGGAAATTTCGTCCCGCAGATCCAGTCCATGCCTGGCCTGCACAATGAACAGGTTCCGGTTACGGCCGGTCGGCGGCTGTACGTCGGTGACCCCGTTAATCCGGCGCAAGGCTGCCGCCACTTCCGCAGCCGGGCCGCGGACCTCTACTTCAATGCGCTCCACGCCCTGGAGGTTCTGGGCCAGGCGCTGGGGCGTGTCCTCTGCCACGATGTGGCCCTGGTGGATGATGAGCACCCGCTGGCACAACATGCTGACTTCGGGCAAGATGTGGCTGCTGAGCACCACCGTCTGCTCTTTACCCAGGTCTTGAATCAGCCTCCGGGTCTCTACCACCTGGATAGGATCAATGCCGATGGTCGGCTCGTCCAGCACCAGCACTTCTGGGTCGTGCAGAATGGCTTGGGCCACGCCAACCCGCTGGCGGAACCCCTTGGACAGCTTGCCAATAATGGTGCGCCGGTAGTCGCCAAGGCGGCAAAGGTCTATGACCTCGCCAATGCGCACTTTGAGCTTACGGGAAGGCACCCCGCGCAAAGTGCCCATGTACTTCAAGTAGCTGGTAACAGTCATTTCGGTGTAAAGAGGGACCGTTTCGGGCAAGTAGCCCACCCGGCGGCGGGCTTCCAGGGCCTGCTCCACCACATCAAAGCCGGCCACCGTAACTTTACCCTGGGTGGGCGGCATAAAGCCAGTGATAATGCGCATGGTGGTGGTCTTGCCAGCGCCGTTGGGGCCTAGAAAGCCCAGAATCTCCCCGCGCTGCACTTCAAAATTCACGTCCTCAATGGCGGGACGGGGGCCGTAGAAGTGGGTAAGCCCCTTCACCTCAATCATTGGGGAGCCATTGTTGCTCATAAATCTGCTTTCCGCCCAGGCCGCCAGCCAGCCCGTTGTGTAAGGGTAGTAGTGATGATATTCTATACATCTGGTTTTGCCAAGTGAGGCCCACCGGTCAACAGGGATTACAGGCCCCTGTCTTGTCAAGACGGCGTGTGGCACGTTTTTGGAGGTAGAATGCACCTGGTCATCGACGGTTACGGCGGCAACGCCGCCAAGATGTGGGATCCAGAACTGGTGCGCAGCTTTTTGATTGAATATCCTGACAAGCTGGGCATGACCCGCATCACCGAGCCTAAAGTTTTAGAATATCTGGGCCCTAAGGAAGAGGATGCCGGAGTTTCTGGCTTTGTCATCATCGCGGAAAGCCACATCAGCATCCATACCTTCCCTCACCGCAACTACGTCAATATTGACATATTTTCCTGCAAAGCTTTTGACACGGACCGCGCCCTGGCCGATGCAAAAGCCCTGTTTGACCTGTCTGACGTAAAGACGTGGCTCCTGCCCCGGGGCCTGGAATGGCTGGACCGCCAGCAAGCCCTGGACGAGGTCAAGACCCAAAGGGCTACCTTGCAGGGCGCCGGCTCTGGCACTGCTACTGGCCGTGGCTGATTCCCGGCACGAAGATCTGCCCTGGGTGCTGCGGAATTTTCTGGCTCTCCCCAGCCATCAAAGCGATTTGGATCGAGCGCGGGTAGTACTGATGCCGGTGCCCTATGACAGCACCACCTCAGCCCGCACCGGCGCCCGCTACGGTCCAGAGGCCATCATTCAGGCCTCGGCCTCTCTAGAAGACTACGACTGGGAGCTGGACCTGGATGTGGCGGAGGTGGGCATCCATACTGCGCCAATCCTGGAGCCCCACACCGGCGACCCGCGCTTGATGACCCAGCGGATTCAGCAGGCGGTGTCGCTTTTTTTGTCCCAAGGAAAGTTGGTGGGTATACTGGGGGGAGAACACTCGGTGTGCATAGGCTCAGTGCAGGCACACCTGGATTACTATCCCAACCTATCAGTCTTGTACCTGGACGCCCACGCCGACCTGCGGCAGGAGTTTTTGGGCACCCGGTGGAGCCATGCTTGTGGGGCGCGCCGCATTCACGAACAGTGTCCTCTGGTACTGGCAGGTCTCCGCAGTTTGTGCCTGGAGGAGCGGGATTATATACGTGGGCAGGCCATCCCCGCCTTTTTCTGGCCGCCCCAGGGAACGGAAAGCGATTACATCCAGCAGGTAACACAAAGACTAGGCCCAGAAGTGTATATTAGTCTGGATTTGGACGTGCTGGACCCGTCGCTGATGCCCGCGGTGGGCACTCCCGAGCCAGGTGGCATGAACTGGCGGCAGCTTATGGCGCTCCTCAGCGCAGTGGCTCAGGCAAAGCGGATTGTGGGCTTTGACGTGAATGAGCTTTCTCCCCACGAAGGCCCGGCCGCGTGTTCCTACACCGCGGCCAAGCTGGTTTACAAACTGATAGGCTACGCTGCCCAGGCCGGTTCACTGCCCAAAAGCCCCAGCGCCGAGTCAATCTGAACAAAGTTACCGCAAACAGAGCGCACGCCAACAGGGAGGACACCCATGGGAGCCTCCATCCGACTGGGCCGGATATTCGGCATCCCCATTATCATCAACTTCAGCTGGGTTTTCATTTTCTTCCTGGTCACCTATACCCTTAGCGCCCAGTTTGGGGACAGTTATCCGCGTTGGAACCTGATACAACAGTGGGCCACCGCCGGGGCAACATCCTTGCTTTTCTTTACCTCGGTGCTGGCCCACGAGCTGTCCCACAGCCTGCTGGCGGTGCGTAAGGGCATACCGGTGCGGGGCATCACCCTGTTCATCTTTGGCGGAGTCTCTCACCTGGCCCACGAAGCCCGCAGGCCAATGACCGAGTTCCTAGTGGCGGTAGTTGGCCCGGCCAGCAGCCTGCTGCTGGGACTTTTGTTCTTCGCGGCAAGCCGGGTTCTACAAGACGTCAGCGAAACGCTGGCTGCGATCTGTATCGTACTTTCACCCATAAATTTCATGCTGGGCATTTTCAACATGCTGCCCGGCTTTCCCCTGGATGGCGGAAGGGTTTTGCGGGCAGCAGTGTGGGGCATCACGGGCAGCTACTGGCGCGGCACGCAAATCGCAGCCCGCGCAGGCCAGGCCATCGGGGGCTTGATGGTCGCCGGAGGCATAGCCTGGCTGCTCTTCGCCCCGGAAGTACGGTTCCAGGGATTGTGGTTTGCCCTCATCGGAGCTTTTTTGTTCTCGGCCGCCACCACCAGCTATCGCCAGGAGCAGATTCGCGAGAACCTCAAAAACTACACCGTGGCCGACGTGATGCGCACCGGCTGGAACGTCCTGCCGGGAGAGACTCTGGCCGGTTCTCCTGCCGTAGCCCAGGCTTTGGCCGGTCGCGAGGAGTTCGTAGCAGTCTTGACGGGAGACCGCATTGGCGGCATCTTCACCCGCCGGCAACTGGCGCGGCTCCCGGCAGCCACGGCCGCCCAAATCCCCCTGGGCATGGCCATGACCCCCCTTTCCGCGATGCCCAAAGTTTCGCCAGAGGAGCCAATGTTTGGCATAATCGAGCGCCTGGAAGCGGAGAACATGGACCGGCTGGCCGTAGTGCGGGACGATGCCCTGCTGGGCCTGGTGAGCCGGGAAGACGTGATGCGCTGGCTCCAGCGGGGTCCGCAACGGGCCAGCTAGACCCTGGTGAGGCGTCCCGCAGCCTGTGCTACAATAGCTTTATACTGGCAAAGGGTTAGCCGTCATGCCGTCGCAAGGATACATCTACTTGGACCATGCTGCCACCACGCCCACCGACCCGGCGGTGCTGGAAGCCATGCTCCCCTACTTCAGCCAGATGTATGGCAATCCTTCCAGCATCCATACTGCGGGTCAGGAGGCGCGCCGCGCTCTAGACGACGCCAGGGAGCGGGTGGCGCGGGTCTTGCATTGCCGGACCAGCGAGGTCATCTTCACCAGCGGCGGCACCGAATCAGATAATGCGGCCATACACGGCGCGGCCACGGCGCTGCAAGAGACGGGCAACCACGTAATCACCACCAGTGTGGAACACCACGCGGTGCTGCACACCTGCCAATACCTGGAAAACCTGGGGTTCGAGGTCAGCTACCTGCCGGTGGACCGCTTTGGAATGATGCACCCTGAGACAGTGTACCGGGCCATCACTGAGCGCACCACGCTGGTGACGGTGATGTACGCCAACAACGAAATCGGCACGGTCAACCCCATTGCGGAGATCGCACAGGCAGTGAAACAGCGCGCCCAGGAACTGGAGCGCACTATAGTGATGCACACGGACGCTGTTCAGGCTGCCAGTTTCCTTGGCCTGAACGTGCGAAGCCTGGGCGTGGACATGCTGAGCCTTTCCGGGCACAAGTTTTATGGCCCCAAGGGCACTGGTGTTCTGTACATCCGCCGTGGCACGCCCTTTCTGCCCCTGATTTTTGGCGGCGGGCAGGAGCGGGAGCGGCGAGCTGGCACCGAAAACATCGCCGGCATTGTGGGGCAAGCCCTGGCCTTGGAACTGGCGGACGGCCAGCGCCAGCAGTCCAGCCAGCATTGCGCCAAGCTGAGGGACCAGATCATCGCCCAAGTGTTGGAAAACATTCCCGGGTGCCAGCTTAACGGCCATCCTACCCAACGGTTGCCTAACAACGTGAATTTTTCCTTCGAGGGCGTTCAGGGGGAGCCTATTCTGCTAGGACTGGACCTGGCCGGTATTGCAGCCTCCAGCGGCAGCGCATGCAGTTCCGGTTCCCTGGAGCCGTCCCACGTATTGTTGGCCCTGGGTCAGACTGCGGAGCTGGCGCGTGGCAGCCTGCGCATTACCCTGGGACGCTCCAACACCGAAGAGCAGGTGGAGCGTATGCTTGAAGTTCTGGGCAAGCTGGTGGCCCAGCTCCGCCAGATGCCTACTCTCACCACGGCGGGCGCCGCCGCCCAGCCACGGAGCTAACTTGCGGACTTTTTCTCTGCCTCGATTGACTCTACTAGCCTTTGTCCTGCTAGTCACGGCAGGCACTATGGCTTGCGAAGAAGCCTCGCCTAACCTGGGCCGCTACCACCGGGGGAGGACCCTGGACGTGGCAGTAATGTCCATGGAATGGGTGCCGGAGCTGCGGTACTCCACCATTCAGCAGACCGTAACACCGCCCCCCGACTCGCCTTGCGCCACCGCCATGCCTGCGCCTGACCCCGCCAAGGCCGGTGACCCCGAAGGTAAAATCCGCCACTGGAGGATTTCGCCCACGGATAAGGACCTACAGTTGGTGTTGGTGCACTTGAAGGTGGAAAACCACACCGCATCCAGCGCCATCGTCAACGCCGACGAGCAGGCGGCCGAGTTACGGGACTTCGCCTCCACGGTTTACCGCCCCTTGAACATCAGCAAGCTGGTGCAGGAGACCACCGAAGCGCCCGGTCCCTTGGGTCGTTCCCTGGTATTCGTGCAGGGCGCCTTTGAACTGAAGCGAGACTGCGGCGTGGACGGGTGGATGGTATTTGAAGCGCCCAAGGATACCAAGTTCAAGGAGTTCCGGTGGCGCGCCAGCGATTCTCTAACCATCGAGTTCTGAGGGACAGCCGCCGCGGGATCCACCCTCCCATCTGGCGACGCCTTTTCCACGCCACCGCCGGGTCCGTTATACCGGTGGCCGCGATATTCGCCCCTAAAGTGCCGCTGCTGGCGGCAGTGGGCGCTTTATGCGCCGTCCTGCTGCTGGTGGACGTGGTCCGCTTCCGCTGGCCAGTAGTGAACCAGGCGTTCATGCGGTGGCTGGCCCCGTTGCTCAAGGCTGAGGAAGACAGCCGCATTACAGGAGCCACTTACATGACCATCGCCTCTTTGCTGGCGCTGTTGTTATTCCACAAGCCAGTCGCAGTTGCCGCGCTGCTGTTCCTTTCCCTGGGCGATCCAGCTGCCGCGCTAATCGGGCGGCGTGCGGGACCCCGCTTCCGTCTGCTGGGCAAGTCGCCAGCGGGCACACTGGCCTTTGTGGTGGTAGCCCTGGGGGTTGCCGTGGCGCTGATTCAGTTAGGTGAGGTGCAGCCCCACTGGGGGCTGGCTGTGGGAGCAGCAGTGGCGGGGTTGGTAGAACTGATGCCCCTGCCCGTTGATGACAACCTTAGTGTTCCCCTGTCTGCGGGCGCATTGATGCAACTGCTGGGCGTGGCCTAGGCCGCGCATGGCTTACGGGCCAGAGGGTGCATCCCTGTTATTAACATTGCGCAGCTAATTGCCTAGATATGGCCCACGGCGATAGCCGCCAGGAAGGCCAGCACTGAAATCATGACCACCAGTTCCACCGGACTGAACTTTCCCACTTGCACCAGGGATTTTTCCCTGGGGCGCTCTCTAAACCGTCGCATGAACTTCTCCAACTTGCTGTGTGCCTCTGAGCCTGAGGCTGATGAACCAGGGCGCTGACAACTGATGATTTCATTGTCCCGTTCCTGCGTCACAGTCCGGCTACAAACACCGGCACGGACATCACAGGGTAGTTTCCCCAATCTAACAGGGGTGTCACCTCACCATTCCCACAGGCTTTCGCCCTCATGTCCGCCAGTTGCCACACCCAAGCTGGTCTGATACCCTTAGCCAATCGAACTGAACCTGCGAGGCATTGTTGGCGCCTGCCAATCCAATTAAAGCGTCCCTGTTTGTTACATGCATTATTGACCAGCTGTACCCACAGGTGGGAGTCAGCGTGGTGCGTGTGCTGCGGCGTCTTGGGGTGGAAGTGGATTTTCCCATGGACCAGACCTGCTGCGGGCAGCCCCTCTTCAACGCTGGATATGCCTCAGAAGCCCGCAAATTGGCCCGGCGGGTGCTGGCCAGCTTCCAGCACAGCCAGTACATAGTGGTGCCGTCGGGTTCCTGCGCCGCCATGCTCAAGGTGTATCTGCCGGAGCTTTTTGCCCACGACGCCGCCCTGTCTGTCCAGTCCCGCGAGCTGGCGGCCAAGGTGTTCGAGTTTTCCCAATTCCTGGCGGAAGTCCTCAAAGTCTCAGATGCAGGCGGAGATCGCCAATGCCGGGCTGCTTACCATCCCTCCTGCCACTTGCTGCGGGAATTGGGCGTCCGCGAAGCGCCCCAGAAACTGCTGCGCCAGGTCTCCGGCCTGGAGTTGGTTGACTTGCCCCAGGCAGAGACATGCTGCGGCTTTGGCGGTGCCTTTGCTGTCCGCTATCCCCATATATCCGAAAAGATGCTGGGAGATAAGCTGGACAACCTTAAGGCCGCCGGGGCAGACACTCTGGTGGCGTGCGACATGGGCTGCTTGATGCATATTGGCGGGGGCAGCGACCGCCAAAGGCTGGGCATAAAGATGCGGCATCTGGCCCAGATACTGGACCCGGAGGCCGAGTAATGGCCGAGGTCAAGACCAGGGAGTTCAACCGCGCCTCCAGCCTATCCATCCAGGACCCGCAACTGCGGCGCGCCCTGCAGAAAGTGGGCACCGGTTTTGACGCCGCCCGCCGGGAAAACATAGTGGAGGTCACTCCTGAAGTTTGGGAGCAGTGGCGGGAGCGGGCCAGGCAAATCAAGCTGCACACCCTTGACCGCCTGGACTACTACCTGGACTTGCTGGAACAGCGGGTGTCCCAGGCAGGCGGACAGGTACACTTCGCCAAGGACGCCGCCGAGGCCAAGGCCATCGTTTCGGCCATAGTGCAGCGCAACCAGGTGCGCATGGCGGTCAAAAGCAAGTCCATGGTGTCCGAGGAACTGGGCCTGAATAGGGTGCTGGAATCCCTGGGTGTGGAGGTGTACGAAACCGACCTGGGGGAATACATCATTCAGTTGGCCGGTGAGACCCCTTCCCACCTGGTGGCCCCCGCGCTGCACAAGACCAAGGAGCAGGTTTCCCAACTGTTTGCCCAGAAGCTGGGAGTCCCCCCAACCTCTGATATTGAGGCTATGGCTCGGGTAGCGCGGGAAGTGCTGCGCCAGAAGTTCCTCCAAGCGGACCTGGGCATTTCCGGAGCTAATTTTCTGGTGGCGGAGACCGGCACGCTGGTGATAATCACCAACGAAGGCAATGGCCGCCTGTGCACTTCTGCGCCGCGCATTCACATTGGCATTACCGGCATGGAGAAAGTCATACCCTCTCTGCAGGACCTGGCGGTGTTTCTGCGGTTGCTGCCCCGTTCCGCCACCGGCCAGCGCTTGACCAGCTACGTCAGCATGGTCAGCGGCCCCCGGCGCTCCGAGGATGAGGACGGGCCAGAACAGTTCCACCTGGTGCTGGTGGACAACGGCCGCTCCCGCCTGCTGAAAGACCCAGACCTGCGGGAAGCGCTGTGCTGCATCCGCTGCGGCGCGTGCCTGAACATCTGCCCCGTGTACCAGAAAGTGGGCGGCCACGCCTATGGCTGGGTGTATCCCGGCCCCATCGGCGCGGTGGTGACACCGGCATTGACTGGCCTAAAAGACGCCAAGGACTTGCCCAGGGCGTCCAGCCTGTGCGGCGCGTGCCGCGAGGCGTGCCCCGTGAAGATTAACCTGCCCCGTATGTTGTTGCACCTGCGCCAGCAGCTGGTGGAGAGCCGGGACCCCCAGCAGCGGGCAGAGGACGGGGGAGAGAAGCTATTGGCCCAGGGCTACGCGGCGATGATGGGACGGCCCGATCTGCTGGGACTGGCCCGCGGGATAGGACGCGTCCTGCAGGCTCCTTGGGAGAAGCAGGGCAAACTGGAAAAAGTCCCGGCTCCACCGCTATCCCTATGGACCCGCAGCCGGGACTTGCCCTCCCTGGCGCCGCGCACGTTCCACGACATCTGGGAGAAGGAACTTTCCCGTGCCCCTGAGGTACAGCGCTGAAATGGCAGACGCTGGTTTTCCAGGCACCCCTAAAGCCCAGTTTCTTGGAGCAGTCCGCCAGGCGCTGGGCCGGGTGAGCGATGCGGCGCAGATCCCTTACGGCAGCGCCGTCGGCGACCCCGTTGAACTGGAACGGCAAGCCGCAGAAGCCCGGCAGCGCATCGCCAGCCGCCAGCGGGAATTGCTGGAACAGTTCGCCGCCACGGCTGCCCTGCGGAGTTGGAAAGTGTTCCGCGCCCCAGCATTGGAGGACGCCCTGGGCTATGTAACTTCCCTGGCTGTCGCCCTGAGTGCCAGCAAAGTAGTGCGTTCAAACCAGGAAGTGTTTGCAGAATTGGCGGTGGACGCAGCCCTCCAACACCGGGGCGTCCAGGTAATTCCAGTGGCGCAAAGCGCAGGGCGGGACCGCGCCCAGCTGCGGGAAGAGATGGCATCGACGGCCATGGGCATCACGGGCGCGGACTACGCCGTGGCCGAGACTGGTTCGGTAGTGGTGCTGCCCCGGCGCGGTCTTAGCCGCCTGGTGTCGGTGGTGCCGCCAGTGCATGTGGCCCTGGTGCGGCCTCAAGAAGTGGTCGCCAGCCTGGACGACGTATTCTTGCTGCGCCGCCTGGAGTACTACCGCCGGGGCGGCGACATGGGCAGCTACCTGAACTTTATCACCGGCCCCAGCCGCACCGCAGACATTGAACAAACCCTGGTGGTGGGCGTCCACGGCCCCAAAGAAGTGCACCTGGTGCTCTTGGGGTAAAATAGATTCAGGAACTGGAAGGGCAAGGAGGAACATATGCCCATGCGCGTGGGCTTCATCCAATTTCGTAAGCAGATGCTGGAACGGGAACTGACCGGTATCAAGGAGTTGCTGCCCAGCCTGGGCCTGGAGAAGGTCATTCTCACCGGCGACATGGCGACGGGTAAGTACCAGCCAGACAGCCGCATTGAGTTGATTGTGGTGCAAAAGACTCAGGCCGCCTTTGGGCGCCGGGCCGACTTCTTCTTCTACCACCTGGACAGCGCTGTAGCTGTGGACTCTCAAGTCTATACCCCAGAAGAGTTTGAATGCCTCAAGGACACTTTGCCCGCCCTGCGGCAAGCCTGTGAGAAAGGAATGGTGATATTTAGTGCCTGAACACAAATCCGAGGGCCTGCGCTGGCTGCGCCAGGCTGAACAGGACCTGGACGACGCCGAGTTTCTGCGGGATGGGCAACGGTTTAACCTGTCCTGCTTTCTGAGCCAGCAGGCGGCAGAAAAGGCCGTGAAAGCGTATTTGTATCACCGGGGGGCCGAGGACGTTTGGGGCCACTCCCTGGCTGACCTTTGCGAAGACGCCAAACTCTTTGAGCTATTTTTTGATACGGTGAAGAGTGAAGCCCGCCAACTGGACAAATACTATGAAATCACCCGCTATCCCAGCTTCCTGCCCGGCGGCATCCCCTCAGAAGCCTTCGAGCGGGTGGACTCTGACCGGGCCATCGAACTGGCTATGGTAGTAGTCCAGTTTGTGCGGGAGCGGGTGCAGTAAGTAATAACGGCATTGGCGCCGTGTAAATGACCCTGGAGCTATGCAAGCCATGACTCTTAAAGAAGAACTCCATCACCTGGTGGATGAACTTCCCAACAGGGAACTGCACGCCGCCAAACGGTTCCTGGAGTACCTGCGGAACATGGGCGATCCATTCCTGCAGGCTCTTGAAGAAGCCCCTTAGGATAACGAGCCAACCACCCCAGAGGAGGACGAGGGCGCAAAGGAAGCGTGGAAGGAATATTTGAGGGGGGAGTTCGTCTCCGCTGAAGAAGCTAAGCGCGACCTATTGTCTTGACCGAGGCCTGGAGCCACGTTCTCACAGCGCAGGCCAGGCACGATATGCGAAGGCTAGACATGGCTGTACGCCAACGAATCTTCGCTGCTCTCGACCATATGTCAGCCAGCGGCGGGGTGACGTAGCGAAGCTGCATAGTTCGGGCGAAGAATGGCGGTTGCGTGTCGGTGAATTCCGTATCCGGTTTCGCAGAGATCCCACTGAGAGGTCCGTCATCGTCCTTCGAGTACTGCCCCGCAGCCAAGCTTACCGCAGTTAATGCGACAAATTAGACCGCATTGCCCAGCTTATCAGGACGGGAGACGCACCTTCATCAGCCGCAAGGCCCGCTCTGCGGCGCCCGCCAGCAGTTCCTCCGCCCGGGCCAGGCTCTGCTCGTAGGTCATGGGCCGGTCGGCAATGCACATGATGCCGGCGATGCCGTGCTGGTACAGCTCTTCGTAGCCCGTGCCCAGGCTGCCGGCCAGCAAAATGGTGGGGACGCCCAGGGCATTAGCGCGGCGGGCCACGCCCACCGGAGCCTTGTCAAAGATGCTGGAGTGGTCCGCCCGGCCCTCGCCGGTAATGACCAGGCTGGCCCCCGGCAGATGCTGGTCAAAGTTAATTACATCACAGACCATGTCAATGCCGGAGCGCAGCTCCGCACCAGCAAAGGCCAGCAGCCCGGCACCCAGACCACCCGCAGCCCCTGCCCGGGGCCGCTCCAGCACCGGTAGCCCTGTATCCCGTTCCACCACCTGGGCGAAATTGGCCAGGGCGGCGTCCAGTTCCGCCACCACCTCTGGCGAAGCGCCCTTCTGCGGGCCGTAAACCGCCGATGCTCCCGTGGGGCCGCATAAAGGATTGGTCACATCGGTGGCGCCAATAACCTCCGCCTTGTCCAAGCCGGGGTGCCGCTCGGACAGGTCAATGCGGGCCAGGCGGGCCAGGGCAGCGCCGCCGTTGGCCAAGGGGTGCCCCCTGGCGTCCAGGAACTTTACGCCCAGGGCGGCGGCCATGCCGGCGCCGCCATCGTTGGTGGCGCTGCCCCCCAGTCCCACAATTATCCTGGTGTACCCCCGGTCCAGGGCCTCCTTGATAATCTCGCCCGTTCCCCGGGTAGTGGCAACTCGCGGGTTTCTCCGGCGGGGTGTCAGCAGCGCCAGGCCGGAGGCCCGGGCCATCTCAATGACCGCAGTGCGGCCGTCGCCCATGACTCCCCAAAGGGCTTCCACCGGCTGGCCGACCGGGCCGGTAACCACGGTCCGGAAGGTCTCGCCATTGGTGCCGTCCACCAGGGCGTTCAAGGTGCCATCGCCGCCGTCAGCCACCGGCAGCAACACTGTCTGCGCGTCAGGTTCAGCCGCCTGCACGCCCTTGGCAATGGCCCTGGCCGCTTCCAGGGCAGAAACACTGCCTTTGAAGCTCTGGGGAGAGACCAGTATCTTCTTTTGCATAGTCCAGGTATTATACTCCGGCCATACCCAATTGCTCAGACCTTTGCTACAATCGGGTAGTCCCGGCGGGTAGGCCCGCCCAGGCGTATTCCCAGCATATCCTCAGGAGTTGCATCATGGCTTCCAGGGAAGAAATTAAACAACGGGCTTTTGCCGCCATTGACTCCCACGCCGATGAGATTGTGGGCGCAGCCCAGACCATTCTGGCCAACCCGGAACCCGGTTTTCGGGAAGTCAAAACGTCGCGCCTGGTGGCGGGCAAGTTTGCCGAGTGGGGCATCCCTTTCAAAGCAGGCCTGGCCCTGACCGGAGTGCGGGGAGAATTGGTAGGAGGCAGCGCCGGACCTGCCCTGGCCCTGCTGGGCGAGCTGGACTCCCTGATAGTCCAGGAACACCCCCACGCCGATGCGCAGACCGGCGCGGCCCACGCCTGCGGCCACCACTGCCAGATTGGTATGCTTTTGGGAGCTGCCGTGGCGCTGATGCAGCCGGACGTGCTGCCCCAGTTGAGCGGGCGCATCGTGCTGATGGCGGTGCCTGCCGAGGAGTACATTGAGATTGAATACCGGGACTCTTTGCGGCGGGCGGGCAAGCTGGAGTTCCTGGGGGGCAAGCCGGAGCTGGTGCGGCTAGGCGAGTTCGACGACGTGGACCTGGCCATGATGATGCACACCACCAGCTCCAAAGAAGAAGGCCAAATCTGCATCAGCGGCACCAACAACGGCACCGTCGCCAAGAAGATTACCTTCATTGGCCGCGGCGCTCATGCCGGCGGCTCTCCCCACCTGGGCATTAACGCCCTCAACGCAGCCACTCTGGCCCTCACCGCCATCCATTACAACCGGGAGACCTTCCGGGACGAGGACACCATCCGGGTCCATCCCATTATCACCAAAGGCGGTGAGGCGGTCAGCGCCGTTCCCTCGGACGTGCGGATGGAGACCTTTGTCCGCGGCCGCACCATTGACGCCATCATGGATGCTAACCGAAAGGTGGACCGGGCGCTGCGGGCTGGTTCTCTGGCGGTGGGCGCCAAGGTCAACATCCAGACTATTCCAGGATACCTGCCGCTCAAACAAGACCGTGTAATGAACCAGGTGTTTGAAGCCAATGCCGCCGCCCTGGTGGGTGGCAGCAACGTGGGCCATGTGTCCCACCGCACCGGCTCCACAGATATGGGGGACATCAGCCACCTGATGCCTTCCATCCACCCCTACGTGGGAGGGGCCACCGGCCTGGGGCACGGCGCCAATTATGTGGTGGAGGACTACCGTCTGGCCGTCATCACCGCCGCCAAGGCTCTGGCCGCCACTGCGGTGGACTTGCTGGCCGATGGTGCGGCGAAAGCTAGCCAGGTAATTGCAGGCCACCGGCCAGAGATGACCCGCGCCGAGTACCTGCGGTTCATGCGCAGCCTGGCCAAAGACCAGACCTTTGAGGCGGAGTAGAGGACTATGCCCGACCGCCAGGAACTCAAGCAACGGGCTTGCGCTGCAATTGAGGCGCAGCGCCAGCAAATTGTGGACATTGCCAAAGCAGTGCTGTCCAATCCTGAACCTGGATTCAGGGAACAGAAGACCGCCCGCCTGGTGACTCAAAAGTTCCAGGAATTGGGAATTACGCCCCGACAGGGGTTGGCAATCACCGGCGTTAAAGGGCGTGTCAGAGGGGGCGCCGGGCTGGGGCCTCGGGTGGCCTTGCTAGGGGAGCTAGACTCCCTCATAGTCAACGACCATCCCCACGCCGACCCGCAAACCGGCGCTGCCCATGCCTGCGGCCACCACTGCCAGATTGGCATGATGCTGGGCGCACTCATCGGCTTGCACACCCCAGAAGTGCTCAGGCACCTGTCTGGCGAAATTGTGCCCTTTGCGGTGCCCGCAGAAGAGTTCATTGAGGTGGAGCGGCGGCTGCAACTGCGCGCTGAGAGACAGGTCGAGTTCCTGGGCGGGAAGCAAGAACTTATTCGCTTGGGCGAGTTTGATGATGTTGACGTCGCCGTGATGTGCCACACCGCCAGCGACATGAACGAGCACAAATTCGCGGTGGGCGGTACTAGCAACGGGCACGTGGTCAAGTACGTGCAGTTCACGGGCTTGGGCGCCCATGCCGGGGCCGCTCCCCACCGGGGCATCAATGCACTGAACGCAGCGTCCTTCGCTATCCAGGCCATGCACGCTAACCGGGAGACCTTTCAGGAAGAAGATATCCCCCGGGTGCACGGCATCATGACCCGCGGCGGCGAAGCGGTGAACGCCGTCCCTGCCGATGTGCGGCTGGAGTGGCGGGTGCGTTCCGCCAGCCCAGCGGCGGTGGCGCGCAACTCGGCAGTAGTGGACCGCTGTCTCAAATCAGGCGCGCTGGCCGTGGGGGCGTCGGTGAAGATTACCAACATTCCTGGCTACCTGCCCATGCGCAACGACCAGCGGCTGCAAGACCTGTTTGTGGATAATGCCGCCCAGGTTGTGGGCAAATCCAGCACTTTGATTATCCCCGCGCGGCGCAACCGCGGCGGCTCCACGGATATGGGCGACCTGAGCCAGTTGCTGCCGGTATGTCATCCCTACGTGGCGGGAGCCGTGGGGGCAGGCCACAGCAAAGACTACCTGATTACCGACTACCAGGCGGCCGTGGTGAATCCGGCCAAAATCATGGCGATGGTAGTAATTGACCTGCTGGCCGATGGCGCAGCCAAGGGCAAGGAAGTAATTCAGGAGCACCGGGCGGCGCTGTCCAAGGCGGCCTACCTGCGGCTCCAAAGGGACCTGGCCCAGGTGGTGGACTACCGGGGAGAGTGAGGCGGGAATTGCCGGCCTATCATCCGCTCAAGGTTCAATGGGTTCACACCAGCGGCTACTTGCCATACTGATCCTTGGAGCAGTCACCTAGAGGGTAGTGGATCAATTTGGTCTTTGTCGTTCCGGCTTGCGCCGGAACCCAGTGGTGCATCTCATCCGTATCCTTTCCTGGGCACCCCGACTCATTGGGGTGCGACGGATGGCGCCTGAGCAAACTTGACCTACTGCCACCTAAAGGGTTGTCTTGTGGGCCACTTCGGCCACAGCTATAATGGCCCTGAGTTAAGACCCAAACTGGCAAGGCGGGAGGCAACATGATTGCGTTGATAGTGACCATCAACATCAAGCCGGGGTTCAAGCAGCAGTTCATGGAATCCATGATGGGCGACGCCCGGGGATCCAACGAGGACGAGCCAGGGTGCATGCAGTTTGACGTGCTCCAGGACAATGAGGACGCTAACCGCATCCACCTGTACGAAGTGTACAAGGACCAAGCGGCCCTGGATGCGCACCGCGCCGCTCCGCACTACACCAAGTGGCGGGAAACGGTGAAGGAATGGTTTGCCACTGAGAACGTACGCCGGGTGGCTACCCCAGTGTATCCGGCAGAGAAGGACTGGAAGAAGCGGACCACCGGCAGTTCCCGACCGCGCGCCAGCCGGTAGGCACTTTCCACCAACCTCAATCCAAGGCAGACCACTAAGTGCCTATCCCAAAAATTCACCGCCGAGTACGCGGAGACCGCTGAGATAAACGGAAACCAATAAAACTCTCCGGTACTGGTTCAGTTTGTCTCGTAAATAAGGAAGAAGTTGCTCGTCGCACCCCGACAAGTCGGGGTGCCCAGATACAGAATAGATACAGTTCTCTACTGGATTCCGGCTTCCGCCGGAATGACGGGTTTCAAACTGAACCAGTGCCAACTCTCCGCGTCCCTTGCGCTCTCGGCGGTTATTAGGATAGGCTCTAAGAGGGTGCCTAAAAAGGCTAGGCGCTCGTGGTTCGACAGGCTCACCACGAGCGGTCCTTCAGCCGAAGGACGCTCACCCTGAGCTTGTCGAAGGGTGAGCGCTGGTAGTGCACAGCACTTTTTAAACACGCTCTAAAAGGGCAGGCGCATCTCCCATAGTGAGAGAGTGCCTGCCCCTTTCATGCCACCGCCATTCCTGGCATGGTCAGTTTATGTTAATACTGGCGATCTTGCTCTGGTGTTCCCGCACTTTAAGGCGGCACACCAGCACCGGCCATCCGTTCTCCCGCCGCACCTCAAACTCCTGGAATCCTTCCGGCGCCTCCATGTAGCGGGTAATCACCCCTAGCAAGTCTCGCTTCAACGCCTCCATAACCTCCGGGGCCAGGTCCACCCGGTCCTGAATCAGCGTATCATGAAGCCTGCGCCGAGCCTGGTCTTTGGCGCTTCCGCCGTTGGCCGCAGCGTGTTTTATTGCATCAAACATGGGAGAATGCGCTCCGGTCAATTCCGATTAGCCCCCGCACACGGTCCATCAGACCAGATTTGGCGTTCGCAACTGGGATGACGGCCTCATCGCCATCAATGCGGGCCGCAATCTTCTGGAAGGCCACGCCAGACAGGGCTTTACGGTCATAGACCACCGGAACGCCGCGGTTAGTGGCGATAATCAGGCGCTCGTCAATGGGCACCATGCCCAGCACTTCCACGGACAGCAGGGACACGATATCGTCCTCGTCCATCATGTCGCCCCGGCGCATCATCTCCTGGCTGACCCGGTTAATCACCAGCTTGGGCCGGTGGAGACCTGCCGCTTCCAGCAGCCCAATGACCCGGTCGGCGTCTCTAATGGCTGCAATTTCCGGATTGACCACCACGATGGCCTCCCGGGCTGCGGAAATGGCTATTTTGAACCCTTGGTCTATCCCTGCCGGGGAATCCACAATTACGTAGTCAAACTCTCTTTCCAGGTTGCGGCAAAGAGCATTCAGTTGGTCAGCCTGGATGCAGTTCTTATCCCGGGTTTGGGCTGCGGGGAGCAAATAAAGCTCGAAGCGGTGCTTGTCGCGGATCATGGCCTGGTGAAGCTTGCAGACTCCCTGGACCACATCCACCAGGTCGTAGGCCACGCGGCTTTCCAGGCCAAGAATTACGTCCAGATTGCGGAGGCCAATGTCGGTGTCAATTACCACCACGCGGTGTCCGCGCATGGCCAGGGCTGTTCCCACGTTGGCGGTAGTAGTGCTCTTTCCCACTCCTCCCTTACCCGAGGTGACCACAATGGTTCTGCCTGTCATAAGCCGTACCTCAGACTAATCGTATCCCAGCCAAGGTCCCAGGGACCAGCTGGAAAAATATGGTGGTCAGACTTCCCCGCTACCTTATGAGAAGACATAACAAATAATGCGTATAGGGGAAGCTTTCCAGCGATGAGGCCGCCCGAGACGCCGGAAACTGGCCGGAAATTCCCTGGGGCCACATGAGGATTATCACACACGGCAATTTTTTCCGCCCAGGCAGGGACCGGGCGAATTTTGGGGGATTTATCAGCTGGAGGCCGGGCCGCGTTTTACCGGCCCAGGATTGCCACGGAGCAGGTGAAGGAGCCGGGGCGCCCGCCCAGGTTGTGGGTAAGCCCCAGGTCGGCCTTGCGGAGTTGCCGGGGACCGGCCCTGCCCTGGAGCTGCTGGTAAACTTCGTACATCATGCGAATGCCGCTGGCGCCCACGGGGTGCCCAAAGCATTTAAGGCCGCCGTCGGTGTTCACCGGCAAATCGCCCTCCAGGGTAAAGGCGCCAGAAGCCACGTCCCGGCTGGCCTGGCCGCGAGGGCTGAAGCCCAGGTCTTCGTAAATTATCAGCTCGGTTATAGTGAAGCAGTCATGCACCATAGCCAGGTCCAACTCCTGGCGGGGGTCGGAAATGCCCGCCTCCTGGTAAGCCGCCCGGCTGGCCCGCACCGTTTCCGGAAAGTGAACAAAGTCCCAATCGCTGCGCAGGATGCCAAAGGCCCCCACGGCCAGGCCCAGGGCCTTGACCAGCACCGGGTCCGGGCGCAAGCTGCGGGCGATTTCCGGCGTGGTGATAATGGCCGCCGCTGCGCCGTCGCTGACGCCGCAGCAGTCGAAGAGGCCCAGGGGCCAGGCCACCATGGGGGCCTTTACCACCTGTTCAACGCTCACCTCCCGCTGGAAGTGGGCCTTGGGGTTGAGGGTGCCGTTGTGGTGGTTCTTGGCGGCAATCTTGGCCAGGGTGCGCTTCCCCTCTTCAAAAGGGATGCCGTAGTGGTGGAAGTAGCGAGTGGCGGTCATGGCGAACTGGGCGGGCGGCGGCGTGGGCGGGGCCACGTCGGAGCCGGGGGCTTCTGGGATGGCCAGGCCAGAGTAGCCGGAGTCTTTGAGCTTCTCCACCCCCAGGGCCAGCACCATGTCGTAGACGCCCGCGGCCACGGCGTAGCAGGCGTTGCGAAAGGCGTCGGTGGCGGTGGCGCAGGCGTTCTCCACGCGGGTGATGGGCACGTAGTCCAGCTTGAGGGCTTCCGCCAGGGGCTGGCCAGTGCGGAAGGAGCTGGCAGTGCCCACCCAGGCGGCCTGGATATCCTTGGGGGCGATGCCCGCATCGGCATAGGCTTCCTGGGCGGCTTCCACCATCAGATCGGCGGCGCTGGACTCCCAGCGCTCTCCGAACTTGGTGCAGCCCATGCCCAGGATGGCTACCCGGTCTTTAATGCCGCGCATAGTTGCTCCTTGAAGGGAATGCTTCCCTCACCCCTCATCCTAACCTTCTCCCACAAGGGGAGAAGGGATGGTTAGACTCCCTCTCCCTTTATGGGAGAGGGCTGGGGTGAGGGTTACTCTGTATCCTGCTGCCCACGTCACCCCGACAGTCGCTGCCTCAGAATTCAGTAGAGTCTCCCTGCACCCCCAGTCTACTCCACCGAGGCCAGATACGGGTAGTGGGGTTGGCCGCCGGGGACTACCTGCACTTCCAGGCCGGGGGTCCTGGCTTGCAGGGCCTGGGCCGCCTCCTGGGCCTGGGCTTGGGCGGCGCCCTCGCCCCAGTAAATAGTCACTACCTTGTCGGCGGCAAGCCCGGCCTGGGCCAGGGCGGCCAGCAGGGCCTCGTTGGGAGTGTCGGCAGCCACCCGCAGCACGCCGTCCACCAGCCCGATGCACTGCCCGGCCCTGGCAGTAACCCCGCCGATGCTGGCGTCGCGGATGGCGCGGGTCACTTCCACCGTAGTTACACTCTCCAGGGCCTGCTGCATGGCCGCCAGGTTGCGCTCTGCTGGCTCCTCCGGGTTAAAGGCCAGGGCCGCGGCCACCCCCTGAGGCACGCTGCGGGTGGGTGCCACGCGCAGATTTAATCCCGGCGCACCAATGGCCTGCTGGGCAGCCACGATGATGTTCTTGTCGTTGGGCAGCAGGATGACTTCCTCAGCCCCCGTGGCGCGGGCGGCTTCCAGAAGCTGGCCCACGCTGGGGTTCATGGTGGGGCCGCCATTGACCACCGCCGCGCAGCCCGCCTCCTGGAAGAGCCGGGCCAGCCCTGGGCCGGGGGCCACCGCCACCAGGGCCAGCCTGGCGCTGCTGATCCCCCTTTCATAAAGGCGCCGCCCTGAGCTTGTCGAAGGGGGGTAAGGGGGGATTTCCGCCTCGGCCTCATGCCCCTCGGCCCAGGCATGGTTCTGCACGGACATATTCTCGATTTTTATCTCGGAAAGCTGGCCCAGGGCAACGCCCAGGCTCAAGGCGCGGCCAGGGTCCTGCAAATGGACGTGGACGCGTACCTGGCGGTCGTCGCCCACCACCACCGCGGAGCTGGCATCGGCAAGGCCCGACATCTGGCTGCGGAGCTGGTCCGGAGAGAGGCCATCGCCCCGGACCACGAACTGGGTGCAGTAGCCCCAGGTCACTTCCTGACTGGCGGTGACGAACTCCCGGCCCACCCGGGGCACGCCGCCGGACTCTCCCGCCCTGTAGCCCGAAGCCACGATGCTGTCCAGCGTCTCATCATCCAGTCGCTCCCAATGGCGCAGCAGGCCAGCCAGGATTACCACCACGCCCATGCCGCCGGCGTCCACCACTCCCGCCTCTTTTAAGGCGGGCAGCTGGGAAGGCGTAGCAGCCAGGGCGTCTGCCGCCGCCTGGAAGCCTGCCGACCATAGCTCCGCGGCATCGGTTGTTCCTTGGGATAAGGATGTCTGCACTTGCTCGGCGGCGCAGCGCATAACCGTGAGCATGGTGCCCTCCACGGGTTTGGCCACCGCCCGATAGGCAGCCTCTGACGCCGCGGCAAAGGCGACAGCCAGGGCTGGGCCACCGGCAGTTTGCTGGCCCGCCAGCTTCTGGGCAAAGCCCTTCATGAACTGGGAAAAGATGACGCCGCTGTTGCCCCGCGCCCCCCAGAAGGCCCCATCCGCCAGCAGAGCCGCCACTGCCCCAGCGGCGGCATCCTGGCCGGTGTCTGCTTTTTCCACAGCCGCCCGCAGGGTGAGCAGCATGTTGATGCCGGTGTCGCCGTCAGGCACCGGATAAACGTTCAGGGCATCTATGGCGTCGCGGTGCCGCTCCAGCAGCCGCACCGATGCTCCAAATCCTGCCAGTAAATCTTTGCCATGCAGGGCCTCCATTGGACATACCTCCTTGGCAACACCGCAAGCGGAGTTCCCCGGCACCATCAACATATTGGCGATTCCCACCATTCTACCCAGGACGCGCTAGGCAATACAGGTCTGGACGTCCCATATTCGTGTGGTCTGGCGACATCCCTTCCTTGACGCTCCTCTAGCGTCAGCCTAGAATGGGTCACCATAAGGGTATAAGGGGTCCAGGAGGCCGCATTTTGCAGCCTACAGGCAGCCGCAGCCGCCGTTCGCCAACGCGCGACGCGACGGATTCAGGCCAGGACAACAAGGCGACAGAGCGCGTGGTGGCCGGGGCGGTCCAGGCGGAAGACACGCCACTGGACGTATCGCTGCGTCCGCGGCGGCTGACCGATTTTGTGGGACAGGAACAGGTAAAGGACAATCTGGGCATCGCCATCCAGGCGGCCAAGCTGCGGGGCGAGCCCCTGGACCACGTTATCATTTACGGGCCTCCCGGCCTGGGCAAGACCACCCTGGCCCACATCATCGCCCAAGAGATGGAAGTAAGTATCCGGGTCACCTCCGGCCCCGCCATTGAGCGGGCAGGCGACATGGCCGCTATTCTCACCGGACTCAAGCCCTGGGACGTGCTGTTCATAGACGAGATTCACCGCCTGAGCCGCCCCGTAGAAGAAGTCCTTTACTCAGCCATGGAAGACTTCTTTCTGTCCTGGATGGTGGGCAAGGGGCTGGCGGCCCGCAATGTTAACCTGCGCATCAATCCCTTTACTCTGGTGGGGGCTACTACCCGGTTTTCCCTGGTCAGCGCTCCCCTGCGGGACCGGTTTGGCTCGGTGTTCCGGTTGGACTACTACCAGCAGCCGGACATGGAACTGGTGGTGGGACGCTCTGCACAACTGCTGGGCGTGGAGGCGGAAGGCGCGGGCGTCACGGAAATTGCGCTACGCTCCCGGGGCACTCCCCGGGTGGCCAACCGGCTGCTGCGCCGCAGCCGCGACTACGCCCAGGTCATGGCCGAGGGCCGAATTACAGGGCAGGTGGCGCGGGAAGCCCTGGAGATGCTAAAGGTTGACGCCCTGGGACTGGACCAGTCGGACCACCGGCTGCTGACCAGCTTGATTGACAAGTTTGAAGGCGGGCCGGTGGGGCTGGAAACCCTGGCTGCTTCGTTAAGCGAGGACTCGGACACCGTCATGGAAGTTTGGGAGCCGTACTTGCTGCAACTGGGCTTCCTGGACCGCACTCCCCGGGGGCGCGTCGCCACGCGGCGGGCCTACGCCCATTTGGGCCGCGTTTACCCCGAAGCGGTAGCCCAGGACCAGGGCCGGCTGGCGGGGTTGTAGCTCGCCGTGGCTGTTACGAGACCAAATTCTAAGTGAGGAAATGATGATTTACGAACTGCGCATCTACGAGACCGTGCCGGGCCGCCTGCCCGCTTTGAACGATCGGTTTGCCAAGCACACCTGCGGCTTCTTCAAGAAACACGGCATCCACATTGTGGGCTTCTGGACCGAAGACATCGGCACCAGCAACCAGCTGGTCTATATGCTGGGCTTTGACAGCCTGGCGGACCGGGAGAAGAAGTGGGCCGCCTTCCAGGCCGATCCTGGCTGGATTAAAGTCCGCGCCGAATCGGAAAAGGACGGCCCCATCAACGCCCGGGTCAAGAATGTAATCCTGCGGCCTACCAACTATTCCCCCATGCAGTAGGCAGGCCCTGCCAGTGGCCCTTCGAACTGGGGAGCGCGCTGGTGCGACCCTGCCAGTCCCATGCCGCTATCTGGATAGTGTATGGGCTTGCCCAAGGACTCAACACGTCACACCGGCGAAAGCCGGTGTCCAGCTACGGAGATGGTTTATTCACTCTATCTGGATTCCGGCTTGCGCCGGAATGACGGTGGGCCGGACGATATACTGCCACGAACCACCATCCTGGCCCAGGTTGCTAGCTGTGGATTCACCAGCTACAATACGCCTGTGCCTCAACCTATCAGTCCAATTTACTTGAAGCACGGCGGCGATTTGTGACTGCCACTCGTCCGCGCCCAAATTCCTCCACTTCGACTGGGGAGGCCGCCACCGCACTGGCGGTCTCAGACGGGCTGCTTCCCGCAGATACGGCGCCCCTGGAGGAGTTGTGCGCCGCCGCCGCCGCCCTGCGCGACCAGGGCAAGGGCCGCATTGTTACCTTCTCCCCCAAGGTGTTTATCCCTCTGACCCGGCTGTGCCGAGACTTCTGCGGTTACTGCACCTTCCGGCAGGACCCTGCGGCCGCCGGCCACCGCCTGTACATGACTCCTGAAGAGGTGTTGGAAGTGGCCCGGCGAGGCGAGAAGCTGGGATGCACAGAAGCCCTTTTTACCCTGGGAGAGCGGCCTGAACTGCGCTACCCGGAAGCCCGGGACTGGCTGAACCGCCGGGGATACCGCACCACCCTGGAATACGTGGCGGCCATGTGCCGGTTGGTGGCGGAAGAAACCGGCCTGCTGCCCCACGCCAACCCCGGCACCATGAGCCGCCGGGAGATGGAGAGCCTGCGTCCCTGGAACGTCTCCATGGGACTAATGCTGGAGAGTGTGAGCGAGCGCCTGCACCAGCCCGGCGGGCCGCACCAGTTGGCGCCCAGCAAACGCCCGCGCGTGCGGCTACGCACCCTGGAGATTGCGGGGGAGCTAGGCGTGCCATTCACCACCGGCATCCTTATTGGCATCGGGGAGACCCGCCCGGAACGCATTCAAGCGTTGCAAGCCATCGCAGACCTGCACCGCCGGTTCGGACACATCCAGGAGGTCATCATCCAGAACTTCCGGGCCAAGTCCGGCACAGCCATGGCCCAGTCGCCCCATGCAGGAACCAACGACGTGAGATGGACTGTGGCGATGGCCCGGCTAATCTTGGGGGCGGAGGCAAACTTGCAGGTACCCCCCAACCTCAGCGCCCTGGACTATCCCACCTACCTTTATGCCGGCATCAACGACTGGGGTGGAATCTCTCCGTTAACTATTGATTATGTAAATCCTGAAGCTCCCTGGCCCGCCATTGCTGAACTGAACAAGCGCTCGGAGGAGCAGGGATTTTCTTTGCGCCCCAGGCTGCCAGTTTACCCGGAGTTCTTGGGAGCCTCCAGCCGCCTGGTGCGAGAGCACCTGCGCGACAAACTGGCAACTCTGACCGACTCCCAGGGGTACGTGAAAGGGGGTATTGCGAGATATGCCGGGCTTGAATGAGCCGCTGACCCCACCGCAAGACCTGGAGGCCCTGGTGGGCTGTCTCAAGCCCGCTGTGGCGGATGCGTTGACCCATGCCCTGGAAGGCCGGGACATATCCGTGGAAGAAGCCATAACTCTGTTTGACGCCACTGGGCTGGAGTTCAACGCCTTGGGCATGGTGGCCGACGAGCTGCGCCGCCGCACTGTGGGCGACGTGGTGACCTTTGTGGTCAACCGCAACATCAATTTCACCAACGTTTGCATCAAGCGTTGCGGCTTCTGCGCCTTCAGCCGGGACTACCGGGAAGAAGAGGGATACTTCCTGCCTCTGGACGAGATTGTGCGCCGCGCCAAAGAGGCCTGGGACTACGGGGCCACGGAAGTGTGCGTCCAGGCGGGCCTGCCGCCCCAGATGGAGGGCGACCTCTACATCCGGCTGTGCCACGCCATCAAAGAAGCGCTGCCAGACATGCACATCCACGGTTTTTCCCCGGAGGAAGTGCTTTACGGGTCGGTGCGCTCTCGCTGCACCATTAAAGAGTACCTGCAGGGACTGAAAGCCGCCGGGGTGGGCAGCCTGCCCGGCACTTCCGCGGAGGTCCTGGACCAGGAACTGCGGGACCGCATAGCGCCGGGCCGCATAAGGGTGGACCAGTGGCTGGAGGTCATCACCACCGCCCACGAACTGGGCATACCCACTACTTCCACCGTGATGTTCGGGCACCTGGAGACCAACGCGCAGATTGCCCGGCACATCGCCCTGCTGCGGGAGGTGCAGCAACGCGCCGGGGGCTTTACTGAGTTCGTGCCCCTGAGCTTTGTCCACACGGAAGCGCCCATGTTTCTCAAGGGCCTTCAGGAAAACGTGCGCCCCGGCCCCACAGGCATGGACGTGGTAAAAGTCCATGCCATTGCCCGCATAATGCTCAACAACTGGATACCAAACATCCAAGCGTCCTGGGTCAAGGAAGGCTCCCGCATGTCCCAGCTCCTGCTCACGGTGGGCGTCAACGACCTGGGCGGCACATTGATTAACGAGAGCATTTCCACCTCCGCAGGGGCGCAGCACGGGCAGCTAATGCGTCCATCCCAATTCCGGCAGATAATTAGGGAGGCGGGGCGCATTCCCGCAGAGCGGTACACCACTTACGCCATCAAGCGGGTGTACAGCCAGTCCGATGAGGCGCTGGACCCGCTGGACCTGGTGGGCGACAACGTGGAGGAGATTTTCGGCTCCTACCATCGGTTGGTCAAGCTGGACACTTTCCGGTTTGACCACCCACGGCAGGCCGCCTCGCGGGCAGGCAGAGATGCACCCTAAGGCGCGGGGAGAGAAACCCAGTGCCCAATAAGGTCCTGGCCCTGGCCGGCGGCGTGGGCGGCGCCAAGCTGGTCCTGGGGCTTTCCCGCATACTTGGCCCTGACGAACTGGTGGCGGCGGTCAACACCGGCGACGACGAGTGCTTTCATGGGCTGCACGTTTCCCCCGACCTGGATACGGTGATGTACACTCTGGCTGGCCTGGCCAACCCTGAGACCGGCTGGGGGCTGGCCGGAGATACCTTCCATGCCCTGGGAATGCTGCGCCAGTACGGCGCTGAGACCTGGTTTAACCTGGGCGACCGGGACCTGGCAACCCACATCCGGCGCACCCAGGCCCTGCGGGAAGGAGCTACCCTGTCCCAGGCCACCGTTGAGCTTTGCCGTGCCCTGGGAGTGGGCCACCAGGTGGTCCCCATGAGCGATGACCCGGTGGCTACGGTGCTGGCCACCGACGAGGGCGAGTTGCCCATGCAGCAGTATTTTGTGCAGCGCCACGCCCAGCCCAAAGTCAAGGCGGTGCATTACCGGGGCGCGGCCCAGGCCAGCCCGTCCCCCGCCCTGGCGCGGGCGCTGGACGAGGCAGACCTGGTGGTGTTCTGCCCCTCCAACCCCTGGCTAAGCATTGGCCCTATGCTGGCGGTGCCGGGAATACGCCAGGGTCTGCTCAGCGCTCCGTGCCTTACAGTGGCTGTCAGCCCCCTGGTGGGCGGCGCGGCCCTGCGCGGTCCGGCGGCCAAGCTCATGGCCGAGCTGGGCGAGGAAGCCTCCAGCCTGGGCGTGGCGCGGCATTATCTGGGCCTTTGCGATATCCTGGTGATTGACCAACAGGATGCGGAACTGGCATCCGGCATCGCCGCCCTGGGCATTAGGCCCGTGACTGCACCCATCGTCATGAATACCGACGACGACAAGGCAGCCCTGGCCCAGCGGGTGCTGGAACTGGGAGGTCTGTAGCGTGGAACACGGACATACCGGGGTTATCGCCGTGGTGCCCATGAAGCCCCTGAGCAGCAGCAAGACCCGCCTGGCCCGCACACTGACGGACCAGGAACGGTTCGACTTGACCATTGGAATGCTGCGTTGGGTGGTGACGGCTTCCGTCAGCCAGGTGGATGCCTGCTGGGTGGTGGGCGGCGACGAGCGGGTGCGGTTGGCCACGGAAGATGCCGGCGGCGTTTGGCGGCAGGACCTGGGCAAAGACCTGAACGAGACACTGGCCCTGGCCTTTCAGCGGGTCTTTAACCAGGGGCGGGCAGGGCTGTACCTGGCCGGAGACCTGCCTTTTCTCAAGTCCGCAGACGTGCACAACATGATCCAGTCCTCCCGCCGCAACACCAACATCACCCTGGCCCCGGCCCGCAAGGACAGCGGCACCAACTCCATCCTGGTGCCCAGGGGACTGCCTTTCCAGCCCGAGCTTGGCCCCCGCAGTTTCCAGCGCCACTTGGCCCAGTCGGCGCGGCTGGGCGTTTCAGTGGCCATGTGTTACAGCCCCGGCCTGGGTTTTGACCTGGACACCTTTGACGACCTGGAGACTTACGAAAGCATGGAGCCAGGCCTGCTGGCGCGCCTGGTCCCGTCCTGGGCCGAACCTTCCTCCGGACTGCCTTCCAAGCCCCTGTTCCCGCCGGGCGGCAACCGTGAGTGAACCGCAGCCAAAGCTGGGGGTGCTGCTGCCCACCCGCGGCCTGCTGTTCCGGCTAGGCCCGCCGGAAGATGCGGAGCTGCTTTTCCGCATGGCCCGGCGCGCCGAAGCTGCAGGGCTGGACTCGGTCTGGGTAGGCGACAGTCTCACCGCCAAGCCTCGCCTGGAGCCATTCACCACTCTGGCCGCGGTGGCGGCCCAGACCCAGCGGGTGCGCCTGGGCACTGCGGTGCTGTTAATAGCCCTGCGCCACCCGGTGCTGCTGGCCCAGACCCTGGCCACCGTGGACCTGATTTCCCGGGGCCGGCTCGTAGTGGCCGCCGGAATTGGCGGGGCTTTCAACGCCGCCCAGCAACAGGAGTGGTGCAACGCCGGAGTAGTTCCCGCGCAGCGCGCCCGGCGGCTGGAAGAAATGATGCAGGTGGTCAAGGGGCTGGGTTCTGGCCGGCCCTTCACCTTTCACGGGCGGCATTTTGACCTGGATAATGTGGCGATGGAGCCTTTGCCGGTGCAACCTGGCGGGGTGCCCATTTTGCTGGCCTGCCACGGACGCTTCCGCAACCAACGCCAGTACCGCCGCGCCGCCCGCCTGGCCGACGGCGTCATGTCCATCTCCGACACACCGGAGGAGTATGCTGGCATGTTGGTACAGGTCCGCGGCCTGGCCGAGGAGCAGGGCCGGGACCCAAAGTCGCTGCAATCCGCCATGTACCTTACCGTGAACGTTGACCAGGATATCCGCCGGGCTGAGACTGAGGCTGAGGCGTACCTCATGTCTTACTATGGGGCGAATATCTGGGGCAACCGCTGGGGGCCTTTTGGCGATGCCGCCGGGGTATCGGACCGGATTGCTGAGTATGCAGCCGCAGGTGCAGAGACTATCATCGTCAGGTTCGCGGCCCAAGACCCGGAACGGCAACTGGAAATCTTCCTGGAGCGGGTGGCCCCAGCGTTTCTGACCTGAATGCACATTCCACTGGAGGTGGAACCGGTGTTTCCCATTGACTTGTCTGGCAAAAAGGGCGTCGTGCTGGGGGTGGCCAACGACCGGAGCATCGCCTGGGCAGTGACCAGGGCGCTAGCCAAAGCTGGGGCGCGCCTGGCTTTGACGTACCAGAATGACCGGCTGAAGGATCGGGTGGAACGGCTGGCTGGCACCCTGGACAGCGCCTTGTTGCTGCCCTGCGACGCCTCCGACGACGGCCAGATAGCCGCCCTGTTCCAGAAACTTGGACAGGACTTTGGGGAAGTTTCCTTCCTGGTGCACAGCATCGCCTACGCCAACCGCGAAGACCTGGCGGGGGACTTTTACCAGACCAGCCGGGAGGGTTTCCGCCTGGCCTTGGAGATTAGCGCCTATTCCTTGCTGCCTCTGGTCAAGCACGCCATCCCGCTGATGCCCAAGGGCGGCAGCATCGTCACCATGACCTTCAATGCCTCCCAGCAGGTGTATCCTGGGTACAACGTCATGGGCACGGCCAAAGCCGCCCTGGAGCAGGAAGTGCGGCAACTGGCGGGGGAACTGGGCCAGCGCAACATCCGGGTCAACGCTGTGTCGCCGGGGCCGCTGGAAACCCTGGCCGCCCGGGGCATCCACGGGTTCATGGACATGAAAAGAGTCCATGCCGAAAGGTCGCCCCTGCGCCGCAACATCACGCCGGATGAAGTGGCCAACACTGCTTTATTCTTATGCAGCGACCTTTCCAGCGGTATCACTGGGACGATTATTCCTGTGGACGCAGGCTACCACATCATGGGCGTGTAGGAGAGTTACCAGGTGGCGGTACGCATAGTCACCGACAGCTCCGCAGACTTGCCGCAGGACCTGGCCCGCCAGTGGGATATTACAGTAGTGCCCTGCAACGTGGTGCTGGGAGACCAAACTTATAAGGACGGGGTGGACCTGTTCCCCAGCGAATTTTACCGCCGCCTGGCCGCCAGTCCGCGCCTGCCCACCACCTCCCAGCCCTCCGCGGCAGATTTTCAGGCACTGTACCAGCAGCTGCTGGGCCAGGGACATCAGGTGGTGTCCATTCACTTGTCAAGCAAGCTCAGCGGCACAGTAAGCACAGCGGAACAGGCCAGAAAGTCCCTGGGCAGCGAGGCGGCGATGTCAGTGGCGGTGGTGGACTCACGGGTCACGTCCTTGAGCCTAGGGCTACTTTCGGTGGCGGCAGCCCAGCAGGCCGGGCAATCCAACTCGGCCCCGGAACTGGCAACCTGGGTGCAGGCGTTGCTGCCCCGCTGCCGCTGCTTTTTCCTGCTGGACACCCTTGAATACCTGCAAAAGGGCGGGCGCATCGGCAAGGCGCAGGCCTTTGTGGGCTCGCTGCTAAACGTAAAACCCATCCTGACCATCAGGGACGGCGAGGCCCACCCGGTGGAACGCCTGCGCAACCGGCAGCGGGCAGTGGCGCGGCTGGTGGAATTAGCCCAAGAACTGAAGCCGGTCTCTCATCTGGGAGTAGTCTACAGCACGGAGCCGGAGCAGGCCGAGGCGCTGCGCCGCGCCCTGACCGGGTTGCAGCCCGAAGAACAGATTGTTACCAGCCAGTTCGGGGCCACCCTGGGCACCTATCTGGGACCGCGCGCCCTGGGCGTGGCACTGATTCAGGGCTGATTACCCGCGCCCCGGCCATCGGGGAATAGCGCCACTGTCGCATTATTGCGGCACCACAGAGTCACCTGCCTTTCAGGATTTTTTCATTCCCGGCACTCCCACAGGGGACGCACCTGCGTGTGCGCCCTCATCAGACCTTCTGGCCACAGGGCAGACACGAAGGTCTGCCCCTACCTCCGGTGAGAATGAAGAGGTCCTGCTTGCCTTTTCCGTAGCAGCCGCCAGCCCCATGCTATACTGAATCTGCGCCTATGTCTCCCGCCGCCAATGAAATTCCTCCTGCCTGGGCTGTAACGTTCCAGAAAATTCTGGAACTGGAAGCTTCCCGTGACTACGACAACCGGGCCGTCGCCGGCGGCCTGGACCGGTTTCTGGAGCGCCAGGGGCCGGAAATGGAAACCTGGCTGGCGGACGCTGCCCTGGCCCAGGACCTGGTCAAGACTTCCTACGCCCAGCTGGCGCCGGAGCAGCGGCGGCAGTGGGCTGGCCGCTGGCTGGCGCTCATCGCTGCTGCGGGAAATCCCCCCAACCCCCCTTTGGCAAAGGGGGGCTCGGCAGACGCCTCCCGGCAATTGGGGGATGCGAGCCGTGAGTCCCCCTCTTTAGTAAAGGGGGGCCAGGAGGGATTTCCCGCGGCTCATTACCGCACTCCTCCCGCCGGACTGACTGTGGACGCGCCAGTGGACCGGCTGAAGGGGGTGGATGTAAAACTTTCCGCCAAGTTTCAGCGTCTGGGTGTGGCCACCGTGCGGGACCTGCTGTATCTGTTCCCCCGCCGCCATGAGGACTACTCCCGCACGGTGCGGATTGCCGACCTGTCTCCCGGCATGGAATGCACAGTCAGCGGCACCCTTTGGGAAGCCAGGCAGGTGTCCCAGGGACCGGGCGGCCGCCGCAAGGATACCGAGGCGGTGCTCAGTGATGAATCGGGCAACATCAAGATTGTCTGGTTCGGCCAGGGCTACTTGGCCCGCAGCCTGCGGCCCAATTCCCGCCTGTCGGTCAGCGGCAAAGTAGAAGTATTCCGGGGACAATTGGTGTTCCAGTCTCCAGAGTACGAGACCTTGTCTCCGGGCCAGCCGCCGCTGCACACAGGCCGCCTGGCGCCGGTCTACCCCCTGACCGAAGGACTAACGGGCCGCAATTTACGCCGGATCACCTGGCAGGCCATTACTAGCTGGCTGGGCGGTATCGAAGAAACCCTGCCTCCGGCCAGCCTGGCCCGCTGCCGCCTGCCGCCATTGCAGGAGGCTATTCACCAGGCCCACTACCCCGATGATTTACCCTTCTGGGAGGCCGCCCGCCGACGCCTGGCCTTTGACGAACTGCTGACTCTGCAACTGGCGGTGCTGCACCGGCGTAGGCAGCAGCGGCAGAACGTGCAGGGCATACCCATTCAGGCCAGCCAGCAGGTGCTGGAAGGATTCCTGGCATCCTTGCCTTTTGCTTTGACCAGCGCCCAGCGCCGCTGCCTGGAGGAAGTGCTGGCCGACCTGGCGCGGGGCACGCCGCCCATGAACCGGTTGCTCCAGGGCGAGGTGGGCAGCGGCAAGACGGTGGTAGCCCTGGCGGCCCTCCTGGCCGTGGCGGCAGCGGGCTACCAGGGGGCCATCATGGCCCCTACGGAGGTGTTGGCGGAGCAGCACTTTCAGACGGTGTCGCGGCTGCTGGGGGACCTGGCCCGGCCTTTGCAAAAGGAACACCTGTTCAGCGTATACCTGGAATACGTAGGCCGCCCGGTGGCGGTGGGACTGCTCACCGGCAGCACCAGGCAGGCCGCCCGGCGGGAACTGACGGAGCTGGCCGCCCAGGGCGCCCTGGACCTGGTTATTGGCACCCACGCCCTGATTCAGTCCGGGGCCGAGATGCCCCGCCTGGCCCTGGCGGTGGTGGACGAGCAGCACCGGTTTGGCGTGCTCCAGCGCTCCGCCCTGCGCCAGCGGGGCAGCGAAAATCCTCACACCCTGGTGATGTCCGCCACTCCCATACCCCGCACCTTGTCCCTGACCCTTTACGGCGACCTGGACCTGTCCACCATTGATGAGCTGCCGCCCGGCCGCCAGCAAGTATTGACCCGCTGGGTGGGGCCGGAGAAACGCGCCGCAGCCTACGGCTTTCTCCGTAAAGAGGTGCAGGCGGGAAGGCAGGGGTTTGTCATCTGTCCCCTGGTGGAGGAGTCAGAGGCCATTGAAGCCAGGGCCGCCACGGAAGAGTTCCAGCGACTGTCCCAGGAGGTGTTTCCAGACCTGCGGCTGGGCCTGCTCCACGGCAGGATGCCAGCCAAAGAAAAGGATTCGGTGATGCGCCAGTTCCGGGACGGGGAGCTGGACATCCTGGTCTCCACTCCGGTGGTGGAGGTGGGCATTGACGTGGCCAACGCCACGGTGATGCTGATTGAAGGGGCCGACCGGTTTGGCCTATCCCAGCTCCACCAGTTCCGGGGCCGGGTGGGCCGTGGCCAGCACAAGAGCTACTGCGTGCTGCTATCCGACGCCCCCTCGGAAGTGGCCCAGGAAAGGCTGGCCGCCCTGGAGCAGACCCACGACGGCTTCCGGCTGGCGGAGGTGGACCTGGAGCTACGGGGGCCGGGAGACTTCTTCGGCACCCGGCAGAGCGGCCTGCCCAGCCTGCGCATGGCCCAGCTTTCCGACCGCAGCCTGCTCTCCCAAGCCCGGCAGGAGGCGGAACTGATTATGGAGCAGGATCCGGCGCTGGAACTGCCCGAACATCGCGCACTGGCAGCTCAGGTGGCCCGTTTCCTGGACCGGGTCAGCGCGGAAGTCAGTTAGAAGGGCTCTGGGCCTTGAAGCGGTATCCCACGTTCCAGATGGTCTCCACAAAGGAGTGGTCCGGGTCCTCCACCTTGGAACGCAGCCGCCGGATGTGCACGTCCACCGTCCGCGTGCCTCCCAGGTAGTCGTAGCCCCAGACCTGGCTCAACAGGGCTTCCCGGGTGTAGACCCGGCCCGGGTTGGAGGCCAGCAACACCAGCAGCTGGAACTCCTTGTAAGTCAAAGACACCCGCCGTCCGCCAATGGTCACGTCGTACCGTTCCAGGTCAATGGACAGGTCGCCCAGCTTCAGCACTTTGGCCCCGGCGGGTCCCCGCACCCGGTGGGAGGCTTGCCGCAGCCGGGCCGTCAGCTCACCCCGGTGCATGGGACTAAGCAAAAAGTCGTCGGGGTTCAGGGCTGGATCGTAGGTGTCAACGCGCTCCCTGGGCAGCACCGCCAGCACCGGCAGTTTCAATTTGCGGCACTGGTCCACTGCCTGGCGGGCTTGGCCGGAGTCCAGGGATGCCAGATCCAAAAGCACCGCCTCGGGAGCCGGGAAGTCCCCTTCCACCTGGTCCAGCCAGGGCAGGTCTGCGCCAACCTGGTACGTCAGCCCGGCCACGTCAATCTCCGACTCAAGGACGCCGGGACGGCCTTCAGAACTGGAAAGCACGAAAAGCATGACGCTGAGAGTATAGCAGATGCCGCCAAACCAGGAATTGTTCCTGGAACCGTCACAACCCTCCTTATGAAGGGGTGGATTGCTTCAGGGGCGGGGCAGGCGCTGGCTTGATTTCTCCGGCGGCCCTTAATCGCCGCTGTCGCCCACGCCTTCGGCAAGCCGGTGGGAGGCGGAAACCTCTTCTGCTTCACCCCCGCCCTGGCGCAGGGCCAGGCGGCAAAGCAAGGGGTTCATCCATTGCAAAGCCCCTCCCAAGGCCGGATGGCCAACCAGCCGGTTAATCACCTGGCTGTGCCAATCAAAAGACTGCCCAGCCCAGCCGGTTATCTGGGCGCGCAGGCTCTGGCTTCCAGCCTGGCGGACCAGAAAGTTAATCTGCTGGTCGCTCAAGAACTCGTAAATGCGGCGCGCCGCGTAGCCCGCATCCAATTCTGCCGCCAGGAGAGCATGCCACCGAGATTGGTAGCGGCCCAGGCGGTCGGCGGAGAGGTCATCATCGGCCAGGGCATCGGCCAGGACCCCCGCCGCCAACTCTCCAGCCATCAGGGAGTAAAAGATGCCGCCGCCGGTGGTGGGCTTCACCTGCCCGGCGGCGTCTCCCGCCAGGAGGATGCGGTCCCGGTATGTGCGTTTTATGGGACGCAAAGGTATGCCCCACCGGGCGGGAGCGGTTTCCACCGCCGTTATCTTTCCTTGCTGTCCCAGACGGTGGAGAAAGCAAGACATGCGTTCCGAAGCGTTTCGCCGCGCCATCAGTCCGGCCAGGGCACGGCCCGGCAGCGTAGGCACCAGCCAGGCAAAAAAGCCAGGCGCTACCTGCTGTCCCAAATGGACCTCCACGTCCTCCAGATCCGGCGACGCCACCTCTGCCTGGACGCCGTAAACGTAGTCTGCAGCGGCGCTGAAGCCGACCTGGCGGGACAGCGGCGTGCCAAAACCTGCGGCCAGCACCACCGCGCGGGCGCGGTACTGGTCTTGGGAGGTCTGTACAGTAACCCCTTGGCCATCGGGCTGCACTTGAAGCACCCGCTGGCCCAAAAGGTAACGCGCGCTTGCATCCTGGGCCTGCCGGGCCAGGGAGGCCACGTAGCCAGCCCGGTCCACCACGCTGGCCAGGGGAAGCGGCGCCTCAAAGCGGACGCTCTGGCCATTGGGGGCCACTATTTGGGCTGACTTGGCCTGGCGCCGCACCAGGTCCGAATTTATAGGGAATTGGCGCAAGCATTCCCTGCCGACGATGCCCGTGCAAAGTTTGTCCCCCAGTTTCGTGCGCCAGTCTATGACTGTAACTGACAGGCCCCTGGAAGCCAGGACCAGGGCAGCTCCGTTGCCGGCGGGGCCAGCGCCTACTACGATGGCGTCATACAATTAGACAGACCTCTAAAGCAGGGTTGCTGCGCCACCTAAGACTGGCGGCAGCACCGGCAGATTATACTATGCCCCAGCGTGCTTAACCAGGGCCCGTATTCACTCACCTAAAATGTTACCCAAAGGGGTATGGTTCCCTCAGCTAGAAATGTTACCGAGGGAATCATGGCGAGTGAAGAGAAGATGACCGTGGATGAACGGCGCAAGTACCTGAAATTGAT
>Ga0194128_10000385_pt1 | contig 80660 bp, 58 predicted proteins | sample TA2KigCa65mmetaG_FD_148650 | JGI IMG/M metagenome (GOLD analysis project Ga0194128, IMG submission 148650) | Freshwater microbial communities from Lake Tanganyika, Tanzania - TA2015037 Kigoma Deep Cast 65m | ecosystem: Environmental > Aquatic > Freshwater > Lake | place: Tanzania: Lake...
ATAGGTGATCTCGTAGGAATTCCATTGTCCCGCCGCGGCGACGGCGCCGCGTTTCGGGGGGATGACGTCGTAAATCGATCCGCAATACTGCGCGGGCTTGAGCTTCGAATACTTCGGGTCGTTGTCGTCGAGAATCTGGATTTCCGTGCCAAGCAGGTGCGGTGCGTTGTCGGAAAGCGGGCAGCGGATGGCGATGCCGTTGTTGCCGCCGGCCTCGAGGCGGAAGTCGAGTCGCAGCACGAAGTCGGCGTATTGTTTCTCGGAGAAGAGTTTTCCGCCGCCGCCTTTCGGGCAGATGAGCATGCCATCCTTCACGACGTAGCCGGAGCCTTTGCCGACGTGCTGCCAGCCGTCGAGATTGCGCCCGTTGAAAAGGTCGACGAAGCCCGCGTCGCGGTCCGTGGTGGCGCAGCCTGCGAACAGGGCGAGCGCCGTCGAAACGGAGAAGGTTGCGGCGGTGGCACGGTGGCGTTTGAGCGCAGCGGCTATCATGTGAAACGAGTGGTTCAAAGGTCGCGGTCAGGCTGTTGAAAAGGCGAAGAGGTGTCAAGAATCGCGTCGGCCCGGTCACGGCTCATTTTGAGACGCTGAGTCGGCGCTGTGAACCGGCATGCTGGCGCACAGCGCCAACGCTACACCTGATCGAACCACTGCCGTCGGCTGCAATCCACACTCCGTGCTGGTCCAATCGGAACGGGGCGCCCGAACAACTCGCGGGTTTCGGAGCGAGCACCGGAATCGCCGCGCGCTAATACGTCACGAGCGAGTGGACGGGCAGGCCCTTGAGCTTCTCGCGGCCGTTGAGTCCGGCGAGTTCGATGAAGAAGTTGATCGCAACGATTTGCGCGCCCACCCGCTGGAGCAGCGCAGCCGCGGCCGCAGCGGTTCCGCCCGTGGCGAGCAAGTCGTCCACGAGCAACACGCGCGCGCCGGACTTCACCGCATCCGTGTGGATGGCCACGGTCGCGCTGCCGTATTCGAGATCGTAGCTTTGCTCGAAGGTGGCGTAGGGGAGCTTGCCCTTCTTGCGGACGGGGACGAAGCCCGCGCCAAGTTTGAGGGCGGCGGCGGCGGCGAAGATGAAGCCCCGGGCGTCGATGCCGACCACGGTGTCCACCGTGCCGGGGCGGATGCGGTCGGTGAGCAGGTCAATGCACCCGGCAAAAAGGCGGGCGTTTTCGAGGACGGGCGTGATGTCCTTGAACTGGATTCCCGGCTTGGGGAAGTCCGGGACGTTGCGGATGGCGCGCTCCAATTCGGCGGACGTGACGCGGGATTCGCTCATGAAAAGGCGGCGGGAGCGATACCACTATTCCGGGGTGCGTTCAAGCTTCTCGATCATCCGGCGCAGTTTGCGCAGCGAGAAGTTCTGAATCTGGCGGACGCGCTCGCGGGTGACGCCAAACTTCACGCCGACTTCCTCGAGCGTGCGCTCGGGGCCGCCGTCGAGGCCGAATCGAAACCGGATGATCGTCGCTTCGCGCTCGGGCAGCGTCTTGACCATCTCCTGGAGCATTGCGGTGACGGTCTTGTCCTCAAGATCCTCGTAAGGGGTGGTTGCGGATTCGTCGGCGATGACCTCGGAGTAGTTGGCCGAATCCGGGTTGTCGTTGATGTTCGCGTCGAGTGAGGTGGGGCGAATGGCGGCGCTGCGCATCTGCGCGACCTTCAGCGGAGTCATCCCCATTTCCTCGGCGAGTTCCTCGTCGGTGGGCTCGCGGCCGAACGCCTCCTGGAGCTTCAACGCCACGCGGCGCATCTTGGCGATCTTGTCCACGAGATGGACCGGGAGCCGGATGGTCTTGGACTGATTGGCGAGCGCACGCTTGATGGACTGCTTGATCCACCATGCCCCGTAGGTGGAGAGCTTGCCGCCCTTCTTCGGGTCGAAGCGCTCCACGGCCTTCATCAGGCCGATGTTGCCCTCGTTGATCAAGTCGAGCAGGGGCAGGCCGAAGAACTCGTAATCGTGGGCGATCTTCACCACCAGCCGGAGGTTGGCCTTGATCATGTGCTCGCGCGCCGCCTTGTCACCTTTCTTGATCCTGGCGGCGAGTTCGATCTCCTCCCGCGGTGTGAGCAACGCAACCTGGCCGACTTCGCGAAGGTAGAGCTTGATCGCGCTGTCGCCATCGTAGGAGCCGCGCTCGCGGGCGCTGAGTGGGGGAACTTCCTCGCGGACAACCACGACGCGGGGCGCGGGTGCCGGGGTGCCGGGCAACGCCGGCTCCGGGCGCACGGCCCGCCTGCGGCGCGGCGCGGGTTTGGACGTGGCTCTTGGCTTCAAGGCTCGTGGCATGGCTTGTAATCCGGCGGGCGCGCCGCGCAGAAGTGAGTGCCACGTCAATCCCGGTCGCGCGAGTGCGTAAAGATGAGCACCCAGTGAAGCAACTGCATCAATGCCATCACCATCGCGGCGACGTAAGTGAGCGCCGCGGCACTGAGCACCGAACTGACCCCCGCGCGCTCGTGGTCGCGGACGAGGCCGAGCCGGATGAGTTCGGCCTTGGCACGGCTGCTGGCGTCATACTCGACGGGGAGCGTGACCAGTTGGAAGGCGAACAGGATGCCGTAGATCACGATGCCCAGGAGAATGAGGTTGGACATCTGGATGAACATGCCGACGAGGAAGAGGCCGAACGAGGCCAGCGTGGCGAACTGCGTCACGGGCACAAGCGCCATGCGGACTTCGAACAGCGAGTAGGCCTGCTTGTGCTGAAGCGCATGCCCGGCTTCGTGCGCCGCAACGCCAATCGCCGCGATCGACGAGCCGTGGTAGTTCTCGGAGGAGAGGCGCAGCGCCTTCTTCGAAGGATCGTAGTGGTCCGTCAGGTGGCCGGGGACTTCCTCAACGGGCACGCTTGACAGCCCGGCGCGGTCGAGGATTTCCCTTGCGGCCTCGGCACCGGTGATGCCGCCCGCCGAGCCGATTTTCGAGTATCGGCCGTAGGTGGACGAGAGCTTGTATTGCGCGTAGAGCGCGAGCAGCAGTGCGGGGAGGATGAACAGGATGTAAGTCATGTCTGTATAATGGAATTGTATTCTGGTTTGTTTCGCCCATCTCCGGCAAACCGGCTTCTTCTTGATCTCGAACCCGCCGCCGCACGGGCCATCAAGCTATCAGGATGCCAGCCGGCGCGTAAACAAATCCATCGGAAACAAACCGCGGAAGCCCGCTGATGCGACCCGCACGCCCGTCGCCCCGTGCCACGGCACACGCCGCGTCACACTTCGAGCACTTTCTCGAACTTCGTCAGGTTGCGCGCGCCATTCGCGGTCACGAGGGCGACATCCTCCAACCGCACGCCGCCGAGTTCGGGGTAGTAGAGCCCCGGCTCAACCGTGACGACGTGCCCGCGGCACAGGATGTCCCGCGAGTTCGGCGCGACGCGCGGCGCCTCGTGGATTTCCATGCCGAGCCCGTGGCCGGTGCCGTGGAAGAATCCCTCCATCCGGCCGTTGTGTCTGCAAGTCTTGTAGCCCTGCTGGGTGAAAAAGTCTTCGATCGACTCGTGGACCTCGACACCGCGCGCGCCGGCTTTGAATTGCTTGAACGCGAGCGCCTGACCGAGCGCGACCGTGTGATACAGCTTCCGAAGCGGCTCCGCGGCACGGCCCTTCACGAAGGTTCGGGTGATGTCGCCGAAGTATCCCGTTTTTTGCGATCGCGGAAACACGTCCACCACGATGGGCTCGTTGGCCCGGAGCGGGCCGTGGCCCCGCTCGTGCGGGTCGCAGGACTGGCGTCCGCCCGCGACGATGGTGTGGGCCGCCAACCCGCCGGACTGGATGATGGCCGTGTCGATGATCGAGCGGAGCTTCTCCGATGTCAGCGGGACGTTGTGGTAGAGGAGCCGCCGGTTGCGGCCGACCTTGGCGTTCTTCAACGCTTGATGCGCCTCGGACAGGCCCACCTCGGCCATCATGAGCGCGGCGGAGATTTTCTTCACCTCGTCGGCGCGCTTGTGCTGGCGCTCGGGGAAGCAGGGGCCTTTCATCAATCCGACGCGCAGCCCGAGGTCGCGCAGCCGTCGCACAAGGCCGACGGGGAATTGCTCCGGCACTTGAATGCTGCGCAGGCCGCGCTCGCGGAGGATGGCATTGATCACCTGCGCATGGGTGACATTCCGAACACCCGCCTTGTGAAGGTGGTTCGAGTAGTGCGTCCACGAGAGCACGCGGCAATGCGGAGCTTCACGGCGCGCGCGGTCGATCTCCAGGTCGCTCATCACGATGTGGCAGCGGCCGTTGATGCGAAGGCAAATGAAGGCGTCCGGCACGAACATCCCAACGGCATAGAGCATGTCCGCGTCACGCTCGCTGTCTGAAACCATCAGGAAATTCTCTCGGGGCACGGGTTCGGAGATTAGACCTCGCGAGTGGTTTGGCAAGCGAGAGATTGGAAACGCGCCGGCAAAGTCGAAACGCCCTTCAGATCCCGCATCGCCACGCCGCGGGCGGCGGACTTACACGCCAAACAACCGGTCACCGGCGTCGCCAAGGCCGGGGACGATGAAACCGCGCTCGTTCAATCGCTCGTCAATGGCGGCCGTGAAGATCGGCAGATTTGGGCAGTGACGCCGCACGGCCCGGATGCCCTCGGGCGCCGCGAGCAGGTTCACCATCCGCGCGTGGCGGGCCCCTCGCTCGGCAAGCAATTGCATGGCGCTGACGGCGCTGCCACCGGTGGCGAGCATCGGGTCCATAAGGATGACCTCGAAATTGCCGAGCCGGCGCGGAAGACTTTTGTGGTAGGTGACGGCGTGAAGCGTGGTTTCTTCGCGCTTGAGACCGATGAACCCGACGCGCGCGTGCGGAATGAGTTGCAGAATGGGTTCGAGCATCCCGAGCCCCGCGCGCAAGACGGGCACGAGCAGCACTTCGCGCTCGAGCTCGTGGCCGCGGGTCCGCGCGAGCGGCGTGCGCACGGTGGTTTCCCGCAGCGCGAAGGAGCGCGTCGCCTCGTAGACCATCAGCGCCGCGACCTCGCCGAGCAACCGGCGGAACTCCTGCGGCCCGGTGCGCTCGTCGCGAAGGCGAGAGAGATTTTGCCGGATGAGCGGGTGGTGGATGACGGTGACGCCCTTCATCTCACGGAATCACCGAGGTGGAAATGAAGTAGAGGCGGCCGAGCTGGAGCCGTGGAACGTCCATGCCGATGTCGATTTTCACGGACTTGGCCTCGCTCTGGCCGAGCAGGCGGAACAGGCTTCCGAAATCGAACGGGGGTTGATACTTGATGAGCGTGGCGTCGGAGATGCCCGCGATTTTCCTGGCGCGGGCGAGCGCGGTGTCGAGCGTGCCCAATTCGTCGACGTAACCGAGTTCGAGGGCCTGCTTGCCGGAGAAGATGCGGCCGTCGGCAAAATCCTTCCAGTTGGCGACGAGCGCGCGACCGTCGGAGCCGTTCGCGGTCTTCGCCTCGCCCCTGCCCTGTTCGACGATGGACTGAAACTTGCCGTAAACCTCGTCGATGAGCGTCTGAAGCATCCGTTTTTCCTCGGGGAGGATTTCCTCGGGCTTTTTGGTGCTGCTGAGCATGTCCTTGAATTTGCCGCTTTTGAACGTCATCGGTTCGACGCCCACCTTGTCCATGAGGCCGCGGAAGTTGATGCTTTGCATGATGACGCCGATGCTGCCGGTGAGCGTGAGTTCGTTCGCGACGATCCAGCGGCACGGCGCGCTGACGTAGTAGCCGCCGGACGCCGCGAGCGACCCCATGCACGCGATGACGGGCTTCTTGTGCTCCTTCTGAAACTCGCGGATCGCGCGGTAGATGTCGTCGGATGCGAGCACTTCGCCACCGGGCGAGTCCACTTTCAGGATCACGGCCTTCACATCGTCATCCTTTGAGGCGAGGCGGAGCTGGTCCTTGATGAGCGTGACGGGGTCATGCGCACCGCCGCCGAGGCTCATGATGACGCCGTTGATCTCGATGAGCGCAATCTTGTCGTCCGTGCGGTCCTTCGAGGGCTTTACGACGTGGACCTCATAAATCTTGTTCTCGACCTGCGCGATGCCGCCGCCCATGCCCGTGAACATGCTGAGGAGGCTGGCGATCCAGGTCAGCAGCAGGATCGCGCCGAGGAACAGCGAGAGGATCATCCAGCCGCGGCCACCCTTGCGCGGCGGCGGGGCGGGAGTAGTCGCGCGGGGCGGCGCGGCAGGCGCGGAGGGGGGCGGCGTGGGAATCTGCGGTGGCAATTGGGGCAGCGGGTTGTCCATGCGCGGGAAGCTATCGGAAGCTCTCCGCGTCGGCAAGGGTTCACCGCGGAACAACCGGGGTTACGGCACCTGCAGGATGCGGTAGTAGAGGGTGCGGTTGGTCAGGGCGTTGGTGTGGACGAAGGAGAGCGAACCGTTCGCCGGGGAAACGTAAGTGCCAAGCGCAATCCAGTTGATGAAGTTGGTGGTGTATTCGACGCGGTATTTCTCACCGGGCAACGTGCCGACATCGAGGCCGAAGTGGCGGTTCGTCAACAGCACGGGCGGCGGGGCGGCGTTCGGCAGCACGATGGGCGCAGCGCTTACAAGCAGTCCGTTCGTTGGCAGCCGCGCGAGCACGGAGTAGTTGATGTGATACGGGTCGTTGTTCACGACGCCGAAGAACCAGTCGCCGCCGAGGCCCGCCACGGTTGCATTCGTCCGGACGACGACCGTCTCGAGCGCCGTGCCGGGCAACGTGCTGAAAAAGTCGTTCGTCGATCGCGTGGGATACGCACCGCGCCGGACGATCAGATCGCCGCCGCCAGTCAGGCTGGTGACTTGGAAGAGCGCTGATGGCGTGCCGGCGGGAACCGTGAGCTTGAACATCGTGCTTGGCGCGTTGCCCGGCGGCGTGGTGCCCGCGGAAGCAACGCCGGTGACCACCGGCACCACACTGTAGGGTGTGCCGCCGTAACTTGTCGCGCGCAGGTTGTAGGCGACGGGCCGCGAGTCCGCGTTGCCGACGCCGACATACCAGACACCGGAGGAGAGCGGGACGAAGCCCGTGCCTGGCACGAGCAGGATCTGGTCGGTGCGGGTTCCGAGGTTGATGCTGCGGTAGTCAAACTGCGTCGTGTCGAGTTGCGCGGAGGGTGGGAAGCCCGTGTTGGCCTTGCGCACGTAGAGGTCCAGGTTCCCGCCCGCCGGCGTGAGTTCGAACAGCGTGGCCGACGCGCCCGGAGGGACGTTGAATTGCCAGTAATCCATGCCCGCCCCGTTCACGAGCGAACCGGAAGTCAAGATCCCGTTGCCGAGCGAGGGCACGGGCGGCAGCCCTTCCTGGTCGAAGTTCACCTTGATCGTTCCGGTCGACGCGCCTTCGCCGGGGAGAATCCCGAGGTAGTAACGCTGCCCGGCCTTGAAGGATGCCACGCCTCCCGTCCCGAGCACGAATGTCCCGCCGTTCGTGAAGGTTTGCAGCGTCACGTTGCCGTTCGCACCGGGCACTGGAACGCCGTTGAGATTGTAAACGACCGTCACCGGGCCGCTCGCGGTGATGGTGTTTGTCGCGCGCGACGCCACGCCCGGAGTCTGCACCGAGAGATATTGCGGCCCCGTGGAAAGCAGCAGCGGGGTGATGACGCCGCCCGAGACGACCAAACCCGCGGGTGTGCCGACAGGCGCGTAGCTGAAGGTGAGATTCCAGCACATCACGCGCGGCGGAACCGGCAGCGCGTTGCTGATGCGGTTGTCCCAAATCTCCAGCGACCACGCGCCGTTGATGACGGCGCCGTTGGTGACGCGCGTCGTGTCGCCGATGAACTGCCGCAGGGACTCCTCGGGTTGATACCAGTTCTTGATGCGGTAACGGAACAGGAACATGTCGCGCTCGCTGCCGTTGTAAGTGTGGCCGGTCACGTAAAGGTCGTTGCCATCGGTCGTGACCGCGGTGGCTGCGTTTGCGGGATTGCCGGTCACGCTCACGATGTTCGTCGTAAGGATGGACATTGTTCCCGCAGTCGCCGTCAGGCCGGGGTTGATCTCGAGCAGGATGCCGTCCGAAGTGCCGACCGCGTTGGACCGCACGCCGACGGCGTAGAGCCGGCCGGAGCAGCCCGCGCCGGTCACGCCGAAGAGCGTGTCGTTCTGAAGCGGGGAGAGTTTGACGGAGAGGCGGTCGACGAAGGTGCCGTTGAGCGTGTATTTGTCCACGATGTTCGAGCCGCCCGTGTTGGTCGAGGACGTGCCGACCGCGAAGATGTTGGAATTCAGAACGGTGACGCCGTGGTAGCGGCCGGCGGCCGGGTTGGTGCGGCCGAGGTTCACGGTGCCGTTGGTCGAGACGATCACGAGATACGGGAAGTCCACGCTGAGAGCGCCGTTGGTGTAACCCACGGCGACGATGTTCGTGGTGTAAAGGCTCGCGAGCGCCATGCCGAAACTGTGGAAGCGGTTCGTGGCCGAGAACTGCGGCAACGCCGCGGGGTTGTCCTGCGCGATCCAGATTCCGGCGCCGTTCGTGCGCGCCTTGGCCATGAAGAACTTGTTCGTGCCGGGAATGTTGCCGGAGGCGCCGGTCACATAAATGTAGTTCGTCCCGTTCTCGTTCTGCGTGAGCACGGCGTTGAACCGGTCGTCGCGGTCGACGCCGAAGACGTTGTTGGTGACGATGCGGCTCACCCAGGCACCGCCGTTGCCGGCCGCGCCACCGACGACGGGACCGGAGTTCGGATAGTTCAGCACCACCGCCTTCTCGCGGTTGGGGCTGACGGTGTTCACGGACTCGCGGATGGTGTGGGCGCCGGAGTTTGCGATGACGAGGTTGCCGTCCGGGCGGATGGCGATCCCGCGCGGCAGGTTGAACGTGGCCGCGGTCCCCACGCCCGGCGCATCGCCCGGCACGCCGCTGCCGCCGATGATCGAGACGAGGCCGCCCGGCGTGACTTTCTTGATGACGTGCCCCCCGGTGTCGGACACGAAGACCGTGCCCGTGAGGTCCACGGTGATTCCCTCGGGCGAGTTGAAGCCGCCGGCAAGCGTGGTCACGATGCCCGCCGCGCTGATGCGCCGGACATTGTTCGCCACGGTGTCGGCCACATACATGTTGCCCGCTACGTCGATGGCAATGGCGCGCGGCGTCGTGAAGGTCGCGGTCAGGCGCGGGCCGTTCGCGGAACCCGCGGCGCCGGTGCCCGCGTAGGTGGTCACGTTGCCGGCGGTGTCGATCATCCGGATGCGCCGGTTGCCGGAGTCGGCGACGTAGGCATTGCCCGCGGCGTCAAACTTCACGTCGTAGGGACTTTGGAATTGTGCCGCCGCTGCCGGTCCGTTCGCAAAGCCAGCGGTCGAACCCGCGAAGGTCGAGACCGCGCCGCCCGAGACGCGACGGATGCGGTGGTTGAGTTCGTCGGCCACGAACACCGCGGCGTTGTTGCTGACCACCAGACCGCGCGGCGTGTTGAACATCGCGACGCCCACCGGGCCATCGAAGAATCCCGGCACGCCCGTGCCCGCGAGAAAAGTGACGTTGCCGACGGTGGTCATGTTGCGGAGCCGGTGGTTGAGTGTGTCGGCGATGTAGGCGAGCCCCGTGGTGTCCAGCGCGACGCCGCCGGGGCTCGTGAACCGCGCCGCCGCTCCCGCGGCGTCCACGTAGCCGGGAGAGCCGTTCAAGCCGGCGACCGTCGCCCACGAATACAGCGGGAACGTGGCGCAACTCACGGACACGCTGTAGTTCCACGCGGTCCCGGTGTTGCCGCTGAACTCGTTCATGATGATGCGGACGAACGAGTTCGAGCCCGCGTAGTTGATGCTGAACGTCTGCGGCGGGAACGGCCCACTGGCCGGCCCGTTGCTGACAAAGCCCGTGTTCGTGAGCAGCACGCCCTGGTAATAGACCGTCATCTGGTCGGGCACGGTGAAGAACTGGTAGGTGATGGTGAGCGTGCCGTTGGTGCACCCGGTGTCGAGGTCGTAGATGTCCGGGCTGGCGCCGCCGCTCGGTGTCTGCGGCGTCGGGAAATAATCCCGCGTGACTCCGGCGAGGAACATCCCCTCGGTGGTGATGGCGGCGGACCCGAACGACGAATCGCCGTTGCGCAGGCCGCCGAGCGGGCCGGGCCAGTTGGTGAACGAGAGGCGCGACACCGCGTTGTTCGTCACCGGCGTCCGGTAGGCGACATACTGGCCGTCGCTGTAAGGCTGGCCGTTGGTGAGCTGGCCGGCGATGACAAGCTGGTTTCCAAGGAACGCCATGCCGAAGGCGCTGTCGCTCGATGAGAGCCCGTAGCTGTGCAGGTTGCTGTTCACGAACTGCGGCGGCGAGAGGAGGTTCGTGAACGGCGGCCGGATCCATTTGATCGGCACGATCGTCGGAAACGTCTGGTAGCCGACGGGCGCGAGGTTGGTGATGACGACGGTCACCTTGTTGGTGTCCTCGGTGAAGTTGGCGAAGATGCCGCCGTTGGTGCCGCCGCGATTCTCGAAGAGCAGGACCTTGCGCAGCGCCGGGCTCACCAAATACACGGCGTAGTCCGAACCCATCGGGGTATCAATCTCCATGCCGACCTCGACGCCGGTAATGACGCGATTGTCGAGATTGGTGATGTAGACATTCGTGCGGTAGTCGTCCAGCAGGACGGTCGGCGCGCGGGCGTCGTAGGTGATGGTCGTGGTCGTGGAATAGTCGAACTCCAGGGTAAAGCTGATCGTGACCTGATTGGTGTTTGGCGTGGTATTGCAGATTTGGACAAACCAAACCCCCGGCCGGAGCGGCGGTGAACTGAGAGTGTTGATGTTGTAGGTGAAGTTCGTCGTGACGCCGAGGCGGCTGAAGTCATTGCTTTGCGCCGTCGGCGTGTAGCCGTAGCCGACGAAGAAGTCCACGCTCGTCCCGGACGAGCTGACCTGCTGCACGTTGATGATGAGGTTGGTGGCACCGACCGGGACGTCCACGAATTGAACCGTGCACTGGTTGGAGAAGAGCGTGACGGTGTTGGTGAACTGGTTCGTGCTGGGACTGAGCGTGAAGTTCACGCGGTCCACGCGCCCGGTGTGCTCCAGCGCGCTGTCCACAAAGGTCAGCGTCCACAGCCCGATGGCGTTCTGCCCCACGAAGTCGGTGATGAACTCCGGCCCGTCGGTGGGGTTCAGGTAGTCGTCGTAAACGAGCGTGTTCGTGACGTAACCGCCCGCGGTGTTCAAACCGATGGAATGGTTGTTGAGCGTGACGTAGATGCCGTTGTGCCCGAGCCGCCCCACGAGGTCGCCAAGGTTTTCGTGGACGAGCACATTCGTAATCCGAATGGAACTGATGTTCGTGGCGGTCGGGCAGATGCCGAAGAGCGTGATGCCGCTCGGCGAGTCCGGCGAGCCGTCGGGGATGTCCATCGGCACGGGGAAGAAGTTCACGGTGATGCCCCCGTTTGCGTTGGTGCTCGCGAAGGGCTGGTCGGTCGAGATGACACTGAGGGCGAACGAGGCGCCCTGCTGGTCCTCCGATTTCACGCCAATGTAGAACACGTCGGCGGGAGTCGCGGGGCTGAAGATGATCGACTCGCTGCCGCCGCGGTTGGTGGAGGCAAAGTAGCCGGGCGCGCCACGGAGGCAGTTGCTGATGACGGTCGGCGAGAGGTTCGTGAGCGTCGGGTCGCCGCGGGTCACGTAAAGGTCAATGTCCGCCTCGGCGCTGCGCCGCGGCCGGGAGAGGTTCGGGGGGAGGACGAGGGAGAAGGCGACGTTCGAGCCGTTGGTGATCGGGACGCGCACGACGTTGGTGAAGAAATTGGTCGTGCCGACGAAGAAGTTGGTGGTGATGTTGGTGAACGCCGGGATGAACAGGTTGCTGAACACGTAGAACCGCCACTGGTTGGTGGAGCCGACGCTCGTGAAGAGTCCGTTTGGAACATTGGACGTCTGGAAGTTGGCCCCCACGCGCTGGTCGATGAGCGGCAGCCCGTTGGTGACATTGAGCAGCGTGGTGTTGGTCACGAAGGACAGCTGCTGCGCGAGCGCGATGCTGTTCGGATAATCCGTCGAGACCACGAGGGCGAAGTCCTGCACGATGCCGTTGGTGTTGCCGGTGACGGCGTTCACGTTGACGCGGCGGCCGATGACGTAGATGTCGAAAACGTTCGCCGGAAGCGGCGCCTGGATGAACACGTTCTCGACGTTGTTGAGAATGTCGCTCACGCGGGCCGATCCCGGCGTCGAAACCGAGGTGAAGTCGCTCCCCGCGATGTTGTTGCCCTCGTAAACGAAGATGTTCGTGCCGGAGACCGAGTTGGAAACCACGAGGTCCAGGTCGTTGACCAGCTTCGGTCCGGCGGCCGGATTGCCCGGCGGGTCGGTCCAGACAAGCGAGACCCGGAGCGGGAAGTTGGTCTGAAGCGATGCTGTCGGATTGTTTATCGTGACGCGGTAGACGCGCACGTCGCCCGTCGCAACGGCGTTCGTCGGGCTTTGGTCCACGAACTGAATCGCGCTCGAAGCGACGTTGTTGCTCGGGATGCTGTTGGTGAACTGCACGAGACCCCAGCCCTGATAGTTGAGCTGGTTGTTCACTTGCCGGTTGTAGGAACCGTTCACGGACCGGGTGCCGTTGATCAGCAGCGCCTTGTTCAGCGCGGGGCTGTTCGTCCGCGAATACGGTGCGGCCGTAAAATACTGCTGCATGAGCGCGAGCATGCCGGACACCACGGCCGCGGCCATGCTCGTGCCCGACTCGAAGCGGTAGGTGCCCGAGGGGTTCATGGCCGCGTCGAGCGCGGCGAGCTGCGGGAACGGATTCACGAACGAGCTCTCCTTGCAGGAAAGGACGAACGTGCCGGGCGCGACCACGTCCGGCTTGAACCGCCCGAACGGGCCCTCGACGCCGGGACCGACATTGCCGCGGCTCGAAAAGTCAGCCACCTGATCGCGCGAGTCGGCGCCGCCGTCGAGGAAGCCGTTGGTCGAAATGATCAGCCGCTCCTGCTCGATGGCGCCAACCGTGATCACGTTTTTGGCGTTGCCGGGAGAGGTGATCGACGACTGCACGCCTCCGAAGCCGCCGGCGTTGCCATTGCCATCGTTGCCCGCCGAGAAGACGTAGGTCGTCTGCTGGTCGCCCGGCAACTGCTGCCACGCGTCGCGCGTCGCGGCGTCCCAGCTCGCCGAGCTGATGTCGTATTCGTAGATGGTCCGGCCCCACGCATTGCAGGAAATGATGATGTTGGTCCGCGCCGCGTTGGTCTGGAGCTGCTCGTCGGTGATGAGGCCAAGGATGTTCTGCGGATACAGCCGCGCCGCGTGCGCCATGCCGCGGACTTGGGCTGCGAGAATAGTGCCATTCGTGACGGTGACGCCCCCGGAACCAGCACCCGAACCGGCGACGGTTCCCGCCACGTGCGTGCCGTGGCCGGTCCCGTCCGCGTTTGCGCCGGGGTTGCCTCCGTCAATGATGATCCGGCCCGCCAAATCTCCATGCGTTCCCTGAACGCCTGAATCATTGATCGCAATCCGGATGCCCGTGCCGGTGAGGCCGAGGAAGTTTGCGGGCGCGATGGAGTTGCTCGACACGCCGACGCGCGTGCGCGCGAGGTCGTTCATCAGCACGCGCCGCTTGCTCAGCTCGACCAACTGCACTTCCGGCATCTGCGCGAGCGTGATGAAGCTCTCGCCGCCGGCGCGGACCGTCAACACGGGGCCGAACGGCGACCGCTGCTCGGCCAGCGTCTCGGCGCCAAGCGCGGCAAGCTGCGCGTCGACGCGCGGCCGCCCGCCGGGAAAAAGCACGATGTTCAATTCGCGGTCGGGCGCCTGCGAGACGCGGTTGACGGCGTCGCCGATGAGGCTGCTGCTGAGCTTGTAGTAGGGCTCGAACGGCAGCACCGCCTGCGTGCGCGGGTCCCGCGCGATCTGCGCCGCGCTGTCGGGCGTGGCGACGACGAGATACGCGTTGTTCGGAATGTAGCTGACGATGGCCGCGCCCGAGGCGTGGAGGGCATCGCGGAAGGGAACGTCGATCACGCCGCGAACCTGCACAATGTAACTGCCCGGGTTCGGGCCGGCGCGGAGGTGCGCCGGAATCGCGGGCAGCGGGCCGTCCGCGGTGTCGTAGTGCGCGTGCCGCAGGAGGATTGCGGTTTCGCTGCGAAAGATGGCGTCGCCCTGCCGGGTCGTGTTCGAAAGCCGGAACGGGAAGCGCGGATCGGCGCCCGAGGCGATGAGCGCGAACGGCTTGTGGCGGGGATCGGCGGGGGCGGATTTGAAGCTGCGCGTGCCCGGCAGCCACGAGGACCAGCGCGAAGGCGTGGACTCGGACTTGGGCGCGGTGGCCGGTGGGGGCGAACCGGCCGCACGCCGCCGCTCGCCGAGGTGCCAGAAGACCCACGCCGCCGCGAAGCACAGCAGGCTGATGATCATCCAGGTTCGTGGGCGCCAGTTCATACGCGGCTCAAGCGGTTGGCCGGAGGCTGTTCACAGTTTGGGAGTTTTGTTGGACCGCGCCAATACAGGCGATTCCGGAGCGGTCTGGGCAAAAGCACGGCGACGCCGCTGCCGCGCGGTCTCCCTTCCCGGTGTCCCGCGTCATCATCGCTTTGCGCATCGTGCCCATTCGCAAGTCTTCCCGCGCTATTCGTTTGGCAACTGCCGGAAGCTCTCGACGATCACCCGCGGGCCACCGATGGGCGGCGCCATGCGGAGCGTCGGGAGGTTTTCGACGCGCACCACGGCGCGCAACGCATACTCGGCGGAAATCGTGTAGTTGGTGATCATCCCGAAGAACGGCCCCGGCGCGACCACCGCCGAACGGTCCGCGGGCCGGAGCGATTGCCCCCACGCGTAAATGACAAACCGCGGCGAGTCCTCGACCGTGAGCAATCCGAGAATCTGCTGCGGGATGCGTTCGTAGATGGCGTCCGTGAGCGAATACATCTGCTCGTAGGTCAGCGAGTTGATGAGCTGCGGCCGCACGTTCGTGAGCGAGCCGAACGTGCGGTTGATGTCCCCGTTGAAGAGGTTGAGGTAGGGTGAAATCGTGGTGAGCTCGGGCACGGAGAGGACGTCGCCGAGGCGCGAGAAGTTCGTCATCTGCATCCGGCGCTGCTGGATGCCGTGGAAGATGTAATGGACGTTGGTGTCCACGCCGGCGGGGTTGGCGACGATCGCGCTCGCGCTGGGCGGGGTGAACGGGCCGGTGGCGGCGGTGACGTTGTTGGAGAGGACGATGGCCGCCGAGAGCACCGCGGACCACGCGGCGAGGTTGGTCTGGTTGATGGAGAGCAGGCTGCGGGCGGCGTTGTTGTTCGGCCACGCGCTGAAGAGGTCGAACAGTTTCCAGTCGTTCGTCGGGTGCGTCTCCGGGCTGCGGCCCCACTGGTTCCAGTTGCTCACGTTCATCACGGTGGACTTCATGTAAATCGTCTGCCACGGCGTTCCGCGGTGCACCCGGCCGAGCCAGCCGATGTTCGGGAACTTCGCGGACGGGAAATCCCAGTCGTCGGAACGCCAGATGCCCGGGTCCTTGAGCCACAATGCGAACTCGGTCCCGTCTTGCACGGTTGAATTCGGGTTGCCCCCCCACGGGCGATACGTGGTGTTGGTGAGGCCGAAGCTCATCGGCGGCAGCACGGAGGCAAACGGCGGGATGATGTAGTTGATCTGCTGCGCGAGGTTGGTCCGCGAGAACGGCGTGATGTCGCGCGTGGTGTAGTGGACGAACGGGTCGTTCACCTCCCAGCTCAGGTTTTGGACGATCTTGCGCGTGGGGCTGAAGGGGCATTGCATCCGCGCCTGCAACGGGCCGAGTCGGTTGGTGAACGAACCGAAGTTCGTCGCCGTGGTGTTCATGAAATACTGGAAGCGCTGGATTTCGCGCGTGATGGGCGTGTCGGAACTCCATTGCCGCCAGTTGGCCACGATGGCGAGATTGGTGTTGAGGCCGACCCAGATCTGGTTCGTGATGCCGACGGTCGGCGCCGCCGTATTGGTCGAGGCCGCGCCTCCGACGCGCAGGTTGTTCCAGAAGCTCCCGGCATTGTAGTTCGTCGAGGGGCGGGTCTGCACCTGCCAGTAGCCGACGCTGAGCGGGCTGCCGATGGGCGGGATGTTCGTGCTCGGCCGGATGGACGTGTAGTAGAAGCCGTTCGTGATGACGACATCGCCGGATTGATACACGGTCACGGAATCCCACGGCCCGGTGGTGACGCCGAGCGAGCGCATCACGTCCACGAACCCGTTGAGGTTCGTGAGGTTCACGTAGTCCACCACGCGCGGCGGCACGGCGTCCAGGTCCACCAGCGTGTAGCGCAGGTGGTTGGTGACGAGCAGGCCGAATTGCGGAACCTGGAAGCCGTTGCCACGGTCGAAGGAATTCGAGGTGACGAGCGTGAAGCCGCCAAGGTTGGTCGCCGGAAACGCGCTCGGGTAGCTCGTGCTGTAGGCGGAATTGGTCAGGAGGATCGCGGTGTTGAAGAGCGGGAGCTGGAACGTGAGCGGCGTGCCGGTGCCGGTCCACGCGCCCGCGGCGAGCGTCTTGTTGGAACTCACGACGATGGAGTTGGAAAGCACGAGGCCGAACTCGTTCGTGAGCACGTAGGTGAAGCGGTTCGTGACCATCACCGCAAGCCGGCGCGGGTAGGCGAGCGCGTAGGAATTCCAGCACTCGACGCCGAACCGGTTGGAGATGCCGAGGATGAGCATCTGGTTGGTCTGCCACGGGAACCGGTCCACGGCGTTGGACTTCACGAACTCAAGCTTGCGCGTGCCCTGCACCACAGTCTGCATCACGAACTCGTTGAAGTTCGGGAAGCCCTTCTTCGCGCCGATGATGACGGGCTGGCCGTTCACCAGGCTCTGCGATCGGAACGAGAGCGTCGCCCCGCTCACCGTGTCCACGTAGGTGCCGTTGGTGAGGATGGCGTCCACGTGGTTGGAGATCGAGAGGTCGAGGTTCGTGTAGGAAAGGAAGTTGGTCGCCGATTCCTGCACGTAGCCCGCGACGATGATGTTGGTGAGGCCACCGGCGACAACCGTGTCGAAGTAAGGCCGCAGCACGGTGGGGAAGAAGGGGCCGTAGGCATTGGCGGGCAGCGCGCCGAGCGGGCGGTTCGTGGTCGAGTCGTAAATGTTTGCCGCAACTTGCAGGAGCCGGTGCACCTCGGGCGAATACTCGGAATACGGCCAGATCGTGATGTTCGTGGAGGAAAGGACCGGCGGGAGATTGGTGCTGAGCAGGTTGGTGCCGAAGTAGTAATTCGTGCCGGGCACGGGGACGGTGACGTATTGGGTGACGAGGCTCGCGCGGATCATCTGGTGCGCGGCCGCGAGGAAGAAGTTGGTGCCGTTCCAGTTCTGGTAGGCCGTCACCGTCTCGGGCGGCCCAGCAAGGGCATTGGTCCAGTTGAGGTTGAGCTTGCCGCGCGGCACGTCGGAGTCCACCCCCAGTTGCTCCAGGAGCCGATACGCGGTGTAGCGATTGTAAGTGCTGTTGCTGCTGCCGAGGTTCAGGAAGTTCGTGGCGAACTGCACATACGACGGGCGGTTCGTGTTGAAGAGTTCCTGGAAGTCGAGGTAGGGCCGCGCGTTGGCGTTGGTGTTGTCGCCGCCGGGCCAGTTGGCATTCTGCTTGGGCGACACCTCGTAGTTCGGCGCGGGCGACGGGCTGAGCATCAGCGTGCCGGCGGTGTCGCCGTCGGTGTAGAGATCCGTGCCCGCGTTCGTGCAACCGCTCGCGCCCAGTGCGCCATACATGCCGGCCATCGAGTCGAGGAACGCCCAGTTTTGCAGCCGGTAGGTGAGCAGCCCGTTGGCGTCGCCGAACGCGCCCCCGGCCGAGAAGCCCGGCCCGAGCGTGTAACCGTAGCCGCCGGGCAGCCACACGTTTGTGTTCAGGTCCACGAGCATGCCCGCCAGGTTGATCTCCCACGAGCCGACGCCCTGGTTGCGCCAGAAACCCTCGCGCGTCGCGCCGCCCACGCCGACGGGGCGCTTGGCGCGGTTGTGAATGAAGTTCAGGTCGAGCGACTTGCTCGCCGGCAGCACCATGAACGCGAAGCGCCCGACGAACGGATTGGTCGGCCCGTGGGGAACGCCGGGATACAGCAGGAGGCCGATCCATTCCGGGTCGCCGACGAAGAACCGCGCCGTGCCGAAGCCGTTGGTGGTGCCGAGGTCGTTGAGTTCCCACAGCACGCCGTTGCTCTCGTAACGGCGGTTGCGGTTGAAATCGAGGTAGAACCGGAACTCGCTCGCGCCCGTGGCGAAGTTGGTGACGACGTAAACGGGCGGCCGCGGGCTGTAGAGCAGGTTGGCGAGGTTCGTAAGCTGGTCGGCGCCATTGGCCACGGCGTAATAGTTCACGCTCGTGTAGTTGCCCGGCGTGAACGGGCTGCCTTGAAGCAGGTTGATGAAGTTCGTCGAGACCACGAGCCCGTAGTTCGCCTTGTCGCCCGTGGCGAGGATCTTGGAGATGACCTCGGCGAGCGCGCGGTTGTAGCCGGTCACGCCCATGTGATACGCGTCCTGCGACGCGCCCTGGATGATCACCGACGTGCGTTCGCGCCGCGAGATGGCGAGGAACGCGATGGCCAGAAACGTGACCACCGAGAGCATGATAAGCGTGACGATGAGGGCGACGGCGCGCCGCGAGGATGGGGGGCGCGTTCTCATTGCGGTGTGGCGCGCACGGGGATGAGCGTGCGGAAGAAGTGGACGTGATTGCCGCGGCTGGAGAGGTAGTTCGTCGCCGTCACGTAGGGCATGCCGCGCGCCTGCGCGAAGATGGGCGATTCGAGGAACCCGATTTCCAGCTCGACGAGCGACGGCGCGTTCGTGCCGGTGAAGGTGATGTTCGTGCCGCCGAGCGGCGCCACGGGCACACCGTTGGTCACCACGCGGAGGGTCAGGTGCACGACGCCGTCGGCGACGCGCTGGAAGTAGTTCGTGACCGCCATCGAGGGCGGGCTGATGTAGTCACGCAGGAACGCCATGTTGGAACTCGCGCGCGTGGCATTGGTGTAGAACCGGTAGAGCGTGCCGACGCCGTTGGCCACGGGCAGGAGCGCGTTGTTCGGGTCGGCGACGCGATACCCGACGGCGGTCCAGTTCTTCGGCGTGGCGAGCGCGCTCGGGTCGAAGCCGAGGAAGAAGAAGTCGTGCAATTCGCTGTTGAGCAGCGGGCCGCCACCCCCGAACCGGAGCGCGTTGGTCCCGTAGGTCGCGGTGTCGATCCACAGGTTGGTCACGAACGGCGAGGGGTTCAGCGGCGTGCCGGCGGGCGTGAGCGTCTCGACTTCGCGCCGGATCATGTCGAGGCAGGCGCGGCCGTTCTCCGTGAGGTCGCCGGCCACGATGCTGCCGTGCATCGCCTTCTGTGTGCGCGCGAACATCTGGTAGAGCGCGAGGATGATCAGCATGGTCAGGCTCACCGAGATGAGCAGTTCCAGCAGCGTCACCGCGTGCAGCGTCCGGCGTGGGTTTGTCGCGCGGTTCATGGGCCGAAGTAACTTCCCGGCTGGAAGTAGTAGAGCGCGTTGGTGTCCTGCGTGAGCGCCCCGGCAACCAGACGGCGCACGGTGAGCTTGCCCGCGCCGAGCGTGTAGTTGGTGCCTTCGCCAAAGACCGGCCACCGGAAGTTGAGCCGCACCTCGAACAGGTTTTGCGTCAGGTAGCGCGCGTAGTTCGTGTAGGCCGTGAGCGTGGCGGTGTAATCCGTGATCGGCACGATTTCCGAGGTCACGAGATACGTGAACGCGAGCCCGTTGGTCCCCGCGGCGCGGTCGGAGAGGGAGGAACTCAGCGACCGGAACCGGCCGACCGCCGAGTTGCCGCCCGCTTGCGGCATCGAGAGGAAGCTCACGATGCGATCCACGGGGAGGTTGCCGTTGGTGAACGACGGCGTTTGAGTGCCTTGGTGGACGCCCGAAATGTAGACGTCCATGAAGTCCATGTTCGTGGCGAGGATGGCGAAGCTCGCGCTGTTGGAACCGCTGAGCATCGCCTCGAGGAAGAAGTTCGCGTCGTGGGTGATGATGGTGTCCTCGCGGTTTTCGCGCTGGACGCTCAACCCGGTGGGCAGCACGCCGATGATGGCGACGAGCGCGAAGGCGACGATGGCGATGCTGATCGCAACCTCGATCATCGTGAACGCGTCGTGCGCCCGGCGGCGGCATGGGGTCGTGCGGGTGGTCATGGCAGTTCGGGCCGCTCGACCTTGGCGCGGCCGGTGATCCAGTTGATGCGCAGCCGCACGAAGTTGTTCGTCCAGTTTCCCGGCGGCGTCTCGATCACGTCGGGGTCGATGACCTGGTTTGTCTCGCCCGTGGGATCCTTGAACAGGAACACGCTCCCGAGCGTGAGCGGAATCCCGATGTCCGCCGTGCGGCCGAGCAACCGGCCGTTGGCGTCGAAGGCGATGTAGGGCAGCGGATACCGGATGGCGCTGGCCGTGTCGGGAACGGGAAACGTCTCGGTGGTGTTGGTGATGTTGAAGAAGATGGCGGGTGCGATGGTGGTGTTGATGAAGATGGCCGGCGGGAAGAACGTGCCGTCGGGAAGGGTCTTCCACTCGGTGATGTAGCGCGGGTTGTCGGAGCCGGGCTGGTCGCCGACGCTGTGCTTGGTGTAGAGCGCGTAGGAGGCGAGCTGGCCGTTGAGCAGCGCGTTCCCGGCGCGGTTGGTTGTGAAGTAGTTGCTCTGCGCCGCGTTGACAGCGATGCCGTAGGACACGCCGTTCCAGACCGCGCCTTGGTGCGGAAAGAACACGACGAAGACGGTGGTGCGCCCGCTGATGGCGCGGAGCCGCGCAATCTGGAGGTCTTCAAGCACCTGCCGGCTTGCGGCGGTCATCACGTTGCCCTTGTTCATCCGGAGCGATGGGAGCGCGAGCGCCGTGACGATGCCGATGATGCCGATGACGACGAGCATTTCCAGCAAGGTGAACGCGGCCTCGCGAAACACGGCCGGCCGGCGGGCCGGCCGCAAGGCGCGGCGGTCCCCTGCCCTGCCCGGCGTTGTGCAAAGTCCGTTCATGAACTCACTTCCAGCTCACGATGTTGTCCTTGTTGTCGCCCGTGCCGGCCGGTGCCGCCGCATCGGCCCTGCCGTCGGGACCGAACGACCACGCGAGCGATTCGGTGCGCAGCCGGAACACGTTGGGCGTTCCCACGGGGTTGTTCTCCGTCCAGCCGTCGTGGCCGATGGTGGTGGACTTCCGCGAGACGGCGGCGAGCGAGTAGAAGCCGTCGGTGCACCACCCGTCCTGGTCGGCGTCAATGCTGATGATGTAGGGATTTTCCCACGGGTCGCGGAACGTGCCGTCGCCGCCGATGCCCTGCTTCCGCACCTCGGCGGCATCGAGCATCTTCGCGTTGAGGAACGCGACCTTGCGCGGGTTGTAGCGGTGGACGGTGTTGGCGTTGGCGACGCCGTTGGCGGAATTCGTGACGGCGAGGAGGATGCCGATGGGATGGCTGTTGGAGATGCCCGTGCCGAATGCGGCCGAGCCAAATGTGACGTCGGCGTTCGTCGAGAAGCCAATCGGAACCCGGCCGCCGTATTCCGCCTTGTAGGAGTGGATGGCATTGTTGATGTCCGCAAGATCCTTCTTCACAAGCGCGGCCTTGGCTTTCGTCTTGGCCGCCGATACCGCAGGAAGCAGGAGGCCGGCGAGAACCGCGATGATGCTGATGACGACGAGCAGCTCGATGAGCGTGAAGGCGCGGAGTCGAGCGGAGTGCAGGGGTTGGGTCTTGGGGTTCATGGCGTGGATGGTTACCAGTTTCCGTAGCGGTTGGTCGTGCCTTTGACGACGAGTTCAACCCAAAGGTCGAATCCGGCCATGTTGCGCCGGCGGGTCGAGGACGCGTCGTAGTTCCAGGTGACTGTCGCCGCGGGGTTCTTCTGCGCCGCGGGCGGCGGGGTGAGGAGCATCACGGTGTTCACGCCGACTCGCACCGGCCGGTAATCGCGGCCCTCGACGGGGTTCTTGATGTAGGACTTCGGCCGGCTGCCGGGACGGGCGACGTTCAGGATGCCGACCGTCCCGAACACCGCGTTGAGCTGCGCGGAGGTGAGGTTGTTCGTCGAGTCGAGCGGCGAAGTGAAGGTGGCGTTGGCAGGCGTGACAAGGTTGTTGGTGAAGAGGACGCCCGTCAGCTCGTAAAAGAGCGTGTTGGTGCCGGGATTGGCGGGGTTGTCGCGCGGGTAAGAACCGAGGTCGGTCTTGTAGAGCTCGATGAACGTGGCGAGTTCGAAGCGCTTCGCCTTGGTGACAGAGATCATCTTCTTGGGACCGACTTGGGAGACGGCCCCGACGACGATCGCGGAAAGAATGCCGATGATGCCGAGGACGACGAGCATCTCGACAAGCGTGAAGCCGCGCATCGTGCGCGGAAGCGCGGGTGATCTTCGTGTCGCGGCGGCGTTCATGTTCATCGTTCCCTGAGTTCCTGCTCCATCCTTTCGCTGAGCCATTGCTTGATCATGCTCTGGTAGTTCAGGAAGCGCGACCGCGCGAGGCGCTTGATGCGCGAGAGCATCCGCGGGTCGATGCGCAGCGTGATGGTGACGGATTCGGAAACTTCGGCAGCGTCCGCCACGGAGGCGTCCATCAGTCGAAGGTCCAGCCGGGTGCGCTGCCAGAAGGCGGCTTCCTCGGCTTCGGACTCGAACACGGGGACGTCCTCCCACCGCGAGAGCACGACGAGGGCTTCGGCGGCTGGCTTGGTTGCGGGCAGGGCCGCCGCGTTCCCGGTGCGGTCACCGGTTGGAAGAAGAGTGCGCATCAGTCCTTTGCCGCGAGCAGTTGGTTTTGCCGCCGCTGATAGAAGAAGAGGTCCTCGGGCTCGAATTCGCGCGCGCTCAGCACGCGGACCTGCTTGCCATTCGTGCGGTAGACGCTGAACACGCCGGTGCCGTTGGAAGACTTGCCGAGGCTGAAAAACCGTGCCTGCCCGGAATAGGGGCCCGAGTCGGGCAGAAGCCGGACGACGAACGGGTCCTCGAACGACTCCTCGACCGTGAGGGTGGTCAAGTTGCCCTCGAGTTCAAACTGCCGGTTGGCCCAATCGAATTCCATGTGATCTCCGCGTCAGTCCATCGCCAATGCAATGTGATTACAATGTATTTACCAGCGCGCGCCGAGCGGTGCAATCGGGTCTTCACCCGATGATGACGCGAACGAAACAGCCGCCGGCATCGCCGGCGGCTGTCGCGGTGAACACTTGCCCGAGCCTTAGGATCAGTCGCCCTTCACGCCCTGCTTCTGCGCAGGCGCCGGGCCAGAATCGTCGCCGATGCTGTCCATGATCGCGATCAGAGGAAGGAACATCGCGATGACGATGGAGCCGACGATCACGGCGAGGAACACGATCATGATCGGCTCGAGCAACGAGGTCATCGCGGAGACGGCGTTGTCGACTTCTTCGTCGAAGTTGTCGGCAATCTTCATGAGCATTTCAGGCAGTGCGCCGGTTTGTTCGCCGACGTCCACCATGCTGATGACCATGGGGGGGAAGATGCGCGAGGCCTCGAGCGGCGCGGTGATCGTTTCGCCTTCCTTCACGCTTTCGTGGACGGATGCGACAGCGTTGGCGACGCAGACATTGCCGGAGGTTTCCTTGACGATGCTCAGCGCCTGGAGAATGGGCACGCCAGAACTCACGAGGGTGCCGAGCGTGCGGGTGAAGCGGGAGATGGCGACCTTGCTGATGACGGGTCCCATCACGGGCATGATTAGCTTGAAGCGGTCGAACAGGCGCCGGCCAATCTTGGTGCGGACGAACAGCTTGAAGACGATCACAACGCCCGCGACGATGCCCAGCGTGCCCATAATGTTGTCCCTGATCATGTGCGCAATGCTCAGCACGAGCGTGGTGAATCCAGGCATGGGCTGGCCGTTCAGCAGGTCCTTGAAGATTTCCTCGAACTTCGGCACGACGAACACCATCAGCACGCCTACGATCGCGACGGCCACGACGAGCACGGCGACGGGATAGAACATCGCAGCGACGACCTTGCCCTTGATCTTCTGCGCCTTTTCCTGGAACTCGGCCAGACGGTTGAGGACGACTTCGAGCACGCCGCCAAGTTCACCGGCCTTGACCATGTTCACGAACAGGCGGTTGAAGGCCTTGGGATGCTGCGCGAGAGCCTCCGAGAAGGTGCTGCCGCCCTCGATCGAGGTCGCGAGCTGTCCGAGGATGTCCTTTAGCGTCGCATCGCGCTCCTGCTTCTGAAGCACGAGAAGGCCGCGGAGCAGTGGCAAACCGGCATCGATGAGCGTCGCGAGCTGGCGGGTGAACGTGCAGAGCGTCTTGGACTTCACCTTCCCGTAAAGACCGGGAATCTTGATGTTGAAGTTGAGGTCGATCCCCTTCTTCGCGCCCTTCTTCCCTGGCGCGGGTTTCTTGGCTGCCTTGGAATCCTGTTTCTTGTCCTTCTCATCATCCTTCTTCTTCTCGGACTCGGTGACCTTGGTGGGGAAGTAGCCCATCTCCTTGAGGCGGCTGAGCGCCTCGCTCTGTGTGGAGACTTCGAGGGTGCCCTTGGTTTCCTTTCCCTTTTGGTCAAGGGCGGTGTAGTTGTAGCTGGGCATGGGAGGCTTGGGTTAGGTGTATTTGATCACTTCTTCAACCGTCGTGCTGCCGTCGAAAATGCACCGCAATCCGTCTTCGCGCAGCGTGCTCATTCCAAGCTCAACCGCCTTCTGCCGCAGGACGACGGCGGGCGCGCGGTCGTTGATCATCGTCCGGATGGCCTCGGAGACGACGAGCAGCTCGAAGATGCCCTTTCGTCCCTTGTAACCGGTGTCGTTGCACTCGGCGCAGCCGCGCCCGTAGTAGAACGTCTTGTCGCCGACATCGTAGGCGGACAGGTTCAGTTGCGAAAGCTGGCTTTCGGTCGGTTCAAAGGGCGCGCGGCACTTCGCGCAAATCTTGCGGACGAGCCGCTGCCCGATGGCGCCGAGCAGCGTGGACGAAATGAGGAACGGTTCCACGCCCATGTCGACCATGCGGGTGACGGCGCCGGGCGCGTCGTTCGTGTGAAGCGTCGTGAGCACCAAGTGACCGGTGAGCGAGGATTGCACCGCGATCTGCGCCGTTTCCAGGTCGCGCATTTCCCCGAGCATGATGATGTCCGGGTCCTGCCGGAGGAAGGCGCGCAGCGCCTTGGCAAACGTGAGCCCCTGCGCCTCGTTCACCTGCACCTGCATCACGCCCTCGAGGTCATATTCCACGGGGTCTTCGGATGTGAGCAGCTTGGTGTCGATCACGTTGACCTTTTTCAGGCACGAGTAAAGCGTCGTCGTCTTCCCGCAACCGGTCGGCCCCGTGACGATGAAAATGCCGTTGGGCTGGCTGATTATCTCAACCACCGGCCGGTAGATGGGATCGGGCAGCCCGATGCTCTCCAGTTCCAGGTTCACGGAGGAACGGTCCAAAACGCGGAGCACCACCGATTCTCCGAACCGGGTCGGAAGGGTCGAGACACGCAGGTCGATTTTCTTCCCGCCGAGCGACATCGAAATGCGCCCGTCCTGCGGCAGGCGCCGCTCCGAGATGTTCATGTTCGCCAGAATCTTGATGCGCGATGTGACCGGCAGGCCAAGATACTTGGGCGGCGGGGCCATCTCATACAGCGCGCCGTCCACGCGGTAGCGAATCTTGAACTCGTCCTCAAACGGCTCAAAGTGGATGTCGCTCGCGCGGTCCTGCACGGCTTGAAACAGGACGAGGTTCACAAACCGGATGATCGGTGTCTCATTGGCCATCGCCTCGATGGCCTGCTCGGTTTGCTGCGCCGAGGTTGCGGTCGATTCAACCTCCTTGACCAGCTCCTCGCCGCCGCCGCCAAGTTCCAGCAGGATTTCATCGAAGCTCTCGGCCTGCTCCGCGTAGTGCTTGGTGAGTGCCGTGACAACCTGCGCCGGGTCGGCGACGACCGGGATGATCTCCTTGTGGACGATGAAGCTGACCTGGTCGATCTGCGACGGGTTCATCGGGTCGGCGAACGCGACCTTGAGCGTGTCACCGGTCATTTCCAACGGAAGGCACTGATACATGCGCGCCGTCGCGGGCGGCATGGCCTTGAGGACATCGGGCGCAATCTCCAGTTCGTGGACGTTTCGGACCACCTCGGTGGCGAGGTGTTCGGCCATCATCTGGAGCTGCCCGTCGAGGTCGAGAATCTGCCGCTCGATGAGAATCGAGCTGATGCTCTTGCCCGACCGGGTGTTCTCCTGAATGACTTCCTCGATTTGAAGGTCGTCGATCAGCGCCTGGTCGCGGATGAGCGCGAGCAGCGGGTCGGTGACGTTGGCGGACATGGCGCCTATTGTTTGGACGCCTTCTCGGCGTCGATTTCCTGGAGCTTCTGCAGGATGGTCTGCGAGTCGTTGCACCGGTTGATGCAGTCCTCGCGCGAAATCCGGCCGGCTTTGTATTTGTCGAGCAGGTTCTGGTCGAGGGTGATCATGCCATACTTGGCGCCGGTCTGCTGGTCGGAGGCGATGCGAAACGTCTTGTTGTCGCGAATCAGCGCGTTGATGGACGGCGTGTTGATCATGATGTCGTGGACCGCCACGCGGCCGGGCTTGTCGCAGGTGGGCACGAGGATCTGCGCGATGACGGCCTGGAGCACAGTGGATAGCTGGATGCGGATGGTTTCCTGTTGCTGCATTGGGAACGCGTTCACGATGCGGTCGATGGTCTTCGCCGCGGAATTCGTGTGCAGCGTGCCGAAGACCAGGTGGCCCGTCTCGGCCGCGGTCACCGCCGCCTCGATCGTCTCCAAGTCGCGCAACTCGCCGACGAGCACCACGTCGGGGTCCTGCCGCAACGCGCGCCGGAGGGCCTCGGCGAAGCTCGGCACGTCGATGTGCACCTCGCGCTGCGTGATGACCGCCTTCTTGTGCTTGTGGTAGAATTCGATCGGGTCCTCGATGGTGATGATGTGCGCGTCGGTGCGCGTTTCATTCATGATGTTGATCATCGAGGCGAGCGTGGTGGACTTGCCCGAGCCAGTCGGCCCCGTCACGAGGATCAGCCCGCGCGGCTTGTTGAGCAAGGTGTTCACCAAGTCCCGCGACAGGCCGATCTGGTCGATCGTCAGCAGGCGCGTCGGAATCTGCCGCAAACAGAGCGCAAAGTTGCCGCGCTCCTTGAACACGCTCACGCGGAACCGGGCGAGTTCGCCAAACGCAAAACCGAAGTCCGCCCCGCCCTTCGTGCGCACCGCCTGGATGTGGTCCTCGCCGGTGATGCTGTTCATCAGTTCCTCGGTGTCCTCGGGTGTGAGCATCGGCCCCTGCACGCGCTCGAGCTCGCCGTGCGTCCGGATGGCGGGCGGGATGCCGACGCGGATGTGAAGGTCCGAGGCGCCCTCGCTCACCACGAGCTGCAGCAGGTCTGACATCGAGTAGGACATGGTGTGTGAGTCTCGCGCTGCGCTGGTCAATGATCCGAGGTGGTGGCCTTGATGACTTCGTCGGCCGTGGTGAGGCCGGCGACGACCTTGCGCGCCCCGTCGTCGCGCAAACTGCGCATGCCCATTTCCAACGCGCGCGCGCGGAGCACGGACGCGGGCACACGTTCATAGATTAACTTCCGGGCGTGGTCGTCGATGAGGAAGATCTCGAAAATCCCAAACCGGCCTCGGTGGCCGGACTTGTTGCAGTCCTTGCATCCGGCCCCCTTCATGAAGTTCGCGCCGGTCAGTTTGGTCATGTCGATGCCGAGCGCTTTGAGTTCCTCCTCGGAGGGGACGGAGGACATCATGCACTTCTTGCAAATCTTGCGAACGAGGCGCTGCGCCATCATCGAACGCGCTGAGGACGCCACGAGGAAGGGCTTCACGCCGATGTCAATGAGACGGGTCACGGCGCTGGGCGCGTCGTTCGTGTGAAGCGTCGAGAAGACCAGGTGGCCCGTCAGCGAGGCGTTGATCGCGATGGAAGCCGTCTCAAGGTCGCGAATCTCACCCAGCATGACGACGTTGGGCGCCTGCCGCAGCATGGCGCGCAGCGCTGTCGCAAACGTCAGCCCGATGGTCTCGCTGACTTGCACCTGGTTGATGCCCGCGAGCTGATACTCGACGGGGTCTTCAACGGTGATGATCTTGCGGTCGGGCCGGTTGATGTAATTGAGGCAGGAGTAAAGTGTGGTCGTCTTGCCCGAGCCCGTGGGGCCGGTGACGAGGAGGATGCCGTCCGGCAACCCGATGAGCCGCTCGAAGGTCTGCTGGTCATCCGTGAGGAAGCCCAGTTCCGACAATCCCAGCCGGATGCCGGTCTTGTCGAGAATACGCATGACGATGCTTTCGCCGTGGCTGCACGGAAGGCAGTTGACGCGGAAGTCCAGCGGCTTGTTGGTGACCGTGAGCTGGATGCGTCCGTCCTGCGGGATGCGCTTCTCGGCGATCGACATGCCGGATTGAATCTTGAGCCGGCTGACGATCGCGTTTTGAAGCCGCTTGGGCGGGGACTGAACTTCCTGCAAGCAGCCATCGATCCGGTATCGGATGCGCAACCGCTTCTCCATGGGCTCGATGTGGATGTCCGATGCCCGCATCTTGAACGCCTCGATGATGATCGTGTTGACAAGCTTGATCAGGGGCGCGTCGGAATCCACTTCGTCCTCGCTGGAGAACGAATTCTCCCCGGTGCCGATGTTGCCGAGATCAATGTCGCCCTGCGTGAAATGCGTGAGCATCTCCGCCACTTGATCGTCGCCCGCGCCGTAGTAGCGGTTGATCGCCGACTCGATCTGGTCCTCCGGCGCGACGCGATAGTCGAACTGCTCCTTCTTCAGCAGGTGCTGGAGCGTGTCGATCTTGTCCAGGTCCGAAGGGTCGCTCAACGCCACGGTGATGCTGTTCGCGTCGGCGAACACGGGCACCACGTTGTATTTCTTGGCGATGTTGCGCGGGACGGCGGTGATCACCTCGTCGTCGAGCCGCACGTCGTCCAGGTCGATGAATTCCGCGCCGAACTGGATCGCGCGCGCGCGGGTGATGTCGATCGGGGCGAGGTATTTCTTCGACACCAGCAGGTCGACCACTCCCTCACCCCGCTCCGCAGCCTCGGCCTCCCCGGCTCGCGCCTCGGACAATTGCTCGTCCGTGACGACGCCCATGTCCGACAGGATTTCGATCAGATTGTCGTCTTTGACTGGCACGTCGGTTCTTGCGTGGACGGGTTCGATTGGAAACTCTGCCTCATCGTAGTGATGACCGCGTCAAAGTCAAACCTCGCGATGCCCACCTGAATCGCTTGCAGGTTACCACCCCGCGCCTCGCCACCAATACGGAAAAACCACGAACGGCCCGCGGCTGGCCAGCCTGATGATTCGCTACTGCTTCTCGTATTCCCCCTTGCCCGTGCGCTTGAGCACGGTGAACCCCGCCTTCTTGGCGTCCGAGATGGACGCGGGCTTGATGATCTTCGGCGTGTTGAAGCTGGAGATGATTTTCCGAACGGGCTTGCGGCAGGCCGGGCACTTCTCCAACGGCGCGGCATCCAGCGGGCGTCGCAGCGTGAAGCGCCCGCCGCACGCCGCGCACGTGCCGTCGCACAGTTCGTATTCGTAGAGGGGCATCGGGTGAGGTGACAGTGGTTGGGGCCGCCTCACTCCGCCAGACAGCCGGCGAATCCCGCCCGGATCGCCGCCTCGTCGAGTTCCTTCCCGATGAACACGACCTGGCTCTTTCGCTTCTCGTCGGGATTCCAGAATCGCTCCGGCTTCGCATCGAACATCATCTGCACGCCCTGGAAGACGACGCGCTTGGGCTGTCCCTTGATGTGCAGGATGCCTTTCGAGCGGTAAAGGTCGCCGCCCTTGCCCACGAGCAGTTCCGAGAGCCACTTTTCCGTCCGCTTCAAGTCCAATGCGCGTTCCTCGGCGATGAGGAATGACGTCACCTTGTCGTCGTGCGCGTGTTCATGCCCACCGGGCTCGTGGTGATGTCCGCCAGGGCCGTGGTCGTGATCGCAGTCTGGGGCGCATTCCGACGTGTGCCCGTGGTGATCGTGCCGGTGTTCCGCCTCCTCGACTTCGATCGGCGCCGCCAGTTCGCGCGCCTGGATGCCGAGGATCTTTTCGAGTTCCACGCGCGAGTCCCGCGTGCGGTGCAACCGGGCAAGCCGGTTCATCCGGCGGATGCGCGACTCGACGCGATCCAGGTCCGTGGCGGATACCAGATCCGTCTTGTTCAGCAGCACCACGTCGGCAAACGCAATCTGCGCCGACGCCTCCGGCGCGTCGGCGAGTTCCTTTTCGAGATGCTTCGCGTCCGCCACCGTCACGATCGCGTCGAGCCGCAGCTTGCCCGCGAGCTCGGGAAGGAAAAACGTATGCGCGATCGGACTTGGGTCCGCCAGCCCGGTCGTCTCGACGAGGATGTAATCGAACCGCTTTTGCCTTTGGAAAAGTCCGGCGATGCTCTTCACCAAATCGCCGCGCATGCGGCAGCACAGGCAGCCGTTGTTCAACTCCACGATCTCCTCGTCTGCGTTCACCACGAGCTGGTGGTCGATCGAAACGGCTCCGAACTCATTGATGATGACCGCGCACTTGCGACCGTGCGGCTGGGTGAGAATGTGATTGAGCAGCGTCGTCTTCCCCGCGCCGAGGAAGCCTGTGAGCACTGTGACCGGGACCGGTGCCGTGTCTTTCATAGGCTGATCCTAGCAGAATTCGACGTTGAAACAAAGTCCGCGGGCACCGCCCCGTTGTTTCCATCGGACGCCCGCCCCGCCCCGCGCCGCCGGTTCACCGGATCCACGTGATCTGGTTGGTCTTCACCGACACGGCGTCAGGATCGAGCACGAGCGCCTTGAAGTTCCAAGTCTTGCGTGGCTCAAGCACTTTGATCTGGTCCATCGCGATCGTGCTCAGCGTCCCGTTGTTGCGGTCCACGAGTGTGAACTCCAGCTTCACGTCGAACAACTGGACGGGCGCGTGGTTCGTCACCACGCCGCGAACAAATCGCAGGTTGTTGTCGGCCTCGTTTTGGATCCCGAACTTGAGCACTTCCGCCTGGATGCGCACCTCGGGGGGGCGCAACGCGTGCTTGGCGAGGAACGCGGGCCACTGGTAAGGCCACGTCACGAGAAGCCACGCGGCCAGCCCGAGCATCACGAGGCCGCCGAACCGGCGCACAAACTTCACGGCCGTTGAGAGCACCGCGCCGCACTTCGGACAGACCCTCGAACCCTTCTCGATCTTTGCGCCGCACTCGGAACAACGCACGGTGTTTGCCATCCGCGTGAGTTCATCCTGCAACGGATCGTCCAGAACGGGCAGCGGCCGTTGCCCGGCCGGTTTCTTCGGAGGTGGTTGCTTCGCCGGCCCCTTCGCGGGTTCCAGTTTCGCACGCGCGGCGGCAGCCTTGTAGGCGGAAGCCGCGGCTCGAGCTTGCGCGCGGGGAACGGGCCTGGCCTCGGCGCGGCGCGGCTGCGCTGGAGGCTCCGGCTCGGGGGCGGGTTCGGGTTCGGCCGGTTGCAGCGCCTCGGCGGGCGCCAGTTGGTCGAGTGTCGGCAACATCGTCGCCTCGCTGCAATGCGGGCACGTCACGGCCGTCCCGGCGTAATCCGGCGGAAAGGAAATGTGCCCCGAGCAAACGCCGCAGGCACACGTGAATTGGACTTCGTCGCTCATCCTCGAATCCCGGGCTCCGCGTGCGGTCGATGCCCCGGTCAAATGGGTGTGGAAACTGAACCGCACGGGCGCGGTTCGGTTCAAGGCTTAATTCAGCCCTTCACCACACGCGTTTCGCCGCGCCCTCCAAGATTGACCACAGCCGCACGCTGCCGCTCCAGTCGCCCGTGGCCATCGTGTCGGCCTTCGCGTGCACTGCCACGGAGTAAATCCAATCGTCGCTCGCGCGCCACTCTTGCAAGCGTTGGTCGCTCCCGCCGTCGAAGGCGCGAACCATCCCGTCGCCTCCCGCGGTGAACAACCTCCCTCCGTCGGGGCTCCACGCGAGCGCGTGCACCGGGCCTTCGTGCCCGCGAATGATGCGCACCATCCGCCCGATGTCCGGCTGCCAGACGCGCACCGTTTTGTCATCGCTCGCCGTTGCGCAGAACGCCGCGACTCCAGCCGCGCCGCTCGGCGCACGCGGACGGAACGCCACGGCGTGAACCGTCGCAGTGTGGTGGCTGAACGTCCGCAGCAACTTCCCCTCGCGCGCATCCCACACGCGCACCGTGCGGTCCGCGCTCGCCGTCACGATCATCGTCCCGTCCGTGCTGAACGCCACGCCAAGCACCGGTCCGGAGTGACCCGCGAGCGCGAAGCCGGCCTTGAGCGACCGGCCTTCGAGCCGAGCGACTTTCGCAGAATGGTCCGCGCTCGCGACTGCCACCCGCGCGTTGTCCGGCGAGAACGCGACGCTCGTCACGAGGTCATCGAAGCCATCGAGTCGCGCAAGCACCTTCGAACTCTTCCAGTCCAGCAGAGTCATCGAACCGCGCTCGCCGGGAGTCCCGCCCGCCACGGCGAGCAACGAACCGTCGCGGTCGAACGCAAGCGACGACACTCTCGGAAACTCGCAGCCGATCGAGCGATGCACTTTCCCGTCCTTCACCGCGCGCACCACGATGGACTTGTGTGCTGATGCGACGACGCTTTCTCCATCCGGCGAGAACGCGAGCGCGGTGACCGGAGTTCCCGGCGCAGCGAACGACTGCGATGTGATTGCACAGCCAAGAAGGAGGATTGTGGTGATGAAACGCGCGCCGAACGGATTCGCCACCCGCTGAAATCTCGCGCCGTCCGGTCTCGAGCCGCGCATCCCGCTGCGTCTTGTCGCTCTCACACGAGTTCCGAGACGAAACTTCCCTCGCCCAGGATTCTCAGCGGCCGTCCCGCGCTCGTCTGGTATTCCTTCGCCGGGTCCACGCCCAGCAGTTTCAGGATCGTGAACGCGAGGTCCTCCGGTCGCACCGGCCGTTCTGCTGGCACTTCACCGTATGCGTCCGTGGCGCCGATGACCTGCCCGCCCTTGACGCCGCCGCCCGCGAGGCACACGAAGCCCGCGCGCGGCCAATGATCGCGGCCGCCGAGCGAGTTGAGCTTCGGCGTGCGGCCGAATTCACCCATCAGCACCACGAGCGTGGAGTCAAGCAGTCCGCGCTCGCGCAAATCAGCGAGAAGCGACGAGTAAGCGCGGTCGAGCGCGGGCAGCTTGCCGCTGCCGGGGAAAAGCGCGTCGGGCATCGCCTTGAAAATCTGCTGGTGCATGTCCCAGCCCGTGTCCACCACGGACACGAACCTCGCGCCCGACTCGACAAGCCGCCGCGCAAGCAGACAGCCCGTGCCAAGTCGCGACCGCCCGTAACGTTCGCGCGCGCCGGGTTTTTCCGCGTTCAAGTCGAACGCCGCCTTCGCCTGCGGCGACGTGAGCAATCGAAACGCCTGCTCGTAAAACGTGTCGCGGCTCCTTGTCGCGGCGCCTTCCTCGACGTGGCGCGAGAAGCCGTCGAGCGCCTGCTGCATCGCGCGGCGATGTTCGACGCGATCGAAGCTCACGCCAGCGGGCGGTTCGAGATCGCGCACGCGGAAGTCGGGCTTCGACGGGTCGCCGCCGACCGCGAACGGCCCGAACGACGCCGGCAAATAACCCGCGCGCAATGCCGCCACCGGCTCGGGAATCGCAACGAACGGCGGCAGCGCCGCGCCAAAGCCCGTCTCGCGGGCGACGATGCTGCCGAGGCTCGGATACTCGACCACGGGCGTTGGCCGATGGCCGGTGAGCAGGTAGTGACTGCCGGTGTCGTGGTTGCCAAGCTCGTGCGTCAGCGATCGGATCAGCGCGACCTCGTGCATCAACATTGCCGTGCGCGGCAGATGCTCGCAGATGCGCACGCCCGGCACGCTCGTGCCGATGGGCTTGAATTCTCCGCGGACCTCGACCGGCGCGTCGGGCTTGAGATCGAACATCTCGAGATGACTCGGCCCGCCATCGAGCCAGATGAGGATGCACGATGTCGAGCGCACCTGCGGCTTCGGCGAATGCTGCGCGGCTTGAAGTCGGAACAAGTCCGGCAAGCTCAGCCCGAACGAACTGAGCACGCCGAGGTGGAGAAAGTCCCGGCGCGAAACGCCGTCACAGCGGGCGGAATCCGCGAGCCTGCTCTGAATCGGCGGTCGCGTGCCGGTGCTCTCGGTGCAGGTTGGTCTCACAGCTACTGATGAATGGTTACGCTCACCCGCGCGGGGATTCAAGCTCGCCGAACCGCCGCGCGGACGTGTTGACCAGACTCACTGCGACGCCTCGATGAACTCGCTGAGCACGGCCATGTTCGCGATGAACGCGCTGGTCTCGATCAAGTCCGTGCTCGTGAACTCGGCGCGCGTCCCGCGCCGCCGGGTGATCCACCGGCCCTGCGCGTCCTGCGCGGCGAGGATGGACTTCACGCGCGGTTCGAGGGATTGAGCGTGCTCGGCCGCGCGGCGCGGTGTGCGCGGCTTGGGCGCGCGGCGCGCGTTCCATTCCTCGCGGCCGACGCGCTGCACGTTCTCAAAGTAGTTGCGGAAGCTGTTCACGCCGTATTCGCCGCGCCAACTGTAGCCACCCCGGCGCTCGGCGCTGATGTCCTCGATGCGGTAATAGATCTTCCCATCGCGGTCGCCGAAGAGCTGCTTGTTGGTGTGCAATTCGTAGTAGCGGGCCCACACATTCGGCGCGATTTCCGAGCGCTTGAACCACTCGAGCGCCGCCGGAATGGGGGCGAGATACTTTGCGTCGCCGGTCTCGAGGAAGATTTCCACGAGCGTGCGCATCGCGCCGATGCTCTCGTTGCCGCACGCCGCGGGCGGCTCGAACGCGCGCGCCCATGCGGGCTCCATCCTCGCGTTGTATTGCTGCGCCCACACGGGCTGCGGCTCGGGCAGTTGCGCGAGGATCAGGAAATCACCGCCTCGCTTCGCCGCCTCGAGGAATTCCCGCCGCCCGGTGCGGTGGAAGGCGTCGAGCGCGGTGCGGACGCAGTCACGCTGCGTGTTGTCGTTGAGCGTGTAATGGCGGAAGTAGTTCTCGCGCGTGTATTCGCGCGGATACTCCTTCGGCAGGGTGGCCTTCAAGATCGGATAATCGGCGGCGTTCCGCGGCTTGCCGTCGAACCGCTGCGGCCACGCTCCGTTCGGATACTGCGCCTCCATGAGCTTCTTCAATCCGTAGTCGAGCGCGGCGCGGACGCCGCCATCACGCGGGTCGGCCGATGATTTCGCGACGTCGCAGTAGTCGAGCAGGAATCGCACCGCGCTCTGCGAATTGTCGTCGTCGTAGGTCGAGATGTTCTTCCTCGCGGCGGCTTCGGCGGGCTGAAGCTTGCCGGCGTCGGTGCGCCGGAACCACGCGCGCGACTTTTCAGAATCGAACTCGATGAGATAATCCCATCCGCCGGATTCGAGCTGCCCCGTCGCAAGGGCGACGGCAGCGGCGCGCGCGGCGTCGAGATGGCGGGCGTCTTTCGTCGCGGCGAAGGCTTCGAGAAAGGCCGCGCCGACCGCGGGCGTGCCGGGCGGCTGAATCCACACCTGCGTCGCCGTGGCTTTCACCTCCCCGGCGCGTTCGGTGAGGTCTGGCGAGTAGCGCCACAAGTAGCCGCCCTCCGTCGAGATGGTGCGCAGGTATGCCGTGGCCTTCTCCAGCGAAGCGCGCGCCTGCGCGACGAGCGGCGAAGGCTCGGCGCCCGTGGCCGCGCCCAGCGAGAAGGCGAGCAGCGCGGCGAAGCCAGTAGCGCGGTTGTTCATGGATCAGTCGAGCTTGCTCGTTTTCTCGGCGGTCGGGAAATTCTCGAGCGGCTTCAGCGTGACCTTGCCCGTCGCCGCCCACTCCGCGCCTCGCGCGAGCGTGCTCGCGGCGCCGACGCACTTGAGCGCGTCCACGCCGTGGCCGAGCGTGGTGTGGAACACGCGGCCCTTGCCGAACGGGATGACCATGAGCATCGGCTCGTGCTCGCCGGAGCCGCCTTGCGCGGGGTCGGCGAACGCGGTCGCGAGCACCGTTACGTTTGCCGCGGGACCGCGGAGGCGGTCGTAAAGTTCATCCTTCACGTGCATCCACTTGGTCGGCAGTCCGGCGGTGATCGGATGCGTGGAGTCGCGCACCTCGACCAGGAAGTCATGCTGCTTGCCGTGGCTTCCGCCGCGACCGGCCGTGGTGTCGTTCACGAACTTGCCGTCGCGCAGCCGGATGTAGGGACCGCTCTTCTCGGTGCGCCCGCCCCAGCCGCCGACGCCGATCATCGTGTTGTATTCCGGCCACTCGGGGAAGGAGTTGTTCGCCGCGTGCACGGTCACAAATCCGCCGCCGCCGCGGACGTATGCCACGAATGCCTTTTGGGTCTCCTCACTCCACGGCTCACCATTGTAGTTGGACACCAGCACGTCGTTCCCCGCGAAGCGCGGCTTGAAGCCCGCCATGTCGCCGCCCTTCGCCGGGCTCGTCGCGACCTCGACCGTGAACCGGCCCGTCGTTTCCAGAATGCGCCGGATGACGGGCGTGGTGCTTTTCCAATCGTGATTGTTTTGTCCGTCAATGATGAGCGCCTTGAGCGGGGCGGCATGGGAAGTCGCGGCAGCGACGGCGGACACCACGAGCGCGGAGAGGAATCTGTTCATCCCCGCATCTGGCCACACTGCGCCAGCCGAAGCCAAGCAAATCTCCGGCTCCCGCGTCCGCGCAACCCGGACTTTTGAGTGGTGTTCTTTCCAACGTCGGCTACATTCGCCCCATGACACTCGCCCGCAACCTTCGCGGCCCCGGCGCCAGCGCGGCTCTCGCGCTCATGCTCGGCGTTGCGGCTTCGGGCGCGGACAACAAGGAGCAGTTCAAGGTCATCCTTGAACGCAATCCGTTTGGGCTTAAAGAGCCGGTGGCGCAACCGGTCGTCCCGACCCCATCCCCGGAGCCGCCAAAGACCGTGAAACTGAGCGGCATCGTGTCCATCATCGGCCCGCCGCGCGCGATGCTCGTGCGACAGGAACCCGGCCAGACCAAGCCTGATTACCTGACCTTGCGAGAAGGCGAAAAGGACGGCGCCGTCGAAATCATCCGCATTGATGCGGACGCCGGCGAAGTCGAGATCGTCAATGGCGGGGTGAAAAAGGTCCTTAACTTCAAGGACGACAAGCCCACGGGGCCTGCGCCGGCAGTTGCAGGGATTCCCGGCGCCACGAGCGGCGCACAGCCCCTCGGCGGCGTGGTTCGGAACACACCGCAGCCCACGGCGAGCTGGATACAGCCGGGATCCTCCGGCGCAACACCGGGCGTCGCACCCGCCGCGCCGGCAGGCGGCACTGCCGGCCCCGTCATGCAACCCGACCTTCGCCCCACTCCCTCACGCCAAATCCGCACGACGATCCAACCCCAGGCCAATGCGGTCCCGCCCGCCCCGCCGCAGATCGACCCGGTGAAGCAGGAACTTATGATGCGCGGGATGGAGATCTACCATAAGGACGCCATCGTCCGCGGCGACTTTCCCCCCTTCCCGACGTCCGCCCCGCCGCCCGCGCCGCCCGTGCCGCCCGTTCCGCCCGTTCCGCCCGTTCCCTGAGAAACGGCTCCGCTCGGGCCCGGCTCTAAAATCCCCGTCCGCGGTGAACCCGGTTCCCGCTTCGCGCTACTTCCGCGGGGCCAGCCTCTTCTCCACCGGATGCCGTTCCAGCACGGCGAACCTCGGCAAACCGCCCTCGATCGGCACCACCACTTCGCCCACCACCAGCGGGCGGACGTAATCCACGAACTTCCCGTTCACCATCATCCCGTCCGCGACAATCCACTCCCGCGGGACCAGGTGCTCGACGTTCGCAATGTCGCCCAGTGGCTGAAGCCCCGTCGTCCACTGGTAAGGCGCGTCGGCTGAGCGGACGATCTTGACCATGAACCCGCTCTGCCCGCCGACGGCGGCGCGGACGGCAGCCTGGCCGCAAGCCACGGCTTCCGTGGCATCCGTGAGACTCGCGAAATGCGCCGCTGCGCGCTGGGCGTAGCCGAGCTTCACCGTGCGCGTCTTGACCTTGAGCGCCCCCTGGACCAACTCGGCGAGCCGGTCAGCCGAGCCTCCGAGCGCCGCGTGCCCGAATGCGTCCACTCGTGACTTGTCCACGCCCACCTCCTCGCCGGAAGGATACTTGATGCCCTCGCCCGCGACGACGACGCAATGTCTCCGCGCATCGACCGACTCCCTTACCTTCGCGAGAAAGCCCTGCTCATCAAACGGAACCTCCGGCAGCAGGATGATGTGCGGCGCGTCGTCCAGTTCGCGCTTCGCGACGACGGTCCCGCCCGCGATCCAGCCCGCGGCCCGTCCCATCACCTCGATGATGCAGCAGAACCCATCATCCGTGGCCATGCTCTTCACGTCGGCAGCCACTTCCATCACCGTTGCCGCGACGTATTTCACCACCGAGCCGTAACCCGGACAGTGGTCGGTATGCGGCAGGTCATTGTCGATGGTCTTGGGCACGCCGATCACCCGCAACTCCCAGCCGCGCACCAGCGACTCCTCGTAAATCTTGTGTGCTGTGTCCTGCGAGTCGTTACCGCCCACATAGAAGAAATACCGGATGTCATGCGCCTGAAACACCTCGAACAGCCGGTTCATGTCTTGAGCGGCCCTCTCCGGGTCGCCCTTGAAGTTGATCTTGTAACGGCACGTTCCCAGCGCGGCCGCGGGCGTGTGCTTGAGCCCCTCGATGGTGCGGGCCTTCTCTTCGTTGAGGTCGATCAACTCCTCGTTGAGAATCCCGAGGATGCCGCTGAGACCACCGAGAATCTCCCCGATGCACCCGTGCCTTCCTGCCTCCTGGATGACGCCCGCCACGCTGGCATTGATCACCGCCGTTGGGCCGCCCGACTGCGCAACGAGGAGATTTCCGGCAAGTTCACTCATGGTGGAGGTGCGTTCGCGCCCGACGCGAAAAATCGGGCGCGACGATGCCAACCGGCCGGGGACGTGTCAAAGAGGGATTTGCCAGTCGTTCATTCCGTCCCGAAAGGACGGCGACCAGCAGCCACGGGGGAGGGCGAAATTCAGGAATCTGCCTTGCAGGGGCGGCGGTGGGTTCCGTCGCTCATCAAGCCCGCCCCCAGAAGAGTTGACTCTCCCAAAGGCGGGCTTGGGCGACAGAACCACAACCATCCAGTTGCGGCTCGAAATGCTCCGTCACTTCGCCAGTTCGATCTTGCTCGCGGTCACCAGCAGTCTGCCGTCTTTCTTCTCGCACGTGCCGGTCACTTTCACGGGCTTGATCTCCTTGCAAATCTCCTTGTGGAACGCGCTGCTCACGCTGTTCTCCACGAGGTAATACGTCGTCTTCTTGCCGTCCTTCTCCACGGTCACGGCGTTCTGGCACTTGTCCGTTTCCTTGAGGCAGCACTTGGCGCAGCAACCCTTGCCCGTGATCGTGATTTCCTTGCCCTTTCCCTCGGCAAGGACCGATGTGACGCCGAGCATGAGCGCGGCCGCGGTGAAGAGTGCGATGATTGGTATCTTCATGAGGTGATGGTCGTAGGAACGGTGGACAGGCTAAAACATCCGCGCGCGATGACTTCGCATTTCTTGCCAAGCCCCGGCTGTCTCTTGGCTTGCGCCGGCGCAAAAACTTCTTCCCTTTCCGTCGTTCACTTTTACAGTTCGCGCACGATTCATCGTTCGCGACAGAGCCCCCACCACAACCGCCACCCTCCCGACCATGGCCGCTGACACGTCCCCCGTTGCAAAAATCGAAGCCCCGCCACTCAAGCCCCTCGCGCTCAAGTCGCGCCTCGCCCCGACGCCGCGCAACCAACCGAAGTATTCCGTCACCATCAAGAACGCGGCCGGACAGGACGTTGTGCTCGCCGACCCGCGCGCGACCCGCGCGCTCGTGGCGCTGATGGACATCCACGCCGTGGTCGGCGGCGCGGCGTGTCATTGGGGCGGACCGGCGGCGTTCGCGGAAGTGATGGCCGCGATTCACGCGATCATGTTTGCGACCGGGGGACGCGAGTGGCACGAGGCGTTCAACTTCAGCAACGACGCCGGGCACACCGAGAACGGTGTCTATGCGTTGCGCGCGAACTATGGCTTCGACGGGATGACCTTCGACGATTTGCGCGGCTTCCGAAGCATCAAGTCCAAGCTCACCGGCCACGGCGAGTCGCACCTGAATCCCGGGGGCGTGCTGCTCAGCAACGGCCCGCTCGGGTCAAGCCTGCCGCAGGCGCAAGGACTCGCCATCGGCGACCGCGTCGCCGGGCGCGACCGAGTGACGATCTGCACCGTGAGCGACGGGGCGGCGATGGAAGGCGAAGCCAAAGAGGCCTTCGCCGCCATCCCCGGCCTCGCCGCGAAGGATCGCGTGAACCCGTTTGTGCTCGTGCTCTCCGACAACGACACGAAACTCTCCGGCCGCATCACAAAAGATTCCTTCTCGATGCAGCCCACGATGAACGCGATGACGACACTTGGCTGGAATGTCATCCGGGTGGACAAGGGCCACGATCTGCCCGCGGTTTACGACGCGGTCGAGAAGGCCGTCGCCGCGGCGCGGGCCAATCCGCGCCAACCCGTGTGCATCTGGCTCAAGACCGTGAAGGGTTACGGCATCAAGTCCACCGAGGAAAACGCCGCCGGCGGCCACGGCTTCCCGCTCGCGAACGCCGAGAAGATCGTGGACTGGATCCACGAGATTTACGGCGGCAATCCGCCGGAGGAATTCGCCGGGTGGGCGAAGTCGCAGCGCGCCGATTGGGAAAGGAAGGAAGCCGAGAAAAAGGCGAAGGCCGCCGCCGCGCCTGCTTCCGCCTCACCCGCTCCGAAGAAGGACAAGGTGCAGGCCGGCCTCGCGAAGGGCGCGATTCGCGCCGCGCAGGACGGTTTTCCAGTTTACTCGATTTCATCCGACGTGCAGGGCTCGACGGGAATCAGCACGTTCCAGAAGGCGTTGCCCGACCGGTTCGTCGAGGTCGGCATCGCGGAGGCGAACATGGTGAGCGTCGGCGCCGGGTTCTCCAAGGCCGGGTTCATTCCCATCGTGGACACGTTCGGCCAGTTCGGCGTCACGAAGGGCAATCTTCCGCTCACCATGGCCGCACTGTCGCAAGCGCCGGTCATCGCGATGTTTTCGCACGTGGGCTTTCAGGATGCCGCGGACGGTGCGAGCCACCAGGCCACGACCTACCTCGCGGCCGTCAGCGGCATTCCGCACACGACCGTCATCTGCCCGAGTTGCTCGGATGAAGCCGAGGCGTTCATGTATGAGGCCATCAAGCGGCAGGCCACCGACCGCGCCGCGGGCAAGGACGGCGAGACCTACATCTTCTTCGTCGGTCGTGAAAACTATCCCCTGCGCTGGGTGGACGGCCCGGTCTGCCCGTGGGGCCGCGCGCAAGTGCTCCAGACAGGCGCGGACGTGGTGCTCATCGGTTGCGGCGTGCTCGTGAACAAAGCCATCGAAGCCGGCCGGAAACTCGCCGGGCAAGGCGTGAAGGCGACGGTCATCAACAATCCCTTCGTGAACAAAGTGGACCTCGAAACCATCGGCGCAGCGGTGAAGGCCGCGGGCGGCCGGGTCGTGACCATCGAGGACCATCAAGCCGTCGGCGGCATGGGCGCGCAAGTGAGCCACGCGCTTTCACAAGCGGGCATCGCGCACCGCATCAAGACCCTCGGCATCCACGGCGAATTCGGCCAGTCCGCGTATCTGGCGGAGGAACTCTACGACCGGCACGGATTGACCTCGGACAAGATGGCCGCGGCGGCGATGGAGTGGGTGAAGTAACCGTTCTTGCGCACCACGTGGCCCTATCGAGACACGGGCGATTTGCTATCGCAGGCGCCACGTGATGCGGCCCTTGCTCAAGTCGTAAGGCGACATCTCCATCTTCACGCGGTCGCCGACCGTGAGGCGGACCCAGCGCTTGCGCATCTTGCCGCAGATGGTGGCGAGGACGAGATGTTTGTTGGTCAGTTCGACGCGGAACATGGTGCCGGGGAGCACCGATTGGATGCTGCCTTCGACTTCAATGTGCTCTTCCTTCGTGGGCAAGTGTGCGCTCATCAATGGCGGTGAATTGTGGTTGAGTGGGTCGTTTGACTGCTTGGCTTGAAAAAGACCGGGGCCCGGTTGAACCGGGCCCCGATCCGTGAATCCAGTGGGACTAGTAGCGGTTCGACCCGCCCCCGCCGCGGTAGCCACCACCGCCGGGGGGACGCTCCTCGCGCGGACGGGCGATGTTCACCGTCAGGGCGCGGCCGTCGAGTTCCTTCCCGTTCATCGCCGCAATGGCCTTCTGGGCTTCCTCGGCGGACGCCATGGTCACAAAGCCAAAACCGCGCGGGCGGTTCGTCATGCGGTCCATCATCAGGTTGGTTTCCGTGACCGTGCCGTGCGCGGCGAACGCGTCCTGCAGGTCGTTTTCAGTGGTGTTGAAGGAAAGATTTCCCACAAACAGTTTGTTACTCATGTGATGTCTTGCTGTCCGACAAACGAGCACTTTCCGAAGCTGTTCCCGACCATCGGGTTTCAAATCATCACTGAACCAGGTTCACCTGAAGATTCACCATGCACCGAAAGAGACAAGCCATCTAACAGACCCGCGTAGGGTGACGGGTCCAGGCCAAACCGCAACTAATATCGTCAACAATCTTCGGCCGGTCTCAGGGGATCTCCGCTTCAAACAAGCCCGTAAGCGGACGTCCCGACACTTTCACCTGCACCCAGATGCGGTAGCGGCCGGGTTGCGGGAACTCGTAGGGAAAGGTCACGGATTCCACGGAACCCTGCGCGTGGGGTTTGGCCATGGACAACGTGGCGGAGTTCGTGGACGAACCCGCGGGAGGGCGCGCCAACGCATCGCGTTGGTCGCGGCGCTCGAAGGCCTGTTGCGCCGCCATCGAGACGGTTCCCACGGGATGCAAGTGGGCGAAGACCTTTCCATCGGCGCGGCGCACGGCGGCGTGGCCGAACATCCCGATGTAAGGCTCGAGTTTCGCGGGCGAGCCATCAGGTGCGAGCACGCGGAAGCGCAGCGAAACCTCGCGTGTTGCCACGAGTGGCGCGGAGTCTTCCCAGACGAGCGTGAAGCCGCCGTCGAGCGGGCACCGGCGCTCGCCGCCTGCCGCTGGCTGACCGAGTCCCGCGCGATTCCCGACGTGCCACGAGTCGTCGGGGTCGGGCGTTTGATACCAATTCACGTTCGCAACATTCGCGACGGGCGTGGAGCAGAACGGGTCGGATGCGGTTCCCGGCGCGGTGGTGGCTGCGCCGGTGTTGGTTCGCGGGAGCGAGTAGGCGATCCGACTTCCCGTCTGCTTCACTTCGACATTCGCCGTGAGCGTTTGCGCGAAGCCGCTCTCGTGAGTCACGTCGGCGATCACAGCGTAACGACCCGGCGGGACTGGTGGCACCACGCATTCGAACGTCGTGCCGTTCCGTTGCACGGGATGCAGATGGGCGAAGACGTCCTGCTCCGGTTCTCGAAGCAGGAACAGATGCATCATCTTGCCGTGATCGGGTATCACGGGGGACCAGAAGCGCGCGTTGCGGCCGGTGTTGTCCACGCGCAGTCGCAGCACATCCACCTCGCGCTCGTTGCGGATGTCCGCCGTGACGGGCAATGGTTGGTAAAGGCGGTTGTTGCGGTAGTCGCGGTCCACGCGATCCCACCAGAGCTTTCCGCCGGTGACGCCGCCCGCGATGACCACAAAGGCAATACCGCTGCCCATCCACGCGGCGAGTCGCGCACCTTGCGCCGGCGCGCCACCCGGCTCCGTCAAGGCATCGCTGAAGGCGGCGCCGGTCAGGCGCACGGCGAGGACGAACAGCAGGGTCGCCATCGCTGAAAGCACGACGCCCATCACAGGCGGCATGTCGCGTCGCACGGTGGCCACGGCGTTCACGGGGACGATGAGTTCTCCGCCGCCATCGTCGGCTTCCACGTTCACAAGGACGCTGTAAGCGCCGGGCGCCATGAGCCAGAGTTCGGCGGAGTAACGGTTGGTTTCACCGGGAACGAGTTGTGCCACATCCGGCGGTGGCGCGCCCTTCTTGCCGGCCGCCCAGAACACGGGCAACGCCGTTACGCGGCGGACTCCGGCGCCCTCGACCTTGATGTTGATCTCCGCAATGCCAGGAATCACCGGCGGCGGCCGGATGACGACACGCACCGGGTGCGCGCCGCAACGGCCGTCGAGGATCACGTTCGGACTGCCGATATGCGCGGCTGCACCCAACGGGAAGAGGAAGGCCCCAACGGAGCACAAGACGCGGAAACGCAGAAGCAACCTTGTCACCGAAAAGGACCCGGCTGCCCGGCGACAACTTTGCTCCGGCCGCGTCGCGCCCCGGGATGCCTCGGATCGCGGCGCGTTCCGCCCCGGGCCCTGCGATGATTGTGCTTCCTCGTCGGCCATCATCGTCGCACGCGAACCATCCAGTGACCGAGCCAGAGCCCCCAGCGCGCGGCGAGCACCGCCACGCCGAATGCCAGCAGCAGTCGCGCGGGTGTGACCGGCACGGTGCCCCGCTTCCAGAACTCGTTGGTCCAACTCCCTTGCGGCACGAAGTAGGGCCATTTGCCGTCGCGCGCGAAGAACCAGTTGTCCGCGGCATCGCTCATCAAGAACGCCGCGAAGGGCCATTGCACAGCCAGCAGCACCCCAAGAAAAACGGCTCCGAGAGCCGCCGCGAGCACCCACTCCTTCCACCAGTCCGTGGCGAACGGACGCAGCAACGACGAACCTAGGTCGCGCCGAAGCGACGCAGGCCAGAACCGCATCACGAGATCGATCGCGAGCGCGGGAATCACCAGCAGAATCGGAAACGCAGGCGGCACCATGTGCGTGACCTGGCGATACACCGGCGCGAGCTTCGGCGTCGCCGCGAAAAGCGGCAGCACCCAGATCATCCCGCAGAGGATTCCCATGTAGGTAAGCGCCGCGACCGTTGCGGGCCAGCGGAGCGACGATGCGCGCGACACCAGCACGACGAGCGGCAGGAATTGCAACGTCGCGGCGATGTAGAAGACGAGTCCCCGATGTTGATTCGGAAAGCTCTCCTCCGTGATGAACACGGCGTTCATCGAGATCATCACGCCGGTCATGAGCGTAAACAGCAGAGCGAGCCGCGCTCGCTGTGCGCCCTCGCTCCGGTTCTGCCACGCCAGCACGAGCAGCAGGCAACCGAGCGCCACGCCGAACATCCCGACCGCGAGCAGCGAGTGCGGCGGGCTGATGATCTGCACATCGAGCCCGTAGGCGTTGTGCCACCAGTCGTCGAACGGCGCGCTCGTGACCATCGCCAGCGCGCCCCAGATGGTGGCCCACGCCCCGAGCGGCGCGTGCGCCCCGAAAATGCGCACCGACGACGCGCGCTCCTCCGCGGTGCCGAAGAAGGTCGTCTTGAACGCCAGCCAGCCGCACGCGAGGCCGGGCACGATCCCGCCAAGTTGAATCATGATATGCGCAGCCGTCCAGAACGTGTCGCGCCCGACCGTCGAGTGCCACGAAATGTCCCACAACACACCGATCGGGATGCACGCCGCGCCGAGCACCACGATCACGCAATGCCACGGGACGGCCGAAGCCGCGGCCCGTCGTTGCGCCGCCGCCTCGGCGGGCAGGATGGCGGAAGGAGTTTGCATGATGGATGCCGGCGAGGCGACGTGAAGTGTGTCGTGTCCTCCGCTCTGTCTCAACGCCATTCGTGCTTGGGATACTTGCGTTGAAGTTCCGACTTCAACCGCGGGTAGTGGGAACTCCAGAAACTCGCGAGGTCCTGGGTGACCTGCACGGGCTTGTTGCCGGGCGAAAGGATGTGCACAAGGACGGCCACGCGCCCCAGGGCGATGCGCGGCGTCTGATTCACATCGTAGAGATCCTGGATTCGCATCGAGACGTAGGGCGCGACGCCCGGTGCGTAGGTCACCTTCGGCGTGCGGCCGTTTGCAAGCGTGAGGCGTTCGGGCGCGTGCTTGTCGAGCGACTGGCGTTGCGCGTCGGAGAGCCACGAGACAACCGCGGGCTTCACCTCCTTGTCGCGCAGGTCGCGCGCGCTGGTCGCACCAAGGCAAATCTGCTCGATGATCGCCTGCCGGTTCTCGTCACTGATTGGCGGCAGGTTGAGTTCGGGACAGTGAGTGCAAAGAAGCTGCAGTCGCTGGAGCCACTGTTCGACCGAGTGATCCCACCGTTCGAGCTGCACGCGCCCGGCGACGACCTCGGCGGCAAGAAGCCGGGCCGCCGCCTCCGGAGGCGGGGTGCCGAGCCGTCTGGCGGACAACGCGAGGCCTCGGAATTTGACAATCTCGGCGGCCTGCACACGGCGCTCCCGCGAATCGTATGCCACGTGCTGCGTGGCCTCGAAGTCGCCGGGGAACACCTCGCGAAGCCATGGCTCCTCGACCGCCGTCGCGAGCGAGAGCAGCGTCCGCACCTCGTCATCCCGTCCCTCGATTTCGCGGACTTCGGCGGCCACGAAAAGCGCCGTGTGGGTCACGCAACTCTCACGGGCGAGCACGCCCCGCCGTCCGTGAACCAGCTCGCAGCGCAGGGTGCCCTGGTCCACACGGCGCGCCACACGATCGCTGAAGCCGATGAGAATGCACTTCTGCAGCGCGTCGTCCGGCACGTCGCGCGGGGCGGTATCGAGTCCCTCGTCCTTCGCGATGCGCAGAAACTGATCGAGCAGCGGGCCGACCTGCCGGGCCGTCACCATGTGGATGCCGAGCCGGCGGCACGGTTCTGGCCGGAAGTTGTGCTTCACCGCGTAGGTCCACGCGCGCATCAGGATCCAGAAATCCGAGGACGCCTTCTCGCCGAGCAGGTCTTCCCGATAGTCGCGCACGTCCTTGCCCACGTTGCGCTGGAGCAGGTCGCGCCCCTGGGTGAGTGCCGCGACCAGACAGGCTTGGTGGACACATCCATGGTCCTGCGCGGCGAGCAACATGCGCGAGTAGCGCGGGTGAACCGGGAACGCGAGCATGCGGCGGCCGAGTTCGGAGATGTGTCCGTCATGGCCGAGCGCACCGAGGTCGGTGAGCAGTTCCTCCGCGTGGGCGAGTGCGATTTCATCGGGCTTCTCGAGCCAGCGAAACTTCCGCAGGTCCCCGACGCCCGCCGCTTTGAGCGTGAGGACGATCTCCGCGAGATCGAGCCGCTTGATCTCGGGGAGCTCGTGCGGGGCGCGTTCGTCGTGCTCCGGACGCGACCACAGGCGGACGCATTTGCCCGGCGAGGTGCGTCCCGCGCGGCCGGCGCGCTGGTCGGAGCTTGATTGGGAAATCTTCTCGATGAGCAGCGTGTTGATGCCGCGGTTGGCGTCATAGCGCGCGAGGCGGGCGAGCCCGCTGTCGATGACAAGTTTCACGCCGTCAATCGTCACGGACGTCTCGGCGACGTTGGTGGCCACGACGACTTTCGGCTGGTCGTAGCGCGCGACGGCAGCGTCCTGGTCGCGTGGAGGCAGTTCGCCGTGAAGCGGGAGCAGGATGTAACCGCGTGATTCGGCCGAGTTGCGGAGAGCTTCGAGGGTCTGGCTGATTTCGTAGCCGCCGGGCATGAACACAAGCACGTCGCCGCTCCCGCCGGAGCGCACGTGCGCGATGAAAGCGTCCGCGGCAAGTTCCCACGGCGGCGGGGCGTTCTCACCGAGCCTGTGCGGCAGATACTCGACGTGCACGGGGAAAACGCGGCCCTGCGATGCAAGCATCGTGCACGGCCACATAAAGTCCTCGAGCGCCCCGGCGTCGAGCGTCGCCGACATCACGAGGATGAGCAGGTCGGGGCGCAGCGTTTCCTGAAGTTCGAGAGCGCGGGCGAGCGTGATGTCCCCGTAGAGGTGCCGCTCGTGAAACTCGTCGAAGATCAGCGCCTGCACGCCCTGCAGCTTCGGGTCGTTGAGAAGCCGGCGCAGAAGAATGCCTTCCGTCTCGAACTTGATCCGCGTGACGTCACTGGTGAAGTTCTCGAACCGGACCTGATAGCCCACTTCCCGGCCGGCTTGCACACCCATCTCGAATGCGACGCGATGCGCGAGCAGGCGGGCCGCGAGCCGGCGCGGTTGCAGGATCACAACCTGGCCGTCGCCGAGCAGGCCGTGCTTGAGGAGCATCTGCGGGACTTGCGTGGACTTTCCCGAGCCGGTGGGAGCCTGCAACACGAGGCGCTTGGTCGCCTTGAGCGCCGAGAGAATGTCGGACTCGATGTCGTAGATGGGAAGGCGGTCGGCCATCGGCCGGGCGTTGTATCGCGGTGGAGATGCTGACGCGAAGGCAAAATCGCGAACTCAAGTCCGCTATGGCGACGCGGGCTTCGTCTCGTTCGAAGCCGGTGGCGAGTCCTTGAACAGCACCGCGAAGACGACGATCAGCGCGCCCGACATTGCCGCGGGCACAAACCAGATGTGCTGCCACAAGTGCGCGTGCCCGTCGGGAACAGCGGGATACGTCAACGCACCCGCCGTGACGCCGGCGAGCCATGAGCCGACGAACATCCCCGCGCCAAGCGTGACGAACGCGTGGAACCCCTGCGTCGCCGCGCGGATATCCTCCGTCGCCCGCTGGTCCACATACATGCGGCCCATCACGAAGATGTAGTCGTAGCACATCCCGTGCACGGCGATCGCGATGTAGAGCATCCACGTCGCGTCGCGCGCGGCGTCGAATTGCGTCAACAGGCCGAATCGCACCGTCCACGCGACCATGCCGAGGATGAGGATGCCTTTGACGCCGAGGTGCCGCAGCAGAAATGGCAGCAGCAGCAGGAACACCACGTCCGACACTTGCGCGCCCGTGAGCTTCATCGCGGCGTTGGTGATCTTGAGCTCGCCCATGAATGCGTGCATCCAGTTGAAGTAGAAACTCAGCGGGATGCAGATCAGGAACGAGCACAGGATGAACGTGCAGAAGGAGCGGTCGCGCATGAGCTTGAGCGCGTCCAGGCCGAGCATCGTCCGCACACTCACCGGCGCGCTGGCGCCCTTCGGCGGCGTGTGCGGCAGCGTGAACGAGTAGAGGCCCATCACCAGCGCCGCTCCCGACGCCAGTCGGAACATGCCCGCGTTGTCCTCCAGCTTGAACGCGCTCAACGCAAACCCCGCCGCGATCCAGCCCACGCTCCCCATGAACATGACCAGCGGGAATTCCTTCGAGGGGTTCTTCGAATGATGCAGCGTCAGCGCGTTCGTGAGCCCGTGCCCCGCCATGTAAGTGATCGTGTAGGCGATGAGCGCCGGATAGAACGCGCCAAATGACCGCGTGGTGGAGACGTAATAGAGCAGTGCCGCCCCCGCGAGGTGCAGGCAGCCGAGCAACCGTTGCGTGGCGAAGAACCGGTCGGCGATGATCCCCGCGAAAAACGGCGACACCATCGCGCCGATCGCGGTCGTCCCGTAGGCCAGCCCGATCTGCCCGCCGGGGAACTTGAGTTCGTTGTTCAGGTAGGTGCTCAGCGTGACATACCACGAGCCCCACACGAAGTAGTGCAGGAACACCATGAACCAAAGGCGCAGGAAGAGCGTGAAGGACATGCGTCGGAGTGTTGGAGGACGCGCGTGTTCTACGGGTTCGAGGCGGCGCGGTCAATGAATTCGACGGGCCGGATGGAGTGCGCGACGCGAAGCTCTGAAGTATTCAGTGTTCAGTGTCCGGTATTCAGTGTTCAGTTTCGGGCGTTCATCGCGCGGCACGAGGCCTCGCGGGCTGAACACTGAACACTGATTACTGAACACGTCCGGTGACCGCCTCCGAGCCGCCAACTTCTTCGCGCTGGCCTGTCGTCCTCTTCTCCCTTGCCGCCTTCTTCCTCCTGCTCGGCACGCGCGGGTTGAACGAGCCCGACGAGGGACGCTACGCCGAAATCGCGCGTGAGATGATCGAGCGCGGCGACTGGCTCGTGCCGCATCTCTGGTATGTGCCGCACCTCGACAAACCGCCGGTGACCTACTGGCTTGTCGCGGCGTCGCTGAAGCTGTTCGGCTTGAACGCCTGGGCCGTGCGGCTGCCGCTCGCGCTCGCCGGCTTGAGCGGCGTGTGGGCGGCGTTTCTTCTCGCGCGCAGCATCGCCGGCGCGGGCGCGGGCCGGACGGCCGCGCTCGTGCTCGCAAGTTCCATGCTCTTTTGGGCGATGGCGCGGATGCTCACCACCGACATTTTCCTCACGCAGTTCATCACGTGGTCGCTCTATTTCTTCTGGCGAAGCTGGCGCGAACTCGACGCGCTGAGCGACGAGGATGAGGACGCCCGCGGCCGCGCGGGTCGCAAGTCATTCCTCTGGCAAGTCGCCGCGTGGGCCGCGCTCGCGGGGGGCTTTCTCACGAAAGGTCCCGTCGCCGTGGCGATCCCATTCGCCGCGGTTGTTGCGCTGCTGGTGTTCCGGCGGGCGGACAAGGTCCGCTTGAACATCCTCGTCATCGGCGCGGTGGGCGGCACGCTCATTTTTTCCCTGCTCGCGCTGCCGTGGTATTTCGCCGTGTTCAAGGCCGTGCCCGGCTCGTTCGATTTCATGGTGAAAGGGCAGGCCATCGGCCATTCGCTTGGCGGCATCGACAACCGCGGCAAGCCGTTCTACTTCTTCATCGGCGTGCTGGCGGCGGGCTTCCTGCCGTGGACGCCGCTGCTCGGCTGGCTGTGGCGCCGCGCGCACTGGCGCCTGCTCGGCAAGGCGCACAGGGACGCGTGGGTGCTTCTGACCGCCTGGGCCGCATTCACGTTCGTGCTGTTCTCCCTCACGCGCGCGAAGCTGCCGGCTTACATCGTGCCGATGTTCCCCGCGCTCGCGGTGCTGGTGGCGATGAGGTGGAGGGAGGGGTTCGAGGAATGGGGACAGGAAGCACTCGCCTCGAGGCTGCGCACCGCGACGGCGTGTTGTGCATGGCTGCCGTTGATCACCCTGCCGCTCGTGTTCAAGTTCGCGTTCAAGTTGGATGATCAACCGTGGATGCGGACCGGGATGGGTTTGGGCTGCTTCATGGTGGTTGCGGTCGCGTTCTTTGCTTCTCGCCATTGGAACGTGCGGGGTTTCCCACTGCAACCCGCGGCCATGAGCGCAGTCGCGCTCCTCACCGTGCTGTTTTGGACTCCAGAAATCGAAACCCGCCTTCGCAGCAACCAGACCCTCGCGCCGCTGGGCGCCGCGCTCCGCGCCGAAGTCAGGCCGGGCGATGCCATCCTCTGCATGACGCGCATTCCGCAGGGCCTGCCCTTCCACGCTTTCCCCGCCATCAACGCCACGAACCGTCCGTTCATCCACGGCTTCCCCATGCACCGCGTGCCCTTTGCGTTTCCCGGCAACGCCGACCGCATGAAGCCCCTGCTCATCCCGGATGAGCCCTCGCTCTCGACGTTCCTCGGCGGCGACCGCCGCGTGCTCGTCGTGGGATTCAAGGGGGATGTCGAGAAAGTCCGCCGGCTGCTTCCGGATTCGACACCGAGGCTGGTTCTCGCATCCGGCGAGTGGGAACTGTTCAGCAACCGTTGAAGCGCACCGGGGCGCTGAAGCACGGCGCGGTGACTTCCATGGTGTGCGCCGGCAGAGCGCAGCGGCGACCGCGCTTGGGGACGCACCGGCGAAAGCGGCGACGCGACGGACTTGCCGGCGCACTCCAAAGCACCCGCGCGATTCACCTGCCGCTTTTCTGAGTGAATTCACCGGCGCGACCTGTAATCTCCTGCGCACCTATGAAGCGACTTCTTCTCCTCCTTTCCGCCGTGGTCGCACTCGCGATCCCCGCTACCGCCGCCGCGCCCTTCGAGCTGAAGGACGGCGACCGCGTCGTGTTCCTCGGCGACACGCTGATGGAGCGCGAGCAGCATCACGGCTGGATCGAGCTGATGCTCACCACGCGCTTCCCCGACCGGCGCGTGACCTTCCGCAACCTCGGCTGGAGCGCGGACCTCCCGGACGGCGAGTCGCGCCTAGGACTCTCGCTCGGGCAGGCCGGCAACGAGCCGCCGGGCGAAGCGTGGAAGCTCATTCAAAAACAAATCGAGGAGACCAAACCGACAGTCGCGTTCATCGGCTACGGTATGGCCGCGTCGTTCGCGGGCGAAGCGGGGTTGGAGAAGTTCAAGGCGGACTACAACCGGCTGCTCGATGCGATTGAGAAGATTTCGCCGGGGTGCCGGTTTGTGTTGCTGTCACCCATCAAGCACGAGCAAGTGCCGTGGATGTCGCTAGACCCGACGAAGCACAATGAACAACTGAAACTTTATGTTGATGCCTGCCGTTTGATTGCGAAGGAACGCAGTGCATTCTTCGTGTCGCTTTTTGACCGGGGGCCGATGCACTTCTCTTTATATGAGGCAACGCGAGAGTCGACTGGAAATGTCAGCCGAAGTGAAATCTTTCAGACAGAGAACGGAATTCATCTGGGGGAACTCGGCTATCACCAGACAGCTCGGTCTTTGGAACTGGCTCTCTTCGGAACGCGTCACACACTGAATCCTGGATTTTCTGCGCACATGCAGCATTTGCGGCAGTTAATCCTCCGCAAAAACGAGTTCTTCTTCCACCGCTCCCGCCCGGCGAACATGGCTTACATCTTCGGCTTCCGGAAACGCGAGCAGGGCAAAAACGCCGTCGAGATGCCGCAGTTCGACCCGCTCATCGCCGCCGAGGAGAAGAAGATTCGCGAGCTGTGCAAGCACTTGAACGACGCGAGCTTCAAGCCCGGCCCCGAACTCCAGCCCGCCGCGCTGCTCGGCAAGGCCGCCGCCGCCAAGCACACGCCGCAGCCCACGCCCGAGTTCACCGTGGCGGAAGGTCTCGAAGTCACGCTCTGGGCCGAGAACCCGCACCTCGCCAAGCCCATCCAAATCAACTTCGATCCGCAGGGCCGCCTCTGGGTCGCCAGCAGCGAGGTCTATCCGCAAATCGAACCCGGCCAGGCCGCGCACGACAAAATCGTCGTCCTCGAAGACACCAAGGGCGCGGGCAAGGCCGACAAGGCCACAGTCTTCGCCGACGGCTTGCTCATCCCCACCGGCCTCGCGCCCGGCGATGGCGGCGTGTATGTCGCGCAGAGCACCGAGCTGCTGCACTTGAAGGACACCAACGGCGACGGCAAGGCCGACGTGCGCCGGGTCGTTCTCTCCAGCTTCGGCACCGAGGACACGCACCACAACCTTCACACGCTGCGCTGGGGGCCGGACGGCCGCCTCTGGATGAGCCAGTCCATCTACACGCGCAGCGAGGTCGAGACGCCCCACGGCGTCGTGCGCCTGCGTTCGGGCGGCGTGTTCCGCTTCGAGCCGTCGTCGCTGAAATTGGAAGTCGTCTTCAAGGGCTGGGTGAACAGTTGGGGCCACCAGTTCGACGAGTTCGGCCAGAGCTTCATGACCGACGGCGCGGGCGGCGGCGGCATCAACTGGGGTCTCCCCGGCGGCATGTATGTGACTTACGCCCGCGCGCGCCGCATCCTCCCGAGCGTCAGCCCGGGCGGCTACCCGAAGTTCGCCAGCCTCGAAATCATCCGCAGCCAGCACTTCCCCGCCGACTGGCAGGGCCGCCTGGTGACGTGCGACTTCCGCGCGAACCGCGTGACGAGTTTCAGCATCACCGAGCAGGGCGCGGCCTACATCACCAAGCAGGAGACCGACATCTGCCGCACCTCGAACAACACCTTCCGGCCGATTGACGTGAAGCTCGGCCCCGACGGTGCGCTCTACATCGCCGACTGGAGCAACCCGATCATCCAGCACGGCGAGGTGGACTTCCGCGACCCGCGCCGCGACCACGAGCACGGCCGCATCTGGCGCGTGGCGATGAAGAGCAAGCCGGTCCTGAAAAAACCGGAGCTGGTGAAAGCCGGCACGAGCGCATTGCTCAACGAACTGATTTCGCCCAACCACTTCAACGCCTCCCAAGCCACGCGCCTCCTCGTGGAGAAAGGCGCCGACGCCGTCGCGCCCGAGCTGAAGACCTGGACCGCGAAGCTCAAGACCGAGAAGGAGCAGCTCGCTGCACTGTGGATTCACCAGTCCCTGAACATCCCCGCGCCGGAGCTGGTCACCAAGCTGCTCGCCGCGCAGGACGGCCGCATCCGCGCCGCCGCGGTGCGGGCGTTGAGCTTCGCCACGGCTGCGCCCACCAAACCAGTGCTGGTCGCCGACGCGAACGGGACCGCGAGCACGTATCTCGCGGACGCCAGCGCGAGCTTCGCCGAGAGCGACACCGTCGCGCGACTCACCAAGCTTGTCGCTGACCCGCACTCGCGCGTGCGCGTCGAGGCCGTCCGCGCGCTGGCGAAGTTCCCGTCCGCCAAGTCCGCTGAGCTCGTGCTCTCCGCCGTGGACACCATCGGCACGGACCCGTTCCTCGACTACGCGGTGTGGCTTTCCATCAACGAGCTGGCGCAGCCGTTCCTCGCCGCGCTGGAGTCCGGCGCGTGGGGGCCCAACTCACCGGCGAAACAAGCGCAGCTTGAGTATGCGATGAAGGCGCTCGACCCCGCGCTGGCGTCATCCAGCGTCGCGAAGATTCTCGCCGCCAAGCCGCTCACCAAGGATGGCTCCGGCCCGTGGATTGAACTCATCGGTGCCGCCGGCGGTCCGGCGGAAATCAACCGCCTCTGGGAGCAGGTCGTGAAGCGCGACTTCACCGACGCCGCGCTCAACCGTGCGCTCGCCGCGCTCACCTCCGCCGCTCGCCTCCGCAATGTGAAGCCCGCGGGCGACGCCTCGCGCGGCCTCGCGCTGCTCTCCTACGCGAACCTCGCCACGCGCGTCGCCTTCGTGAACTTGCAGGGTGCGTGGAAGAATCCCGGCGCGGCTTTCGCCGAGATGGTGAAGCTCGCCGGCACAGAGAACACGCCCGCCGAGGTCCGCACCGCGCTCTTTGGTGCGTTCCGTGAGTTGGGCGCGATTGGCCCCGTGCTGGGCGCGCTGCAACCGCTGGCAGCGAAGACTTCGCCCGCGCCCGTGCGCCGCGCCGCCGCCGTCACGCTCGCGTCGCTCCAGCCCGCGAAGTTCGCCGACCTCGCGCTCGACGAACTGGCCGAGACGAAGACCGAAGCCGAGGCGCTCGACCTCTGGCGCAGCGTGCTCGCCACCAAGGGCGCGGCCAAATCGTTCGGCGAAAAAGTCGGCAGCCGCACCGCGCTGCCCCCGCACGTCGCCAGCTCCGGCCTCCGCGCCGCCCGCGAAGGCGCGCAGCCGGACGCCACGCTCGTCGCCTCGCTCACCAAGCTCGCGAACATCACCGCACTTTCGCCCGACAAGCTCACGCCCGCGAAGCTTAAGGAACTGGCCGACCTCGCCGTGAAATCCGGCGACCCCGCGCGCGGCGAGCGCGTGTATCGCCGTGCGGAACTCGGCTGCGTGCTCTGCCACAGCATCGGCGGCGCGGGCGGCAAGGTCGGTCCCGACATGACGAGTATCGGCGCAAGCGCGCCGGTGGATTACCTCGTCGAGTCCGTGCTGTTGCCGAACGCGAAGATCAAGGAGGGCTTCCACTCGACCGTCATCACGACGAAGGACGACCAGGAGTTCAGCGGCTTGCTCGTGCGCGAGACGGGGCAGGAGGTCGTCGTCCGAAACGCGCAGAACGTGGAAGTCTCCGTGGCGAAGAACAACATCGCCCGGCGCGCGAACTCCCAGTTTTCGCTCATGCCCGCCGGCCTGCTCGACACGATGCCGGAGGCCGAGCAGCTCGACCTCATCGCGTTCCTCTCGAAGCTCGGCAAGCCCGGCAACTTCGACGCGGGCAAGGGCGGCGTGGCGCGCGTGTGGCGCGTGCTGCCGGTCACGCACCGCATGAGCCAGGACGGCATCGAGCCGTTCACGAAAGGCGATTTCACCGGCAAGTGGGACCAGTTCCACAGCGGCTTTGCTGGCGGGCTCGCTTGGGGCACGACGACAACCCTCGTGAACGGCGCGCTGTCGAAGCCCGAGTTCGAGGAACTCGCGAAGGCGCCGCTGCACGTGACGGTGAATCACCTCGTCGCCGGCACAACCTTCACAGCCTCGAAGCCCGGCCCCGTGACGCTCGTCCTCGAAGGCGGGGACAAGCCCGATGTGTGGCTTGACGGCAAGCCCGTCAAGCTCTCGCCGAGCGGCGAAATCAAGACGACTGTCACCGCTGGCGCGCACACGATCGTGCTGCGCTTCGACGCTCAGAAGCCGCCCGCCTCGACACGAGTGCGGTCGGCGGACGTGACGTTCAGCCTGAACTGACATCGCCTCCATTTGCACCCCGATGCAGCGCGTGAGAGTCTCACGCCTCGAAAGCAGCCGGCATCGTTGGCATCGGCCACATCGCCTCTGGCATCGCGCTCGTGGCGCTGCACGATGCTGCGGGCAAGGGCCCGCGTGCCGGAGGCATCGAAGAGTTTTGACGGGAGGGGACCTGGCTCCGGCGCAGGAATGGCGCGAGTCAAGAGCGCGCCGTTGCGCCGCGCCGAGTTTCTTGTTTTCACCCTTTGGACCAGGTGTATCATCGCCGCGCCGCCGGACCATCGGCGGAGCGATTTTGTCCGTTCGCGCCGCGTCCACTCCGCCCCAGATGAGCCAGAAGAAGCAAATGAAAGCGGTGGGCGTGATGCCCACCCGCCGCCAAGTCGCGCTGCTCGACCACGACGAACCCGCCCTGACGGGCCCGAGCCAGTTGAAGGTCCGCACGCTCGACGTCGGCATCTGCGGCACGGACCGCGAGATTTGCACGTTCGTCTACGGCGCGCCGCCCGCCGGTTCGGAGTATCTCGTGCTCGGCCACGAATCGCTCGGCCAGGTCATCGAGGTCGGCTCCCGCGTCAAGCGCATCCAGGTGGGCGACCTGGTGGTGCCTTCCGTGCGCCGGCCCTGTGACGACGCGCACTGCCGCCCCTGCCGCGCCGACCTTCAGGACTTCTGCGCCACGCACAAGTTCGTCGAGCGCGGCATCAACCAGACGCACGGTTACATGACGGAGTTTTACGTGGACGACGAGAAGCACTTCACGCTCGTCCCGCCCACGTTGCGTGACTTCGCAGTGCTCGCCGAACCGCTGACCATCGCCGAGAAAGGACTCGCGCAGGTGTGGCGCATCCAAAGCCGGCTGCCGTGGGCTTCTGCCAAGCCGGGCAGGCCGGGCAATGGGCTCCGCGCGGTCGTGCTCGGCGCCGGGCCCATCGGCATCCTCGGCGCGATGACGCTCGTCTTGAACGGATTTGAAACGTGGGTTTACTCGCGGTCGCCAAAGCCAAATGACAAAGCCGCGCTCGTCGAGAGCTTCGGCGCGAGATACATCTCCGCGCAGGAGAAGACGCCGCAGGAACTCGCCGCGATGGTCGGCAACATCGACCTCGTCTACGAGGCGCTCGGCGTGTCGCACGTCGCCTTCGGCGTGATGGAAGTGCTCGGCCTCAACGGCGTGTTTGTCTTCACCGGCATCCCCGCACCCGAGGGCCACATCTCAGTGCCTGGCAACGTGCTCATGCGCAATCTCGTGCTGAAGAACCAAGTCGTCGTCGGGACGGTCAACGCGGACAAGGCCGCATTCGAGAACGCCATCCGCGACCTCGGCGAGTTCAAGAAGCGCTGGCCCAAGGCGCTCGCAAACGTCATCAGCGCGCGCCATCCCGTCGAGAACTTCCGGGACCTCCTCGTCGCCAAGCCCACCGGCATCAAACACGTCATCACCTTCAGCAAGTAGCTGGAGCCATCGCCCTTTTCGCATGAGCACATCCAGCCCCTGGCTCGACATCACCGTCACCTTGCGCGACGGCATGGTGCACTGGCCGAATGACCCCGAGTGCCGCGTCTCACTGCACGTCAAGCTCGGCGACCCTGTGCCCGACCAGCCCGGGAAAACCATCCCGTGCAATCTGACGAAGCTCTCGCTCTGCGCGCACACCGGCACCCACATGGACGCCCCGCGGCATTTCATCCGCGACGGCCGCACGATGGAGTCCATGCCGCTCGACGCCGTCATCGGCCCGTGCCGGGTCATCGCACTCAAACACAAGTCCGCGATCACGGTGGAGGAATTGAAGCCGCACAAGCTCAAGCGCGGCGAGCGCGTGCTGTTCAGGACGCGCAACTCCACCCGCTCGTGGCGGCTCGCGAAGACCTCAACCTTCGATGAGCAGTTCATCTACATCCCGGCCGACACAGCGAGCTACCTCGTCGAGCGCGGCGTGATGACGGTGGGCGTGGATTACCTGAGCGTCGGCGGGTGGCAGAAGGACGGCGTCGAGTGCCACCAAATCATGCTCGGCGCGGAAATCTGGATCATCGAAGGCCTCGACCTTTCGAAGATCAAGCCCGGCCACTACGATCTCGTCTGCCTCCCGCTGAAAATCCTCGGGGCCGACGGCGCACCGGCGAGGGCGGTGTTGCGGGCGAGGAAGTGAAGCCCCGCGACGCGCGGCGGCGCGTCACGCGAGGATGTCGCGGATCACCTCGCCGTGCTCGATGTCGAGGCGCTTTCGACCTGGGATTTCCAGCCGGCGCGAGTCGAGCCCGAGCTGCTTGAGCAGCGTCGCGTGCACATCCGTCACATAGTGCGCGGGCTCCACGGCGTGAAACCCGAGTTCATCCGTCGCGCCGTGCACGACCCCGCCCTTGATCCCGCCGCCCGCCATCCACACGCTGAAGCCGTAGGGATGATGGTCGCGCCCGTCCGAGCCTTGCGACCCCGGCGTGCGGCCGAACTCCGTCGCGAAGACCACGATCGTCTCGTCGAACAGGCCGCGCGACTTCAGGTCGCGCAACAGCGCCGCGCACGGCTGGTCCACCTGCCGCGCGAGGTTGGTGTGATTCGCCTTCAACCCGCCGTGCGCGTCCCACGCGCCCGCCGCGCCGTCGCCGTGCTGGATTTGCACGAACCGCACGCCACGCTCGATCATCCGCCGCGCCGCGAGCAATTGCGTGCCGAACGCCCGCGTCGGTTCGCTCTCCGTCCCGTAGAGTTTCTTCGTCTCCGCGGATTCCTTCCCCAGATCCATCACCTCGGGCACCGCCATCTGCATGCGGTAGGCGAGTTCGTAGGATTTGATGCGCGCGGCGAGGCTCGCGTCGAGCGGATGCCGTTGCGCCGCGAGGCGATCGAGCTTGTTGACGAGGTTGAACTGGATTTCCTGCTCCGCCGCGCTCACGTCCGCCTCGGGCTTGGCGTAAGCCAGTGGCTCGCGAGGGTCGATCTTCAATGGCACCGCATCGTAGGCCGGACCGAGATAGTGGCCGTCGCGCGTGTCGAAGAACCGCGGGCCCATGTTCACGAACTGCGGGAGGTTTTCGTTCAGGGTGCCGAGCCCGTAGTTCACCCACGCGCCGATCGTCGGCACCGGCGGCTCGAGCATGTGGCGGCCGGAATGGAACTGCACCTGCGCGCCGTGGTTGTCGTCCGTCGTCCACATCGAGCGCACGATCGCGATGTCGTCCACGCATTCGCGGATGTGCGGGAAGAAGTCGCTCACCTCGATGCCGCTGCGCCCGGCCTTTTGGTAGCCGACTTGCAGCGGGTAAATCTTGTTCCGTTGCTGGCCGTTGGCGTCGTTCACCACCACCACGCGCACGCGTTTGCGCTTCTCCGGGTCGTTGATGCCCTTGAACGGCGTCTCCTCGAAGGTCTTCCCCGCGTAGTGGTTCAGCGCCGGCTTCGGGTCAAAGCTCTCCATGTGGCTCACGCCCCCGCGCATGAACAGCCAGATCACGCTCTTGGCCCGCGGCGCAAAGTGCGCGGTGCCGGTCGGCGCCTGCCACGCCGCGTCCGAACCACGGGCCTCGCGCGCAAGCATCGTGCCGAGCGCGAGCCCGCCGAAGCCAAGCGCGGTGCCGTGGAGGAACCCGCGACGGGAAACGACATCCCGCCGTTTCACGAAACACTCGCGCTGGTTGTTCATCGGGGCCTTTGGCGGCACGGGACTTGGACGCGCCGGCGGCTGCCCGCCCATCAAACGGAATTCGAACCGGCCCGTCGCAGCACAGCGGGGCGACTTTGATCGCAGCGAGTCATCGCCCGTCTTCACAACTCGCGCCGGGAAACTTGAACACCCGCGTCCAAAACCCGGGACTAGATCATGTGGCAACACATCGCGTCGCGGAGCTTCGGCTCAAACCACGTGCTCTTCGGTGGCATCAAGCCGCCGGCGTCCGAAATGGCCATCAAGTCCTCGATGCTCGTCGGGAACATCGAGAACGCGCACGCGGCGTCGCCCGAGTTGACGAGCCGTTCAAGCTCGGCCGTGCCACGGATGCCGCCGACGAACTGGATTCGCGTGCTCGTGCGCGGGTCCTCGACGCCGAACAAGGGCGCGAGCACGACCTTTTGAAGCAGCGTCACGTCGAGCTTCTCGACCGGGTCGCTCGTCGCGGTGAACTGCGGCCGGAAGTGCAGCGTGCGCCATGAGCCGCCCAGGTAGAATCCCAGCTCGTGCTTGCGCGAAGGCTTCGCCGCGCCCGCGTCCTTGATCACAAAGACGGAGTCGAGCGTCGCGAGCAACTCCCCCGGCGAGCGGCCGTTGAGATCCTTGAGCACGCGGTTGTAGGGCAGGATTTGCAACTGGTCATGCGGAAAGATCACCGTGAGGAAACGATCGCTGTGACCCGCAGCCTTGCGCGCTGCCGACACGCGCGCGGCCGCGGCGCTGCGATGATGACCGTCCGCGATGTAGAGGCACGGCACACGCGCGAACTCGTCCTCAATGCGGCGCAGGTCGGCGGCGCCCGCAAAAACCCACGCGGAATGGCGAACGCCATCGGGCGCGGTGAAATCAATCTCCGGCGCCGCCGCGGTGCGCGTCGTCACAATCTCGTTGAGCGCAGCGGTCGCCCGGTAGGTGAGGAAGACCGGACCGGTCTGCGCGTCGAGCGCTTCCATGTGGCGGACGCGGTCGTCTTCTTTGTCGGGCCGCGTGAGTTCGTGCTTTTTGACGATGCCGCGCTGGTATTCGTCGCAACTCGCGACCGCGACGATGCCGGTCTGCGAGTGCGCCCCCATCACCTGCCGATACGCGTAGAAGCACGGCTGCGCGTCCTGCCGCAGCGCGCCTTGAGCGATGAGGCGCCGGAAGTTCTCGCGACCCTTCGCATACACCCCGGGCGCGTGCACGTCGGTGCCGGCGGGCAGGTCGATCTCCGGCTTGCTGACGTGCAGGAAGCTGAGAGGGTTGCCGGCGGCCATGGCGCGCGCCTCGTCGGACGACATCACGTCGTAAGGCAGCTCGCAGATGCGCGCCGCGAGCGCGGGAACGGGCCGGAGCGCGGCAAAGGGTTTCACGGTCGCCATAAAGCGCGGCGACGATAGGAACCGTCCGCGGCGGTTGCACGTCAAAAGCGCACGCCGCGCGCCTCGTCGCGATCGAAGTGCCCGTTCACGAGAAAGTGGACCGTTTGATGGCGTGCGGCCGGGTTCCGCATCATGAAGGTGTGGGACGAGTGCACCACCACGTGGTCCTTCATGCCGGCGATGCGGGTCGCATTGACCGTCACCTTGCTGTCATTCGGCCTCTCGTCGAGCAGGAATCCGCCGAACAGCGGGCGGTCCCCCGCGATGACACCGAGCTCAAAGTTCGCCGGACCAAGCCGCGCGGGCAGGTCATCGGGGCCGGTGCCGAGCCGCGGCAGATTCGGCCCCACCACCCACCGCACGACGTCGCAGCACTTGAACCAATCCGCGAGGGTGCTGCCGCGGTTCGGCGGGCCGAGCATCACCACGCGGCCGAGGTTGGTGAAGGTGTGCGTGGCGAGGTGTTGCCGGAGAAGAATGCCTCCAAGCGAGTGCGAGACGAAGTGGACCTTCGCCGTCCCGGCGGGAATGCGACGTGCGAGTTCCCGCGGAAGGTAATCGTCTGCGATGCGCTCGACCGGCACGCGCCACGAAGGGTAGCTGAGGTTTACCACGTGATAGCCCGCGCGGCGGAGGTCGCGCTCGATGGGTTTCATTGAGACCGGAAACCGCCCCAGCCCGTGCAGGAGGACGACACATTCGCGGCGTTCCGAATTCGTGGGGGCGCCGTGCGCCGGCCCGGTTGCGGCGAAGCAGAGCAGCGTGAACGAGATGAGCATGAGCAGCGGCATGGCGTCACATCAGCTTCTGCAACTCGCGATGGTTCACCTTTCCCGTGCCCAGTTTCGGAATTTCCCGGACAACCCTGATCTCTCGCGGGACGCAGAGGTTTGACAGGCCTTTCGCCTTCACCGCTTCGCGGATTTCACCAAGCTGGAGCCGTGATTCGTTTGACACGGCGATGAGCCGCTCGCCCTTGTCTTCGTCCGGCACGGCGATGACGGCCACGGCGCAGCGCAGGCCGTATTGCGGGAACGCGCCGGCCAGCGCGTCCTCGACGGCGGTGAGGCTGACCATTTCGCCGCTGACCTTGGCAAAGCGCTTCATGCGTCCGCGGATGGTGAGCGAGCCGAGCGCGTCCACGCTCACGATGTCGCCGGTGTCATACCAGCCGCCGTGCGATTGGAAGACCGCGTTCGCGTCGGAGTTGATGTAGCCGCGCATGACATTGGGCCCGCTCACGAAGAGCCGCCCCGCTCTCAGCCCGGCCGCCGCGAGCGCAGGGTCGTCGCTCACGCCCTCGACCGGTTCAAGCTTCATTTCCATTCCGGGCAACAGTCGTCCCACGGTTCCCCAACGCGGCGCCAGCGGCGTGTTCAAGCTCACGCACGGCGCGCACTCGGTCGCCCCGTAGCCTTCGAGAATGCGGATGCCGAACTTTTGCGCCCACGTGGTCGCCGTCGCCTCCTGCACCTTTTCCGCCGCGGCGAACAAGTAGCGCAAGCTGCGAAAGTCGTAGGGATGCGCCTTGCGCGCATAGCCGTTGAGGAAGGTGTTGGTGCTGATGAAGACGGTGCAGTTGGACTCATACACCGCGGCCGGCACCACGCGATAGTGCAGCGGCGACGGATACAGAAACACGTGCATCCCGCGCACGAGCGGCAGGAACGTGCCGACCACGAGCCCGAAGCTGTGGAAGAGCGGCAGGCAGTTGAAGATGCGGTCGCCGTCGTGAAGGTCCGTGATGGCAAGCATCTGGCGGATGTTGGCGAGGATGTTCCGGTGCGAAAGCTCGACGCCCTTCGGCACACCCTCGGAACCGGAAGTGAAGAGCACGACCGCGGCGTCCGCGGGCGAGTGAGAAGCGTCCGGTGCGGGGTGCGGAGTGAAGTAGCTGCGGGCGAGCGCGGCGAGTTTGCCTGCGCTCGTGATGTCGGCGCGGACGTCTTCAAGGTAGATGAGCTCGATGCCGGCTTGCGTGAAGGGCTCGGGCTTGAGCCGCGCGCGCTCGAAGAAGAGCCGCGACGTGACGACTTGCTTCAATCCCGCGAGTTCGCAGCACGTGAGCATCACGGTCGGGCCGGTGGAGAAGTTCAGGATGGCTGGCACTTTGCCGAGGCTCCACAACGCAAGCACCGTGACAGGGAAGCTGTTCACATTCGGCAGCAAGATGCCGACACGCGAAACTGAAGCTCCTCGCTCCACCCGCCCCGCAAGCGCCTTCGACAGGACGCGCACGCCGACCATCAGCTTGCGATACGTCAACTCCGTGCCGCTCGCGTCCTCCATCACCACGTGGTTGGGCACTTGCGACGCGGTCTCGGCCACCGCGGACAGCACGTCGCCTGCTCCGAACGCCATCTCCACACGGAACTGCTGCTCGACCATGCGGTCGCGCAGCCAGGTGGTGAGCGTTTCGCGGGCTTGCGCGGTGCCCACGTGGTCGAGCTTCGGCGGTGTGAGCAACTCGCTGTAATGCGCCGTCACGCGCGGACAGCACTTGGTCCAGCCGGGGTGCCGCGAGAACGGCAGCCGGTGCGCGTCGCGCAAATACGCGGTGATGACCTTCGCGTTCGTCTTGTGCATGAGGAAGCCCGTGCCATCGAACAGCTTCATCAGCGCGCCGGTGAGCGAGAGCCGGCCCTCGGGGAACAGCACGAGCCGGCCGCCGCCCTGCAGGAACTCCGCCATGCGCTTGACGGCGTAAGGCGACGCGGGATCCACGGGGAACGTGTGGCGGTTGACCATGATCGCGCGGTGCAGCGGGCTCACGCGGGACGCGGGCTCGCTCGTGACGAACCGCCAGTCATCGTCGAGACAGACGAACAGCAGCAGCCAGTCGAACCACGAAACGTGGTTGGGCAGCAGCAGCACAGGACCGGGCGACTTGAGCGCGTCGGTATCGTAGGCGCGGAAGCGCAGCAGCAGACGCAACAGCAGGCGGAAGATGAGCTTGATCATGGCCCGTCGTTGCGCCGCCGCCTCGGCGGGCAGGATGGCGGTTGCTTCTCCGGGATTTTCAGCAGCGTCACCGTGACAAACACCAGCGCGGCGAGGCCGAGGAACACCTCAGGCGCGCTCGCGCCGCGGCTGGTGGCGAAAGCGACGAGCCCGCCGCTCAGCGTCATCGCCACGTTCTCCTGGAAATTCTGGCACGCGATGGTCTTGCCGAGCTTCCAGGGATCTCCCTCGGCCTGCAGCGCGGCGTTGAGCGGGATGAGAAACAGGCCCGCGAACAACCCGACCCCGATGAGTCCCGCGACGGCGAGCTTGCGTTGCGTGTGCGCGTCGAGGCCGAGGTGGTTTATGAGTCCGAGCGACGCGATGACCGCGGCGAGCATCCAGCCGTAGCGCTGCGTCCAGCGCAGTTCGCCGACGCGGTGCAACTGCCCCGCGAGCATGCTGCCGATCATGACACCGACGGCGAGCCAGAGTCCGAGCAGCGCGATGTCCGTGTTCACGGTGGGCGAGTCCTTGTAGTTGAGCGTCTCGGCGCCCCACGGGTTGAAGTTCATCTTGAACACCGCGCCGCAAATCCAGAAGACGGCTGTGCCAAGCAGCACGCGCCCGAGCCGCTGCTGCGCGAACAGCCCGCGGAAGTGCCCGAAGAATGCGCCGACGGAATTCTGCCAGCGCACGTCCGGGTTGCTCGGGGTGACGGTCATGCAGGCGTTGAGCACCGCGGCGGTGCCGAACAGCACGAGCAGCACGCCATAGCACGCGACCGGCGGGTAATGGTCGATCATCTTCGCGCCGCCGAGCCCGCCGAGCAGGATGGCCAGCAGCGTCAGCATTTCGACCGTGCCGTTGGCCTTCACGAGCCGCTCGAGGGGGAGGATTTCGGGAAGGATGCCGTATTTGGCCGGCCCGTAGATGCACGCGCCGATGCCGACAATGAAGTAGCCCACGCCCTGCCACGCCATCGCACCGGGCCCGGACGAGAGGCTGGCCATGGCGATGAGCGTGCCGACGAGCTTGATGATGTTTCCGCCGAGCAGCCAGCGGGTCTTTGAGAAGCGGTCGTTCAGATAGCCTGTGAGCGGGGCGCCGAGCACGTAGGGGATGAACAACAGCATCGGATACACCGCGTTTGCGAGCTGGTAGTCGGCCTCCGGAATCTCGCCGCGGACCTTCATGAAAGTGAACTGCCCGAGAATGACCGCGAGCACAAACTGGTCACCGAACGCGCCGAGTGTCTGCGCCGCGAGCAGGAGAGGATAATTGCGTGAACCAGCCATGTGCCGCGGCATTACACGCGAAGCCCGCAATGAACGCAACGCGCCGGAGCATCGAAATTTTTCAGCGCCCGTTCGAGGAAGGGACCTGTCGCGCGGGTGCCGCGTCGCGACCGGAGTCCGGGGGTGGAGGGCGGCCTACGGATTCGCCGGCAGCGCGTTGGTCTTGCGATACTCCGCGTGGCCGTCGAAGAAGTTGTAATTGCGCCCAAAGTTGTGCGGGGGCGGGACGTTCGGTGGCACGTAAAGCGTGGTGCTGCCGCTGTTGGCCGAGCTGTAGTTCACGCCGTCGATGTCGCCGATCATCCAGATGTCCGAGGGCGATGTGACGCTGAGCCCGTTCGCCGCGGTCTGCCCGGCGGCGCGCAATTCGTCGAGCCGTTTCGACGGCGTGAAAGGCAAGCCGCCCGCCGGCAGGTTCGGGTCGCCGAACATCAACCCCGGCAGCGTGCCGGTGGCGGCCAGGCCGCGGTTGTTGAGCAGGAAACAGAGCCGGGTCGGGTTGAGCGTGGAACCGGTGATCACCGACTCCATCGCGCCTCGATTGGCCGGGCAGGTCCACACGGTGTTGTTCGTGTCCGGCGAGCTGAGGTAACGCGAGAAGACATTCGTGCGGTTGCTGATGTAGTTCGTGCTTGGATTGGCGACAGGATGGCGGATGCCGCGGTTGACCGGGCCGAAGAGAAACCCATCGCTGTCATCCACATAAACCATCATTGCCAAGCCGATCTGCTTGAGGTTGTTCAGGCACTTGATGGATTTGCTCTTGTCCTTGGCCTTGGCCAGCGCCGGCAATAACAGCCCGGCAAGGATCGCGATGATCGCGATGACAACGAGAAGTTCGATCAACGTAAACCCGAATCGACGGCACCTTTGAACAGGCGGGAGCATGGATCGTGGATAGCAGTTTCGGTGCGAATTGAAATCCTATTTTCCCGGGGCTTTCCCCTTCGCCTCACCCTTCTTCGCTTTCCCCGCGCCGGGGCGGATGGCGGTTTCCTCCGGATCGGGGTCGGGCACTTTGAGTTCCTTGCGGAGGTGGTCGAGTTCGGCGTGGAGTTCCTTCTGCGTCGCAGCGTAGTCGGGCGCGCCGTAAACGCTCTTCATTTCGCGCGGGTCCTTTTGCAGGTCGAACAGCTCCCAGTAGTTCATGCTCGCCTCGTAGAAGCGCACGAGCTTGTAGCGCCCGGTCACCACGCCGTAGTGGCGCGCGACGCTGTGCGGGCCGGGGAACTCGTAATAATGGTAGTAGAAGCTCTTGCGCCAGTCGGCGGGCGTCTGGCCGCGCAGCACCGGCACGAGGCTGCGGCCCTGGAGGTCCGCAGGCACGGCCACGCCCGCCGCATCGAGGAAGGTGCTGGCGAAGTCGAGATTGCTCACGATGTCGCGATTCACGCCGCCGGGCTTGGTCACGCCCGGCCAGCGCGCGACGAGCGGCGTGCGCAGCGATTCCTCGAAAATCCAGCGCTTGTCGAACCACCCGTGCTCGCCGAGATAGAACCCCTGGTCGCTCGAATAGACCACGAGCGTGTCCTTCGCGAGCCCCTCGTCGTCGAGGAACTTGAGCAGTCGTCCCACGCTCTCGTCCACGGCGAGGATGCACCCGAGGTAATCGTGCATGTAACGCTGGTAGCGCCAGCGGACGAGGTCCCTGCCTGTGAGATTCGCGTTCGTGAAGGCCGCGTTGCGCGGGCCGTAATACTCATTCCACTTCACCCGCTGTTCCTCGTTGAGGCTGCCGGGGGTGGTGAGCTTCGCATCGAGCAGCGTAAATGTTTTCTCGATCGTCATGTCCTGCGCGCGCTCCGCCTTGCCGCGGCCGGAATAATCATCGAACAGCGTCTCCGGCTCGGCAAACTTGCGGTCGCCGTTCCAGCCGAGGTGGCGCAGCGCCGGCGACCACTCGCGATGCGGCGCCTTCTGCTGGCACATCATCACGAACGGACGGGCCTTGTCGCGGTTCTTGAGCCACGCGAGGGCGAGGTCGGTGATGATGTCGGTGGTGTAACCGCTGTGGCGGACCTGCTGGCCCATGCGGTTCATCGGCGGGTTGTAATACACGCCCTGACCCGGGAGGATTTCCCAGTAATCAAACCCCGTCGGATCACTCACGAGATGCCACTTGCCGACGATGGCCGTCTGGTAGCCCGCCGCCTTGAGCAGCTTCGGAAACGTCTGCTGCGCGCCGTCGAAGCGAGAGTTGGTGTTGTTGTAGAATCCGTTCGCATGGCTGTATTTGCCCGTGAGCACCGTCGCGCGGCTCGGCCCGCAAATGGAGTTGGGCACCACCGCGCGGTGGAAGATCATCCCCTCGCGGGCGATGCGGTCGATGTTCGGCGTCTCCACGAGCTTGCGCGGATCGTTGTAGGCGCTGATGGCCTGATACGCGTGGTCATCGGTGAAGATGAACAGGATGTTGGGCTGCCTCGCGGCGAAGGCCGCCGCCGCCGAGAGCCAGGTCGCAACGATGAGAGCCCCGGCGTTTCGAAGTTTGTTTGCGCGCATAGGTCAGTGAAAGCTGGCTGTCCGGCATGGATTCGAACCATGACAAAGGGCTCCAAAGACCCTTGTGCTACCGTTACACCACCGGACAGGCCGCGACGAAAGTAATGCGGCCCCGCGGTGCTGCAAATCGAAAATTGGCCGCGCCGCCGCCGCTTGCTACGTTCCGCGCGTGCCGTCCGCCGAATACCAGATTGTCCAGCTCCGCAATGGCTCGTTCAGCCTGCGATCGCTGGCGGCCGGCGAGACGTTCCATCCCGTGATCGGGCCGGCGGCGGAAGCCGACACGCTTTACGTGCGCCAACTGCGGCTCGTCGAGCGCGTGCGTGAAGCCGCCGGAAGCGAGTTCGTGGTCTGGGATGTCGGGCTCGGCGGCGCGGCGAACGCACTCGCAGCCCTGCACGCGACACAAGCGCTCGACTGCTCGCTGCGCCTTCTCAGCTTCGATCGCACACTGGAGCCGCTTCGCTTCGCGCTCGAAAACTCCGCCGCGCTCGGCTATTTCGCCGGCTACGAAGCGCTCGTGCGTGACCTGCACTCGGCGAACGAGGCGAGTTCCACCCGGGGCACGCAACGCATCCGCTGGACCGCGCTGGTCACGGATTTCCCGACGTTCATCACTGAGTCCCCAATCGGAGCCGATGACGGCCACCCGCCGCCGCATGCGATTCTGTTCGACCCGTTCTCTCCCGCGGCGAATCCCGCAATGTGGACACTGCCGGTGCTTGGCGCCCTCCACGCTTGGCTCGACCCGGCGCGTCCATGCGCGCTCGCGACTTACTCGCGCGCGACAATGATCCGCGTCGCGCTGCTGCTCGCCGGGTTCTTCGTCGGACGGGGACTTGCCACCGGTGAGAAGGAAGAGACGACGCTCGCGGCGAATTCAACCGCGCTGCTGGACGCGCCGCTCGACCGTCGCTGGCTCGACCGCGCGCGACGCTCGGGTGCCGCCGAACCCCTGGCCGGGCCCCATTATCAGCGCGCGCCGCTGCGCGACGAGACTTGGGAGAAACTCCGCGGCCACCCGCAATTCGCTTGAGCCGCGCGACGACATGGCTCTTCGCCGCGACGCTCTGCCTGAGCGCGGCGCTGCTGTTCTGCGTGCAGCCGATGGTGGCGAAGATGCTCGCGCCGCAACTCGGCGGCACGCCCGCGGTGTGGAACACGTGCATGCTGTTCTTCCAAGCCGCGCTGCTGGCCGGCTACGGTTACGCGCACTGGCTCTCGCGATGGCCGGTGAAACCGCAGCTCGCGATCCACTTCGCCCTGCTTGTCGCGGCCGCAGTGCTGCCGATCCAACTGCGCGCGGACACCGAGCCGCCCGCGGAAACCACGCCGGTTTTCTGGCTGCTGGCCACGCTCGCGGCGACGGTCGGGCTTCCGTTCTTCATCGTCGCGAGCACGTCGCCGCTGCTGCAACGGTGGTTCTCCAAGTCCGAAGCGAAGGGCGCGGGCGATCCCTATTTCCTCTACAGCGCGAGCAATGTTGGAAGCCTCGTCGCGCTGGTCGCGTATCCGGCGCTCATCGAGCCGATGCTGCGCATCCGTGAACAGTCGGCGGCATGGTCGGCGGGCTTCGGGGTGCTGGTGGCGATGACGGCGTTGTGCGCTTTGCGGCTCCGAGGGACCGCCAGTGTCCAGACCGGCGTGACAAGCAACGGTGAAACAAGTCAGGCCGATCGAGAGGCCGGCGCTCCGGTCACGGCGAAGCGACGAGCCGCTTGGGTGCTGTTCGCCTTGATCCCGTCGAGCCTGATGCTCGGGGTCACCACGCACATCACCACGGACATCGCAAGCATCCCGCTGCTGTGGGTCATCCCGCTGGCCTTGTATCTGGTCTCGTTCGTATTCGTGTTCGCGCGCCGCGAAGTGCTCCCGCTGCGCGTCGTCAACCAGCTCCTGCCCTACGGCGTGATGTGCCTCGTGTTCCTGCTCTGCACTGAGGCGACGCAGCCCGTGTGGATGCTCCTCGCGCTGCACCTCGCCACGTTCTTCGGCGCCGCGATGGTCTGCCACGGCAAGCTCGCGGCCGACCGGCCCGCGGCGGGGCACCTCACGGAGTATTACCTGTGGATGTCCGTGGGCGGCGTGCTCGGCGGCGGGTTCAACGCGCTGCTCGCGCCCGTGCTGTTCAACGGCATCGTCGAATACCCGCTCGCGCTCGCGCTCGCGTGCATGGTCCGCACACAACCGGAGCTTAAACGCCCGCGAACGCCCCGGCCGCAACTCGATGCGCCGCTCGCGCTCGCGTGCGGCCTGCTGGCGGCGGGACTCGCGCTCGCGGCGGCTCACTTTGGCTGGGAGCCGGCCCGCCTTCGCAACGCCATCGTCTTCGGCGCGCCGGCGATCCTCGGGCTGGCGTTCATGCACCATCCGCGGCGCTTCGCGCTCGCGGTCGCGGCGATCTTTCTTGCAGCGGCCCTGCTCCCGGGCGCGCACGGGCGGCCACTGCATCGCGAGCGGCATTTCTTCGGCGTGACGCGGGTGACGCTGGATGCGACCGGCGCGTTCCACCAAGTCGTGCATGGGAACACGGTGCACGGGCGCCAGTTCATCGCGGCGGACCGGCGCTGCGAGCCGCTTGCGTATTATCACGGCACGGGACCGCTCGGGGATTTGTTTGCGGAAGTCAATTCGCGGCCGGCCGTGCGCGTCGGCGTCATCGGCCTTGGCGCGGGGTCCATGGCCAGCTACTCGCTGCCGGGGCAGGACTGGACGTATTACGAGATCGACCCTGCCGTCATCCGCCTCGCGCGCGGCACAAACTACTTCACCTACCTCTCGGCCTGCGCCCGCGCCCCGGTGCGGATTGTGCCGGGTGATGCCCGGCTTCGCCTGCGAACAGCGGCGGACGGACAGTTCGGATTCCTCGTGCTGGATGCGTTCAGCTCGGACTCAATTCCGCAGCACCTGCTCACGCGCGAGGCGTTCGAGCTTTACGTGCGCAAGCTCGCGCCCGGGGGCTTGCTCGCGGTGCACATCTCGAATCGCTACCTGAATCTCGCGCCGGTGATCGCCGACATCGCCGGTGAACTCAAACTCACGTGCCGCTCCGCAGAGGACATGCAGGATGACCCCGCGAACGGAAAGGAGGAGTCGCACTGGATGCTGCTCGCCCGTGGCGAAGAGGATCTCGGGAAATTGCGCCGCTCCAGCCGCTTCATCCCGATCCCGCCGCAACCTGGCCGGCGAGTGTGGACGGATGACTACTCGGACATTCTCAGCGTGTTCGAATGGAGATGAAGGGGACTTTCAATCGCCGATTGCCGGTTGCCGGCTGTTCAGCGCGCGAGTCACTCACACCTTCCCCTTTTTCTTCGCCGCCTTCGGCTGCGGGTCAGCGGCAACGGTCGAGGCGAATAGATTTCGGGGGATGCTGGCTGCGATCATGGTGCGGGGAGGATTGGGATTGGGATTCGGATTGGGAAACGGTGCGTGGCAGGCAGCGTCAGAACTTTGCGTGGACGACTACGCCGATCCAGCCGAACACGGCCCGGACCGGCGAGAACTCAACCCGCCGGCTGTAGAGCTTGGCCGCCCAGCACAGCGCAGCGGCGATGCACACGCCGAAGACCGACGACCAAATCGCGACCCGCCTGCGAGGCCCATCAGTGCGAAAAGCACAAACTTGTTCTTCCGCACCAGCGCAAGCCCGGGCACGACTGCACCCGCAGGCTTCGCGCCGGGCTGGAGGTCGTCATTCATGCGGATTCGCGCGTGACGATGGCACAAACAGCCCTTGGGCTGAACCGTTTTCTTGGCCGCCCGTTTGCGCTCGGGAAATTGGCCATTGCCGCGAGGGGAAGCGTCGGCTACACAGCGCCCGTGCGTTTCATCGGCGGGGTCATCGAGAAGTTGCAGCGGCACCCGAAGCGGATCGTGTTCCCCGAGGGCACCGAGCCGCGTGTGTTGCAGGCCGCCCGGCAGTTCTACTCGCTGCGGCTCGGCGCGCCGATCCTGCTTGGCGACCGCACGCGCATCAAGGATGCCGCGGAACGCCTCAACGTCCCGCTCGAGGGCGTGCGCATCATCAACCCGGCCGAGAGCGAGGAGCTTGAGAATTTTGCGCGACGCTTCGAGGCGGTCCGTCGGTCGAAGGGCATCCAGGAGCGCGAGGCGGTGGAGGCGATGCTCAAGCCGAACTATTTCGGCTCGATGATGGTGGCGATGCACCAGGCCGACGGGCTCGTGTCGGGCGTGAGTGAATCCGGCGGGAGCGTCCTGCGACCGCTTTTTCAAATCATCCGCGTGGCGCCAAACATCACCACGGCCTCGAGTTGCATGCTGCTCGAAGTCGAGGACACGCGCTTCGGGCATTCCGGCGCGATGATCTTCGCGGACTGCGGCGTCATCCCCGACCCGACGGTGGAGCAACTCGCCGACATCGCGTTCTCGACGGCGCAGCTTGCGCGGCATCTGCTTGGTGTGCGGCCGCGCGTCGCGCTGCTGAGTTTTTCCACGCGCGGCAGCGCGGCGCATCCCTCCGTCGCGAAGGTGCAGGCGGCGACGGCGCTCGTGCAGCAGCACGCGCGCGACCGCGGGCTCGAGGCGGACTTCGACGGCGAGTTGCAGGTGGACGCCGCGCTGGTGCCGGACGTGGCCGAGCGGAAGGTCCCCGAAAGCCCCGTGGCCGGGCGGGCGAACGTGCTGATTTTTCCCAACCTCAATTCCGGCAACATCTCCAGCAAGCTCATCCAGCACATCGCCCGCGCGAATGCCTACGGACAAATCCTGCTCGGCCTCGACCGGCCCGCGGCCGAGGTTTCCCGGGGCGCGAGCGCGCACGACGTGCTCGGCGTGGCGGCGATCGTGGGGCTGCAGGCCATCGCGTACCGGTTGCTCCACCCCGAGGCCGGCACGCGGCTGCCGGGAGAGTGACGTGGCGGTCGCATGTCCCTCCGCAATACCAGCACGCCGCGCGTGTTCATCGCCGCCACGCGGCAGAACGACGGCAAGACGACGACCTCGCTCGGCTTGATGGCGGCGTTGCAAAGGCACCACCGTCGCATCGGCTACATCAAGCCCGTCGGCCAGCGCTTCGTCGAAGTCGCCGAGCACAAGATCGACGAGGACACCGTGCTGATGGACTCGGTTTACAAGCTCAACTGCCCGCTTGCGGACATGAGCCCGATCGCCATCGAGCCGGACTTCACGCGCCGCTACCTGCAAAGCTCCAACTACGACGCGCTCGTCCGGCGCATCCATGACGCCTTCGACCGCGTGGCGTGGGAAAAGGACTTCGTGCTCTGCGAAGGCTCCGGGCACGCCGGCGTCGGCGCGGTGTTCGACCTGTCCAATGCGCGGGTCGCGAAACTCCTCGGCGCGAAGGTCGTAATCGTGTCGCGCGGCGGCATTGGCAAGCCGGTGGACGAGGTCGCGCTCAACCAGGCGCTCTTCGAGAAGGAAGGCGTCGAGATCATCGGCGTGATCGTGAACAAGGTGCTTCCCGACAAGCTCGGCTACGTGGAGGACTTCACGCGGCGCGGGCTCAAGCGCAAGGGGCTTGAACTGCTCGGCGTGCTGCCGCACCTCCCGACGCTCAGCAACCCGACGCTTGCGAGCATCCAGGAGGAGTTGAACGCCGAGCTCCTTTCGGGTGCCGCGCACCGGCAGAACATTGTCGAGGACGTCATTGTCGGCGCGATGGCCGCGCACAACGCGGCGCAGTTTTTCAAGCAGGGTGTGCTGCTCATCACGCCGGGCGATCGCGAAGACATCCTCCTTGCCGCGGCAGCCGCGGCTGCGGATCCGGGCCAACGCGTCGCGGGGATCGTGCTGACCGGAGGGCTGCGGCCGGGACCGTCCACGACCGAGCAGGTGCGCGCGCTCCCCTGCCCCGTGCTGCTGGCGCGCGACGACAGTTACGACACGGCATCGAAGGTCCACGACATGATCGTGAAGACCCGGCCCGACGACACGGAGAAGATCGCGCTCATCCGCGACCTCATCGCCAAGCACGTGGATGTGCAACGGATCCTCAATTCGCTGTGAGCGTTGGAGCGGCGGGATCCACGTTGATGATGCCGCGATTGACGGCCCCGAATCCTGAAACGAGGATGCCGCGGCGATGGCCACCCAGCCTTTGAACCTGCTCAAGCAAGGCGACCCCGCGCCCGGCTTCACAGCGGCGTCGCAAGGCGGCGCAAGCGTTTCACTCGCGGGTTTCCGCGGCAAACCCGTCGTGCTGTTCTTCTATCCGCGCGACGACACGCCGGGGTGAACGACCGAGGCGTGCGCCTTTGCCGCGCTGCATCGCGAGTTCGCGAATCGCGGCGCGGTCGTCCTCGGGGTGAGCGTGGACAGCGTGAAATCCCACGACAAGTTTTCGGCGAAACACAAACTTCCGTTTCCGCTCCTGTCGGATGAGGAGAAGCGCATCGTCACCGCATACCGGGTTTGGGGTGAGAAGTCCTTCATGGGCCGGAAGTATCTGGGCGTTCACCGCGTCACGTATCTCATCGGCGCCGATGGAGTCATCCGCGCCGTGTGGCCGAAGGTGACGCCCGAGGGCCACGCGGCCGAGGTGCTCGCGGCTCTTTGACCCGCCGTGAATCGAGCGGAAAGGCGCGTCCCGGCCGCGGGCAAATCCTCCGTTTGACACTCCCCCGACCCGCCCCTATAACCGCACGCGCGACAGACAAACCCAAACCTGAAACAAACCATGCCCATCTCCGTTGGAACCAAAGCCCCTGATTTCAACCTCAAGTCCAAGTCCGCCTCCGGCCTCGCCGATGTGAAGCTTTCGGACAACTTCGGCAAGAAACACACCGTGTTGCTCTTCTTCCCGCTTGCCTTCACCGGCGTCTGCACGCAGGAGATGTGCGACATCACCGCGGGTCTCGGCCAGTATGCGGGCCTGAATGCCGACGTCATCGCGTGCAGCGTGGACAGCCCGTTCGCGCAGGAAGCGTGGGCGACGCAGAACAAGATCGGAATCAAGATCGTCAGCGACCTCGACAAGAAGACCGCCGCAGCCTACGGCGTGCTTGTCAGCGGCCTCGGCGGGTTGATCCCGGATTTCCCCTCCACCAGCGCGCGCGCGGCGTTCGTCGTGGACAAGGCCGGCGTCGTCCAATACAGCGAGCAGACCGCGACGGTGAAGGATCTGCCCAATTTCGACGCCATCAAGGCGACGCTTTCGAAGCTGCGGTAGGCGCAACTCCCCACTCCATTCGCGACGGGCGGAAGGCAACTTCCGCCCGTCTCGCTTTTTCACCGCGACCGCCGGGCGAAACCCTCACGCCGCCTCGCCTCGTCGCGGGGCTTGCCTTGCCGCGGGACGGATGCTACCGATAGCCCACTTCCGCGGGCACGGCGCAGTCGTCGGCAGTTCGCGGCGCAACCAACAACCCGATTCCTCACCATGAAAACCACCTGCTGGATTTCCCTCGCTCTGGCCGCCACCGCCGCCTCGGCACTCGTCATCGCCGCGCCCCAAGACAAGAAGGTCGAGCGCAAAGGCGTGGGCTACATCAACACGCCATCCATCCCCGGCACCAAGTGGGTCGTGCACGACGGCGACCGCCCGCAACCGCGCATCATCAAGCCCGGCGAGAGCTTCAGCCACCTGGCCAAACCGCCGTCCGACGCCACGGTCCTTTTCGACGGCACCGACCTCAGCCAGTGGACCGGCGGCAAGACCGGCACGCCCGGCTGGAAGGTTGAGAACGGCCACATGGAAGTCGTCGGCGGCACCGGCAGCATCCAGACCAAGGGCAAGTTCGCCGATTTCCAGCTCCACCTCGAATTCGCCACACCCGTCGAGGTGAAGGGCGAGGGCCAGCAGCGGGGCAACAGCGGCGTGCTCTTCAACGGCATCTACGAAGTGCAGGTGCTCGACTCGTTCGGGAACCAAACCTACCCCGACGGCCAGTGCGCCGCGCTCTACGGCCAGTCACCGCCGCTCGTCAACGCGAGCAAAGGCCCCGGCCAGTGGCAGAGCTACGACATCATTTTCGAGTCACCGCGATGGGACGAGAACAAGCAGAATATCAAGAAGGCCGCGGTGACCGTCATCCACAACGGCGTGGTCGTGCATCACCGCCGCGAATACCTCGGCAACACGCCGCACCTGCGCACCGGCAACTACAACTCGCCGCACGCGCCGGAGGTGTTCATCCAGTTGCAGGACCACGGCAATCCGATGCGCTTCCGCAACATCTGGCTCCGCAAGCTCGGCGAATACGACGACAACGCGGGCAAGTAAGTCGGCAGCAAGACCGCCATCTCATCCTCACGGCGGGTTGCCGCCCCTGATGCGACGCGGATTTCCAGCAAACCCCAACCCAAGGACCCCATGAACAAAACCCTGATGACCCTCGCCGCCTGCTTCGCGCTCGCGGGCGCGTCGCGCGCGGCCGAGGCCGCGTGGCTGACCGACCTGCCCAAGGCGCTCGCGCAGGCCAAGGCGGACAAGAAACAAGTGCTCGTGGACTTCACCGGTTCGGACTGGTGAGGCGCGTGCATCAAGTTGAACAAGGACGTCTTCGCCAAGAAGGAGTTCAAGGACTGGGCCAGACAGAAGCTCGTGCTCGTCGAGGTGGATTTCCCCGACAAGAAGAAGCAGACCGAGGCCCAAAACCGGCACAACGTGGAAGTGAAGGACAAATACGAGATCGAAGGCTTCCCCACGCTGCTCGTGCTCGATGCCGACGGCAAGAAGCTCGGCACCATCGTCGGCTACGACGGGAAGGGTGTGAAGTCCGTGATCGCCAAACTTGAGGAGCTGCTCAAGAAGAAGTAGCTCCCGGCGACATCCTGTTCAACAGCGCGGCTGGTTCAGCCGCGCTTTTTTGGGGCCGTCGGCCGAGTTTCGAATTGTCGAAACCGGGGCTGCGGCTATGCTGATCGCCACGATGGCTCTTCGCTTGGCACTCGCCGCGATCTCGTTCCTGGTCGTAGCAGCCATGCCATTCACGGCGAAGTCCGCCGGGGTCTCACATTCCTTCCTCGCGCTCGGCGCCGAGACACGCATCGTGGCGGCGGACGGCGCCGTGGCGTGGAATTATCCGCGCCCGACGCGCGATGGCTTCGTGCTGCCGAACGGCAACATCCTGCTCGCAGTGTCGAGGGGGCGGGACTTCCCCGGCGGCGGCGTGGTCGAGCTCACTCGCGCAGGCGCCACGGTATTCGAATGGAAGGGCACGCAGTCCGAAGTGAACACGGTGCAGGCACTCCCCGGCGGCAACTACATGCTCACGGAGGCCGGGCCGAAACCACGCATCCTCGAGATCAACCGCGAAGGCAAGACGGTCGTCGAGGTGCCGCTGCTCTGCCAGACGACAAACATCCACCTGCAGAGCCGCATGGCGCGCAAGCTCGCCAATGGCAACTACCTCGTGCCGCAACTGCTCGACCGCGTCGTGCGCGAATACACGCCGGAGGGCACCATCGTGTGGGAGTTCAAGACGCCCGACGCACCCAAGGAGAGTTGGCCGTTCACCGCCATCCGCCTCACAGGCGGCAACACGCTCATCACCTGCACGCACGGCAATATGGTCATCGAGGTGGACCGCGAAGGAAAGATCGTGTGGACGTTGGCGAACGACGACCTGCCCGCAAAGCTCCTCAACGACCCGTGCGGCGCGCAACGGCTCCCGAATGGCAACACGGTGATTTGCAGCTACGCCATCGGCGCGAACCGCACCAAGCTCGTCGAGGTCACGCGGGACAAGAAAGTTGTGTGGACCTTCACCGACGAGGGCAAACCCGGCATCCACGAGGTGCAGGTGCTCGAAACGAATGGGAAACCGCTTGAAGGCCCTCCGTTGAAGTAACCGCCGTGAATTCGCCACCTCCTCGCCCGGTCATTCATCCTTGCAACCGCAGCCGACTGACGCCTTCAAAATGACGCGCACCCTCCGCACAACCGCAGCCTTGGCCATCGCCGCGGGCAGCGCGAGCGCCGCCGCGCCCGACACGAAGAGCATCGCGTTCTTCGAGTCCAAAATCCGCCCGGTGCTCGCGGACAAGTGTTACCAGTGCCACAGCACGCAAGCCGAGAAGCTCAAGGGCAAGTTCTTCGCTGACACGCGCGACGGCCTGCGGCGCGGCGGCGAGTCCGGCAAACCCGCGGTCGTGCCGGGCTATCCCGACAAGAGCCTGCTCATCGAGGCGCTGCGGCACTCGCATGAAGACCTCAAGATGCCGCCCAAGGAGAAGTTGAGCGATGCCGTGGTCGCCGACTTCGTGGCGTGGATCAAGATGGGCGCGGCCGACCCGCGCGAGGGCAAAGCACCCGCCGTCGTCTTGAAGAAGAAGGCCGCGACGCCCGAGGAGGGCAAGAACTTCTGGTCGTTCAAGCCGCTCGCGTCCGTGACGCCGCCCATGGTGAAATCAACCACGACCGCCCGCACCCCGGTGGACCAGTTCATTCTAGCGAAGCTCGAGGCCGCGAAGCTTCAGATGAACCCGCCCATCCAGAAGCGGAAGCTCATTCGCCGCGCCTACTTCGACCTGATCGGCCTGCCGCCCAAACCCGAGGACATCGAAGCGTTCGTGAACGACAAATCCCCGCGCGCCTACGAGACGTTGATTGACCGTCTCCTTGACTCGCCTCATCACGGCGAGCGCTGGGGACGCCACTGGCTCGACCTCGCCCGCTTCGGCGAGAGCCACGGCTACGAGCAGGACTACGACCGGCCCTTCGCGTATCACTATCGCGACTTCGTGATTCGTGCGCTCAACGACGACCTGCCCTACGACAAGTTTGTGAAGTGGCAGATCGCCGGCGACGAACTCGCGCCCGACGATCCGGAGGCATGGCTCGCCACGGGCTTCCTCGGGGCCGGCACCCACGCGACGCAGATCACTGCGAACCAGGCCGAAAAGGAGCGTTACGACGAACTCGACGACAAGATTTCCACCATCGGCACCGCGATGCTCGGGCTCACGATCGGCTGCGCGCGCTGTCACGATCACAAATTCGACCCCATCCCGACGGCCGACTACTACCGGCTCCTCTCGACATTCACGACGACGGTCCGCAGCGACCACGACGTGGATTTGAACCCCGCCGAGACACGCCGCTTGCAAGCCGACTTCGACGCGAGGATGAAACCGCTCAAGGCCGCGCGCGAAGCGTTCGAGAAGGCGAAGTTGCCCGCGCGATTCGACGCGTGGCTCGACGGCTCTCCTGCCCTTCCGCAGCCCGCATGGCTCACGCTCGACCTCGAGAAATTCAGCGTCAGCGGCGGCTACTACGGCATCAACAAGTCCACACGCCAGGAGGACGCCTCGTGGGTCGTGAGCATCAGCGCGGGCTCGCCGGACACGATCACGTTCACCGCGAAGACGGCGCTCACGAATCTCACCGCGCTGCGACTGGAGGCGCTCACGCACAGTTCGCTGCCCAACGGCGGCCCCGGCTGGTCAAAGGACGGCGGCTTCAACCTGCAAACGCTCACCGTCACCGCCAAACCGCAGAAAGGCCCCGCGCAACCCGTCACGCTCAAGTTCACGAGGCGCCGCTCGCCCGATGACGCGCAGCCGGGCGCGACGCCGATCCCGTGGCAGGCGAAGTCGAAGCAGAATCGCGACCACCTCGCCGTGTTCGAGACCGACAAGCCGTTTGGCTTCGCGGAGGGCACGGAAATGGCCTTCACGATGAAGTTCCCGACGGGCTTCGACCGCAACCTCATCGGCCGGCTGCGCGTTGGCGTGACACGCGACGCGGGTTCCGCAGCGGACGCGCCCGCGCTCGTGCTCGCGAAGGATTTCGAAGCCGCGCAGTCGGCGTTCGGCGTCGACGCCGCGAAACGATCGGGCGCGCACAAGGAATCGCTCTCGAGGATGTATCGCACCACGGAGCCCGAGTGGCTCACGCTCAACGCCGCGGTGATGGAGCATCTTCGCAACGAGCCGCGCCCCAGGATGGTGAAGGCGCTCGTGTGCAGCGAGGGACTGCCCGCGATCCGGCTTCACACGCAGGGGCCGGATTTCTATGAGAAGACGTTCATGCTCAAGCGCGGCGACCTCGCGCAGAAAGTCGGCGAGGCTCGGCCGAGCTTCCTGCAAGTGCTCATGCGCGCGGAGGAGAACGACAAACGCTGGCTCGCCGATCCTCCGAAGGACTCGCGCACGCCGCGCCGCCGCGCCGCCCTTGCGCACTGGATCACCGACCCCCAGCACGGCGCGGGCAACCTGCTCGCGCGCGTCATCGTGAACCGCTTGTGGCAGCACCATCTCGGGCGCGGCATCGTCGCGACACCGAGCGACTTCGGCGCAACCGGCGCTGCCCCCACGCATCCCGAATTGCTCGACTGGCTCGCGGGCGAACTCATCCGCAACGGCTGGCGGCTCAAGCCGCTTCACAAGCTCATCATGATGAGCGCGGTTTATCAGCAAGACACCGCGACGGATCCGAAGCGTCTAAAGTCCGATCCGGACAACCAGCTTTGGTGGCACCGCCTGCCGCAGCGCCTCGAAGCCGAGATCATCCGCGACAACGTGCTCGCCGTGAGCGGCCGGCTCGACCCGACGATGTTCGGCGCGGGCACGCTCGACGAGGGCATGAAGCGCCGCAGCGTTTACTTCTTCATCAAGCGCAGCAAGCTCATCCCGATGATGGTGCAGTTCGACGCGCCCGACAGCCTGCAGGGGCTCGGCTTGCGCGTGAACACCACCGTCGCCCCGCAGGCGCTCTACATGATGAACAATCCGCACGTGCGCGCCAGCGCGGTGGACTTCGCGAAGAAACTCAAGCCGCTCGCGGAGCAGTCGCCCGAGGACGCCGTGAAGGCCGCCTACGCAACCGCGCTCGGCCGCGCGCCCTCGAAATCGGAACTCGCGGACGCCACGGGCTTCATCCACCTAGCCTGCAC
>Ga0194128_10000386_pt1 | contig 80492 bp, 73 predicted proteins | sample TA2KigCa65mmetaG_FD_148650 | JGI IMG/M metagenome (GOLD analysis project Ga0194128, IMG submission 148650) | Freshwater microbial communities from Lake Tanganyika, Tanzania - TA2015037 Kigoma Deep Cast 65m | ecosystem: Environmental > Aquatic > Freshwater > Lake | place: Tanzania: Lake...
AACCGCACGCTGCTCGAGGTGCTCGACGCGCGCGCCGCCTGCCGCGAGATCGCGCGCAGCGCCGCCGCCGCGCGCGCCGAACGGTTGCGCACCCACCGGCGCCTCGCCGCCGCCTGCGGCGGCCTCGCCACCGGACCTGCGACGGAAGCCAGCGCCGCGCCGGACGCGACCTCGACCCCGACGCCATCGACGCCGCCGCCCGCCGCGTCGTTGCCAACCACCCCGACTTCCGCCCCCGCGAGCCCAAGGAGGCAACCGTGATGCGCTGTTCCCTGACCGCCGTCCTCGCCTGCTGCTTCCTCGCCGCGTGCGGCAAGGAGCCGGCCGCCGACCACGACCACCAAACGCCGCCGCCGACCAATCGCATCGACGTGCCCGACGCCGTGCGCAAGAACCTCGGCATCGCCTTCGCCACGGTCGAGCGCCGCGCCGTCGCCGCGACACTGCGGCTGCCCGGCACCGTCGAGCTGCTGCCCAACGGCCGCGCCGAGGTCTCCCCGCCGCTGGCCGGACGCGTCACCGTGCACGTGCAACCGCTGCAGCGCGTCGCCGCCGGCGACCTGCTGGCGACCGTCGCGTCGCCGGCCTGGCGTTCGCTGCAGCGCGAACTCGGCGAACTGGAGAACGCGCTCGCGGTGATTGAAGCCAACCGCAAGGCGATGCCGCTGCTGCTCGCCGCGTGCGAACAGCACGAAGCGAGCCTGCGCGCCGCCGCCGACGCGCTGCAGGGCCTCGTGCGAACGCTCGAGCAGAGCCAACAGCAGGTCGGCGGCCAGGCGACGCGTCTCGCCGAGGCGCGCGCCAGCCTCGCCGCCAATGCTGCGCTGCTCGCCGAAGCCAACGAGAAGCACTCCGAGACGCAGACGCGGCAAATCGAGCTGGAAGCGACCGCGAAGAGCCAGCGCGAACGGCTGCGCCTCGCGCTCGCCGCCGCGGCGACGACGCTCGGCGTGACCACTGATTCGCTGGCCGCCGTCGGTCCCGACGGCGCGCCACGTTGGCAGACGATCGACGCGATCGAGCTGCGCGCGCCGCGCGCCGGCGTGGTCGAAACCATCGCCAGCGGCGACGGCGCGCTGGTCGACGGCCACGACGTGTGGGCTACGATCGTCGACTCGACGGCGGTGCGCTGCCGCGCGCGCGCGCTGCAGAGCGACCTCGGCCGTCTGCGCGACGGCCTGCCGACCGCGATCGTGCCGGCCGGCGCCGCCGACCCGGCGGCCCGCGCCGTCGCGACGCTGCAGCTCGCGACCGGCGGCGACGCCACGCAGCGCACGTTCGACCTGTGCGCGACGCCGCAGCAACCGGCGACGTTCCTGCGCCCGGGCATCGCGGTGTTCGTCGAGATCACGACGATCGGCACGGCCGAGCCCGTGCTGGCGATCCCGCGCAGCGCGGTGCTGCAAGACGGCCTGCAGCGCGTGTTCTTCCGCCGCGACCCCAAGGACCGCGACAAGGTGATCCGCGTCGAGGCCGACCTCGGCGTCGACGACGGCCGCTGGGTGGAGATCAAGAGCGGCCTGATGGACGGTGACGAGGTGGTGACGACCGGCGCCTACGAGCTGGTGCTAGCGAGTCCGGCGCAGGCGACCAAGGGCGGCCACTTCCACGCCGACGGCACCTGGCACGAGGACCACGAGTAGGCCGCCATGTTCCGCCAACTGATCGCCTTCGCGCTGCAGCGGCCGTTCGTCGTGCTCGTCGGCGCAGCGCTGCTGCTGCTCGCCGCCGTCTGGCGCGTCGGCACGATGCCGGTCGACGTCTTCCCCGAACTCAACGCGCCGACCGTCGTGGTGATGGCCGAGAGCCCCGGCCTCGCCGCCGACGAAGTCGAGCAGACGGTGACCTTCCCGTTGGAGACGGCGACTGCCGGCCTGCCGGGCGTGCGCCGCGTGCGCAGCGCCTCGGCGATCGGCCTCGGCATCGTCTGGGTCGAGTTCGACTGGGGCGAGGACATCTTCCGCGCGCGCACGCTGGTCGCCGAGAAGCTCGGCTCCGTGCGCGAGAACCTGCCGAGCAACGTGCACGCCGAGATCACGCCGATCACCTCGATCACCGGCGAGATCATGCTGCTGTCGGTGACGTCGCCCGACGGCCGCGCCAGCCCGCAGCAGCTGCGCACCTACGCCGAGTTCGACCTGCGCAATCGCCTGATGGCGGTGCCCGGCGTCGCGCAGGTGGTCGCCATCGGCGGCGAACTCGCCGAGTACCAGGCCGTCGTGCGCCCCGACGACCTGCGCCTCTTCGACCTCACGATGGACGACGTCGTCGCCGCCGTGCGCGACGCGCACGCCACCGCCGGCGCTGGTTACCTGCCCGACGTCGAAGGCCTCGAGCTGCCGATCCGCCAGACCGGGCGCGTGCGCTCGCTCGACGACCTCGCCAGCGCCGTCGTCGCCCATCGCGACGGTCATCCGGTGACCGTCGGCCAGGTCGCCGAGGTGCGCCTGGGCGCTGCGCCGAGACGCGGCGCTGCCGCCGACGACGCGCGCAAGGCCGTGGTGCTGTCGGTGCAGAAGTCGCCGGACACCAACACGCTGGCGCTGACCGACGCGATCGATCGCAAGCTCGCCGAGGCGCAGGCGACGCTGCCGGCGGGCATGGCGCTCAACACGCACGTGATGCGCCAGTCGGACTTCATCCAGCGCTCGGTCGACAACCTGGTGCACGTGCTGCGCGACGCGGCGATCTTCATCGTCCTCGTGCTCGTGCTGTTCCTGATGGACGTGCGCACGACGGCGATCACGCTCACCGCGCTGCCGCTCAGCCTCGCCGTCGCGTTCCTCGTGCTGTCGGCGCTCGGCCTGACGATCAACGTGATGACGCTCGGCGGCCTCGCCGTCGCCATCGGCGAGCTGGTCGACGACGCCATCATCGACGTCGAGAACGTGTTCCGCCGCCTGCGCGAGAACGCCGCGCGACCGGTCGACGAGCGACTGCCGGTCGTGCGCGTCGTGTTCCGGGCGAGCAACGAGATCCGCAGCGCCGTCGTGTTCGCGACGGTGATCCTCGGCATGGTGTTCGTGCCGCTGCTGTTCCTCGGCGGGCTCGAGGGCCGCTTCTTCCGGCCGCTGGCGATCGCCTACATCGCCTCGACGTTCGCGTCGCTGATCGTCGCGCTGACGGTGACGCCGGTGCTGTGCCGGCTGCTGCTCGGCCAGACCGGCGCGTCCGGCGCGCACGGGCCGAGCCGGCTCGTGCAATGGCTGCAGGCCCGCTACGCCCGCGTGCTGCAGGCCGCCCTGCGCCGCCGCAGGCCGCTGCTCGCCGGCGCCGGCCTGGTCGCCGCCGCCAGCCTCGCGCTCGCGTCGACGTTCGGCACCAGCTTCCTGCCGAGCTTCCACGAAGGCACGTTCACCGTCTTCCTGATGGCGCCGCCCGGCACGTCGCTGGCGGAGAGCGATCGGCTGGCGAGCGGCATCGAAGCGCAGCTGTGCGCGGTCCCCGGCGTGCGCACGGTCGTGCGCCGCACCGGCCGCGCCGAGCGCGACGAGCACGCCGAGCCGGTCAGCAGCTCGGAGATCGAGGTCGTCGTCGCCGCCAACGCCGACCGCACCGCCGTGCGCGCCGGCATCGACGCCGTGCTCAACAAGGCGCCGGGCGTGGCCACCGCCGTCGGCCAGCCGATCGAGCACCGCCTGTCGCACGTGCTGTCCGGCACGCCAGCGGCGATCGCGGTGACCGCCTACGGCGACGACCTCGCCGTGCTGCGCAGCCTCGCCAAGCAGCTGGAGGCCGTGGTCGAGGCGGTGCCGGGCACGCGCGACGTGCTGGCCAACCGCGAGGTGATGATCACTTCGCTGCCGGTGCGGTACCGCGCCCAGGATCTCGCCGCCGCCGGCCTGTCGCCGGCCGAGGCGGCGCGGCAGGTGCAGCACGCCATCGGCGGCGCGCACGCGGCCGACGTGATCGACGGCAACCGCCGCATCGCGCTGACCGTGCGCCTGCATCCCGACGAACGCGCCGACGTCGCCGACGTCGGCGAGTTGGAGCTTCGCGGCGCCTCGGGCGCGCGCGTCCGGCTGCGCGACGTCGCCGACCTCGGCCGCGAGCGCTCCTCCAACCTGATCGCGCGCGAGAACGGCCGCCGCAAGGCAGTCGTCTCGTGCAACGTCGCCGATGGCCACAATCTCGGCGACGTCGCCGCGGCGATCGAGCGCGCCGTCGCGCCGATCGTCGCCGCGGCCGGTTGCACGCTGGCGCTCGACGGCCAGTTCGAAGCGCAGCAATCGGCCAGTCGCACGATCTTCGGCATGGGTGCGATCGCCGTCGTCGTCATGCTGCTGCTGCTGCACAGCGCGCTCGGCTCGCTGCCGGCGGCGCTGTTGGTGATGGTCAACCTGCCGCTCGCACTGATCGGCGGCGTCGCCGCCGTGTACCTGACCGCCGGCCCCGGCGGCTTCGCCAACACGCAGGCGCTGCTCGGCCTTTCGGGGCGCGCGTACGAAGCGCCGGCGCTGTCGATCGCGAGCCTGGTCGGCTTCATCACGCTGTTCGGCATCGCCGTGCGCAACGGCATCTTGCTGGTGCGCCATTTCCTCGACCTGATGCGCGAGGGGGTCGACGTCGCCGACGCCGTCGCGCGCGGCGCGCACGAGCGACTGGCGCCCATCCTGATGACGGCGCTGTGCGCGACGCTCGGCCTGCTGCCGATCGCGCTGTCCGCCGGCGAGCCGGGCAGCGAGATCCTCGCGCCACTGTCGGTCGTCGTGCTCGGCGGCCTCGTCACCTCGACCTTGCTCAACCTGCTGGTCGTCCCGGCAGGCTTCCTGCTGCTATTCCAGAACCGGCCCCTCGCGGCGCGCGATGCCGCCGCTGAGCTGCTCAAACCATGAAGAAGCTGCCGCTGTTCCTCTCCGCTTCCCTGGCCTTCTTCGCCGCCTGCGGCAAGGGCGACGCCCCCGGCACGCCGGCCGTTGTGCCGGCAAACGTCGCGTCCGGCGACCACGACCACGGCGAAGCGAAGCCGATCGGCTCGATGACCGTCGGCGCCTACAGCTTCGCCGTCGTGCAGCTCGGCGACGTCAAGGCCGGCGCCGAGGCGGTGTTCGAACTCGAGTTCGCCAAGGACGCCAAGGTGCCGCCGCTGGCGCGCGCGTGGCTGGGCGTCGAGTCCGGCCAGGGCTCGATGAAGGTGCGCTTCGGCAAGGAGGGCGACCACGGCCTGCACGCGCACGTGCCGGTCCCGGCGACCCTGCCTGCCGACGGCAAGCTGTGGATCGAGGTCGAAGCCGACGGCGCGACGGCGCGCGCGGCCACGGCCTGGAAGTGAGCCGCGGCGCGATCGTCAGTCGCGCGCGCACAGCCGCTGCAGCGCCGCGTGCAGCGCGTCGACGGCGCGGCCGAGGTTCCATGCGCCGCGGTCGCGATCGCCGGTCCAGTTGCTGATCGCGCGCAGGTGCAGCAGCGGCGTCTCGCGCCGCCGACAGACGGCGGCCACCGCCGCGCCCTCCATCGTCTCGACGTCGGCGTGCGTGCGCGCGTGCACGCCGTGCGCGAGCGCGTCGACGCCGCTGCACGTGCTGACCGTCGCGCCCTTGACCAGCGGGCAGCCCAAGCGCGCCGCCGCCTCGGCGGCCATGCGCGGGCTCGCCGGGAACGGCCCGGTGTCGACCATGCGGATGCCGTGCTCGCGCGGCTTGCCGAAGTCGACGAAGCCGTCGGGCGTCAACACGCCTTCGTCGGCGAGCGTGTCGCTGGCGACGACGCAGACGTCGCCGGGCGCGACCGGCGGCGCGCTGCCGCGCACGCGCTCGGGATAGCTGCCGGCGACGCCGACGAGCAGCACGCCGCGCGCCGGACGGCGCGACTCGAGCCGGATCAGCAGCGAGTAGACCTCCATCGCCGCCGCCACCTTGCCGACGCCGAGTTCGTGCAGCGACAGCGGCAGGCCGCCGGCGCGCTCGAGCGGCGACGCATGCACGACGAGGAACTCGTCGAGCGGCACGCCGCCGTAGCTCGGCAGGCTCATCGGCCGCCTCCGCCAGCACAACGCGACGCAAGCGCGGCGAGCAGCGCCAGCGCAACCATCGAGCCGACGAGGCCGAGGCCGCCGTGCAGCGGCTCGAGACGGTCGCTCAGTCGCGCGAGGCGCGCGCGCCACGCTGGCCAGCGCGATGGCGCAGCGCCGGCCGGCGCAACGGGCGCGGCGACGGCCGGCGCAACGGGCGCCGCCGCTAGCGCGCCGAGCGCGACGAGCAGTTCGCGCGCCGAGGCGAAGCGATCGGCCGGGTCCTTGGCGAGGCAACGCAACAACAGCGCGCGCTCGCCCGGCGCCAGCGCCGCCGGCAGTTCGGGCGCTGCGGTCTCGTGCTGCTTGAGCACCTGCCACGGATCGTCGCCGCGGAACGGCGTCCGGCCGCACAGCAGTTCGTAGAGCAGGCAGCCCAGCGAATAGACGTCGCTGCGCGCGTCGCCGCGGCCCTGCAGCACCTCGGGCGCCATGTAGTGCGGCGTGCCGCGCGCCGATGACAGGCTGGCGCGACTGCCGGCGACCAGCTTGGACATGCCATAGTCGCCGAGACGCGCGACGTCGCCCTTCACGAAGACGTTGTGCGGCTTGACGTCGAAGTGCACGAGGCCGTGGTCGTGCAGCGCGGCGAGCCCGCGCGTGGCCTGCACGAACCAGCCAAGTAGCCGCGCCCGGTCAGCCGACGCCGGCGGCGCGCCCTGCGGCAGCTTGGCGGCGAGCGTCTCGGCGCCGGCGAAGGCCATCACCACGTACGGGATGCCGTCCTTCACGCCGCGGTCCTCGACGGCAACGAGGTTGGGATGGTCGATCTGCGCGAAGTGCCGCAGGTTCTCGAGTTCCATCTGCGCGGCGCGCGCGACCCCGGCGTCCTCGACGCGCAGGAACTTGATGGCGTAGTCCTTGCCGATCGAGGCCTTGCGGGCCCGGTAGACGTGGCCCGAGAAGCCGCTGCCAAGCTTGCTGGTGATCTCGTAGCCCGGCACGTAGCCCGGCTTGCGGAAGTCGCGATGGAACGCCTCCCAGTCGGGTGCTTCAGCGGCGGGCTCGGCGGTCATGCCGCGCGGCAGTCTAGCCGCGCGTTCGCGCCACGGCACGCCGCCGCCGCCGCAGCCGTCGACGCCTACGTCGAACGCCCCGCTGGAATCCCCCGCCGCCGCCGCCGAAGCTGCGCCCGCAACGACGCCGCTCCATGGTCACGACGAAACGCTACGACTACGTGCCGATCGAGCAGGTGCGCGAGCACCCGCTGGTCGCCAACCACCGCGAACTCGACGAACGCAAGGTCGCGCACTACCACGACGACATCCTCAAGAACGGCCTGCTCGAGCCGCTGGTCGTCTGGGAGCGTTCGAGCCGCGAGTACTACCTCGTCGGCGGCTTCCACCGGCTGGCGGCGATCCACCGCATCCGACGCTCGCACCCAGGATGGTACGACCGCGTCGACGTTCGCGTCGTCGCCGGCGATGTCGAGGAGATCCGCGCGCTCAACCTCAAGCTCAACGCCGACCGGCTCGACGCCAAGGTCAGCGACTACTTCGACACGATCCTGTTCCTCAACAACGCCAACTGGCCGGTCGCGCGCATCGCCGCGTTCCTCGACAAGGGCGACGGCTGGGTCGAGGACATCCTGCGCTACGTCCCGGGAATGGACCCGCGCGTGCGCGCGCTGCTGCACGCCGGCAAGCTGTCGTGGGCCAAAGCCAAGCTGATCGGCCGCCGCGTCCTGCAGGCGCCCGCCGGCAGCGAGCGCCAGGCCGTCGACGCGGCGCTGGCCGAGCTCGAGCGTGGCGCCGACGCCGAGCCGCGCTACGTGCTGACGCCGAAGGCGGCCCAGCGGCGCATCCAGAAGCAGCTCGCCGCCGACCCGAAGGCGACTTACACGGTGACCGCCGCCGACCTGCACGCGCTGCTGTCGCTGCTCGCCGACAAGGCGGGCGCCGAGCGCGAGCAGCACCTCGCGCGCGTGCGCGCGACGTTCCCGGCGCTGATCGACTAAGGATCGGGTCGACTGGGGATCGGGCACGGCGCCATCTGGCCGCGGCGCCATCTGGCCGGCCGTCGGCGTGTCGATGGTGACTGCGCCGGGTCAGCCGCGCGCTTGCGCGTGCAGCAACCGCGCGGCGTCGGCGACCTGCTGCGGCGTGACGCGCAGCCCGCCGAGCGGCAGCGCGAGGTCGGCAGCCGCGGCGCGCGCGGCGATCTGGCGCTGCAGCGGTTCGGCGGGCGCCGCTGCGCGGGCGGCGGCGGATCGACGCAGCGCCAGGAACCAGTCCTTGCCGCGCTGCGTCAGCGCGAGTTCCTCGACGTCGCGCCACGCCACGCGGCGACCACGCCACGCCCGGGCCCCGAGACCGTCGGCGTCGAGCCATACGACCGCGGCGTCGCGCCAGCGCCGCGATCCGAACCAGGCGGAGACGACCGCGCCGCAGGCCACCTGCACCCACGTCCCTGGCCCGGCAATGCCCATGACCAGTTGCATGACGCCGACGACCACGAACGGCACGCCGATCCACAGCGGCATCAACGCGACGGCATGGGCAGCAGGGACGTCATAGCGCAGCGGTTCGGCCATGGGGCGATCGTCACGCCGGCCAGCGGGCAACGGCGCGCCGACCGAGCATACAGTTCGCGCGCCGAAGCGCGTGCGCGCGCCGCTACAGTCCCCTGCTTGCCGCCCACCATCGACACGCCGCTCCACTGCCCGCACTTCGGCCGCTGCGGCGGCTGCACGCGTCTCGACCAGCCGATCGTCGACCAGCTGACTGCCAAGCAGGCGCGCGCGCGCGAGCTGCTGGCGCCGTTCCTCGGCGGCGTCGAGCCCGCCATCGCGCTGCCGCCGCGCACGCCGCGGCACGACCGCACGGCGATCCTCTACCCGGCACAGCTGCACGAGCGCCGGCTGTCGCTCGGCATCTACCGCCAGGGCTCGCACGACGTCGAGCCGATCAGCGACTGCCGCATCCAGCACAAGGCCCTGACGCAGCTCGGCGTGCGCCTCGGCGAGGTCCTGCGCGCGCTCAACCTGCCGGTCTACCTCGAGGACACCGGCCGCGGCCTCGTGCGCGGCGTCAAGGCGCGCGTCATGCCGGGCAGCAATGAGCTGCTCGCCGGCGTGATCGTCACCCGCAGCGACTTCTCCGAGCGCAACGCGCTGGCCAAGGCGATGGCGGCGGCGACCGCCGGCCTGCGCGACGACCAGGGCCGGCCACTACACCCGGTCGGCTGCGTGCTCAACGTCAACGACCGCCCCGGCAACGCGCTGCTCGGGCCGACGACGATCGCGCTGTCCGGCCGCAGCTGGCAGACCGACGTGCAGGGCGGCCTGCGCTTTTGCGTCTCGTTCGGCAGCTTCTACCAGCTGCACCGCCACGCCGACGCGATCCTGTTCCAGCCGGCCCTCGCCATGCTCGGCGACGTCGCCGGCCTACGCATCGTCGACGGCTACGGCGGCGTGGGCACGTTCGGTCTGCGGCTGCTGCGCTCTGGCGCAGCGCGGGTGACGATCGTCGAGAGCTCGCCGAGCAGCTGCGCCGACGCGCGCGCCAACGTCGCCGACAACGGCTTCGGCGAGCGCGCCGAGGTGCGCGAGGAGGCGTTCGGCAGCGCACCGCTGCCCGCGTGCGACCTGCTGGTCGCCGATCCGCCGCGCGCGGGACTGCTCGCCCAGGGGGCCGCGGCGATCCTGCAGGCAGCGCCGCCGCGCGTGCTGCTGGTCTCTTGCGCGCTGGAGGCGCAAGCGCGCGACCTCGCGGCGCTGGCTGCGGGCTACCGCGTGGCGCAGGCGCGGCTGTGCGACCTGTTCCCGCACACCGAGCACATCGAGACGCTGACGCTGCTCGAACGGCGCTGACCGCAGCCGGCGCGACGACGACGGCCTACTTCGCCGCCAGCCGCTTTTGCACGCGGACGCGGAAGGTCGCCATCACCGCCTTGCCGGTATCGCACGAGTTGGCGATCCACTCGGCGTTCTGCAGCGCGCGCGGGTTGGTCGCCGCGCGCAGCGCCGCGAGGTGTGGCTCCATCCGGGCGAACAGCAGCAGACCTTCGCCGTTGTTCTCGCACAGGTAGTCGGCGTGCACGATGCCGTGCTTGGCCATGCCGTAGACCATCTCCCAGTAGCTCGACGTCTGCCGGTACTGACGGTTGAGCGGATGATCGGGCTGGGTGACGGCCAGCGCCTCGGCTTCGTTGCGCGGCCAGAAATCCTTGTTGATGGCGTCGCGCGACTCGCGCATCACGCCCTCGCGGCGGAGGTCGTAGATCTTCAGGACGAGGTCGGCGTCATGGTGGTCGGGTGCGGCACGGCTCATGCGCGTAGCGTCGCACGGCGAACCGCCGATGTCCTGCACGAACCGGCGGCGCGCGCTATCCTGCGCGCCCCTTGCTCCGCCTCACCATCGTCCTCGCCCCGGCCTTAGCTCTGGGCCTCGCCGCCGCGGCGCCAGCGCAGCAGAGAGCCGCCAACAACGATCCAGCGAAGGCGTTCTTCGCCCGGCAGCCGGTCGTGCGCGTGCGCATCGACCTCGCCGCCGACCAGCGCGAGAAGCTGCGCCAGGACGGTCGCGCCTACGCCACCGCGGCGCTGCAGCTCGACGGCAAGAAGTTCGCCGCTGTCGGCGTCAAGCTGAAGGGCGCCGCCGGCAGCTTTCAGGGCATCGACGAGCGGCCCGGCTTCACCGTCAACCTCGGCAAGGCCGGCGGCAAGGACCGCTTCTCCGGCCTGCAGAAGTTCCATCTCAACAACGGCGCGCAGGACGGCACGCGCCTGCACGAGTGGGTCGGCAACGGCGTCTTCGCCACCGCCGGCCTGCCGGCCCCGCGCGTCGCGCATGCGCTGGTCGAACTCGACGGCAAGCTGCTCGGGCTCTACGTGTTCCGCGAGGCCTTCGACGGCGAGTTCCTGCAGCACAGCTTCGGCGACAAGGACGGCAACCTCTACGACGGCGGCTTCTGCCAGGACGTCGACCAGCCGCTGCAGAAGGACGCCGGCGACGGCAGCGACGACCGCGCCGACCTGCAGCGGCTGTGCCGCGCGTGCCAGGGCGTCGACCCGCGGCGCGAGGCGGCGCTGCAGACGCTCGTCGACCTGCCGCACTTCGTCGACTTCCTCGCGCTCGAGGCGATGCTCGGCCACTGGGACGGCTACAGCCGCAACATGAACAACTACCGGCTGTGGCTGCCGGCGAGCCGGCCGGCGGTGTTCCTGCCGCATGGCATGGACCAGCTGTTCGGCGACAGCGAGGCCTCGGTGCTCGACCATCCGCCCGGACTCGTCGCCGGCGCGGTGCTGCAGATCCCGGCGTTCCGCAAGCGCTACCGCGAACGGCTGAAGACGCTGTTGCCGCTGTTCGCGCCCGACAAGCTCGTGCCCAAGGTCAAGGAACTCGGCGACAAGCTGGCGCGCGAGCTGCGCGCCGTCGATCCCGAAGGGGCGCGCGCGCTCGAGGACGAGGTGCGCGGGCTGGCCGAACGCATCGCGGCGCGCCATCGCGCGCTGGCGCAGCAGGTGAAGGCGCCGGATCCCAAGCCCCTGCCCCTGGTCGCCGGCAAGCCATTCCTGCTCAAGACATGGCACCCCGCCGCCGAGACCGAAGGCATCGAGCTGCCCAAGCGCCCCACCGGGCCGGGGGCGGCGCTGCAGGTCGCGGTCGCCGACAAGGGCAGCGAACCGCGCCGCGGGCTGTGGCGCACGCACGTGCTGCTGGCCAAGGGCCGCTACGAACTGCGGGCGACGGCGCGCTGCGACGACGTGGCGCTGCCGCCGAAGGACCAGGACGGCAACCAGCACGGCGGCGCGCTGGTGCGCGCCGATGGCGCCACCAGCGAACGGCTCGAGGGCGACGTCGCGTGGCGGCCGTTGGTGGCGACGTTCGAGGTCGGCGAGTTCCAGCGCAACGTCGGCCTCGAGCTCGACCTGCACGCGATGGCCGGCAAGGCGTGGTTCCGCGCCAACTCGCTGCAACTGGTGCGGCTGCCGGACTGACGGCCTGACGGCCTGAGTCAGCCGTCGCCACCCGGCTGCAGCTCGATCGCGCCGAACGACAGCGCACCCGGCGACGACCAGCGGAAAACGTGCGCCGAGTGGCCGGTCTTGTCGTGCAGCGCCTTCTTGATGCGCAGCGCCTCGTACCAGACCTTGGTGTGCTCGCCGAGCAGCAAGACAGCGCCGCCGCCGCCGCGGCCGGTGGCCTTGGCGCCCAGCACCGCGCCGCCAGCGTCGCGGCGCGCCTTGGCGGCGGCGACCACGAAGTCGATCGCCGGCTCGACGCGCCCGGCCTGCCGGTAGCACTCGTGCGCGGCGAACAACAGGTCGCCGAGCTCGCGCCGGTGCGCCGGCGTCGGATCGGCGGCGAGCAGTTCCTGCAGGCGCGCGACATCGACGGTCTCGTCGGCGTCGGCGTCGGTCGTCGCCGACGGCACGCCGCTGTCGAGCGCCACGATCTCGAGGTCGCTCGGCACGGCGAGGCGTGCGCGCACACCGCTGGCGTCGACGGTCAGCAGTTCGCCGGCCTCGGCGTGCGCGACGGCCATGGTGTCGCGGCACCGATGCGGCGCGCACAGGATGCCGCCTTCGAGCGCGGCGACGGCGTCGACCAGCGCTTCGGGCGCCAGGTAGACGCCGTACGACAGCGCCAGCGCACGCAAAGCCGCCACCGCGACCGCCGTCGACGACGCGACGCCGCAGCGCTGCGGCACGTCGCTGTGCAGCAGCAATTCGACGCCGATTTCGGGCCGCAGACCGTGGTCACGGGCGAGCACCAGCAGGCTGCCGAGCAGGCACGCGGCCCAGCGATCGCGCGGATCCAGCGTCAGTAGCGCGCGCGCCTCCTCGTCGTCGATCGGCGCGCCCGGCAGACCGAGGTCGCCAAGGCGCATCGACAGCAGCTGCGTGTGGCTGCCGTCGCGGCACGGCGACCACAGGCGCACGAGGTCGTCGTCGCGCTCCTGGATGGCAGCGCACGCGGCCTCGGCGATCGGGATCTGCACCGCCGGCGCGTGCGGATCGCGCGCGAGCCCGCCGAGCACGTCGAGCCTGCCCGGCGCGCGCGTGATCAGGATGCGACGATCAGGCTGGAAGAAGTCGGGCACTGACTCCTCGATCAGCCGAAACAGCACCAGCACGCCGAGGCCTTCGGCGGGGTCGGTCGACGGGGTGAAGTGCTTCACGGGCGGTGCGCGGTTGTAGGCCGTGCGCGCCATCGGCCGCAACAGCATCGTGAACGCCCGTTGCCGCGGCCGACTCGCGGGCGGCGCGCGAACGACGGCGGCACGGCCCGCATCGAGACCTTCGCTCGCCCGCATCGCGCCGCCGACCTACACTTTGGCGACTCGTCTCCCGCCCCAAACCGGATGCCTTCCCTGCGCGGTTCCGCCTTCCTGCTGTTCGTGGTGTCCGGCTTCTGCGGGCTCGTCTACCAGGTCGTTTGGTTGCGGCTCGCGTTCGCGGCCTTCGGCATCGTCACGCCGGTGCTGTCGATCCTGCTGTCGGCGTTCATGGCCGGCCTCGCGCTCGGCTCGTGGCTCGGCGGGCGCGCCGCCGCCGGGCTCGTCGCCAAGGGCGCCGGACGGGCCGCCGTCGCGTACGGCATCGTCGAGATCGGCATCGCCGGCGGCGCCGTCGCCGTGCCGTGGCTGTTCGGCGTCGGCGAGCAGGCGCTGCTCGCCGCCGGCGAAGCGTCGTCGACCGGCTACCTGCTGGCGTCGGCGCTGTGGCTCGCCGGCGCGATCCTGCCGTTCTCGACCTGCATGGGCGCGACGTTCCCGCTGATGATGGGCTTCCTGCGCGCGCGGTTGCCCGGCGACGAACGCACGTTCAGCTGGCTGTACCTTGGCAACGTCGTCGGCGCGATGCTCGGCGCCGCCGCCGCTGCGGCCGTGCTGATCGAGAGCCTCGGCTTCCGCGGCACGCTGCTCGTCGCCGCCGCCGGCAACGTCGCCATCGGCCTCGCCGCGTTCGCGCTCGCGCGCGCCGGCGGCACGGCGACACCGCAACGCGCGGTCACCACGCCCCTGCCGCCGCCGACCGGCCTGTCGCCGCGCCTGCGCACGGCCCTGCTGTTCGCGACCGGCTTCACGTCGATGGCGATGGAGGTGGCGTGGACGCGCGCGTTCACGCCGGTGCTGCAGACGACGATCTACGCCTTCGCCGGCGTGCTCGTGACCTACCTGTTCGCGACGTGGCTCGGCTCGTTCTGGTACCGCCGCGATCTCGCGCGCGGTCGCACGCTCGACGGACAAGCGCTGCTAGCGCTGCTGTTCGTGGCGTCGCTGCTGCCGCTGTGCGGCAACGACCCGCGCCTGCACGCCAGCGTCGCGCTGGTGCTGCTGAGCATCGTCCCGGTCTCGGCGCTGCTCGGCTACCTGACGCCGCAGTTGATCGACGAGCACGCGCGCGGCGAACCACAGGGCGCGGGCACGTCCTACGCGGTCAACGTGCTCGGCTGCATCCTCGGCCCGCTGTTCGCCGGCTACGTCGTCCTGCCGACCATGGGCGTCGCCGGCACGCTGCTGGTCAGCGCCTGTGTCTATCCGGTGTTCCTACTCCTGGCGCGCCCGACCGGCGCCCAGCCGGCGTGGATCAGCGCGATCGTCGCCGGCTGGCTGCTGGCGGCGCTCGGCGTGACAGTGGTGCGCACGCACGAGGATCCAGCCGCGTACGCCGGCGGCCACGCCGACGCCGCCGTCGAGGTGCGCCGTGACCACGTCGCCAGCGTCGTGTCGTACGTCGCCGCCGAGCCCGCGAGCGCGCCGCTCAAGGACCGCAAGCGCATGCTGGTCAACGGCGTCGGCATCACGACGCTGACCGACCTGACCAAGGTGATGGCGCACCTGCCGCTGGCGGCGCGCGAGCGGCCGCCGGAGTCGACGCTGGTGATCTGCTTCGGCATGGGCACGACGTTCCGCTCGCTGAACACCTGGGGCGGCCGCACGACCGCGGTCGAACTGGTGCCGAGCGTCGCCGATGCGTTCGGCTTCTACTGGGCCGACGCCGCGCAGGTTTGCGCGCGCAACGGCGCCCGCATCGTCATCGACGACGGCCGGCGCTTCCTGACCCGCTGCGGCGAGCGCTTCGACCTGATCACGCTCGACCCGCCGCCGCCGGTCGAGGCCGGCGGCTCGAGCCTGCTGTACACGACCGAGTTCTACCGACTGGTGAAGCAACGGCTGTCCCCCACCGGCGTCCTGCAGCAGTGGTTCCCCGGTGGCGAGGACGCGATCCTGCGCGCGGTGGTCAACACGCTGCAGCGCGAGTTCCCGCACGTGCTGGTCTACCGCGCCTTCGAGGCGACGCCGGACGTGCCATTGCACCTCGCCGGCACGCACGTGCTGGCGGCCGAGTGGCCGCTGCAACCGCCAACGGTGCAACAGGCGATCGCGCGCATGCCCGAAGCGGCGAAGAAGGATCTCGTCGAGTGGCACCCGCAGATGCCGCTCGAAATGGCGTGGGAGTACATCCTGAAGCAGCGGATGCCGTTGACCGATGCGCTGCCGGCCAACGACCGGCTCGGCATCACCGACGACCGCCCCTACAACGAGTACTTCCTGCTGCGCCGAACCTTCTCGGCGCTGGCGCCGATGCTGCAGGACGTGCTGCCGGCGAAGTGACCACGGTCACTTCGGCGAAGCACGCGCGGCGCCGATCGCGTCGGCTTCCGCCTGCTGCGCTTCGCGATCCGCAACGACCACCTGCGCTTCGTCGTCGAGGCGAAGGACCGTCTGGCCTTCACGCGCGGCATGAAAGGCCTGCTCGTCCGCAGCGCGCGCGGCCTCAACACGCTGTGGCAGCGCAAGGGCCAGGTGTTCCACGACCGCTTCCACGACCGCGCGCTGACGAGCCCGCGCGAGGTGCGCAACGCGCTGGTCTAGGTGCTCGGCAACGCCCGCAAGCACGCAACACAGGGCCGCGCGATCCCGTTCTTCGCGGGCGCGGATCCGTTCGCGTCGGCGCCATGGTTCGACGGCTTCGTCGAACGGCTTGAGGTGACGGGCATCGAGCACATCCCGCCGCCGGTCGCGGGTCCGCGCACGTGGCTCGCTGGGGTCGGCTGGCGCCGGCCCGGGCGCATCGCGTTCGACGCGATGCCGAAGCCCGGGTGAGGCGACGCAGCGGGCGAACGCACGCCCCGCTCCGCCCCCGCCTACATCAAGCTGCTCGGATCGACATCCAACGTCACCCGGCACGTGCGCGTGCCGAGGTCCTCCACCGTGCCGATCGCCGCCATCGCCGCGGCGAACGCCGTCGGCGTGAACGCCTTGACCAGCATGTGCCAGCGCCAGTGCTCCTTGACGCGCGCGACCACCGCCGGCGCCGGACCGAGCACCTCGACGTCCGCCAGCTCGCGCAGCGGCTTCACCGCCGCTTGCAGCAGGTCCTGCGCCTCGCGTTCGTTGCGCGCCTCGGCGAGCACGCGCAGCAGCCGCGCGAACGGCGGGTAGCCGGTGACCTTGCGGAACTGCAGTTCCTGCTGCACGAACGATGCGTAGTCGTTGTTGGCAGCCGCCTGCACCGCATAGTTGTCGGGACAGAACGTCTGGATGACGACGGTGCCGGCCTTCTCGCCGCGGCCGGCGCGGCCGGCGACCTGGTGCAGCAGCTGGAACGTGCGCTCGGCGGCGCGGTAGTCGGGCACGAACAGGCCGGTGTCGGCGGAGACGACGCCAACCAGCGTGACGTCGGGGAAGTCGAGGCCCTTGGCGATCATCTGCGTGCCGATCAGCACGTCGATGTGCTTCTTGCGGAACGCCCCGAGCACGCGCTCGTGCGCGCCGCGTTCGGCCATCGTGTCGGCGTCCATGCGGGCGACGATGGCGTCGGGGAAGCGCTCCCTGACCGCGGCCTCCAGTCGCTCGGTGCCGATGCCGAGTTCATGCATCGGCGCGTGCTGGCAGTATGCGCACTGCTCGGGCCGGCGCTTCTCGTGGCAACACCAGTGGCAAACGAGCCGGCCCTGGCGCGCGTGCCACGTCATCGACACCGAGCAGTGCTCGCACTTCACGGCCTCGCCGCACGACGGGCACAGCAGCACCGGCGCGAAGCCGCGGCGGTTGAGGAACAGCAGCACCTGGTCCTTGGCCTTGAGCCGCTCCTCCATCATCACCAGCAGCGTGCGAGACAGCACGACGCCGGCGCGGCGCGCCTCCTTGGGCTCGGCGCGCAGGTCCTGGACGACGATCTTGGGCAGCCGACCGGCGCCGGCGCGCTGCGGCAGGGTCAGCAGCTCATACACGCCGCGCTTGGCCTTGCCGATCGACTCGAGCGTCGGTGTCGCCGAGCCGAGCACGACGACCGCCTTCTCGATCTCGCCGCGCTGGATCGCCATCTCGCGGGCGTGGTAGCGCGGCGTGCTGTCCTGCTTGAACGACGACTCGTGCTCCTCGTCGACGACGATCAGGCCGAGGTCCTGCACCGGCGCGAACAGCGCCGAGCGCGCGCCGACGGCGATCTTTGCCCTGCCCTGCAGCAGGCGTTGCCACTGCCGGCCGCGCTCGGCGTCGGTCAGGCCGCTGTGCAGCACCGCGACGTCGGGGAAGCGCGAAGCGAAGCGGCCGACGGTCTGCGGCGTCAGCGAGATTTCCGGCACCAGCACGATGGCGCTGCGGCCGAGCGCGCGCACCTCCTCGAGGATGCGCAGGTAGACCTCGGTCTTGCCGCTGCCGGTGACGCCGTGCAGCAGGAAGGTGCGATGCGCGCTGGCGCGCACGACGCCGGCTACGGCGTCGACGGCCTTCTGCTGGTGCTCGTTGAGCGCGTGCCGCACGGCGGCCTCCTCCGGCGCGGGCACCAGTTCCTCCAGCTCCTCGGCGAGCATCACCTTGCGCAAGAGGCCGTGCTTGCACAGCGTCTGCCACGGGCTGTCGCTGGTGTTGCTGCGCCGGCGCAGATCGAGGATCGGCATCGGCGCGCCGAACTCGAGCACGGTGCGCAGCACGCGCGAGCGCTCCTGGTGCTTCTCCTCCAGTTCGAGCACCGCCTTGGCGGCGAGGTCGCGCGGGGCGGCGAGCTCGACGTGCGGCAGCAGACGCTGGCCGCGCCGTTTGGCCACCGCCGGCAGCATCGCGTCGAGCGCTTCGCCGAGCGAGCAGCCGTAGGTCGCCGCCATGCGCCGCGCCAGCTCCAGCAATGCGTCCGGCATCGTCAGCTCGTCGTCGAGCACCGCATCGACCGGCTTGACGCGCGCCGGCGGCAGGTCGGTCGTCGCGGCGACGGCGACGACGATGCCGCCGGTCGAGCGGCCGTGGAAGTTGACGCGCACGCGGTTGCCCGGCCGCACCTGCACACCGGCCGACACGGCGTAGGTGAACTCGCGCCGCAACGGCAGGTTGAGCGCCACCTGCACGAAGCTCGGCGGCGGCGGCGTGTCGACTTCTGGCTCGGCCATGGCGCGGCGCCATCGAAGCGCGGCGCGCCCCCAGCGCAACCCGCGCGCTCGATTGGCGGCGCTGCGCTCGCATCGGCCAGCCCGCCGTCTAGGCTTGTCAGACCATCATGAAGCAGTTCCTGTCCGTCATCGTCCTGGGTTGCGTGGGCGCGCTGCTGCCAGCCCAGGGTTCATCCGCCCCGAAGACCGGCAAGCCGGCCGCCAAGGCGCTAAGCCAGAAGCCGCTCGCCGCGGCGCCGGCGCAGGCCGCGGCGCACGCGACGCTGGCCGCCCTGCAGAAGGACTTCCAGCAAAAGAAGCTCGCGGCCCTCGACGCCTACGCCAAGGCCAACGCCAACGCCGCCGACGCCGCCGACGCGCTCGCTGAGGCGACGCAGCTGGCCCAGCAGCTCGAGCGGCCGGCCGACGCGCTGCGCCTCGCCGACGCCTACCTCGCCAAGCACGCCGCCGGCGAGGCCGCGGGCGCCATGCGTCTGTGCCGCGCCAACGCCATGCGCGACACCGGCGACGCCGCCGGCGCCGAGAAGGCGCTGCGCGAGGTCATCGCCAACGCCGGAGACGACGTCAACGGCCTCGTCGAGGCGACCACCGCGCTGGCCGGCATGCTGGTCGACGGCGGCAAGAAGGACGACGCCAAGACGCTGCTGGCCGAGGTCGGCGACGCCAACAGCCGCGTCCGCGGCCTGAAGGAGCACTTCGCCAAGATCGCCGAGTCGTACGACGTGGTCGGCAGCGACCCGAAGTCGATCGGGCTCGCCGACACCGACGGCAAGGTCATCGACCTCGCCGAGTACAAGGGCAAGGTCGTGCTCGTCGACTTCTGGGCGACGTGGTGCGGCCCGTGCATCGGCGAACTGCCGAACGTGCTCGCCGCCTACGAGAAGCACCACGCCAAGGGCTTCGAGATCGTCGGCATCAGCCTCGACCAGGACCGCGGCAAGCTCGACGCGTTCCTGAAGGCCCGCAACATGACGTGGCGGCAGCACTTCGACGGCAAGGGCTGGCAGAACGAGGTGGCACAGGCCTGGAGCGTGCAGTCGATCCCGGCGACGTACCTGATCGGCCCGGACGGCAAGATCGCGGCCACCGACCTGCGCGGCAAGCAGCTCGAGCAGAAGGTCGCCGCGCTGCTGGCGGCGAAGAAGTGACGGAGCGCGCGCGCCGATGATGCTGCGCGGCGAGGCTGCGACACGGACGCGGTGGCTGGCGATCGCGTTGTGCGCGCTCGTCGGCGCGATCGCCGCGACCATCGTGGCGCTCGGCAATCCGGGCCACATGGGCCTGTGCGGCGCGTGCTTCCTGCGCGACGTCGCCGGCGCGCTCAAGCTGCACCAGGGCCCGGCGATCCTGCGGCCCGAGGTCGCCGGCCTCGCGCTCGGCGCGCTGCTCTGGCGGCTGGTGTCGCGCCAGCACGTCGGCCGCACCGGCGGGCACGCGCTCGTGCGCTTGCTGCTGTGCGCGGCGATGGCGGTCGGCGCGCTGGTGTTCCTCGGCTGCCCGTTCCGGCTGCTGCAGCGGCTGGGTGGCGGCGATCCATCGGCGTGGCTGGCGCTGCCTGGCTTCGCGCTCGGCGTGCGCGCCGCGATGGCGCTCGAACGCCGCGGCTGGTCGATCGGCAAGACCAGCGAAGCGCCGCTGGCGCAGGGCCTGCTGGCGCCGCTGCTGCTGGCTGCGCCGCTCGGCTTGTTCCTGCTCGGCGGCGTGCTCGCCGGCCCCGGCCCGGGCGACGCCAGCGCGCCGGCGCACGCGCCGTGGCTCGCGGCGCTGGCGCTGGCGCTCGGCGCCGGCGCGATCCTGTCGGCGACCGGCTTCTGCGCCATCAGCGGCGTGCGCAGCGCCTTCGGCGGCCCGCGCTGGATGCTGTTCGCCACCGCCGCGGTCGTGCTCGGCTACGGCGTCATGGCGCTGCTCGCCGGCGGCTCGACCTTCGGCGCAGCGATCCAACCGATCGCGCACGGCGACTGGCTGTGGAACACGCTGGCGCTGGCGCTCGTCGGCGCGTGCGGCGCGCTCGCCGGCGGCTGCCCGGTGCGGCAGATCGTCATGGCCGGCGAAGGCAACGGCGACGCGTTCGTCGGCTGCTGCGGCCTGCTGCTCGGCGGCGCGCTGGCGCACACGCTCGGGCTCGCGTCGGCGCCGGCGACGGCCGCGGCCGCCGGCGGCCCGACCGAGGCCAGCCGCTGGGCCGTGGCCTTGCTGCTCGCCGCGGTCTTCGCCTACGGCGTGGCGGCCTTGCCGCGCGCCAGCGCTTCGTCGCCGACCAAGGCGTGACGGTGCGACCCGCGCCCCGGCGCGGCGATGCCGCGCGCGGGCCGTCGGCGGCCGCACGCGGTGTCGGAGGCGGAGCGACCATCCGTTGCGCGGGCTCTGCGCGGCCGCGAAGGCGGCCACGACGCGCATCCTGAACGCCCGCGGGACGACGTCGTCTCGGCTGTTCAGCGGCCGGTGATCGCCGGCAGCGACGCCTTCATCAGGAACAACAGGCCGAACGCGGTGTCGGCGAAGCTGCCCCAGGCGCCGTCGGGGTTCTGCGTGGCGACGAGGTGCATCGCGCCCTCGACGTACCAGTCGCGGCCGCCGAGCAACGCCACCTGGTTGAGTTCGCACGCGCGCTCGAGGCCGTAGAGGTAGTACAGGTGCCAGTCGGGGCGCACGGCGTCCGGAAACGGGTTGCCGCGCACGGTCATGTGCTTCTGCATCCACAACAGCCCCGCGCGCACCGACGCGTCGGCCTCGGACAGCAGCTTGGGATTGCCCTTCTTCTGCAGGCGCAACGCCGACGTGCACAACGTCAGGCCGGCGATGCCCGCGGTCGTCATCGAACCGGTGAGCGGACCATCGTCACGATACGACCAGCCGCGCGGCTGCACCTTGCCGCCGGCCCGGGTGCGCCCTGGCTTGTCGACATCCTTGCGCAGGGTGGCGTCCAACGACTCGGCCGCGCCGTCGAGCCGCGCCTGCAGCAGCCAGTGCTGCGTCGCCGCCGTCCAGACCTGCGACGGCACCTCGACGCCGCACAACTGCGTGCCGTAGAGACCGAGGCACGCGTACTGGCTGTTGCTGTTGTCCCAATCGACGCCGGGGCCGTAGTGCCAGCGGCGCACGTAGGCGCGGTCGACGGACGTGTCGATGTTGCCGAGCAGCGTGTCGGACCACTCCTTGACGACGGCCAGGTCGGCAGCCGGCAGCTGGCGCGTCATCGGGACCTTGAGGCGGCCGGCGCGCATCTCGGCCCACTCCCCGGCCGGCGTGTAGAGCGCCTCCATCGCGAGGATGGCGACCGCCAGCGAGTAGGTGCCGGAGATGACGCACTTGCGCAGGCGGTCGTAGCCGTGGACCAGCGCCGCGTCGCGCGCGTCCTCGCCGCTGCGCCGCAGCGCGAGCAGCATCATCGCCAACTCCCCCGGCGCGATCTCGTGGTGCGGATTGGCGCCGGGCGCCGGGATGTTGTCGGCGCGCTCGGCAAGCTTCTGCTTGAGGTGCGCGGCCGAGGCGCGGATCGCGGCGCGGATGCGTTCCTCGAACGCGGCGTCGTCGGGCCCAGCGATCGCCGCGTCCTGCCACGCGTCCGTGATCTTCAACGTGCGCTTGCGCAGCACGTGCTTGTGGTCGCCCTCGACCCAAGCCGGGTGCTCCAGTTGCAGTTCAACGACGCCGTCGAAGGCAGCGACGCGGCCCTGCTCGAGGGCGAGCGTGCGCTGGCCGCGGAAGGTCCCGTCGATGCGCGGCTCGTGCGGCGCGACGGCGCCGAGTCCGCGCGCCGCCTTCTGGTCGAACGCGATCGTGCCGCGGAAGGCCTGCGCGCCGGCCTGCGGCGCGTCGTACTCGACGTCGATGCGAACCGGCTGCCAGTTGCCGCGCGCCATCGCCAACTGCGCCTTGCCGCCGCGCGCCGTGCCGAGGTCCAAGGCCACGTGGGCGAGCAGTTCGCGCACGTCGACGACCTCGCCAGCGCGGCGCACGCGGGCGGCGTCGAGTTCGCCGGCGTAGAAGACGCCGGGCTGGGCCGCGCCGTGCCACGGATCGGGGCAGTGCTGTCCCTCGGGCACGACCTTCGAGTCGAAGGCGAGCGTGCGCGCGTAGACGAGCCCGCCGCGCTCGGGAACCTGCCAGCGCACGGCCTGGGCGGCGAGCGGCGCCGCGATGGCGAACAGGCACGCTGCGAGACGAGGGAGCATGGCGTCCCCGAATCTAGCGCGCGGCCGGGCAATGCGCGCGAAGCCATTGCCGGCGCGACTGCGGCGGCCACACTTGTCGCTCAAGAACCATGGCCGTCCGCTCCGCCCCGTCGTTCGTCGTCGTCCTGCTCCTCGCCGCCGCCGCCAGCGCCCAGTCCCCCGCCGGGCCGCGCGTCGTGCCGTATCCGATCGACCTGCCGCCCGGCTTCGAGGCGGCGATCGCCAAGGGCACGCGCACGCGCGACGGGCGGCCGGGGCCCAAGCACTGGACCAACCACGCGAAGTACACGCTGGCGGCCGAGCTCGACCCGCAGGCGGCGCGCCTCGTCGGCAAGGCGACGATGGTCTACGAGAACCGATCGCCCGACGCGCTCGATCGGCTGGTCGTGCACTGCTACCAGGATCTGATGAAGGCCGGCGCGCAGCGCACGCGCACGGTCACGGCGACCAACGGCTTCGAGCTCGTCGAGGCGCGCCTCGAGGGCAAGAAGATCCGCGCTGCCGTGATGGACACGCGCCTGATGGTGCGCCTGCCGCAGCCGTTGCCGCCCGGCGCCTCGACGACGCTCGAGATCGACTACGCGTTCGACGTGCCCAAGGCCGGCACCGCGCCGCGCATGGGCCACGAGGCCGACAAGGTCTACTACCTCGGCTACTGGTACCCGCAGTTCGCGGTCTACGACGACGTCGAGGGCTGGGTCGCCGACCCGCACCGCGGCAACGGCGAGTTCTACATGGGCTACGCCGACTACGAGCTGCGGATCACCGCGCCGGTCGGTTACCTCGTGCGCGCCACCGGCGAGTTGCAGAATCCCGAGGCGACGCTGACCGCCGCGGCGCGGCAACGGCTGGCGCAGGCGGCGACGAGCCGCGAGATCGTGCGCGTGGTCACCAAGGAGGACCACGACAAGGGCGAGGTCACCGCGACCTCGGCCGACGGCAAGCTGACATGGCGCTTCCTCGCCAGCAACGTGCGTGACGCCGCCGTCAGCGTCGCGCGCAGCTACCTGTGGGACGCGACGCACGCCGTCGTGAAGGACAAGGACGGCCCCGGCAAGGACGGCACGTGCATGATCCACGCCGTCTACGAGCCGAACTCGGGCGACTGGGTGCGCGCCGCCGAATACGCGCGCCACACCATCGAGTTCATGTCGGCCAACGCGTACCCCTACCCGTGGCCGCACATGACCGCCTGCGAGGGCATCATCGGCGGCGGCATGGAGTACCCGATGATGACGATCTGCGGCGGCCGCCAGCCGGCCGGCGTCATCGCCCACGAGCTGTGCCACATGTGGTTCCCGATGCTGGTCGGCAACAACGAGAAGCGCTTCGCATGGCAGGACGAGGGCTTCACCACCTTCTGGACGACGCTCTGCCGCGACGACTTCACGCAGCGCAGCAACGGCCCGCGCCGCGAGGTGATGGCCTACGGCAACCAGGTCGCCGTCGGCGAAGACGTCGTCTGCATGCGCCACGCCGACGCCTACGGCCAGGACAACTTCGGCTTCGCCGCCTACGGCAAGCCGGCCGCAGTCCTGCACCAGCTACGCGGCCTGCTCGGCGACGAGACGTTCTTCGCGGCGTTCCGGCGCTACACGGCGGACTGGGCGTACAAGCACCCCTACCCGCACGACTTCTTCCACGCCTTCGCCGACGCCAGCAAGCAGGACCTGTCGCCGTACTTCCGCACGTGGTTCTTCGAGGCCTGGCCGCTCGACCACGCGATCGCCGAGGTCGCGCGCAAGGACGGCCGGACGACCGTGCGCCTGCTCGACAAGGGCCGCGCCGTGCACCCGTGCGTCGTCGAGGCGAAGTTCGCCGACGGCACGACGCAGCGGCAGACCGTGCCGGCGACGACGTGGTGGCAGGGCACGAGCGCGACGGTCGAGTTCGCCGGCGCCGCGGTCGAGGTGCGCCTCGACCCGGACGTGACCTGCCTCGACTGCGCGCGCGGCAACGACGTGTGGAAGGCCGCGCCCGAGAAGCCGGCCGACGTCGACGCGAAGGCCGGCCAGGACAAGAAGACCGGTCCCGACAAGCAGGACTGACGCGCCGCGGCCCTCAGGCCGCCGGCGGATGCGGGCAGGCGCACGGCGTCGCGGCGCACCGCGGGCAGCCGGCGCCGTACTTCTTGCGGCCGATGGCTTCGAGATCGAGGCCGTGCAGCGAAGCGAGCGTCGCGAGCCAGGCGTAGACGTCGCCGAACTCCTCCTCAAGGTTGCGCTGGTCCTTGCGGCGGATGGCGCGCACCAGTTCGCCGACCTCCTCGACGAACCACAGCAGCGTGCCGGGCACGCCGCGGCCAGAGTCACGTTTGAAGTAGACGTCCTCGATCAGGCGCTGGAACGACCCTGGCGGGCCGACGCGATCGGGCGCGCTCATGCGCCGCCCGCTCCGTCGACCGACTTCTTGACCGTCAGCAGCAGCACGTCCTCCCGCAAGCCGTCGGCGCCGGCGTCCTGCTCGATGCCGCCGAGCACGACATCCATGAACATGCGCGTGTTGCGCGGCGAACTCTGCCGCAGCATGTCGAGCAGGCCGGCCGTGCGCAGCAGCGCGTCGTTGCCGAGCACCAGGCGCGTGCCAGGGCTCATGGCGATCTCCTGCGGCCGCAGCGACTTCTCGAACACCGGGCCGTCGTCGAGGCCGAGCGCGATACCCTCGGCGTTGAGCTCCATCACCTCGTTGCGCTGGCAGATGAGCAGCGGCGTGTGCGCGCCGGCCTGGTAGAGCTTGCAGCCGTCGGGCCCGACCTGCAGCAACGTCGCTTTGGCGCAAACACCCTGCGGCAGCGCGTTCTTGCACACTCTGTTGGCGTGCGCCAGCGCCTTGCGCGGCGTCGCCGCCTGCTGCAGCGCCCGATGGATCTCGTCGCGCGCCAGCTTGCACGCCAGCACTGCGAGCGGGCCTTGGCCTTCGGCGCTGACGACGTAGGCGATGTGGCTCGGCGCCTCGCCCGGCGCGGCGACGAGGTCGAAGTAGTCGAGGCCGCCGCGGGATCCCGCGGCGAGCTGGCCGTCGACCTCGTGTCCCGGCACGCCTGGCAGCGTGGTCGGCAACGTCTTGTCGCGCATCTGGCGCACCAGCGGATCCATGGCGACGTTGGCGGCGCCGCCGGACTGTTCTTGCGCCGCTAGCAAGGCCTGTAGGTCGGTGGCGAGGTACTGCACCGACCGACCGAGCGCGCCGACCTCGTCGTCGCCGCCGACGCGCACCTTCACCTCGCTGCTGCCGCGACCGATCTTGCCGACCGCGAGGCCGATGTCGGTGACGCGCGAGCCGACCTTGCCGCCGAGCGCGTAGCCGACCGCGCCGATGGCGACGCCAAACAAGCCGCCGAGCAGCAAGCCGACCGTCCAGCCGCGCGAGACGACCGCCGGGTCGGCGATGCCGTCGGCGATCTGGGCGATCAGCAGGACAACCAGCAACACGCAGGCGACGAGACCGGCGCCGGCGAGGACGAGACCGTGATGGCGGGCGAGCGCGCCCGACGACTTGCTGCCTTTGCGGGCCATGGCGGGGAGCCGGCGACGGGGCGCCGGCGCGGCGCATCATGGCGACGGGGCTGGGCGCCGTCACGCTGGAGCCGGCGGCCGGCCGCGATCAGCCGCGGACGAACGGCAGCGCCAGCCAGAGCACGAGGCCGGCCTGGACGCCGGCGGCGACGTCGTCGGCCATGATCCCCCACGCGCCCGGCAGGCCTTCGAGCCGGCGGGCCGGCGGCAGCTTGAGCACGTCGAAGACGCGGAAGGCGAAGAACGCGGCGGCGTGGTCGACGCCATCGGGCAGGCGGCCGGCGAGGCCGGCCAGCAGGACGACGGTCACGACGTAGCCGACGACCTCGTCGAGCACGAACAGGCCCGGGTCCACGCCGCCGATGACGCGCGCGACGAACTTCGACTGTAGCGAGCCCCACAGCCACAGCACGGCGGCCGCGGCCGACCACGTCCACAGCGCGGCGGTCAGCGTCGGCGACGCCGCCTGTAGGCCGACGGCCAGCGCCACGCCGCCAAGCGTGCCGACGGTGCCCGGCGCCCACGGCGAGCAACCGAGTCCGAAGCTGCTGACCACCAGCCAGCGACAACGGTCGAGCGGGCTCACTTCGCGCCTCCGAACAACACGTCGCGCGCCTTCCACACGTAGTTGGCGCCCGACACGACGGTCAGCGCGAGGCTGACCCAGAAACCGCCGACGGCGGCCCAGACCCAGACGTCCGTGCCGGCGCACATCGTCAAGAGCGCGCCGATGGTCCAGCACTGCGCGACCATCTTCCACTTGCCGAGCCGGTCGGCGGGGAACGGCTTGCCGCTCGCCTCGACGACGCCGCGCACGGCGGTGACCAGGAACTCGCGCGCGATCACGACGACGACGTACCACGTCGTCAGCACGGCGGTCGCGGCCGGAAACTTCAGCAGGATCACGAAGGAGCCCGACGTCAGCACCTTGTCGACGAATGGGTCGGCGACGCGCCCGAAGGCGGTGACCATGCCCCAGCGGCGCGCCAGCCAGCCGTCGACGAAGTCGCTGAAGGCGGCGACGAGGAACACGACGAACGCCGCCCACACCAGCGCCGGCGGCGGGGCGGCCGGATCGGCCACGGCCTCGAGGCAGCCGAACACCGCCGCCGTCAGCACGAGCCGCGACAGCGTGATGAGGTTCGGCAGGTTCATGCCTTCTGCTTGGGCTTCGCCTTGGCCGCGGCGACCTCGCCCTCGAACTCGTAGTCGCGGGCCTTGGTGATCGTGACGTCGACCATCTGGCCGGGCTCGGCGCAGCCCTTGGGCAGCAGCACGCGGCCGTCGACCTCGGGCGCGTCGGCCCACGTGCGCGCGACGACGCGCTTGGCGTCGGCGTCGTAGCCGTCGACGACCGCCGGCAGCGTGCGGCCGACCAGCGACTCGTGGAACGAGCGCATGACGCCGCGCTGCAGTTCCATCAACTCGGCGACGCGCGCCTCGGCGACCTTCTGCGGCACCTGGCCGGGCATGTCGAACGCCGGCGTGCCCTCCTCCTGGGAGTACGGAAACACGCCCAGGCGCTCGAAGCGGTAGCTGGTGACGAGGTCCCTGGCGGCCTGGAAGTCGGCTTCGGTCTCGCCCGGGAAGCCGGCGATCAGCGTGCTGCGCACGGCGATGCCGGGCACCTCGCTGCGCAGCCGGTCGAGGATGCCGCGCACCTGCTCGCCCGAGACGCCGCGCTTCATGGCCTTCAGCATCGGGCCGCTGATGTGCTGGATCGGGATGTCGAGGTACTTCACCGCCTTGGGGTGCTCGCGCAGGAACGTCGTCAGCTCCGGCGCGACGGTGTGCGGGTAGGCGTACATCAGCCGGATCCAGCGGATGCCCTCGACCTCGCCGAGCTTCTCCATCAGCACGTGGATCTGGCGCTTGCGCGTCGTGTCGAGGCCGTAGGCGGTGCTGTCCTCGGCGACGACGACGAGCTCCTGCACGCCGGCGGCGGCGAGGTTCCTCGCCTCGTCGACCAGCACGTCGATCGGCTTGCTGCGGTTTCTGCCGCGCATCTTTGGGATCGCGCAGAAGGTGCAGGTGTGGTCGCAGCCCTCGCTGATGCGCAGGTAGGCGAAGCTCTTCGGCGTCAGTAGGAAGCGCTTGGTGTCACTGCGCGGCCCCTTGGGCTTGCCGCCGTCGACCGTCGCGACCCAGCGGCGCTCGCTGCCGTTGACGATCTTGCGCACGACGGCCGGCACGCCCGAGTAGTCGGACAGGCCGAACACCGCGTCGAGCTCCGGGACCTGCTGGCGCAGTTCGTCGCCGTAGCGCTGCGCGAGGCAGCCGACGGCGATCACGCCCTTGAGGTCACCGTCGTCCTTCAGCTTCGCGACCGACAGGATGGTGTCGATCGACTCCTGCTTGGCGGTGTCGATGAAGCCGCAGGTATTGACGACGACGACGTCGGCGTCGCCGGGCTCTTTGACCACCTGCAGCCCTTCCTCGACGACGTGGCCCAGCAGCACCTCGGAATCGACGAGGTTGCGAGCGCAGCCGAGGCTGATCAGGGAGACGCGGATCGCTTCGTTCACGGCGGAGGTGGGGTCGTGGCCGTCACGGGGCGGCGCGCGATCGGATCATGCTACCGGCTGCGGCGGCGATCCGCTGCGCGCCAACGCGGGGACGCGCGCCGCCGGCACGAGGCCGCCGGCGGAGCGGGGCAGCGACGCGGCGCGCCAGGCGCGCCGCTGTCGCCGGTCCGCGTCACTGCACCTTTTGCTGGACGACCCAGACCTTGACCTTCGCCTCGACGTCCGCGTGCAGGTGCACGAGCACGTCGTAGACGCCGATCTCCTTCAGCGGGTTCTCCAGGCGAACCTGCTTGTCCTCGACGGCGAAGCCCTTGTCGCGCAATGCGGCGGCGACATTCGAGTTCGTGACCGAGCCGAACAGGTGGCCTTCCGCGTTGGCGCGGCCCTCGATCGTGACCGAGGCCTCGGCCAGTTTCGTGGCGAGGTCCTGCAAGCTGGCGACGCGCTTCTGCTCCTCGGCCAGGGCCAAGGCGCGAGCACGCTCGATCTCGGCCACGTTGGATTTCGTGACCATGACGGCGAGGCCGCGCGGCAGCAGGTAGTTGCGCGCGTAGCCGGGCTTGACCTTCACCACGTCGCCGATGCGGCCGAGGTGCTCGATGTTCTGCTTCAGCAGGAGTTCCATGTCACATCCTCCCCACGAACGGCATGAGGCAGATCAGACGCGCGTACTTGATCGCTTCCGACAGCTTGCGCTGGTTCTGGCCCGAGAAGCCCGTGCGCTTGCGCGACTGGATGCGGCCGTTGGCTGACACGAACTTCGACAGATAGGCGATGTTCTTGTACTCGAGGGGTTCCTCGGGGAGCACCTCGCGGCGACGGGCGCCAAAGCGCCCGAACTTGCTGCGGCGCTGGCCGCCGCCGCCCATGCCACCGTCCTGGGAGTTGGTCGTCATGTTGCTCATGGATCAGGCCTCCGTGGGGGTCTCGGCGACGGGTTCCGCTTCGGCCGAGGCCGCAGCGACCGGCGCCGGCGGGGCGTCGTCGGCCGGGATGGCGTTGATGTCGAAGGCGGCCTCCGGCTCGTACGCGCCCTGGGGGACCTCCGCACAATCGACCAGCAGGTTGCGCATCACGGCCTCGTTGAACTGCAGGTCGCGGCGGATGGCCGCGACGGCCTGCGTGTCGCAGGCGAAGTACACGAGGAGGTAGGTGCCGCGGTGCTGGCCTTTGACCGTGTAGGCGAGCCGGCGCTCGTCCCAGCGGCGGCTGCTGAGGATCTTGGCGCCGTGCTTGGTGAAGATGCCGGCGACCACGTCCTTCAGCGGCTGCCAGCCCTTGCGCACTTCCCGGTTGTCGAGAAGGCACATGCATTCATAGGTGCGAGTGCGTTGCAACGTCATGCTCCCGGGCGGATGCCCGAATCCGAGTTGTAGGTTCCCATCAAGGTTTGTAGGTCCGCGCCGTCGAGCCATTCCTGCACGCAGTCGGCAGCTCGGACCAGTACACGACCGAGAACCTCACGTTCCTCCGGGAGGAATGGCGCCAGGACGTAGTCCGGCCAGTTGCGAGCGTGCAACTGGCTTGAATGCGGCCCGTTGGACCCACCGCCCGGCGACGACGTTTCGTCGCCGGAGACGGCCGGCCCGATACCGAGACGGAGACGGGGAAACGCATCCGTGCCCAGCGTTTGCTGGATGGACGTGAGGCCGTTGTGGCCCCCTGCGCTCCCCGACGGCCGGATGCGCATCCGGCCCAGCGGTAGGTTCAGGTCATCGACAATCACAAAGAGCGAGTCCGGCTTGCGCCCCGCGGCCCGCAGCAGCGGGCCGGCGACGTCGCCGGAGCAGTTCACATACGTCTGCGGCTTCACCAGCAGGAACTCGCGTCCCTTCCGGCGACCCTCGCAGACTTGCGCCTTCACCTTGCCGCCGAACATCTTCGAACCATCGTCCGAATGCCGTTCGAGGCGGGTGAAGCCGAGCCCGAACCGCTGGGCCAGGGAGTCCAGCACCATGAACCCAGCGTTGTGCCGGGTTTGTTCGTACTCGGCGCCGGGGTTGCCGATGCCGAGTGCGATGCGGTGCCAGCCCATGGCTGCGTACGGGGGGCGAGGAGGCTAGGGGCCGAGCCCGTCGCGGGCAAGCCCCCGGCCACCCCTGCTGGTCACTTCTTGGCCGCCGGCTTCTCGGCCGCCTTCTCGCCGGCCTTTTCGCCGGCCTTCTCGCCGGCCTTCTCGCCGGCCTTCTCGGCCGCCTTGTCGCCAGCCTTCTCGCCAGCCTTGTCCGCCGCCGGCGCCGCCTCGGCCGCAGCCGGGGCCACGACGAGCTTGGCAACGTGGCAGACCGGCATCGTCGCCGCCGAGACGAGCGTGACACCCGTCGGCATGACCAGTTGGCCCGCCGTCAGGTAGTCGTCGATCTCGAGCTTGCTGATGTCGTGGGCGATCGCGTCCGGGATCGCGGTCGGCAAGCAGCGGATCATGACCTTGATGTGGTCCTTGACCAGCGTGCCGCCCTTGCCGAGACCAACCGGGTGGCCGGCGAACGCGACCTCGACCTCAGCGTCGATCGGCTTGTTCAAGTCGATGCGCTTGAAGTCCGCGTGCAGCGCCCGATCGGTCGTGGCCTTGTACGCGACCTCCTGCAGGAACGCCGATTCGGCGACGCCATCGACGTCGATGTGGAATACGCGGTGGTGCGCCCTGATGTGCTGCTCCAGCTCCCACTCGGAGATGGCGATCGAGAGCGGCTCCTTGCCATCGCCGTAGACCACGGCGGGCATCCAACCCTGGGCGCGCAGGGTTTCGTTGCGGTTGCGGCCGGTGGCGGTACGGCGTTCGGCCTTCATACGGGCGACTTGCATTGGACTACCTCGTTGGATCGATGCGTTCGAAGAAGACTGGGTTGGGTGGTCAGCGCTCGCTCTCGAAGAGCTTGCTGACGCTCTCGCTGCGGTGGATGCGGTCGATAGCCCGCGCCAGCAGTTGCGCCATCGAGCACACCTCGAGGCGCTGGATGTTCTTGTCGTGCACCGGCACGGTGTCGGCGAAGAGGATCTTCTCGACATCGGCGCCGTTGAGGCGCTGCACGGCGTTGCCGCACAACACGGCGTGCGTCGCGACGATGAAGACCTTGCGCGCGCCCTTTTCCTTGACGATGCGCGCGGCGTCGACGATCGAGCCACCGGTCGAAACCATGTCGTCGACCAGCACGACGTCGCGATTGCGGACCTCGCCGATCACGTGCTCGATCACTGTCTGCTCGCCGCTGATGCGGCGCTTGTCGATGATCGCGAGGTCGCAGCCGAGGTCCTTGGCGTAGGCGCGCGCGAGCTTGGTGCCGCCGATGTCCGGCGACACGATCATCACGTCCTCGGTGTCGAGTTGGCGGACGCGCTCGATCATCACCGGACGCGCGTACAGGTGATCGACCGGAATGTCGAAGAAGCCCTGGATCTGCGCCGCGTGCAGGTCGACCGCGACAACGCGGTCGTAACCGGCGGTGACCAGCAGGTTGGCGACGAGCTTCGCGTTGATCGGCACGCGGCCCTCATCCTTGCGGTCCTTGCGGGCGTAGCCGAAGTATGGGATCACGGCGGTGATTCGGTCGGCCGAGGCGCGGCGCAGGCAATCGGCGAACGACAGCAGTTCGAAGAGGTTCTCGTGGACGTTCGGCGACGTCGGCTGCACGACGAACACGTCGGCGCCGCGCACGTCGCACTCGACCTTGAGGTTGATCTCGCCGTCGGGGAAGCGCGCGAGCGACGCGGCGCCCAGCGGCACGCCCATGTACGAACAGATGTCCTGCGCCAGCCGTGGGTGGGCGGTGCCGGTGAAGACGCGCAAACGTTCGCCGCGGATGCTCATGCCTTCTCCTTCGTCGGTGGCAGCTCGCGCTGCTTGAGCTTGCGCGCCGGCACGCCGACCCAGACCTCGCGCGGGCCGATGACGCTGCCGCGCGTGACGATCGCGCCAGCCCCGGTGAGCGCCTCGTCCCCCACCGTGCTCGGCGCGACGATCACCGAGCCGCTGCCGATGAAGGCGCCGGCGCCGATCTTCGTCTCGTGCTTGTGCACGCCGTCGTAGTTGGCCGTGATCGTGCCGGCGCCGATGTTGGCGCGGGCGCCGACCGTGGCGTCGCCGAGGTACGTCAGGTGCTTGGCCTTGGCGCCAGCGCCCATGCGCGTCTTCTTCGCCTCGACGAAGTTGCCGATCTCGGCGCCGTCCTCAAGCACGGTGCCCGCGCGCAGGTGCGCAAACGGCCCGACCTCGCAGTTGCGGCCGATGACGCAGCCGGTCCCGATGACCGTGGCCGGCAGGATGCGCGTGTCGGCGCCGATGGTGACGCCGTGGTCGATCCACGTTGTCGTCGGGTCGACGACGATCACGCCGTTGTCGAGGTGCTCGAGCAGGATTCGCTCCTGCATGCGCGCGCGCGCCGCAGTCAGGTCGGCGAGCGTGTTGACGCCGGTGATCTCGGCCGGGTCCTCGGCCTCGAGCGTCGGCGCTTCGCGCTTCTTCGCCAGCGTGGCGACGGCGTCGGTAAGGTACAGCTCGCCCTGGGCGTTGTTCGGCTTCAAGTTGGCGAGCGCTGGGCGCAGCGCGTCGGCGTCGAAGCAGTAGAAACCGGCGTTGATCTCGTCGATCGCCAGTTCTTCCTCCGAGCAGTCCTTGTGCTCGCGAATGCCAGTGAAGCGGCCGTCGTCGTCGCGCAGGATGCGGCCGAGGCCCGTCGGATCCTCGGGCACCGCCGTCAGCACGCTGCACGGCGCGTCGCCGCGGAGTTCGCGCAGCTCGCGCAGCGTCGCGGTCGTGATCAGCGGACAGTCGCCGTAGGTGATCAGCACGTCGCCGTGGAAGTCGGCGAGCGCCTGCATGGCGGCCTGCACGGCATGGCCAGTCCCCTTCGGCGCGCCCTGGTCGACGAAGTCGAGCCGGGCGAACAAGCCGCGACACGACTCCTGCACGGCGGCCTGGACCTTGTCCTTCTGGTGGCTGAGGACCACCACCGTGCGCTGCGGCTGCAGCGGCGCGGCAGCCGCCAGCGCCGAGACCACCAGCGTCCGGCCGCACAACGGCAGCAAGACCTTGGGCAAACTAGCCTTCGTGCGCTTGCCCAAGCCAGCAGCCAGGCAGATCACGGCCAATGGACGGGACACGGGGACGGTCTTGGGGCGGGAAGGGTAGGGAACGGGGGGCGAGGATTGTGCGGATCCCCCCGGCGAGGGTCAAGGGCCACGGTGGCCGGAACTCCACCACCCGCGGCGCTCCCCCGCGTAGCGACGGCGCGCAGGGGCAACGGAGCCGCGCCGCCCGCTGCACGGGCGGCTCAGGCTCAGAACTGGCGGACTTCGCAGTTCGTGCGGAACCAGCCGGTGACCGGGTCGAGGCCCACCGCCTGGAACTTGATCTGCTGGCCAGTCAGGATGCCGGCGGGCACCGTGTACAGCCACGTCTTGCTCGGGTTGCCGATCGCGCCGCTGCCGGAGAGCGACACGCCGCCGAAGGCGCCGATGCCGTCTTCGAGCACGACCGTCAGCGCGTAGCTGGGGTCGGTGCAGATCGGGCCGATGCTCGTCTGGAGCGTCGGCGAGCCCGGGAACGACAACAGCAGGATGTACGGCACGTTGGCCGGCACCGCCGTCGTCGTGTTGGTCGCCGAGAGGATCAGCAGCGAGCCCGACGGCGTCGCCGTCAGCCGGCGCGCGAACAGGCTCGCGACGCCGTTGGTCTGCGAACCCGGCGTGCTGCCGGTGACCGTGATCGCGCCGCCGGTCAGCGTCGCGGTGACGTTGGTCTGTGCGAAGCCGTTGCCGTCGGCGATCACCGGGTTGGTCGTCGACAACGTGGCGGCGCCGGTGACCGCGAAGTTGACCGTGCCGCCGGGCAGCGGGTTGCCATTGGTGTTGCGCACCTGGACGCGCACCGGGTTGGCGAACGGCTCGCTGGCGACGCCGACCTGGCCGCTACCGCTGACGAGGACGACGCTGTTGGTCGGGCCGAGCGGCCGGATGCGCTTCAGGGTGCCGCCGGACGTCGGGTAGGTGCCGGGGTGCTGCAAGAACCAGAGGCCGCCGTCCGGACCCTGGCGCATGCTCACCGTGCCAACGAAGTTCTGGCCCCAGTTCGTCGCCGAGGGCTGGCCGGGCACCGCCGGCAGCGCCGACCAGCCGGAGCCGGTGTTCTGCACGCAGCGGACCTGGCCGGCGAAGTAGTCGAGGTAGAAGCCGACGCCTTCGTAGGCCGCGCCGAAGTTGTAGGCGCCGCCGGTCTGGTTGCGGTAGCGCGGGCCGCCCATCACCGACAGCCAGCCCGAGCCCGACTGCGGGACCGCGGCGATCGGCGCGGTCAGCGCCGGCTGCGTGCCCGTGCACGTGCTGTAGGTGTTGTTGCCTTCGCGCCACGGCCAGCCGAAGTTGACCAGCGGCAGCGTGCTCGCCGCGCCGCGGATGTACTCCGAGTATTCCTCGACCGCGTTCTGGCCGACGTCGCCGATGTAGAGGTTGCCGGTCGCCTGGTCGATCTCCATGCGCACCGGGTTGCGCAAACCGTTGGCGATGACCAGCTGGCTGATGCTGCCGGCGTTGGCCGACAGCGGGTTGTCGCCCGGATCGAGCGCGTCGAACGTCGGCGCCGTCGTGCTGCCGCCAGCGGCGATGCCGCCGACGTTCATGCGCAGCACGCAGCCGAGCGACGACGTGGTGCTCTGCGCGGTGCACGCGCTCGCGTCGTCGCCGATGCTCTGGTAGAGCATGCCATCGGGGCCAAAGCGCGGCGATCCGCCGTTGTGGTTGAACGCGTTGTCCGGGATCGCGGCGAGGATCACGCGACGGCTCGTCGACGCGAACGACAGCAGCGTGCTCGACGCATTGGCGAGGTCGCCCGTGCAGGTGAAGCGATCGAGGTGCAGGAACGCGTCGGCAGTGCTCGCGTACCAGACATAGATGTGGCCGTTGCTGGCGAACGCCGGATCGGCGGTGATGCCAAGCAGGCCGCGCTCGCTGCCGGTCTCGACGCTCGGCACGGTGCCGACGGTCACCGGCGCGCCGCCGGCGTAGACCATGACCGCGCCGCCGCGGTTGGCGATCAGCACGCGGCCGTCCGGGAGGAAGCAGAAGTCGTGGCCAGCCTGCAGGCCGCTGCCGACGAGGGTGTCGACCGTGAAGCCGGTCGGAACGGTCTGGGCGACGGCCGTGGTGGCCGCGGCGAGAAGGATGGTGGTGGCGAGTAGGAGACGCATGCGAGGGCTCTCGGTGGCGGTCGGCGCGGGCAGTTGCGCTGGACCCTGGGGCGCCGAAGTCTACCGCAGGGCGGCCGGACGAACAGCCGCCCAGGCTCGGCTCGATACGGACCGCGGCGCCGGCGAGGATCGTCAAGGCCGCCGCCCCCGACTGCCGATGCCAAGGCCGCCATGGGCCACGTCGTCCTCGGGGCGCCGCCGGTGGCGCGCTACCACCTGCACGAGCGGCTGCTGCGCGTGCTGCGCCACCGCGGCCACCGGGTCTCGGTGCTGGCCACCGCCCCGGCGACGCGGACCTTCTGGGCCCGCCAGGGCGAAGCCGTGGTCCGCCTCGGCGCCGCGCCGCCGAGCCCGCCGACGACCTGGCCGCTGGGGGACCTCGCCCCAGGCCGCCGCCAGCGCTTCGCCGGCTTGGCGGCGGCGCTCGAGGCCTGGTTCGCCCAGGAACAGCCGGACCTGCTGCTGCTCGACCAGGACCGCGGCGACGCCAGCCGGCTGCTGCAATTCGTCGCGCGCCGCCACGGCTGCCGCGTGCTGTGGCTCGGCGACGGCCTGCTGCCGCACACGCTGCAGGTCGACGAGCGCGGCATCGACGGCGACGCGGCGCTCGCCGGCCGCGCGCCGCGCGCCCTGCGCGCCGTCGCGCGCAATGACGAACTGCTCGCCGCCAGCCTGGCGCACGCGCTGGCGCAGGTGACGCCGTTCGCGCTGCCGCGCGCGCCCGTGCGTCCCCCGACCTCAGGCCAGCGCGTCGCCGACGCGCTCGCGACCTGGCGCAACGCCGGCGCGCTCGCCGCGCTGCGCAGCCTGTCCGTCTGGCGCGAAGCGCTGCCGCAGTCGCCGGCGCCGCAGGCGGCGTGGCGCCCGCCGACAACCCCCTACCTCGCCGTGCTGCTACAGGACGCCGCCGACCCGCGCCTCGTCCACGACGCGCCGGACGCGCCGTCGGCCGCACAACTGCTCCGCGCCGCCGCCGCAGCGAGCCGTGAACTCGGCTGCGACGGCCGCCTCGCCGTCGTCGCGCCAGCGACGTGGCGCCGCCAGCGTCTCGCCGGCCACGACCTGCTGCCTGCCGCCGCTGCGCCCGCAGTCGCTGCCACCGCGCTGGCGGCGGTCACCGTCAACCATCCGGCCGCGGCGATCGCGCTGCTGGCCGGCACGCCGGTCGCATGCCTCGGCCGCGCCGCCTACGGCGTCCGCGGCGTCGCCCATCTGACGTCGCTCGCCGACCTGACGACGACGCTGCGCACGGCACTGCGCCGCGACCGCCCGGCGCTGCGGGCGCGCGCGCTGAGCTGGCTGTTCGGCTACGGCCACGTGTGGTGCTCGCCGACGCACCCCGACCACAACGGCGTGCTCGGCCTCGCGCAAGCGATCGAAACGCGACTCGGCGCGCGCGTCGACGCCAACGCCCTGCGCCACCGCCGCGGGCCGTCGTGGCCGCTGGCGCAGCAACCGCGCCGCCAGACCTGAACGCGCCGATTCCACCGCGCCGACGCGCACTGCCGCGGGACGGCGCCAGGCGTCGCCCTTCGCCCCGGCCCTGACCGCGCGCGGCCGCCGAGGCGGCCGCGGGACAGGCAGTGCGGCCCGTGCAGCACGGGCCGGCGGCTGCTCAGCCGTGCGCGATCGGCATGACGCCCTTCAGCACGCTCTTGGCGACGGGCTTGCTGCGCGGCTTGCGCTGCCCCATCAACTCCTGGGCCAGCAGGTCTTCGAGTTCGCGGTCGCGCTGGGCAGCCGCCTGCTTGATGCCGCTTTCCAGGTCCTTCGCCGACGCCACCGTCGGGCAGGTCATGCGCTGGGCCTGGGCCACCGCGTCGAAGAAGCGCGCGCCGGGTTGCACCGCCGCGAGGCGGACGCCGTCGTGCGTCGTGACCATCGAGCCCTCGGGGACTTCGATCCAGTGGCCGCGGGCGATCAGGCTATCGCGCTCCGACCAGCGGTCGCGCGGCGCTGGCTCGATCGGTCGCTCGTCGTCGAGCAGGTAGGTCGGCGACACGTCGTAGTGCTGGCACAGGGCGAGCAGAATCGGCAGGGTAGGCAGCGAGCGCCCCTGTTCGAGGTGCGACATCGTGGCCGGCCGGACGCCGAGCGCCTTGGCGGTGACGCCTTGCGCCTCGCGCTTGATCCGGGAGCGAAGGAAGAACAACTTGAGGTGCAGACGCCGCATGGATGTAGGAAGGGTTGCTTTTGACTTAGATCGCCGCATACCGTCCACTGGCACTGCGATGACGATCTGCGAAACTGTAGCACCGGTCGTCAGGGTAGGCGGAGATCTGGGCCTTTTTTCGGTCTCCAGGCAGTCAGGCAGGCGCCGGAGCGCCCGTAGCATTGGACGAACGCAAAGGCGATCTGGTTCGCAGTTTGTAAACTGCGGCGCAGCGAATCGACGCGCATGCGACCTAGCAGCCTTAGGCCGACGGTAACACTAGCGCCGAGTTCCGTTGCCTCGGATTCCACACGCGCCGCGGCGTACGGGGTGCCGGCGGCCCCCGTGCGCGACCCGGGCGCATGGCAGTTGGTGCGCGACGGCTGCCGCATGACGCTCTGCGGCCCGGTCGCCGACGGTGCCCTGGCGATCGATCTCGACCTCGCGCAAGGCCCCCTGTCCCGCAGACTACGGCAGGCGCGGGGCGACGACCCGCTGGCCCGCGCCGTTGGCCTCGGCAAGGCGGCGACGCCGCCGCGGTTGGTCGACGCCACCGCCGGGCTCGGCCGCGACGCCATGACGCTCGCCCACCTCGGCTGCCCGGTGCTCGCCATCGAGCGCGTGCCCGCGCTCGCCTACCTCGTCGCCGCCGCGATCGAAGGCACGTGGCTCGCGCGCAACCTGACCGTACGCCTCGGCGACGCGGTGGCGATGTTGGCCGGACTCGCCGACGCCAACCGGCCGGACGTCGTCCTGCTCGACCCGATGTTCGAAGAGCAGGGCAACGCGCAGGTGAAGAAGGCCATGCAGGCCTGCCGCGCGCTCGCCGGCCCGCCGGACGACCCGGCGCCATTGTTCGCCGCCGCGCGCCGCGCGGCCCGCGAACGCGTGGTGGTCAAGCGCGAGGCCTCGGCGCCGCCGCTCGCGGGCGAGCCGTCGTTCGCCGTCGCCGGCGAACGCGTGCGCTTCGACGTCTACCTGGCGCCGCCGCGGTAGCCGACGCTGGTGAAGTCGCCGACCGTCACCCGGTAGGCGACCGGCGCCCCCACCATCGCGCCAACCGCGTCGACCTCGTGCGCGCGCAAACCGCTGAGCACGAGCGCGTGGCGGCGCTGCCAGCGCGCGAGCATCGCCGGCATCGCCGCGCGCAGTTCGCTGCCGGTCATGTTCGCCACCATGCCGTGCACGGCCGGCAATGTCTCGGCGCCGCCGAGGAACACATCGGCCTGCGGCAGCAGTTCGCGCGTCGCCATGACCGCCGATTCCTCGATGTCGCACGCGGCGATGCGCGGGCAGCCGCGCGCGTGCGCGTACAGGGCGAGGATGCCCGAGCCCGCGCCGACGTCGGCGAACGTCGGCGGCGCGTCCCACAGCGCGTGCAGGCAGCGCAGCGCCGCCTGCGTGCTACCGTGCTCGCCGCTGCCAAAGGCGCCGCCGCGCGGCACCACCAACTCGACGCCCGCGAAGCCCGCTGGGCGCGCGACCCACGGCGGCCGCACCAGCAGGTCGGCGGCGACGAGGATCGGCCGGTCGGCCTCGAGTCCGGTGATCGTCGCAGCCTGCGGATCGACGGCGATCTCGCGCACGACGACGGCAGGAAACGGCAATGGTGGCAACTGCGTGGCCAGCCAGACGGTCAGCGCGTCGTCGCCTTCGAGCGCGCCATGGACATCGGCGTGCACGTGCAGCCAGTCGAGCGCCGCAGCGGCGTCGGCGCCGCGCAGTTCGTAGACGCGCGGCGCGGCCGGCGTCACGCCGGCATCCCGAGAAGCTGCAGCGCGCGCGCGAGGATCGCTTCGGGTTCCACCATGCGGCCGATCGCGTCGTAGCCTTCCGCCAGATGCCCCTCGACCGGGCCGAGCACGTGCACGCCGCGGGCCCTGAGCCGCGCGACGTTCTCCTGTGTCGCCGCCGCCAGCCACATGGCGTCGTTCATCGCCGGACAGACCAGCAGCGGGCAGCGCGAAGTCAGCGCCAGCAGCGACACCGGGTCGTCGGCGGCGCCGGCCGCGAGGCGCGACAGCACGCCCGCGGTCGCCGGCGCGATCACATACAGGTCGGCGGCCTTGCCGGCGGCGATGTGCGGCGCGCTGCCGTCAGCGTCGATCTGCGTCGTCGACAGGATCGCCTTCTTGCCGGTCAGGCCCTCGAACGTCAGCGCGACGACGTACTCCTGCGCGCCCGCAGTCATCGCGACGCGCACGCCGACGCCCTTCTGCACGAGGCGGCTGGCGAGGAAACAGGCCTTGTAGGCGGCGATGCCGCCGCCGACGCCGAGCAGGACGTTCTTGGTCATGGCCATAGCATCTCCTTGACGGCCCGGATGGTCTGGTCGAGGTCGATGTTCTCGATCGTCACATCGTACAGCCGCCGGCCGGCGACGGTCTCGCGCGCCGCGGCGAGCTCTTCCTCGGCGATGCGCACGCGCTGGTCGATCTCGACCAGGTCGTTGCTGCCGCGATTGACGAGCCGGCGGCGCAGTTCGGCGATGCTCGGCGGCGCGATGAACACATAGAGCCCCTCGATGCCGCGCTCGCGCAGTTGGCGGGTGCCCTTGACCTCGATCTCAACGAGGAACGTCTTGCCGCGCGCGAGCGCTGCGTCCATCGGCCAGCGCGGCGTGCCATACAGGTTGCCATTGTACGTCGCCCACTCGAGGAACTGGTTCTCCGACAGGCGGCGCTGGAAGTCGTCGCGCGAGAGGAAGTGGTAGTCGACGCCGTCGCGCTCGTCGTCGCGCCTGCAGCGAGTCGTCGCGCTGACCGAGAACTCGACTTCGGGGTGCTGCTTCAGCGCCCGGCAGACCGAGGTCTTGCCGGCCCCTGAGGGCCCCGAGATCACCACCAGCTTGCCGCGCGCGCCGCTCATTGCAGATTGGCCGCCTGTTCCTTCATGCGTTCGATGTGGGCCTTCATCGCCACGGTTGCGTGCGCGATCGCGGCGTCGGGCGACTTGGCGCCCAGCGTGTTGGTCTCGCGGTGCAGTTCCTGCAGCAAGAACTCGAGGCGCTTGCCGACCTCGCCGCCGCCCTGCAGCAGCGCCCGCAGCGCCGCCGTGTGGGCGCGCAGGCGCTGCAACTCCTCGGCGACGTCGATGCGGTCGGCGTACAGAGCGACCTCGCGCACCAGCTCGGCGGCCGGCGCGACCGACGCCGACGAAGGCGCCTGCGCGGCGAACTCCTGCACGCGCTGCAGCAGGCGCTGGCGGTACGCGTCGAGCAGTTGCGGCGCGCGCGCGGCGACCTCGTCGGCGCGCGCTTCGTGCGCGTTGAGCTCGTCGAGCACCGCGGCGGCGGTGCGCTGGCCTTCGGCGGCGCGACGCGCGAGCAGTTCGCCGATCGCCTGCTCGAACAGCGCCAGCAAGCGCGGCGGCAGCGGCCGCGACGTCAGCGGCTCGCCCTGCCGCGCCGCCTGCGCGGCGCCGAGCACATCGGACAGGCGCGGCGCATCGAGCTTCAGGTCAGCGGCGAGCGCGCGCAGGCCGGCCGCGACTTCGCGCATGGTCACGGCGTCGGGCAGCGCGCCGCTCTGCTGGGCGCGCTCGAGCACGACGGTCAGGCTGCCGCGGCCGACGCGGGCGCGCAGCAGTTCGTCGATCGCCGCCTCGTAGGCGCTGCAGGCGTTGGGCAGGCGCAACTTGGCGGCGAAGCCGCGGCCATTGACCGAGCGGACCTCGACGCGGACCTCGCCCGCCTCGCTGGCGCCGGCGGCGAGGCCGACGCCCGTCATGCTCTGGACCGGCTGCCCCATGCGCGGGTGCGGCGCGCAGCGCGCGCCAGGCGGCTCAGCCGGCGTTCCAGGTCGAGCTGATCAGGATCGCCGAGCCACAGAAGGCCGTGGCGAGCGTGAAGGTGAAGCGGTTGATGCCGCCCGACTTCACGCCGAAGGTCTCGGCGCCCATGCCGCCGAAGGCCTCGGCGAGCCCGCCGCCCTTGGGCTCCTGCAGCAGAATCACCACCGACAAAAGCAGCGCGGAAGCGAAGAACAGGAACCAGCCGACGTAGTGGAGGATGAGCATGGCGGGGCGGGGGTTGTTTTCGGGGGTGAAGGAGGGCGCGCCGGCGCGGGCGGTTCAGCGCTTGTCGTACTCGATGATGGGCAGGAACGTCTCGGCTTGCAGGCTGGCGCCGCCGACCAGCAGGCCGTCGACGTTCTCGATCGCCATCAGTTCCTTGGCGTTGTCGGGCTTGACGCTGCCGCCGTAGAGGATGCGCATGAGGTTAGTGGCCTCGTCGCCGAGGCGCTGCACCAGCCACTTGCGGATCGTGCGGTGCGCCAGGTCGACCTGCTCGGTGGTCGCGGTCTCGCCAGTGCCGATCGCCCAGACCGGCTCGTAGGCGATCGTGACTCGGTGCGCGTCGGCGGCGACGATCTTCTCGAAGCCGGACTCGAGCTGGCGCTTGAGCACGCGGTCGGTCTTGGAGCCCTTGCGCTCGTCGAGCGTCTCACCAACGCAGTAGATCGGCAGCAGGTCGGTGTCGAGCGCGACGCGGACCTTGCGGCCCATCCACTCGTCCGGCTCGTGGAAAACATGGCGACGCTCGCTGTGGCCGATCAGCACGCGATCGGCGCCGACCTCGCGCAGCATGCGCGGGGCCAGTTCGCCGGTGAACGCGCCATTCTGCTCGAACCAGATGTTCTGGCCGCCGCAGCCGAGCGGCGAGCCCTGCGCGACCGCGGTCGCGTCGGCGAGGTAGATCGCCGGCACGAACACGGCGACCTCGCGGTCGTTGCCGTCGCCGAGCCGCGCCTTGATCGTCTTGATCAGGTCGAGCGACTTCAGCCGGTCGAGGTTCATCTTCCAGTTGCCGGCGATGTACGGCTTGCGGGCACGGTTAGTCACGGAGCGATGGCCTGGTCGTCAAAGGTGTCGATGGTCGGCAGGTCGGCGCCGACGGCGGCACCTCGCGCCCAACGCTTGCCCACCAGGGGAACGAGACGCCGCAATTCCGCCGCCAACTGCGCGAACTCCGCCGGCCGCAGCGCCTGCTTGCCGTCGCTGAGCGCGATCTCCGGCTGCGCGTGCACCTCGATGAGCAGGCCGTCGGCCCCGGCGGCCGCGGCCGCGCGCGCCATCGCCGGCACCAGGCTGGCTTCGCCGGTGCCGTGGCTCGGATCGACGATCACCGGCAGCGGCGACCGCTGCTTGATCACCGGCACGGCGGCGAGGTCGAGCACGTAGCGCGTCGCCGGGTCGAAGCCGCGGACGCCGCGCTCGCACAGCACGACGTTGTCGTTGCCTTCCTGCAGGATGTACTCGGCGGCGTGCAGCAGTTCGTCGATCGTCGCCGCCGCGCCGCGCTTGAGCAGCACCGGCCGGCGCTGGCGACCGACCTCGCGCAACAGCGGAAAGTTCTGCATGTTGCGGCTGCCGACCTGGAGGATCGCGGCGTGCTCGGCGACGAGGTTGACGTCGCGCGGGTCCATCACCTCGGTGACGACCGGCAGGCCGGTGCGGCGGCTGGCCTCGGCCAGCAGCAGCAGGCCGCTCTCGCCCAGGCCCTGGAACGACTTGGGCGACGTCCGCGGCTTGAAGACGCCGCCGCGCAGCACAGCCGCGCCGGCAGCGGCAACTGTGTCGGCCACCGTGAACAGCAATTCGCGGGTCTCGACCGCGCATGGGCCAGCCATGACGACGAAGTAGTCGCCGCCGATGGCCAGGCCGGGAGCTAGGGAAACGGACTTGCGCAAGCGTGCCGGATTGCCGGGGGAAAGCCGGAAGACAGTAGGACAGAATGAGTAAGGGGTCAAATGCCAGGGGCCCTCAAGGCTGCCGCGGCGTCAACGACCGTCATAGTCGAGTCAGCCTTCCGGCGCGTTCAGGATCGTCTCGCTGCGCACCGCCTTGAGCGGCGTCTGCGCCACCGGCAGGTCCATCGGCAACTCCGGCCGGCCGCAAGCGAGGGCCTGCAGCGACGGGCCACAGATGCGCGCCTGGCACGGGCCCATGCCGGCGCGACAGCCGATCTTGATCGCGCGGTGCGAGCCGCCGTGCAACGCCGCCGCTGCCTTGGCGCGCGCCAACGTCACGTCCTCGCAGCGGCAAACGATCGTTTCCGGCTGCGCCAGTTCGTGCAGGCCAGGCAGGGGCGCGAACGCGCGCAGCAGCGCATCGGCGGCCTTGCGTTCGCGCGCGGCCTTGCGCGCGATCCCGGCGGCGATCGGCGCGCCGCGCGCCAGCCGCACGATCGCGGCGGCGGCGAGTTCGCCCTCGGCCATCGCCACCTCGGCGCCACCGATGCCGCATGCTTCGCCGACCGCGTACACGCCGGCGACCGAAGTGCGCTGCTCGGCGTCGACGACGAGGCAGTGGCCGCCGCGCGCCGGCAGCAGGCGCGACGCGCAGCCGAGCAACAGGCCGGCCTCGATCGATGGCACGAGGCCGAAGCCGGCGCCGACGACGTCGACCTCGATGGTGCGCGCGGTCTCGCGCCGCGGCCGGCCGTCGGCGTCGACCTTGCCGATGGTCGCGCGCTGCACGCGGCCGTCGCCCTCGACGCCGAACACCGTCCACCCCCACTGCAGCTTCACGCCGGCGGTGAGCAGCTTGCGGCCGTACCACAGCGCCTCGCGCAACCGCGCGCCGTTGCCGAGCACGCCGGGGAGCGCGCGCAGCGCCCGCCAGCGCGAACTCGCTTCGAGCGCGGCCACGACCTCGACGCCGGCGGACGCGAGCGCGGTGACCGTCGGCAGCAGCAGCGGCCCCGAGCCAACGACGAGCGCGCGCTTGCCCGGCACGACGCCAAAGCCCCGCACCATCACCTGCAGCGCGCCGGCGGTGAGCACGCCAGGCAGCGTCCAACCGGGGAACGGGATGCAGCGGTCGTAGGCGCCGGGTGCGAGCACGATGTGCTTGCAGCGCAGCAGCCACGACGCGCCATCCTGCTCGAACCACAGCCGGCCAGGCTTGGCGTCCCACACCGAAGCGCCGCTGCGCAGTTCGACCTTGCTCGCGCCGAAGCCGTCGATCAGCGCATGGCCGTGCGCGTGGCTCGGCGGCTCGGCGATCGCCGCGTGCGGCGCCCCCGGCGGCAGCTGGCGGAAGATCTGGCCGCCGGCGCGGTGGCCTTCGTCGAGCACGACGACGCAGAGGCCGGCGGCCGCCAGCGCCTTGGCCGCAGCCATGCCGCCGGGGCCGGCGCCGAGCACGCCGACGTCGGCGTCGACGATGCGTTCGCCGCTCACGGCTTGCCTCCGCGGCGCACGTCCATGCCCTCGCGCACGACCTGCATGCAGCCGCGCACGGTGTCGCCGTCGACGACGACGAGGCACTCGTAGCAGATGCCCATGTTGCAGAGCACGCCGCGCGGCGCGCCGTCGCGGCTGCTGGCGCGCAACGCCGGTTGGCCGGCGGCCCACAGCGCCATCGCGACGGTGTCGCCGGCGCGCGCTTCGACGCGCTGGCCTTCGAACGAGAACGCGACGACCGGGCGGGCGTCGGCGCCGGGCAGACGGGAAGCGCTCATCGCAGGAACCTCGCCGGCAGGTACGGCGTCGCGTCGATCGTCGTCGGCCGGCCGGTGATCTGCTCGGCGAGCAGCCGGCCGGTGATCGGCGACAGCGTGATGCCGAGGCCCTCGTGGCCGGCGGCGATCCACAGGCCGCGCAGCGGCGGCCACGGCCCGATCAGCGGGCGCTTGTCGAGCGAGTACGGTCGCAGGCCGACCCAGGTGCGGACGATCGGCGCGTGCGCGAGGCCCGGCGCGTAGCGCTGCGCGCGCAGCAGCGAGCGGTGCAGCAGCGCCTTGTTGAGCGTGCGGTCCATGCCGCGGAACTGGCGCGTGCTGCCGATCAGGCAGCCGCCGTTGCTCTGCGGCTGCATGTTCATCGCGTGCCCGCCCGGATCGTCGGTGCGCGTCGGATCGACCTTGGCCGCGCCATGCGCGAAGCGGATGTAGCTGATCTCGAGCAACTGCGTCTGGATCGGCGTGACGTGGTGACCAGTGATCGCGAGGTTGCCGGCGCGCGGCACGATCGGCAGCCGCGGCTGGCCCGCCATCTCGGCGAGTTCGGGCGCCCACACGCCGCAGCAGTTGACGACGTGCTCGGCGTGGATCGCGCCGTTCGCGGTCTGGACCCCCAGCATGCGATCGCCCTGGCGCAGCATGCCGGTCACCGGCGTGTGCGGGCGGACGTCGACGTTGGGGTTGTGCTTCTGCGCCTGCCGCAGCATCGCGCCGCACGCCATCATCGGCAGCACCACGCCATCGCCACGGTAGAAGAGCGCGCCGGGCAGGTCGTGCGCGAGGCCGGGCTCGCGGTCGCGCAGCTGCCGCGGGTCGAGGATCTCGGCGCGATCCCCGTGGTCGGCGAACTGCTGCTGCAGCACCGCGAACAACTCGACGTCGGCCGGGTCGTCGGCGAGGTAGAGCGCGCCGGTCGGGTTGTAGTCGAAGCCGCCCTCGCGCTCCTCGAGTTCGGCCCACAGCTTCACGCTGGTGGCGCTGAAGGCGTACTCCTGCGCGTCGTCCGGGGTCACCATCAGGTGGCCCATGCACGAGGCTGAGGCTGCGCCGGCCACGGGGCCGCGGTCGAGCAGCACGATGCGCGCGCCCTTGGGCAGCAGCTCGGCGCAGTGCTGCACGACGGCGCAGCCGACGATGCCGCCGCCGACGACGATCAGATCCGCAGTCTCTGCCATTCGGGGGCGACGATGATGCCGCCGGCGTCGGTTGGCGCAATCCCGGGCGCTGGGGCAGCGGGATTTCGCGCCGCGACAGTGACGACGACCGCACGGCAACTGCGTCAGCAGCAAGGCCACGGATCCGGGCTATGGTGCGCGCACCATGCGCCAGCTGCTCGCCGCCGCCCTCGTCCTACCCCTCGTCGCCCAGGCCCCGGTCGCCGTGCCCGACGGCGCCACCGTCGACGCGATCGCCGCGCTCGCCGCCGACGTGCGACCGAGCGCCCGGCAGCTCGCGTGGCAGGCGACTGGCTGCAACGCCTTCGTCCACTTCGGCATGAACACGTTCACCGGCCGCGAGTGGGGCGACGGCAAGGAATCGCCCGCGCGGTTCGCGCCGACCGACTTCGACGCCAACCAATGGGTCGCCGCCTTCGCCGCCGCCGGGATGCGCGGCGTCGTGCTGACGTGCAAGCACCTTGACGGCTTCTGCCTTTGGCCGTCGGCGACGACGACGCACGACGTCGCGAGTTCGCCGTTCCGCGGCGGCAAGGGCGACGTCGTCGCCGAGGTCGCGGCGGCCTGCCGCGCGCAGGGCCTGCGCTTCGGCGTCTACCTGTCGCCGTGGGACCGCCACGCGCCGACGTTCGGCACGCCCGCGTACCAGGCGACGTTCCAAGCGCAGCTACGCGAACTGTGCGTCGGCTACGGCCCGCTGTTCGAGGTGTGGTTCGACGGCGCGAACTGCCCGCCCGACGACCCGACGCTGTTCGACTGGCTGGCGGTGTTCGCCGTGGTGCGCGAACTGCAACCCGACGCCGCGATCGCCATCACCGGCCCCGACGTGCGCTGGGTCGGCAACGAAGCCGGCACGACGCGCGCGCAGGAGTGGAGCGTGCTGCCGCTGCCGCAGAGCGCGCCCGGCGACCTCGCCAGCGATCGGCAATCGTGGCGCGCGCTGTGGGCGCTGCGCGCGCGCAACCAGGAGCCGGAGCTCGGCGGCCGCGCGGCGCTCGCTGACGCCAAGGCGCTGTGCTGGTGGCCGGCCGAGACCGACGTCTCGATCCGTCCCGGTTGGTTCTGGCGCGCCGACGAGGACGCGCAGGTCAAGCCGCTCGAGCGGCTGCTCGACTTCTGGTACGGCGCGGTCGGCGGCAACGCGGTGCTGCTGCTCAACGTGCCGGCCGACACCCGCGGGCGCATCGCCGATCCCGACGTGCGCGCGCTGCGCGAGCTCGGCGACCACCTGAGCGCGACCTTCGGCAGCGACCTCGCCGACCGCGGCGCGCGCAAGCAGTACCCCAAGGTCGGCGAAGTCGTGTTCGACGCGCCGACAACGGTCGACACCTTCGAGCTGCGCGAGGACGTGGCGGCGAGCGGCCAGCGCGTCGAGGCGTTCCGCGTCGAAGCGCTGCAGAACGGCGGCTGGCGCGAGTGCGCGCGCGGCGGCACGGTCGGCTTCCGCCGCATCCTGCGCACCGAGCCGATCACCGCCGACGGCTTCCGCTATTGGATCGAACAGAGCCGCGGCAAGCCGCAGATCGCGCGCTTTTCGCTGCATCGTCGCCCGCCGCTGCTGCCAGCGCCGCGCATCGCCCGCGATCCGGCCGGCGTGGTGACGCTGCGCGGCGCCGGCGTCGTGCGCTACACGCTCGACGGCAGCGCGGTGACGGCGGGCTCGCCGCGCTATGCCACGCCGCTGCCGCTGCCCGACGGCGGCGTGGTGCGCGCCGCGACGTTCGCCAGTGACGCGCCGGCCGAGCCGGCCGGACGCGAGGCGGCGGCGACGTTCGGCGTCGCCAGCGCCGGCTTCACGGTCGTCGCCTGCAGCAGCGAGGAAGGCGGCGGCGAAGCGGCGGCGAAGGCGATCGACGGCGACCCGCGCACGCATTGGCACACGCGCTGGTCGGGAGCCGTGCCGCGGCCGCCGCACCATCTGACGATCGGCCTCGGTCGCGCGCTCGACCTGCACGGCTTCGTCTATCAGCCGCGCGCCGAGGGCGACAACGGCACGGTCGCCGCGTACGAGCTGCATGCGAGCGGCGATGGCGCGGCATGGACGCAGGTGGCCGCCGGCGAATTCGGCAACATCGCGACGAACCAGACGGCGCAGGTCGTGCGCTTGCCGCAAGCGTTTCCCAGCGCTCGCTTCGTGCGCTTCGTCGCCGTGCGCGAGGTGCAGGGCCGCGCCTGGGCGTCGTGCGCCGAGCTGTCGGTGCTGGCGAAGTAGCGGTTACCCGCCCGCCGGCTCGTCGTGCGTCTCGTCGATCACCGGCGCCTTGCCGGCCAGCTCGACGAACTCGGCCCGCGTCTCGCTGCACACCACGCCGCACATGTCGACCCATAGCTCGTCGACGGCGACGCATTCGCCAGCGCGCCACTGCGTACGGATGAAGTGCGATTCCTCGCCGCCCTTGGTCGGCCGCACGCGCGGCACGTAGGCGGCGTTGACGAACAACGTGCCACCCCGGCTGACGAAGCGCGTGCGCTCGCCGCCGCGCGGTTGCACGAGCTTGTGGTGCATGTGGCCGGCGATCACCATGCGGACGCGCAGGCCCATGCCTTCGATGCGCTGGATGGCGAGCGCGAGATCGCGGTCGCCCCAGTCGCCGCCCGGTTTGCCGAAGTCCTTGCCGCAGATGTCGGCCGGCTGGTCGCCGAGCCCGAGCGGCATGTTGTGCGCCAGGATCACGAGATCGCGATGCTGCGCGTGACGCGCGGCGTCGACGATCGCCGCCGCCGACTGCTTGCCGGTGCGGATGCCGTAGATCTCGTCGTACAACTCGGGGCTGCGCAGGCTCGGACCGCCCCACGAGAACGGCCGCGCGCCGACCACCGACACGCCGGCCGCCGGCGCTTCGCGCACGGCGTAGGCAAGGTGGTTGTCGCCGAGCGCGTTGAGGATGGCGGTCAGCTTCGCGGTCGCGCTGCGCCGACCGAAGCTCTGCCACGCGTCGTGATTGCCGAGCAGCACGGCCTTCTTGACCTGCACGGCAAGCACGCGCTCGACGATCTCCAGGTCTTCGTCGCCGAGGTCGCCGACGAACAGCGCGAGATCAGGCTGCGTGCGCTCGAGGAAGGCCGCGTCGGCGGCGCCCCACCAAGAGTGGACGTCGCCGATGACGGTGAGCGTGGCGGCGGCTGCGTGACGATGGGGCAAGGCGCGGGAGGCTAGCGGCAGCATCGCCGCGCCGCCGCACATTCGCAGCAATCGCAGCTCAGGCTTCGAGCAGGCCGTGGCGAACGAGCTTCTCGCGGTAGGTCGTGCGCGGCACGCCGAAGAGCTCGGCGCCGCGCGTGAGGTTGCCGTTGGCCTCGGCGAGCGTGCGCTGCAACGCCTCCTTCTCCTGCGCTTCGAGGCGCACGCGCCAAGTCGCCACCGCAGCCGGCACGGCGTCGCTCGCTGGTGGCGCTCCGCCCGCCGTCGCCGCGACGGCCCCGCCCAAAGTTGCGGTCAGCCAGCGATCGAGGTCGAGGTGCGACACGCCGATCGCGCCGCCGGTCGCGCGCAGCGCCGCGCCCTTCACGACGTGGCGCAGCTCGCGGATGTTGCCGCGCCATGCGTCGCGCAGCAGCCGCTGCTCGGCTTCGGGCGTGAACGCCGGCGTCGCCGGCAGCTGCAGCTCCATGGCCGCTTCGCGGGCGAACGCGCGCGCGAGGTCGAGCACGTCCTCGCGGCGCTCGCGCAGCGGCGGCAGCGCGATCTCCAACTCGCGCAGCCGGTAGTACAGGTCCTCGCGGAAGCGACCCTCGCGCACCATGCGTTCGAGGTCCTGGTGCGTCGCGGCGACGATGCGCACGTCGACGCGCGCCTGCCGGTGGCCGCCGACCGGCGTGACGACGCGGTCGTGCAAAACGCGCAGGATCTTGGCCTGCAACTCGAGCGCCATGTCGCCGATCTCGTCGAGGAGCAGCGTGCCGCCGTGCGCCTCCTCGAAGTGGCCGCGCCGCGCCTGCAGTGCGCCGGTGAAGGCGCCCTTCTCGTGGCCGAACAGCACGCTCTCCATCAGTTCGCTGGGGATCGCGGCGCAGTTGACCGGCACGAACGGGCCCTTGCGGCGGCGCGACAGGTCGTGCAGCGCGCGCGCGACGACCTCCTTGCCGGTGCCGGTCTCGCCGCGCACCAGCACGGTGTAGTCGGCCGGCGCGAACAACTTGACGCGCTGGATGAACTCGGCGCACGCCGGGCTCTTCGACTGCAGCGCGAAGTGCTCGCCGCCGGCAGGCGTCGGCTCGAGCAGGTGCTTGACCAGCACACGGTTGCCGAGCGCGGTCGCCAGCATGCGCGCCACGAAGACGATGCGCTGCAGGTCCTCGACCGACAGCACGCCGCCGTCGCGCGTGCAGTCGGCGTACAGCACGCCGAGCGTCTTGCCGAGCGCCTGCACCGGCAGCGCGACGGCGGCCGAGATGCCCTCGCTGCGGATGCTGTGGATCGCGCGCGCCACCGGGTCTGTGGCGGCGACGGGCACGTGCACGACGCGGCCGCCGGCGCGCACCTGCTCGACCAGCGACCGCGAGACGCGGAACGGGCGGCGGTCGTCGGGCCGCGCCAGATGGAACGCGCGCGCGTCGTCGTCGTCGTCGATCTCCACGAGCACGCGGTCGGCGCCGGAGGCCTTCAGAATCGCCGCCATGGCCGCGTACAGCATCTGCTCGGTCGTCTTGACGCCCTCGAGCTGGTCGGACATCGCCATGAACGTCCGGTACCACGCGCCGACCGGCGCCCCGGGCGCTGGCGCCAGCGCGCCGGGGTCGAGCGTTTCGATGCCTTGCGCCACCGGGGCGGCGCGCACGCGCAGCCGCACCATCGCCGGGCCGACGTTCAGCGTGTCGCCGTCGAGGAACGGCTCGAAGCGGGCGCCGATCGAACCGGTCGCGCAGCGGATCGGGAACGGCAGCCCCGGCTCGGCGCGCACGCGCAACCGGCCGCTCTCGTCGCGGGCGACCTCCAGCACGCGCCCGACGACAGCGGGCAAGTCGAGTTCGACCTCGCACTGCGACCGGCTGGCGCCGATCCAGAAGCGGGCGGCGTCGATTTCGAGTTCGCGTTGGCCGGAACGGTCGGTCAGATCGAGTTGGACGGTCATCGTCGGTTTTCCGTCGCCGCCGCAGCGCGCGCCCCGCACCATCGTCGGCGATCCGACAAAGGCTAACCGCTGTGCCTCGTCTGGTAACGTCCTCCATCCCGAGCACCGCAAGGGCGGCTCCGCCCGCCTCCCCGCCCCACCGATGGCCGCTGCCGACCAACCCCGCCTGCTGCACGCTTCTCCCGGCCGCATGGTCTGGTTGCGCCCCGGCCGCGACGGCGAGGCCGCAGTGGTCGCCAAGGTGTTCGTCCAGGGCACGCGCGCCGACGCCGAGCGCGAACACGCGCTCGGCGACCTCTGCCGCGGCCCGGGCGTGGTGCGCAGCCTCGGCGTCGTCGACGACCCGGCGAGCGGCCGACCGTGCCTGCAGTCGGTCGCCGAAGATGGCCGCGACCTCGCGCAGGTCGTCGCCGCCGAAGGCGCGCTGCCAGCGGCGACCGCCTGCGCCCTGCTGGCGCCGATCGCCGAGGCGCTGGCGCGTCTGCACGCGCTCGCCGACCCGCGCGCGAAGCACGGCGTCTGCCACGGCGACGTCAAACCGCGCAACCTGCTGCGCACGGCCGCGACCACGCTGCTGCTCGACTTCGAACACACCGCGCCGATCGGCGGCGGCGACCACGCGGTGCGCGGCACGCTCGGCTTCGCCGCGCCCGAAGCGCTGGCCGGCGGCGCGCCGGCCGCCGCGCTCGATGTCTTCGGTCTCGGCGCGACGCTCGACTGGCTGCTGCGCGGCGGCGACGCTGAGGCCGACGTGCCGCAGGCGCCGGCGGTGCGAACGCTGGTGCGCGCCTGCACCGACCCTCGACCGGAAGCGCGGCCCGGCGCGGCCGCCGTCGCCGTCGAGTTGCGGCGACTCGCCGAGGAACTGCCGCGTGAGTCCGCCGAGGCCGCGCTCGCCGATTGGGCGACGGCCAGCTGCGCGCAAGAACCCAACGCAGCGCTGCGCGCCGACGCGCGCGTGGCGCCGTGGTCGCGACGCCGCAGGCTGTCACAACGCTTGCCCGAAATGCTGCGCGCCGACCTCACCGCGCCGACGACGCCGGGTGAACTCGTCGACGCGCTCGACCTCGTCGCCCGCGCGCTGCGACGCTTCCCGCGTGCGCCGACGCTGCTCGCCCGCCGCGCCGCGCTGCACAACGCCGCCGGCCGCCTCGTCGTCGTCGCCGCCGCCACGACGACCGCGCTGCGCAAGCGCGACGAACACGCCGCCGCCGCGACCTGGCTCACCGACCTAGAACGCGCCGTGCGCGCTGTCGCCGGCTCGCCCGCCGGCTTCGCGCTGCCCGCCGACGCCGAGCTGCCCGACGCAGCCCGACGCGATCCGTTCGGCTGGCTGCGGTTGCTGCGCGAGCAGGCCAACGCCGACGCCGACGCCGCTGCGGCCGCCAGCACGCGGGTCGCCGCCGACGAGGCGCGACTCGATCTGCGCGCCGCCGAGACCGCCGTGGCCGCAGTCGCCGCCGAACGCGGCGGCGCCTCGCCGCTGGTGACGCAGTTGCGCGACCGGCTGCACCGCTTCGGCTTCTTCCTCGAACGGGCGGCCCGCGGCGGCGCCAACGTCGCACGCATCGCGACGCTGCGGCCCGCTGGCGAACTCGAGCCCGTCGCGGCGTTCGTCGCGGCGGCCGCGGCTGGCCTCGGCGCGGCACGCGATGACAGCGGGGCAGCGCTCGGCCTGCGCAGCCTGCAGGCGACGCTCGACAGCATCGCCGCCGAGTTCCCGCACGCGGTGAGCGCGGGGCCGGCGCGCGCGGCGCTGCACCATGCGTTGGCGGCGCTGAGCGACGACGCTTGGAAGCTCGTCGCCGAAGCGCGGCGGCTGCTGCAGAGCGTGCCGGTGCCGGTGCGCCCGCTACAACTGACCATCGGCCGTCTCGACACGCTGCGCATCCTCGAAGCGCTCATCGACCGGCCCGAGCGGCCGCGCAGCCACCTGTTGGACCAGATCGAGGCCCTGCGCATGGCGATGGAACAGGCGCGGGCGACGCGCGACCGCCTCGCCGCCAGCGCCGAGCACGCGCTCGCGCGCGGCCACTGGACCACCGGCCTGTTCGAGATGGAGCGCGCGGCGGCGCGCCTCGCCGCCGACGACTCCGACCACGAGGCCGCCAACCGCCTGCAGGAGCGCCTGCAGGAAGCACGGCGCAAGAAGCACGACGTCGACGCGGCGATCAAGCGCAACGCCGACCTCGCCGCGCGCTTCGCCGCCCTCGAGGACGATCCGGCCAGCGCCGCGACCGCGCGCCAGCAGGCGCTGGCCGAGCGGCGCGACTGCCTGACGTTCCTGGCCATGAACGTGTCCGAGGATCGCGGCGCGCTGTACCGCCGCGACCTGCGCGACATCGACGTGCAGCTGGCGCTCGAACGCGCCGGCGACGCCGAGGCGCAGCTCGCGCGCGTCGATGGCGCCGTCGACCGCGCCCGCCGCGCCCGCGCCGCCGTCGAAGAGCTCGCTGCGGCGATCACCGCGCTGGCCGCTGACGGCGAGCCGCCCGGCCGACTGACGCGCGCGCTCGAGCAATGGCGCGGCGTCGCGTCGCGGTGCCAGCACGCCGTCGACGCTGAACGCGCGCAGGTGACGCAGCGCCGCCGGTGGCGGTTGCTCAGCGCGGCGATCGTGGCACTGGCGACGGTGGCGGCGCTGGTCGCGTTCGCGCGCGATTGAGCGATTCCGAACGCGCGAACTCGTCGCTGGCGCCGTGCGCTCAGCCCAGCAAGCCGTGGTCGTCGCCCCGCACCGGCCCGCGCGGCAGCAGGCCGAGGTCGAAGCCCGCCAGCAACTCGCGCGGCGTGCACGACGCGCCGCGCGGCCGCAGGCCGCACAGGTGCGCGAGGTGGCCGACCAGCCGCTCGCTGGCGACGCCGGCGTGCCGGAACGCGCGCAGCGACGTGTCGCCGTGGCGCTTGGCGAGCCGCAGGCCGTCGACGCCGACGACCAGAGGCACGTGCACGAAGCGCGGCGGCGGCAGACCGAGCGCGTCGTACAGCAACAATTGCCGCGGCGTGCTCGGCAGCAGGTCGTCGGCGCGCAGCGCTTCGGTCACGCCCTGGGCCGCGTCGTCAACGGCGACCGCCAACTGGTAGGCCGGCCCGCCATCGCGCTTCTGCACGACGAAGTCGCCGCGCACGCGGCCTTGCTGCGCGCCGGCGAAGCCGTCGTCGAACGGCACAGCGGCGACGTCGACGCGAAAGCGCAGCGCTGGCTCGCGGCCGGTCGCCGCGCGCGCGGTCGCGAGGTCGGTGAAGCGCCCGCGGCACGTGCCCGGATAGACCGGGCCGTCGTCGCCCGCTTCGTGCGGCGCCGAGGCGGCCTCCTCAATCTCGCTGCGCGTGCACACACACGGATACGCGCGGCCCTCTGCGACCAGCCGCTCGGCGGCGGCGCGGTAGCGGTCGAGCCGCGCGCTCTGCACGACGACCTCGCCGTCCCAGTCGAGGCCGAGCCAGCGCAGATCCTCGATCGCCTGCGCCGTCGACTCCGGCTTCACGCGCGGGCCGTCGATGTCCTCGCTCCGGAGCAGTACAGTGCCGCCGCGCGAGCGGGCCGACAGCCAAGCCAGCAGGAACGTCCGGGCGTTGCCAAGGTGCAACGCCCCTGTCGGGCTCGGCGCGAGTCTGCCCACCACAGGCCTTCTGAGTGCAACCGTCATCGCCGCAAGGCCTCGTTCTACGCATCGACGCCAAGGTCTGCCACGTCGAGGTCGACGGCGAACGCCGGCAGTTGCCACTCGCCGGCAAACTGTTCGAGGACAAGGGCCACGAACGCCGACCGCTGGCCGTCGGCGACCGCGTCGTGCTCGACGCCACCGGCAAGGCGATCGACGCCGTGCTGCCGCGCAGCTCCCAGCTGCACCGCCGCGCCGCCGCCGAGGGCGAAGAACAGGCGCAGGTGCTCGCCGCCAACATCACCCACGTGCTCGCGGTCGCCAGCGTCCGGGAGCCGGCCTTCCAGCCGGAGCTCGTCGACGGCGTGCTGGCGACCGCGGCGCGCGAGCGCATCCCGGCGACGCTGGTGCTCAGCAAGATCGACCTCGACGAAGCGCTCGCCGCGACGTGGACGCGCGCCTACGCCGACGCCGGCGTGCGCGTGCTCGGGACCTGCACCGTCCCCGACCGCTCGACCGAGGCGACGCTGCGCGAACTCGGCACCCTGCTGCGCCAGAACCGTTCGGTCGTCGTCGGCCTGTCAGGCACGGGCAAGTCGTCGCTGCTCAACGCCGTCCTGCCCGGCGTGCAGTTGCGCACCGGCGACCTCAACCACATCCGCCAGGGTCGCCACACCACGACGCACACCGAGCTGATCCCGCTGCCCGGCGGCGGCCACGTGCTCGACACGCCTGGCGTGCGCAACTTCCACCTGTTCTGCGTCGGCAGCCAGGAGCTGCAGTTCCTGTTCCCCGAGATCGCGCAGCGGCTGCCGCACTGCGAGTACCGCAGCTGCCTGCACGACGGCGAGGCGCGGTGCGCGGTGAAGGACGCGGTCGAGCGCGGCGAGATCGCCGCGAGCCGCTACCGCAGCTACCACACCATGCTGCAGGACGCGCTGGCGGCGGAACGACCGGGCTCGAAGGCGAGCCGGCAACCGGCGCGCGGTGGCGGCCGGCGGCGGCCGCGCGGCTAGCGCGCGGTGATCCGCTGCGGGCGCAGATGGCGACGCCGATCAGCCGCGCGGCGTGAACGCCGCGACCAGCACGACGCTCGCCGCTTCCGCCGCGAACGCCGCCGGACCACGACCGTCGATGCGCACCGCGTCGCGGGACGCCAGCGGCACGCCGGCGGCGCGACCGCGGCCCGACCACAGCAGCACGAGTCGCTGCGGCGCGTCGGGCAGCGTCCGGCCCTGGCCGGCGGCGACCTCCACCACCTCGGCGACGGCGGTGACGCGGTCGCGCGCGGTCATCACGTTGCAGTCCTCGCACGGACCGCCGAGCAGTTCGCAGTGCACCGGCGGCTCGCCGGGGAAGTCGAGCCGCTGCCGCGACTCTGCCAGCACGACCTCGCGGCCGTCGACCTCGAGCCGCACGCCGTCGCCGCTGACGAGCCACATCGAGCGGTCGACGCCCGGCAGGCGCGAGAACGGCCCGTCGCTGCCGATCTGCGCGATGCTGACCCGCCAGCGGAACGCATCGGCGAGCGTGGCGCCGGGCGGATCGATCGCCACTTGGCGCGTGCTGCCGCCGCCGTTCGCCCACGGCATCGCCGGCTGCGCCGCGAATGGGATCGCCGTCACTTGGAGGTTCATGGCTGCCACCTCGCCCATGTATACGCCCACGCCGCGAACATTAGCGCGAGACCGTAGCCGGCGACGCGCCAGATCGGCCAGCGCACGACCAGATCGGCAAACGAACGGCCGCGCAGCAGGCACAGCGCTGCGTGCGCCCCGACCAGCAGCCCGACCGCGGCGACCGCGGCGCCGAACGGTTGCGTCGCGAAGGCCGCGGCGATGCGGCCGTGCACCAGCAGGCAGGCGGCGGTCGTGCAACCGCACGTCGGGCACGGGATGCCGTACGCGAGCGGCCAGCCGCAGGCGTCCATGCCCAGTTGTTCATGCGTGCCGTGGCCGCGCGGATCGGGCTGCACGCGCGCGAGCGCGGTGAACGCCGTCGACGCGGCGGCGACGGTGGCGATGGCCCAGGCGCGGTCGGCCCACGGCGCGATCGGCCCGTCGGCGACGGGGATCGTGCGCGGCGCGGCGTCGAACGGATCGGCCATGGCGCGGAGCGTACGGGCTGCGCTCGCGGCGCAGCAACCGCAGTTTGCCAGCGCGACCAACCAGCTCAGCCGAAGTCGTACACGTACGCCATCTGGTCGCGGCGCAGGATCGCGTAGTCGAGCTTGCCGAGGATCGCGAGCTCGGGATTAGTCAGATCGAGTCCGCGAATCGACGGCTCCTGCATGACGAACCACTTGCGGCCCTTGTCGCCTCGCGACTCGTAGGCGCCCGACTCGATGCGGCCGGCAACCTCGAACTGCGTCGGGCCAGAGTAGAAGGCGCGGATGCGGCAGATCTTCTCGCTCGGCCCGGCGAGCCATCGCTGCGGCTCGTCGCCGGCGACGTCGACGAGTTCGTGCGCCAGCAGCACCTCGCGCACGTTGACCATGACCGTCGGCGTGCGGATCACCTCGCGGCTGCGCAGCGAGACCAGCGTCGCGTCCTGCACCGGCAGGAACGTGCGCGCGTAGTCCTCGAGCAGGTTGGACAGGCGCTTCGTCTTGTTCGGCAGCCGGCCCTTGATCAGGAACACGCCGGTCAAGAACAGGTCTTCGACGAAGGCCGTGGTCTCGCCGTCTTGGCGCGGCTGTGGTTGTGGAGGCATTGGCTGGTCAGGCGCTGGCGTCGAGCAGGCGGCGTGCTTCGCCGGCGAGGTAGAACGAGCCGGTGACAACGCGGGGCCCCGGCCGCCGGCGCAGTTCGCGCAGGCCGGCCGCGGCGTCCGCCGCCACCGAGCACGGCACGCCGCGCGCGGAGAAGTAGGTCGCGATCACCGCCGCGTCCTCGCTCGTGGTGCCCGAGACCGCAGTGGCGACGACGCTATCGGCGGCGTCGGCGACGGCGCTGAAGGCCTCGCGCCAGCGCTTGCCCGCCGCGGAACCGACGAGGAACGTCGCCTTGCGGCCGGGCCATCGGCGCCGCAGTTCCGCGGCGACCGCCAACAGCGACTGCTCGGTGTGGGCGCCATCGAGCACCAACGCTTCGCCGTCGGGCTCGGCGCGCAACTCGAAGCGGCACGGCAGCTCGGGCCGCAGCACCGGGTCGAGCCGCAGCGGCCGCTCGGGCAACACGCGCGCGAACGCCGCCGCCGCCAGCGCCAGCGCCGGCAGTTCGAACGCCGCCGCGTCCGGCAGGAAGAACGGCCGCGCGGCGCCGCCGGGCAGCCACAGCACGCCGCGGGCGCCATCGGCGTCGAAGCGGACGTCGCGCAGGCCGAAGTGCTCACCGAGCACGAACAACTCGGCAGCGACCGCGGCGCAATGTGCGCGGATGACCGCCAGCGCCGCGCCGCCGCAGCCGGTGAAGCCGACGCCGCCTGGGCGCACCACCGGCGCCTTCTCGCCGGCGATCGCCGCGATCGTGGCGCCGAGCACGTCGGTGTGCTCGAGTTCGATCGTCGTCACGATGCTGGCGTCGACCGGCAGGGCGCTGGTGGCGTCGTGCCGGCCGCCGAGGCCGACCTCCCAGATGGCGAGGTCGACGGCCTGCTCGCGGAAGCTCTGCGCCGCCGCCAGCGTCATCGCCTCGAAGAACGTCGGAGCGCGCTCGGTCGGCGCCGCCAGCACGTCGCGCAGGATGCGCTCGAGGTCGCCGACGGCGATGTCGCGGCCGTCGACGCGGATGCGCTCGAGCAACGTGGTGACGTGCGGCGAGCTGTAGAAACCGGGCCGGATGCCGGCCGCCTGCACGAGCCGCGCCAGCAGCGCGCAGGTCGTGCCCTTGCCCTTGCTGCCGCCAACCTGCACGGCCGGCCGCGGGCACGGCAAAGCGCCGGGGCGCTGCAAGCACGCCCGCATCGTCGCGAGGTCCCACAGCCGCGCGTCGGGGCGCGCGCGTTCGTAGTTGACCAGCTGGCTGAGCAGCGGCGCGAGTCGTTCGGCGGCGGGATCCACGCGGGCTTTTTCGCTGCCCCTCTGGCGGGGCGGCGGTGGCGCGCAACACTAGCGGCCAGCTCCCCACCAAGGTACCCGATGCTCGCCCGCTCGCCGCTGCTGCTCGCCCTGCTGATCGCCGCGCCGTCGTTCGAAGCGCCGCTGCTCGCCCAAGGCAACGATCGCCCGCGCCGCGAACGCCGCGAAGCGCCCGCCGTCGAACTCAAGCACCTCGACTTCGCCACCACCAAGCTCAAGAGCGAGGCGGTCCAGGCTGAACTCGACATCGGCGTCTACCTGCCCAAGGGCTACGACGACGAAAAGAACAAGGACGTGAAGTGGCCGGTGGCGATCTGGCTGCACGGCATGTGGGAGGACCCGCTGCGCTTTCACACGCGCGGCGGTGCTACCGTGCTCGACCGCTGCATCGGCGACGGCACCATGCCGCCGTGCGTGTTCGTCGCCGCCAACGGCGGCCGCACGTCGATGTACGTCAACCGCAAGGACCAGCGCTGGGAGGACCTGATCACGGTCGACCTGCTGACGTTCCTCGCCAAGAACTACCGCGTCAGCGAGCAGCGCGAACAGCGCGCGATCCTCGGCGTCAGCATGGGCGGCATGGCCGCGCTGCGCATCGCCTTCAGCAAGCCGGAACTGTTCGGCGCCGTCGGCGCGCACAGTTCGGCGGTGTTCGAGGAGGATCCCGAGAAGCTGCCCGAGCGCATCCGCAGCGTCGCCTCGCGCATCGGCCTCGACGAGGTGTTCGGCAATCCGATCCAGAAGGAGCCGTGGCAGAAGGCCAACCCGCTGTGCCTCGTCCAGGCGCTGGACACGAAGGCGCTCGCCGGACTGCGCATCTACTTCGACGCCGGCAGCGACGACCGCTACGGCTTCGCCGACGGCAATGCGCTGCTGCACGCAGCGCTCGACGCCAAGAAGATCCCGCACACGTGGCGCCTGATCGAGGGCGGCGGCCACTCGTGGGGCGCAGGCTTCCAGGACCAGACGCTGCCGTACTCGTTCGCCGTCGTCGGCGCGATGTTCGCCGGCAAGGCGGACCCGGCTGGGACCAAAGCGCCGGCGGCCGATGGCAAGCCTCCGGCCAATGCCAAGGGCGCGCCGGCGAAGGGCAAGTAGCGCGCGACCGGCTACCGCGCAGCGACAGGCTGGCGGCGGCACGGGAAATCCGCACTGCCACCGCAGGTTGGGTCGCAGCCGTGCCGATCCAAGGAGCTAGAGGAGGTGCGACGGTCGCCCCAGCCCGCCTGGACGACCGTCGGCGATGCCTATGTTCCAGCTCGAACACCGGGTGCGCGTCTTCGTCTTCCAGGTGCTCGACCGCCGCGTCGAGTACCTGCTGGTCCGGCACAAGCCGCTGCACGAGTGGCCGCTCGGCCCCGTCGTCGGGCCAGTGACGCCGGGCGAGCAGTTGGAGCAGGCGATCCGCCGCGAGGTGCTGGCCGAGACCGGCCTGCGGCGGCCGATCCACCTGCTGGAGTTGCAGGCGCCGCAGAAGGACCTGTTCGGCGACATGGGCGTCGTCGACTGGCCGTACGCGTGGCAGGCCGGCACGCCGGACGACCCGGTCGCCAGGCTCAAGCCTGGACCGATGGTCGGCGAGCTGCACTGGCTGCCGTTCGAGACGGCGTTCCGCGAGCTGGAGCTGGCGACCGACCGCGACGCGCTGGTGCGGCTGCAGCTGACGCTGCAATAATCCGCATCCGATCCGCGGGGCGTCGCGTATATCCGTCGTTCCCCATCCCACCATGAGCGACGCCCCCACCAACAAAGCCGGCGAGCCGCTGGCCGACGGCCGACTGCCCAGCTCGGCGATGCGCAGCTACGCGCTGCTGACTCCTCAACTGAAGGAGCTCTACATGGGCTTCTACAAAGCAACCTACGGCAAGTCGAAGATCGAGCTGAAGGTCAAGGAGTTCATCGCCATCGCGGCGGCGCTCACTTCCGGCTGCAAGGGCTGCCTCGAAGGCCACCTGAAGAAAGCCAAGAAGGAAGGCGCGACCAGCGACGAGATCGCCGAGGTCATCGCGATCACGCTCGGCGTCAACGCCGCGACGATCGTCGACCGCTCGGACATCGCCAACTTCCACCTCGGCGGCCTGTTCGACAAGCCGGAAGGCGCGTAGCCCGCCGCGCGCCGGCGCGCCCGCCGAAATCGCGCGCGCCGGCAAACCGACCGCACCGCCGGTCCGTTGATCGGCTCGCACGCCATGAAACTCTCCGGCCCCGTCCGCCTGCTGCCGCCGCTGCCGCCCGCGCTGCGCTTCGCGCTGGGCGGCGCGGTCGTCGCCGCGCTCGCGTACGCGATATGGGCGATCGAACACCCAGCGGCCGCGCCGACGCCTGAGGCGCCCGCCGCGCAGGTGCCGTTGCCCACGCTCGACGATGCGACGCTTGCGCGCGCGCGCGACGACAGCCGCGAACAACGGCTGGTGCTCGAGCCCGAGCCGCTCCGCCACCTGCTCGCCAAGGCGATCGACGTCGGCCCGACGGTGGCGCAGGCGCTCGGCCGCCCGGACCGCATGACGCCGGTCGCCACGGTGCGCGCCGTGCCAGCGACGTTCCGCAAGCGCTGGCTGTGGTACGAGGGCCAGCTCGAGCAGTTGTCGGGTCCGCAGGACGGCCATCCGCTGCCCGGTTACGCGATCTACGAAGCGACGCTGCGCCTCGCCGACGGCGAGGCCGTGCTCGCCGCGTTCTCACTGCCGCCCGAAGCCGGCCTCGCCGTCGGTTCGTGGGTCCGCGTCGAAGGCTTCTTCCTCAAGCTGCGCGACCTCACCTACCCGACGGCCATCGACCGCGCGCCGTTGCTGATCGGGCGCAGCCTGCAGCGCGACTTCGCCGACTGGCCGGCGGTCACGCAACTCGATCCGGCTGTGCTCGCCAAGGTCGACGACTCGAGCTACTGGCCCGGCGACCTGGCGTGGCACACGCTCGAAGAGGACCAGACCGAGGCGCTGTGGCACCTCGCCGCGTACGCGCGCGATACCGCGGCCACGCGCACGCTGGCGGACTGGCGCCGCATCGGCACGCTCAATACCCACGAGGTGCACGAGAAGCTGATCGCCGGCCAGATCGCGCGCGGCACGCCGCTGCGCGTCATCGGCACGCTGATCAAGAAGTCGGTGGTCGCCGCGCCGCCCAATCCCGCGGGCATCGAGGCCTGGACCGTCGGCTGGGTGCAGGTGCGTGAGTACGGCGGCGGCGTGCTGGTGCCGGTGTGGGCGCCCAAGCGCGTGGAGTGGGAGACGCGCGCGCAACTGGAAGTGCGCGGCTTCTACTACCGCTGGCAGGCCTACGAGACGCTGCGGAACGAACGTCGCCGCGCGCCGCTGTTCGTCGCCGCCGACCTCGACCTTTACGATCTCGTGGCCGACCGCACGATGCAGACGATCGGCACATGGCTGCTGGTGACGTTCAGCGCGTTCGTGGCGCTGGTCTTTTGGTCACAACGGCGCGATGCCGCGCGCGCGCTGGCGCACAGCCGCGACCTCGACGCGCGCCGGCGGCGGGAACGCCAGCGCGCTGCGGCGAAGGCGGCGGCGCCGCCAGCGCCACCGCCGGCGTGAGCGGGCTCAGGCGCGCCGCACCGTCGCCGCGCCGAGCGCCGCGCAGGCAGTGCCGGCGAGGATCGTGAACGGCACCCACAGGCCGAACTGCGCCAACGTCACGAGCCGGAGCTTGGCGTCGAACGCGAGGTCGGCGGGCAACGACGGATGCAGCATGCCGTAGTGCGTGCCCCAGCCCTGCGTCAGGTCGAGCCACTGTACGACCGCAACCGGAATGCGCGCGAACAGGCCGTAGGCCAGCGTGACGAAGAACAGGCGCGGCCACACGAACAGACCAAGTAGCGCCACCGCCGGCGCGCCGCAGAACAGCGTCGCCATGCCGTCGTAGAGCGCCTGGCCCTGCAGCTTGGTGCCGATCCACCCGATCGCCGCGATGATCGCGGCGAGACCGAGCAACGGCACGGCGAAGGCGGCGAGGAACGGCGGCCGGCTGCCGATCTGGGCGGCGCGGCGGCCAAACAACAGGCCGAACAGCGGCACCAGCCAGACGATGCCGAGCAGGCTCATCGAGCCGCCGGGCGCCGAGGCAAACCACTTGGCGTGCCACTGCAGCGCTTCGCCGAGCGTGCGCACGATGGTCAGCAGCAGCGTCAAGAACGACGCGACCAGCACGAGCGGGAGGAAACGCACCGACCCGGGTTCCGCCATGGCCGGCATCGTCGCGGCGAGCGCGCGGCGGCACAAGCGCGCAGACCTCTGGGCCATGCGATTGCGACCCCCCGGGCCTAGCCAGTGCGACCAGAGGCTCGTGGTCGGCACGGCGCTGACCTCGCGCTCCTTCAGCGCCTGCGGCCGCCGCCAATTCGTGACTTGGCTTGGTCGGCCGCTGCGTCGTCGTCGACCTCTGCGCCCTCTGTGCTTGGACTGCTGCTTCCTCCACCACGACGAGCACAGAGAACACGGCGGCTGGACCAAGGAGAACGGGAAAAGCCGCAGCGACGCGCGGACCGCGCGTCCAGCCAAGGCCCGGAACCGGAACACAACGGAACCAGTCAACCGACAAGAAGCGCCGCAGACGGACACGGTGGCCCTCGTTGCGCGCGTCCGCTGCTAGCGCGACACGGCCGCCGGCCGTCACGCTGACTGCGCCTCAGCCGCCGGCGAGCTGCGCCCGCAACCGTCGCGCGAGGCCCGCGCTCGGCTCGGTGCAGTAGCGCGTGCAGCCGACCAGCCGGTCGCCGCGGCCAAACGCGCAGACGCTCTCCGTCGTGCTCGGCACCAGGCTGACGAGCCGCTGCGGCGCGCCGTCGCTCACGGCCCGCCGCGCAGCGACTTCGGCACGAGGCCCCACGGCCCGAACCCCAGCCAGCGCCGCACCGTCTTGAGGTCGGCGCCGTGCCGGTGCATGGTTTCGCCGGTCTGATCGCGGTGCGCGACGCCGATCGGGCAGGCCGCGCGGCTGGCACAAGCATCGGCGCAGCCGCCGCGGTGACGGTGACCGGCGCACTGCGCGGCGTCGGCGACCTTCGTCGCCTCAGCGCCGTGCGCGGGACACGCGGCGACGCACGGCCGCGCGCATGCAGCGCACGGTTCGAAGCGCTCGGCGAACGACGCGTCCGCGACCGGCCCAAACGGCAGGCCATCGCAGCAGATCGCGCCGCGCACGCGCAACCACGGGCCATATTCGGGATGCAGCAAGAGCCCGCTGACCGGCGAGACGACGCCGAGGCCCGCGGCCTCGGCCAGGCGCTCGCCGCGCACGCGGCACGGGCCGTCGAAGGTCACGCCGGCGGCGCCGATGCCGGCCTGTCGCAGCGCAGTGACGAGATGATCGATCGCCGCGGCGACGTGCTCGGCGACGCTCGTCATCAGGCCCTGGCCGGTCTCGCGCCGCCAGCGCTCACGCTGCTGGCTTAGCCAGCGGCCGCCGCTGCCGAGCACGAGCACCGTGCCGCACCGCGGCGCGACGCCGGCGATGCGCCGCTCCTTGGGCTCGCACGCGTCGAAGCGCGCGCGGTCAACGAGGCCGAACAGGTTGAGGCCAGCGCCTTCAGCCTGGACACGCAAGGCAGTAAGCAGCTTCTGCGGCACGTTCGGAGAGGCGACGAAACGGGCGCCGACGCGGCGCCGACGATGTTGTCGGTCGCGCGGCGCGGCAAGACAAGCCCCGCAGCGGCAGATGGCTGCTTGCGCCGCGCCACCAATGCCGTACGCTCTTCTCGCCCCGATGCGGGGAAGTCCGGTGTAAATCCGGCGCTGTCCCGCAGCTGTATCCGAGGACGAACGTCCAACATGCCACTTGCAGCCCGTGATCGGGCGGCTGGGAAGGCGGACTTGTAGGTCGAATCGGTAGCCAGAACACCCGCTCGGGCCGGTCCTTCGGGACCGTTCTGTTGCCAAGCGATCGGCGCGCTCGACGCCGACTCGACCGATGACCACGATGTCCTACGGGACGCGTCTGCCGCAGGCAGCGCGTCGTTTCACTGCTCTCGCCACGCTGGCGTTCGCCCCATTCGCCCACGCCCAGCAGACGAGCGAAGGCCTCGCCTCCGGCCTGCGGCCGCTGCCGGGCACGACGTCGATCGCCGCCGTCGTCGGCGCCGATCTGGTGACGTTCAACGGCGTCGACCTCAAGGTCACGCCGCCCGGTCAGCCCAGCACGACGCTGCTGTCGCTGCCGGCGTACTTCTTCGGCTCGTTCCTGCTGCCGGTGAACGGCACGCACGTGCTGCTCGGCTACACCGGCCTCACCGGCGGCGATGCGATCTGGTTGGTGCCGCTGCAGGGCCCGGCGCCAACCCAGCCGCTCGCCAGCCTCGCGTTCAACTACGACGCCGCGCGCTTCGACGGCCAGCGCGCGCTCGTCTCGGCGCGCACCGGCGGATTCGCGGCCGCGAACAACGAGCTGTGGACGCTCGACCTGCAGACCGGCGCGACGCAGCGGGTCGCCAGCATTCCTGGCGCTTCGGGCCCGGTCGCCATCGCCGGCAACGGCGACGTCTACTACGCCACCGGCTTCGCCGGCTTCCCGACGCCGCCCGGCACGTGCACCTTCCTGCGCCTGCCACGCCCCCTCGTCGACGCCGCCATCGCCGGCAACACGATGCTCGGCCTCGCCCAGACGCAGGTGGTCGCGACCGGCCTCGACGCCGCCGGCGACATGACGTTTGACGACGACGGCGACCTGCTGTTCGTCGACTGGTTCAACGGCCGCGTCAGCGAGATCAGCGACGCCGCTTCGGCGCAGCCGTCGATCGTGGCGAACGTCGTCAACTACGCCACGGCCGCCGTGTCCCCGGCGAGCGTGCAATTCGTTGGCGGCTCGCAGGCAGGCGTGTTCGAGCCGTTCCAGCCGACCAACGGTTCGCTGTATGTGTTCGAGACCGACTACTTCGCCACCGCCGGCCTGCGGACGGTCGAGTCGCAACCGGGCGCGCTGCTGGTCAATGCCGCCAACCCGGTGCCCGCCGGCCTGCTGCAGTTCATCGCCAGCAGCGGGCCCGCCAACGGCATCGGCCTCTTGGCCTTCGGCATCGGCCCGACCGGGGTCACAACTCCGCTGGCGGTCCCCGGCTTCGAAGCGCCGCTGGCATGGAACAGCGCGCTGACCAACGCGCCGGTGCTGCTGCCGTTCTTGTTCGACGCCACCGGCGGCCACGTGCTGAATGCCACCAACCCGGGCTTCGCGACGCCGTTCCCGGCGACCGTCCAGGTGGCGTTCGTCTCGAACGCCGGCCTGCTCGGCGCCACCCCGGCGGCCGCGCTGACGATCGGCCAGTAAGCCCAGCCAGCCGGCCCGAGGAGTGCGAAGTCGTTACAGCGCGGCGCTGTAGGGAATAGGCCCGAGCCGCCGTAATCGACGACTTCGGGCGGACTGCGCCCGTCCCACCGCATGCAGAAGCAATCCGCACTCCTCGCCGTCGGCGCCCTGATCCTGCTCGCAGCCCTCGGCGTGGTCGTGCCGCAACTGCTCGGCGACACCACGCCTATCGTGCGCTGGGACGCGGCGGCCGAACTCGACGTGCCGCAGGAGCCCGCCGACCCGCAGGCCGCGACCAATGCCGACGACACGCCGCTGCTCGAGCGCACCGAGGCGCCGCTGCCGGAGGCGCCGCTGCTAGCGGACGAGCGCGTCGACCTGCTGATGCGCGGGCGCGTCGTCGACAAGTTCCGCGGTCCGGTGCCGCAGGCGACTGTCTGGCTCGACTTCGGTCGCGGCGGGCCGCGCGGTGGCAACAACCGCCAGCGACGCGTGCCCGACCCGGTGACCACCGACGGCGACGGGCGCTTCGCCTTCCAGGGCCAGACCTTCCGCAACCTGCGCGTCTCGCTGCAGGTGGCGCACGCGCGCTACGCGCCGGCAATGTTCGACAAGGACGTCGGCGCCGTCGCCACTGAACTCGACCTCGGCGAGTTGACATTGCTCGCCGGCGGCCAGATCCGCGGCCGCGTCACCGACCTCGACGGCAACGGCATCGCCGTCGCCGAACTGCGCCTGCAGCCGGAGAACGACAATCCGCTGCGCTGGCTGCGCGACCGCGAGAAGCTGGTCGCGCCGTTCCAGACGGACGTCGCCGGCTACTACGTGCGCGACCACGTCGCCAGTGGCGCTTGGGCGCTGACGGCGGTGGCCAAGGCGCACACCGAGGGCCGCTCACCGACGTTCGTCGTCGAAGAGGAGTTCCAGATCGACGTCGACGACATCCGGCTCGGCCCGGGCTTCGAGGTCACCGGCTACGTCCGCAACCAGAAGGGCGAGCCGATCGCGAAGGCGAATGTCACGATGCAGTCGGAATCGCGCCAGCGCGGCGGCGCGGCGCCCGGCGCGCCGGCGGCGGCTTCGCCGGTGGCCGCGAACCCGCGCGGCGGCGACGGCGCGCCGTGGCAGCGCGGCAACAACGGCGGCGGCCGCGAACACAGCACGCAGACCGACGCGCAGGGGCGATTCTTCCTCGCCCACCTGCCGGGCGCGCCGATGCGCCTCGATGTGCGCGCCGAAGGCTATCTCGACCTGCGCCAGGACGGCGTCGATCCCAAGCTCGGCCAGCCGCTGCAGCTGACGCTGCAGGACGGGTTGCGCATCGACGGCCGCGTCGTCGACGACGACGGCAAGGCGGTGACGCTCTACGCCGTGCGCGCGATCCGCACGCGCGGCCTGCAGCCCGCCGGCGCGACGCCGGGCGAAGCCGAGGCGCTGGTCGCGCAACTGCGTTCCGGCAACCTCGATGACGCGGCACGCCAGCAGGTGATGGCCCGGCTCGACGCGATTCGCAGCGCCGGCGGCGGCAACTCCGGCGGTCGTGGCGGGCGCGGCGGCTCGAATGACGGCGACAACGGCGGTCGCGGCGGCCGCGGCGGCTCGAATGACGGCGACAACGGCGACGGCGGCAACGGCCGCGGCGCCTTCGTGCGCGACCTCGGCAAGCCCGAAGCCCACGCGGACGGCGCGTACTCGGTCGCCGGCTTGCAAGAAGGCGTCTACGAGGTGCACGTGCAGTCGCCCGAGCACACGCGCCAGCGCTCGGCCGAGGTAGAGCTGCGCTTTGGCGCAGCGGCGCCGAGGGTCGATCTCGCGCTCGACGCGGGTTTCTTCCTCGCTGGCGTCGTGCGCGACACCAAGGGCGATCCGATCGCCGGCGCGCGCGTCGAACTGCGCACGCAATCGCCGTTCGAGGGCCGCGGGCGCGGCGCGCGCGGCGGTCGCGGCGGCGACGCGCAGGCCGACGCGGCGGCGCCGCAACCGGGCGGCCGCGACGCGATGCGTGCCGCGATGATGGCGCAGGTCAGCCTCGAGACGCAGACCGACGAGGAAGGCACGTTCGTGCTGAAGCACGCGCCGCGCGGAACCTTCCGCCTGCAGGCGGAGGCCAAGGGCTTCGCCGATGCACAGCTCGACGACGTCGTGATTCAGGGTGATCGCTCCGGCCTGGAGCTGCGCATGGGCGCGCTCGGCAAGCTCGCCGGCAAGGTGCGCGGCCTCGGCCGCGACGAACACGGCGAAGCGCGCGTCTACGCGTTCCCCGCGCCGCCGGCCAACGGTGGCGGCGGCAATGGCGGCTTCGGCAGCTTGATGGGCCGCAGCCGTGGTGGCAACGGCGGCGGCAACAGCCCGTTCGGCAGCGCCAGCGTCGACACCGAGGGCAACTACGAACTGCGCGACCTGACGCCGGGCGACTACGTCGTGCGCTGCTGGGTCGGCTCGATACAAGACATGATGCGCGAACTGGCGCCGCAGTTCTTCGGCGGCGCAATGACCGCCGACGCGGCGGTGCGCGGCGGCGAGACCAAGAAGCTCGACCTCACCGCGCTGCGGCCGCTGGTCGGCCGCGTCGCCGGCACGGTGCTGCACAACGGCAAACCGGGCGCGGGCTTCCAGGTCGAACTGTCCAGGATCGACGAACCCGGCGCCGTTGACGCCGGCGGCAATGCCCAGAGCGGCCGCAGCAACCGCGGTGGCGGTCCCGGCGGCTTCGGCGGTCCCGGCGGCTTCGGCAACATGGGCCGCCAGTTCCAGACGACAACCGCGCAGTCGGGCAAGTTCACGATCCAGAAGGTGCCGGCGGGCAGCTACCGTCTGCGCGTCAGCAGCGCGCGCCGCGGCGGCACGCTGCACGAAGAGATCGTGCAAGTATTCGTCGACGTCGCGACCGAGCCCTTCATCCAACTGAGCACGTGCCGGCTGACCGGCGCGCTCACGCGCGACGACGGTGGCAAGGTGGAGGAACTCGCCGGCCGCGCGACGCTGCTCGCTGGCGCGCTCGAGTTGCCGGCCGACTTCAACGCCTCGGTGCGCGAGAACGGCAGCGTCGAGGCGCGCGTGCAGACTGGCGCCTTTCGCTTCGACGCCGTCAAGCCGGGCAGCTACCTGCTGGTAGTGACGCTGCGCGGCCGCGAACGCACGGCGACGCCAATCGTGCTGACCGCCGACGCCGCGGTGCAGGTCGCAGCCGGCAAACCGGTCACCACGCCGGATCCAAACGCCGGACCGGGCGGGCGCCAAGGCGGCGGCGCGGGCGGCGGCGGCGGCGGTGGCCGCCAAGGCGGTGGCGGCCGCGCTGGCAGCGGCAACGTGGGCGGCGGCCGCTGACCGCCTGCGCACACGCCCGGCGGCAGGCGCTCGCACGGTCCTGCTTGGTCACCTGTGCGGCCACGCCGAGCCCGAGAAGCCGGTCGCCGCGACGTCGCGTGGCGTCGCGGCGTGGCCTCCCGTGGCCCCGACTCCTAGCATCGTGCGCGTGCGAGTTCTCTCTGCGCTGCTGCTGACGCTGCTGGTCGCCATCGGCCTGGCCCTCGCCGCCTATGCCGCAGTCTGGGCCCTGCGCCGCGAACCGGTCGCCGCCGTCGCGCCGGCGTTCGCGCCGACAGCGACGCCGATCCCGCCGATCGACCGGTTGCCCGACAGCCCGGACTTCGCGCGCGCCACGGCGCCCGCGCCCCAACGCGGCGACGCGCCGCTGGTGGCATTGTCAGCGCTGGTGCAGAACGCGCCGGCTGATTGGCCGTCGGCCGACGCCGGGCTCGCGATCGCGCCGGCGCGCGGCGGCGACGGCGTGGCGTGGCTGCCGCTCGCGACCAGCGTGCGCCGCGACGACGGCTGGCTGCTGCGCCACGTCGTGCCCGCCGGCGAGGACTACGTGCTAGCGCTCGCAGCGGCGCGGCCGGGCGCCCTGCGTTCGTTCCTTGCGCGCACCACGGCGCGCGTCGACGGCCCGACGGCGGTGACGATCGACGCGCGGGCCGCGCTGGTGACGTTCCGGCCACCCGCAGGCGCCAACCACCACGGCGCCTTCCGCCTCGTCCGCGACGGCGCGGACGGCTGGTTGCCGGCCGACGCGCAGACCGGCCTGATCATGGCGCCGGAGACGCCGCTGCGCGTCTGGCTGGGCGCTGGCGCCTACCGGCTGGTCGACGTGCTGTATCCCGACCGCGCCCAGACGTTCATCGTGCCCGACGCGACCGACGTGACGGTCAGCGCGTCGCTGGCAGCAGTTCGAGCTGACCGGCGGTGAGCCGGAACAACCCGCCCTCGACCGGGTGCGGCGCGTTGGCCGCCACGGCCTCGACCGCTGCCGTGACCTTCGCGACGTCGACCTCCCGCGCACGACCGACCCACAGCGTGTCGCGGTCGGGCAAGGCGACGAGGAGTTCTTCGTCGGAGCCGAGCAGCAGCAGCACGCGCGCGGCGTCGTAGCCGTCGCGGCTCCGCAACACGAGACCGTTCCCGCGCACGCGCTCGGGCAGCGGCGCGCAGCGGCTCGCGAGGTTGACGACCGCTAGGTCATGCACCTCGGCTTCGGTCTTGCACCAGCGCTGCAGGTGCTTGCGGCAGACGAAGACCATGTCGGCGCCTTCGTCGATCACATAGACGACGACCAGTCGCTCGCCGAGCGCGCGGTGCGCGATGCCGGAGTCGCCGAACGTGCCGTGCTCGCTGAGCCACGCGCGCGTGCGCACCTGCGGCAGCAGCGACGCGGCGACGAACGCGAAGTCGCCGTCGTCGTCGTCGATGTGGTCGAGGCCGACGTCGCGCACTTCGCCGAGCAGGCGCGCGACCGCGCGGGTGAACCCGTCCGTGCCGTTGTCAGCGTGGCTGAAGAGGCCGTGCAGCGCGACGACCGTCTCCTGGCCGTCGACCGCCAGCAAGCAAGCGAAGCGATCTGGCAGCATGCCGAGGAAGCGGACGTTGGGATGCTGCTGCTCGATTTCGTTCTCCAAGCGCAGGGCGAACGTCGCGAAGCGCGGATCGATCGCCGGCGCCCGCTGCCGCCAGCGATGGTGCACGAGCACCGCCGCCCAGGCGGCCGCCAACCACGCTGCGCCGATCCAGAGCCACATACGAGCTGTATCGGCACTCCCTGCCGACGACTGGAGCACGCGACCAGAGTCCGGATACCATTAGGTCGACGCGATCTGGGCAGCAGCATTCGGTTTCCAGTCACGCCAGTCGAGACCGGCCCATTCCATCGTCAGGCCATGCCGGAACTGCAACCGCAAGCCTCGTACCGCCTGCTCGTCTGGAGCGACGGCGCGGTGCGCGCGATCCCGCTGCGCGGCGAGCGCTGGGTGATCGGACGCTCGCTCGCGTGCGACATCGTCCTGCGCGACGCCGTGGTCAACCGTCGGCGCCTGATGCTCGAGCGCAAAGGCAATGACTTCGCCTTCCAGGACCTCGGCAGCGACAACGCGCCGATGCTCGGCGGCAAGGCGACGCGAAAGGGCAAGCTCGCCGCCGGCCAGACCCTGACAATCGGCGGCACGCGCCTTGTGATCGAACCGCGCACCGCGCCGCTGGCCTTCAGGCCGAGCGCGGCGACGCCGACGGTGATCGCGCGCGAGATCGCCGACGAGGATCCGGCGATTCCGCACGGCAGCGCGCCGACGACGACCGCGAGCCGCGTGCTCCAGCGCATGGAGTGAACGTTCGCCGACCTCGGCGACGCTGTACGAGAAGCTGCGCCGGTACCGCATCGCCGAGTGAACGCAGCGGCCGCGCCGAGCGTCGGCGGCGGGTCCTGTTGCGCATGCCCGCATGCCGGCGCACGACTGTGGCCTGAGCCGCCGCTCCGCGCCATGATCGACGCATGGCCTCGCCGTGCCGCATCTACCTCGACAACGCCGCCACGACGCGGCCGTTCGCCGCCGTTGTCGAAGCCATGGCCGCTGCAACCTGCGATGCCTACGGCAACCCGAGCAGCGGCCACGCCTTTGGCCCGCCCGCCAAGCGCCTGCTCGACGACGCACGCGAATTCCTGCGCGGCTCGGTGGGCGCCGCCCGCGTGGTGTTCACCTCGGGCGGCAGCGAGGCCGACCAGCTCGGCATCGTCGGCGCGGCGCTGGCGCGCTCGCCGGGACGCGTGCTGATGGCCGCCGCCGACCACCCAGCGCTGCTGCAGTGCCAGGGCCTGCTCGGCCGCTTGCGCCACCACGTCGACGTGCTGCCGGTGACGCGCGACGGCGACATCGCGCCGGAAGCGCTGTTCGAGCGGCTCGGCCAGGACGTGCGCGTCGTCGCGCTGATGCACGGCCACAACGAGCTCGGCACGCTTGGCCGCCTGCAGGACCTCGTTGAACTCGTGCGCCGCGCCGCGCCCGGCGCGCATGTGCACGTCGACCTCGTGCAGACCTACGGCAAGCTGCCGTTCGACATGGACGACTTCGGCGTCGACTCGGTCGCGGTCAGCGGCCACAAGTTCCACGGCCCGCGCGGCGCCGGCTTCCTGGCGCTGTCCAGCATCGCCGAGGTCGCGCCGCTGCTGCCCGCCGGCGGGCAGGAGGGCGGCCTGCGCGGCGGCACCGAGAACGTGTCGGGCGCGGTCGGTCTCGCCGTCGCCGCCGAGCGCGTGCTCACCCACCAGGCCGCGACGGCGGCGCACACCGCCGGCCTCGCCGACGAAGTGTTCGGGGCCGTCGCCGCGGCCGTGCCCGGCGCGACCCGCCTGGGCTGCGCCGAGCGCCGGCTGCCGCACATCCTGTCAATGCGCCTGCCGGGCGTCGTCGGCCAGACGCTGGCGCTGCGCTGCGATGCGCGCGGCGTCGCGTTCTCGACCGGCTCGGCCTGCCACGGCGCGCATGCCGACGACGGCGCCGCGCACAAGGCCGACAACCACGTGCTAGCGGCGATCGGCCTCGACCGCGCCGCCGCGCGCGAGGTCGTGCGCGTGTCGTTCTGCGGCGAGACCAGCCACGACGACGCGGCGACGGCCGCCGAGGTGATCGCCGACGAGGCGCAGCGCCTGCTCAGCGCGCGACCGCGCGGCGCGGGAGCGGCCGGCCGATGAGCGATATCGCGACGACGCCGGCGATGGCGCAGTACCACGCGCAGAAGCAGCGCCACCCGGACGCGCTGCTGTTCTTCCGCATGGGCGACTTCTATGAGCTGTTCTTCGACGACGCGAAGGTGGCGGCGAAGGCGCTCGGGCTGACGTTGACGAGCCGCAGCAAGGGCGAGTCGGCGATCCCGATGGCGGGCGTGCCGGTGCGCGCAGTCGACGGCTACCTGCAACGCCTCGTCGCCGCCGGCCACAAGGTGGCGATCTGCGAGCAGCTGCAAGACCCGAAGGACGCCAAGGGCGTGGTCGAGCGCGCTGTCGTGCGCGTGCTGACGCCGGGCACGCTGACCGAGGACAGCCTGCTCGACCGCGGCCGCAGCAACCACCTCGCGGCAGTCGCCTTCGGCCGCGACCGCGTCGGCCTCGCCTGGGTCGAGCTGTCGACCGGCGCGTTCCGCGTGCACGAGTGCGCGCCCGAACGACTCGCCGACGAGCTGGCGCGCATCGAGCCGAGCGAATTGTTGCTGGCCGAGGACCAGCGCGGCCAGCCGCGACCCTGGCTGCCGGCGGAGAACACGCCAACGACGTTCCGCGCGCCGTACGACTTCGGCGCCGAGACGGCGACCCGGCTGCTGCAGCAGTTCTTCCGCGTCGCGACGCTCGCCGGCTTTGGCGTGCAGGACCAGCCACTCGCCGTCGGCGCCGCCGGCGCGCTGGTCGCCTACCTGCAGGAGACGCAGCTGTGCGCGCTGCCGCACCTGCGCGGCCTCGAGGTCTGGCACGACGGCGCATTCATGCGGCTCGACCGCACCACCCGTCAGAGCCTCGAGCTCGTGCAGACGATGCGCGACGCCGAAGGCATGACGCTGCTGGCGATCGTCGACCGCACGGCGACGCCTATGGGCGCGCGTCTGCTGCGCAGCTGGCTGCTGGCGCCGCTCGCCGACCTGGCCGCGATCCAGCGGCGCCAGGACGCCGTCGCCGAGCTGCACGACGACCCCGAACTGCTGCGCCTAGTCGCCGGCCAGCTCGCCGCCGTGCTCGACCTCGAGCGTCTGTCGTCACGCGCCGCGTTCGGCCGCGCCAACGCCCGCGACGTCGTCGGCCTGCGCGCCAGCCTCGACCGGCTGCCGGCCGTTCGGGACCGGCTGCGCGAGTGCCGCAGCGAGTTGCTGCGCGACCTCGGGCAGCGCATCGACCCGCTGCCCGAGCTGGCGCAGCGCATCGGCGCGACGCTGGTCGACGAGCCGCCGCTGACGGTCAAGGACGGCGGCCTCATCCGCTCGAGCTTCGACGCCAGCCTCGACGAACTGCGCACGCTCGCGCGCGACAGCGGCGAGTGGCTGGCCCGCTACCAGGCGCAACTGGTCGAGCGCACCGGCATCGGTAGCCTGAAAGTCGGCTTCAACCGCGTCTTCGGCTACTTCATCGAGGTCACCCACACGCATCGCGAGGTGGCGCTGCCGCCGGAGTTCCAGCGCAAGCAGACGACGAAGAACGCCGAGCGCTACGTCACCGACGAGCTGCGGGCGTTCGAGAGCAAAGCGCTGAAGGCCGAGGAGAATGGCAAGGCGCTCGAGTACGAGCTGTTCCAGGCGCTGCGCGAACACGTCGCCGCAGCGATCGCCTCGCTGCACGCCACTGCCCGCGCGGTGGCCGAGCTCGACTGCCTGCAGTCGCTCGCCACCGTCGCCCGCGACCGCCACTACTGTCGGCCCGTCATCGACGACTCGACCGCGTTGTGCATCGCGGACGGCCGGCATCCGGTCATCGAGGCAACCCACGCCGCCGGCTCGTTCGTGCCGAACGACACCGACCTCGAACCGCCCGCGCGCCGGCTCGTCCTGCTGACCGGACCCAACATGTCGGGCAAGTCGACGTGGATCCGCCAGAATGCGCTGATCGTCGTGCTGGCGCAAATCGGCGGCTATGTGCCGGCGACGGCCACGCGCATCGGCGTGGTCGACCGGGTGTTCACGCGTGTCGGCGGCGCCGACGACATCAGCCGGGGCTCGTCGACTTTCATGGTCGAGATGACCGAGACCGCCAACATCCTGCACAACGCGACCGCGCGCAGCCTCGTCGTGCTCGACGAGGTCGGCCGCGGCACCAGCACCTACGACGGCATGTCGCTGGCGTGGGCGATCGCCGAGGACCTGCACGACCGCGTCCGCTGCCGCGCGCTGTTCGCCACCCACTACCACCAGTTGACCGACCTCGCCGGCCCCGGCCGCGGCATCGTCAACTGCCGCGTCGCCGTGCGCGAATGGGGCGACGAGATCGCCTTCCTGCACCGCATCGAGCAGGGCGGCACCGACCGCAGTTACGGCTTGCACGTCGCCCGCCTCGCCGGCGTTCCCAAGGCGGTGATCGAGCGCGCCAAGCAGGTGCTCGCCAAGCTCGACGAGGAAGGCGGTGAAGTCCGCGAAGCGCTGGTCGCCGCACGCGACCGCCAGCGCCCGGGCATCAAGCAAAAGGAACTGTTCGCGCCGCCGCCCGACCCGATCGTCGAGGAACTGCGCGCGCTCGACCTCGACGGCCTCACGCCGCGCCAGGCGCTGGACCTGCTGCGAACGTGGCAGGAACGCAACAAGCGCGAGTAGCCCGCGCCCGCCGGCTGCCGATAGGCTCTGGCGTATGAGCGACGGCATCACGATCCGCCCCTATCGCCCCGGCGACGAGGTCGGCGTCCTCGCCGGGCACAACCGCATCTTCCCGCCGCGCAGCATGGCGCATTGGCTGTGGAAGTTCCGCGACAACCCGACCGGCGAGGTGCACATAATGCTCGCCGAGCACGAGAAGGACGGCATCGTCGGCGCCTACGTGACGCTGCCGACGCCGTTCTGGATCGAAGGCAAGCCGCGCATCGTCGGCCAATGCGTCGACCTCTGGGTGTTGCCCGAGCACCGCCGCGCCGGCCCGCGCCCCGGCCTGTTCGTCAACCTCGCGCTCGCCCACTACGAACTCTGGGGCGGCAAGGGCGCGAAGCAGAACTCGTTCCACCACGGCTGGCCGATCGCGACGTGGCGCATCGGCCAGAAGTACCTGCGCTACGAAATGCTGCGCGACTGGGACTTCCTATTCCGCGAGTTGCCGCCGGGCGGCCTGCCGCCGCGCGCCGCGCCTACCAGACTCACCGTGCGCCAGGTCGCTCGCTTCGGCGCCGACCTCGACGCGCTGTGGGCAGAGTTCGCCAAGACGACACAGTTGTCGGCGATCCGCGACGCGCGCTCCATGAACTGGCGCTACGCCGACGCGCACGACGCGACGTACGAGCTCTTCGAGTGCCGCGAGGCCGCCAGCGGCCGGCTGCGCGGCGCCATGGTCGTCGCGCTGCGCGACTTCGTGATGCCCAACACCTGCTTTGTCGTCGACTGGCTCGCGCCCGCCGACGACGCCGACGCCACCGTGGCGCTGGTCGCCGCCGCCGAACAACGCGCCAACGCGCTGCGAGCCAACGCGCTGGTCACGCTGTTCCAGCACCGCGACCCGCGCTTCGTCGGTTTCCAGCGGCTGGGCTTCCTCGTCTACGGCACGATCTACTTCCAGGTCGTCATCCCGTTCGACACGCACGAGACGGCCTTCTACAAGGAGCATTGGTACCACACGCTAGGCGACTCCGACCTGGTGTGAGGCCCGCCGCGGGCCGACCGGTTCGTGCGCGCGTCACTCCGTGCGTCACCGCACGTTGAGCCGGATCGCGAGCCCGAGTGCTGCGATCATCGCAACGAGGAACAAGAGCACGACCCAGCCGGGCAGACGGCGCGGCTGCTGCGACGAGGCGGTCATGTGCGCGAGCTCCCGAACAGCACGGCGCCGAGCGAGCCGAACAGAATCGGCGGCGCCCACGCGATCACCACGGGGTTGACGAGGCCGCGCTTGCCGAGGCTCTGACAGGTGAGGTCGAACAGCACATAGGCGGCGCACAGACCGATCGCGCCGAGCACGCGGCCGGTGCGGCTGCCGCGCTCGAAGTGCACCGCGAGCGGCAGCACGAGCAGCAGCAGCAGGACGCAGGCCAACGGCCACGTGACGTGGCGATGGAACGCCAACCGCACGTCGGCCCGGTTGGGCCGCGCGCGCAGCAGCGCCTGCAGCTCCGTGTAGGAAAGCATCTCCGGGTCGATCGTGTCGCGACTCTGCGCCACGAGCACGGCGGGCGTCAGGTCCGGCCGGCCCAGCCACTCGGCCGGATCGCTGCGGCGCGTGCGCTCGACCCGGCCGCCTTCGAGCCGCCAGTCGCCGCGGCCGGCGTCCCATGCGGCCCGCACGGCGCGCGTCAGCGTGACGTCGGCGCCGTGCGGCCCGCGCTCGATCATGCGCACGTCGACGAGCGCGTTTGCGACCGGGTCGAACTCGAGCGCCTGCAGGCTGCGGCCCTCGTCACGCAGCTCGTGCACGAGGTTCTTGTGCACTGTCTTGCTCTGGCGCAGGAACACCTCCACGGTCGCCAGTTCGGCGCCGACGCTCGGTACGACCCACTGCCAGCACGCCGCCATGCCGAGGCCGACGACGACCGCGAGCGTCAGCATCGGGCGCAGGATGCGCTGCATGCTGCGACCGGTGAACAGCATCGGCACGACCTCGTTCGCCTGCTGTAGGCGCGCGACGGCGAACATGCCGGCGATGACCACGGCGAACGGAGCGACGGTCGTCACCAGCACCGGCAGCAGTTTGGCGTAGTAGCTGACGAGGTAGAACGCGAGGTCGAAGCCGTCGAGACCAGCCTTGAAGGCGCGGTCGGCGTAGCGCGAGATGTTGCCGAGCAGGTCGACCAGGATCGACAGGAACAGGAAGAACGCCAGCGCCGCGGCGAAGGCGCCGAGCGCAATACGGCCAACGTAGCGGTCCAGGCCAGTCATCGACGCAGCTGCCCCCAGCACAGCGGCGCGCCGAAGGCGACCAGCAGCGCCGCCGGCAGCCAGCCGCACCACGGCGAGTCGGTCGACAACAGCAGGCGCGCACCCAGCACTTCGCCGAGGTAGAACAGCGACAGCGGCGCGAGCGCGAGAACCAGCGCAAACACACGGCCGCGTTCGCGAGCGAACTCGGCAAGGCAGAAGCCGATCGGCGCCAGCAGCGCCGGCATCAACGCGAAGCAGCAGCGCCGGAACAACGTGTAAAGCGCCCCGTTCGGCGCCGGATGGACGCCGCGCATCACCTCGCCGAGCAGTTGGTCGCTGCGCAGATCATCGTCGCGCTCGTCGCGCGATTCGCCGCCACTGAAGTCGATCGGGACGCCGATCAGCATGCGTCCGGGCGTGCCGCTGGTGCCGATCGGGTCGCGGATGCCGTCGAGCGCGATGACGAACTCGGTCGTCGTGTCGTCGACATCGGGCAGCTGCACCCGATCGACGAACAGGATCGGCGACTCGAAGCCAGCGACCGGCTTCTTGCAGTAGATCGTGCAGTCACGAAACTCGGCGCCGTCGTGCTCGCGATACGTCATCACATAGCCGCCGCCGGGCAGGACGATGCGGTCGCTGCCGAGTTGCATGCTCATGAAGACGTTGCGGACGACCCCGGCGATGACGCGGTACTTGCGGAAGTGCGCCTCGGGGATCGCATAGTGCATCGCCACCGAACCGAGCGCCGTCAGGCCCACGCCGACCAGTAGCGCCGACGACATCGGCACGAACGGCGACACGCCGGCGGCGCGGATGGCGACCAGTTCGCGGTCCTGGGCGGCGCGCGTGAACGTCATCACCGTGGCGATCAGGAAGGAGATCGTCAGCAGGTGCGGGAACGAGTCGAGCGCGAAGAACAGAGTGATCTTGAGCGCGTCGAAGGCGTCGCCGCCCTGGGACCGCTGGATGCCGCGGTAGACGAGGCTCACCAGGATGACGGCGAACAGCACCAGGAAGGTGATGCTGGCGGAGACCAGCACTTCCTTCAGGTAGTATCGGTGCAGCCGCCACATCGCCGCCCCATGGTTCCGCATCCGCCTCCCTCGGGCAACGGCCCGTCGCCGCAAACCGTGCCGCTTGCCTGCGGCCGCGCGACGGCCGCCTGTGATCCGACGGTCGCCGTGGCCCTTGCGGGCCTGTTGGCGCGCGACCTCGGCGCCTGGCCGGCAGCGGGCTTCGACTGCATCAAGCAACGCACGGTCCGCAGCGTCTTCCGCGGCGCGTTCGCCGACGTGCCCGTGCACGTCAAGGTCTTCCGGCCCGACACGCTGGCCGACCGCGTGCGCGACTTCGTGCGGATGGACCGCGGCCGCGCCGAACACGGCCACCTGCGCGCCGCCGCCGCGCTCGGCCTGCCGGTCGTCGAAGCGCTCGCGCACGGCTTCGCGAGCGAGAACGGCCGGCTGCGCAGCTTCGTCGTGACCCGCACGGCAGCGGGCGCGCCGTTCGACTTCGCCACCGCCTCGCCAAGCGCACAGCGCGCCGCCGGCGCGCTGCTCCGGCGCCTGCACGACCTTGGCGTGCAGCTCGACGACCTGCACCCCGGCAACCTTCTGGTCGGGCCTGACGACGCCCCGCGCCTGCTCGACCTGACCAGCGTGCACCACGGCGAGCGCGCCGACCAGCGCGAACGCGCTCGCGGTCTCGCCCGCTTCTGCGCCGCGCTCGACGCCGGCGCCCTCGACCCGGACGCCCGCGAACTGCTCGCGGGCTACCTCGCTGCCGGCGCGCTGCCTGCTGGCTTCCGCGCCGAGGTCGCCGTCGCGGCCCGCCGCCACCGCGCCGCCTTGCTCGCGGCGTTCGACCGGCGCGCCGGCCGCGAGTGCGCGCACACGACCGTCGACGCGCGGAGCCGCGCCACGCCGCGCTGGCATTGGCGCCTGCCCGCCGACGCCGCCACGCGCGCAGCGGTCGAAGCGTTCGCGGCCGCGCCGCCAACGCCGCACAAGCGCGGCCGCCGCGGCGCCGTCTGGCTGACGCCGAAGTTCGCCGTGAAGGACCGCGACGCCGGGGCCGCTCGCACGCTCTGGCGCGCCGCCTACTGGCTGACGTTCGCCGGCGTGCCCGCCCCAGCGCCAGTCGCGCTGCGCC
>Ga0194128_10000397_pt1 | contig 79988 bp, 61 predicted proteins | sample TA2KigCa65mmetaG_FD_148650 | JGI IMG/M metagenome (GOLD analysis project Ga0194128, IMG submission 148650) | Freshwater microbial communities from Lake Tanganyika, Tanzania - TA2015037 Kigoma Deep Cast 65m | ecosystem: Environmental > Aquatic > Freshwater > Lake | place: Tanzania: Lake...
CAGCAGCGTGTCGTTGCCGGCACTTCCCAGCAGCGTGTCGCCACCGAACGGGATCGGATTGCTGGGGCTGCCCAGCGTGTAAGCCAGATTGTCGATCGCGAATCGTGCGCCACCGACCGTGGCCGAAGCCGTGGTGAAGTCCAGGCGGACTCGACGCACTCCCGTCGAGCCGCTGTAGCTGAAGAGACCTTCGGGGCTCAATTGCGTTTTCAGCAGATTGATGGGCGACGTGGAGACGAGATTGAGTGAACTATCAAACAGCGAGACGCGGACTCCATTGGGAACGTCCGTAGTTGCGAATCGAGCGACCGCGAACGACAGATTGGTCGCTGGGGATGCAAAGTCGATGTTCAGGATTCCCGCAGCGTTACCCTCTAACACGGGAGACGACAGATTCTGGAACGTGCCGGTGGGCGCGATCGAGGCACCAAACGTCGCATCGGGAGAATTGAGTCCAGCGACCTTGAAACCGAACGTGACCCCCTGCAATGAGAATCCGTTCGCGATGGTCTCCGGCACTTCGTTGAAGTTGAGGATCGTGGATCCGTTGAACGAAGTTGAGGTCGTGCCGCTCGTGCTGGTTGATCCCGTGACTGCCCCTCCCAACGTGCTCACGTCGTCCGCTCCGAAAGCCGAGATGCCGTAAGGAAGGGTGATCGACTGCTGTAAGAGTCCCTTGCGATCGAAGATGTCGAGCGACGACGTGGATGTCAGCGGATTGCTGTTCGACAAACGATTGCTGCCCAGGTAGAGCAAGCCGTCGATGACACCCAAGCCCGAGTAGCTTCCTGCGGAAGCCGTCGTCGGACTGAAACCGGTACTCGTGTCCGACAACGGAACAATCTGCCCCGTCGAAGGATTGATCTCTACGATCGTGCGGCCATTTGCGAGCGTCGCAATCAAACGATCGGGATTCTTCGCCGCCGCGAGTCCGCCAATCAGATTGGTTCCGGGGTTCGCAGCGTTGATGTCCAACACCGTACCGACTCCACCGAGCGCCGGATCGAACACCAGAATGTCGTCATTGGCCGCGTCCATGATGTAGATCAAGCCGTTCAACGCCGCGAGACCGTCATATCGCTGAGTCGTCGGACGCGGAATCTCCGTACTGTCGATGATCGCTCCGGTATTGGGTTCGAGTTGATACAGCATGTTCGTGCCGAAGCCATTGAGGTAGTACAGGCTCGTGCCATCGAATGCCAAACCGTCGCCGTTCGCGCTCGTCGTTTCGGGTGCGGCGAAACGATTCAGTTCGACACCTGTTTGCGGATTGAGTTCAACAATCTGATTGCGATTGTTGGTCGGCACTGCAAACAACCTCGCCGGGAGCGGAGCGGAAGGAGTCAGAGGAGTCGGCGCTTCGTCCGCGTTGAGGACGTCGTGACCGTCGCCGCCATCGACTAAGTCGAAGCCGTCGCCGCCGAACAAGGTGTCATTTCCCGACTGGCCGCGCAAGGTATCTGAGCCGAGATTGCCTTCGAGCGTGTCTTTGCCGCCTCCGCCCAGGATCGAATCGTCACCATCGTTGCCCTGCAAGGAATCGTTGCCACCTCTGCCGTTCAGTGTGTCATTGCCGTCTTCGCCTTGAATCGTGTCGGCGTCGTTGCCACCGTCCAGCAAATCGTCGTCATCGCCTCCCAGTAGCGTATCGGCGCCGTCATTGCCAAAGAGCGAGTCATCGCCGAGACCACCGCTCAAGGAGTCGGCTCCCGCGCCCCCCAACACGAAATCGTTGCTATCCCCGCCGTCGATTGAGTCGGCTCCCATCATGCCGTTGAGTGTGTCGAGTCCCGCAGATCCCGCGATCGAATCGTCGCCGTCGCCGCCGGTCACGTTGTCATTGTTCGCACCGCCGTCGATCGTGTCATTCCCGTCGTGGCCGATGATGCTGTCATCGCCATCGCCACCGTCGATGCTGTCGTCGCCGTGTTCGCCGTTGATCGTGTCATTGCCGCCGCCGCCGACAATCGTGTCGTTGCCGTCATTGCCGTTGATCGACGAAGCGCCGTCGAGACCAGTGATGACATCGTCGCCGTGATTGCCCAACAGAGTCTCGGCGATGCCGTCGCTGCCCAAAATCGTGTCGCTGCCATGACCGCCGTCGACGTTAATCGTGGACAGGTTCGGATAGTTCGTGCTGCTCACCGTGCTCAAGTCGATCGTGTTGGCCAGTTCGCCTCCCTGTATCACGAACGAAGTGACTGAACTGGTCAACACACTGCCGACGGATGAAATCGCCGTGCCATTCGCCAGCACTTGCACGGTCCTTCCCGCACCTGAACCGGCCGAGCCGACGATGATGTCATCGCCCGAATCGGCGAGAATGTTGAGTTCGCCATTCACAAACAGGGCTGACACGGAGAGCAGCGATTTGGACTCTAGTTGCTCAAGTTGACCGGCGAGCGGCAATTTGGCCGTACGACGTCGATTGGCCTTTTCTCGCTCCGTAAGCCGACCTCGAACTGCTTCCAACCACGAAAGAAATCGCATAGCCCCATCCTTGGGAGAATGTGAAATTCCGACACTACTCGTGAGTCGTCCGTATCGCCTGCCGGCGGAACGGTCGATCGTCACGGCACAAATCTCGTGTGATCGTCATTCTTCATCAGCCTTTCGGGACCGCTCGATTCAATACAAACGGCAAGGTCGCACCGCTCTCCGCGACCGAATTGCACCCGAGACGGAAACTCTTCTCCATTCTTCCAGGTCGAATATTTCGCAAAGATCGACGTTCGCCTAAATCGCCGGGATTACCCACCTGAGAATCCTCTTGGTCGATTCTCGTGAGCATTGCTAGATTCCCGCCCCTCGCTTCAAAGTCTTTGCACACAGGAGCAATCATGCCCCGCCGGATTTCTCCACTTTCGGCTGTGATCGTCGTGCTCGCGGGTTGCGCCGCATTCGCCGCCTATCGCAGCGGTTGGATTCCCGTGGAGTTCGGCGGGACTCCCACTGGATCGATTTTAGACGCGGTTTCGACTCCGGACGGTTTGGATCAACCGCCAGAGTTCGAGGCCGATGACTCCGCGTTGTCTGACGTTTGCGGAGTTACTGGCGAGGGAAACACGAAGCGAAACGAATCGCTGATGCCGGATGAGCCACTTCATTGGAACGACTCCGCGCCGACCGCTATTCGTCGCTCAAAGTGGGACACTCTCTTGGAAGAGGAGTCTGCCGCCGATTCGATCGGCACTCAACCGGCTGTGTTCCAGAAGGCTTCCGATCGCACGCCCAGTCGGTTGCGATTCATCGCCGAAGAACAGCCGGTCGGCGCACCGAAGAAGTCCGAGCCGGTCACCGCACCTCGCGCCTCTGAAGCCGAACCGAACACCGAGCCTGCCGTTCGTGTCGCCGAACGATCGAAAGAGCTGGAGTCGACATTCGACTTCACAGCGATCGACCGCCAGATCAAAGCGGGACAAGTCGTCGAGGCCCACAAGGCCTTGTCCAGGCTGTATTGGCAACAGCCGGATTTGAGATCGCACGTGCAAGAACGGATTGATCTCACGGCCAAGGCGATTTATTTCTCGCCACAGCCACACATCCAAGAGCCGTATGTTGTGCAGGCTGGCGACCAACTTCGCAAAATTGCCACCAAGCATCACGTCTCGTGGCCGTATCTCGTGCGGCTCAATCGCATCGATCCCAAACGACTGCGGGAAGGCCAGAAACTGAAAGTCATCGACGGTCCTTTCGGGGCCGTCGTCACGCTCACCGACTTTGAGCTGACACTGCATCTGGGTGGTCAGTACGTCCGCAGCTATTCCTGCTGCATCGGTAAGAACAATGCCACCCCCACCGGTAAATTCAAGGTGCTCAACAAGGTTACCAACCCGCAGTACACTGACCCCGATGGTAAAGTCTTTTCAGGCAGCGATCCGAAGAACCCCTTGGGAACCCACTGGATCGACCTGGGCGACAGCTACGGCATCCACGGAACCATCGAGCCGGATTCGATTGGCAAAGCCGAGTCCCGGGGTTGCATCCGTTTGCTTAATGCGGATGTCAGTGAAGTTTACGATCTGCTTGAAACCGGCGCAGAGGTGGTCATCCGCCAATAGGCTTGCGTCTCTTGAGTGTCCGACTTCTGTGATGAATTGAAAGTCGCTCCTGCCGCGAGGTCCAGGCCGTCATCGATCGAACTTTGAGAGACTGCCAAGTCCGCTAAACGGCGTGGATTCGAAATCACGGTTGGTGACGTCGGCCTGACGATTGAAGGGGGAATGGTCAGACGATTTGGCGAATCGCTCAGTGATCTAGTACTGCCAACTGACGCCGAAGCTGTAGTTGTTCGTGATGTAAGTGTTTCGCCGTTCACGGATCGCCGGAAACAGCCCGGCTGAGGGATTGCCCTGCCACAAGACGCTGCCTGCCGTGTCTGTCGCTCCACCGATCATCAGAATCGAGTAGCCCGCTCGAAACCGAGCTTTATCGAAAATACTAAACCGTCGTAGCACCGGTACGTACTGGAACAACGGGGCCTCAGCGTTAAACGTCTGTTCCAACATCGGCGAAATGTGGGCCGTCGTCTTGGAGTCGGTGAAAGAGTTCGGAGTCGCATCCTCCGGAGAGGCGATCAACAGGTTGGACTCGCGAGTGTGCATCGCGATGTTGTCGCCACTCAAACTCAGCCTTTTGTAGTTCGCCAGCACGCCAAACTTGGTTGTGCCGGTCAGCAGAAACAATTCGCCACCAAGATCGTAGGTCAATCCAACCTCACCGCCACCGAGATGTTGATCGGCATCGCTATTTAGGTACGAGGTGATCGGGTATTGGAAGTGGTCGTGGAAGGAGAAGAAATTCAGCTGATCCTGTTGCTGATTTCCGCCACCTTGTTGTTGGCCGCCGGACGATTCGCCGCCTGCGTTATCCACGATTCCATCCAGATCGTTGTCGATCCGGTCCGGTGTCGCGTGAATCTTAATGTCCGGACTTAGAGTCTGGTTGCCACCACCACCGCCTCCACCTTGTTGCTGACTACTCGTGTAAGCGATTCCGCTGTCTTGCCCAAAGAATCGGAAGCCTTCCTTCAGGTAGAAATACCGCACTCCGAACGTCGGACGGACACGCAGCGAACCCCAATTCAACACCGGTGACATGACACATTCGGCGTTTCCTCCATACAACTCTGACCGGAGCTTCATCTGAAACTCCAGGTCGTACGGTGCGGTGACCCCGCCCACCTTTGTTCCATCAGGGAACGTGCGAATCGTCCCGTCATCCAGAGGTATACCTCCCAGGTTATCGATGTTGTTGGCCAAGACGTCGTTGATGTCGTTGAAACGCCCCACTCTGGTCGGCTGTTGGGCTGCGAGTTGAGTCAATTCTGATTGAAGCTGCGCCGCCGCGGCGATGTTCCCCGTTGCGTTCAGTTCATTGATGATGTGCAGCTGTTCGATCAAAAACAGAGCGAATTCACGCTGAGTGTCACGACTAGCCGGCAATCCCTCGCGAGCGTCGTAGTTGAACGTTCCTTGATTGGTGAGGAACCCCAACCGGACACCACTATCATCAGCGCGGTCGTATCCCCAGATCACGCGCGCTCCATGATTGTTCATCTTGCGTTCGGGTTTGCTAAAGTCGAACTTGCCAAACAGTTGAAAACCGACTCGTCCATTCGCCTCGTTGTCCAGAAACGGAGCGAGGATGCCACCTTGCTGTCCTTGCTGTCCGCCACCGCCGCCTTGTTGTTGGGTTCCAATTTGCGACTGAATGGTCTGCGGATAATTTCGAGCGTCTGTGTTGCCTACGATCGAATCTGAGGTCCGCGTTCGTCCCATCAAGTACTCGATGTTGAGCAGATAACGACGAGGGAAGTTGTTTTCGGATTTCAACCACAAGCCGCCGTTGAACGTCTGTTGGCTGAAGGAGGTTTGGTAGGGCGAAGTCTCCGGCCAGGGCGAATACGACGCCGGCGGGCCGGAACCGGGCATCGGCGCGCCTCCATAGCCGTCGTAGGCCATGCCCGGGGCCATCCCCATTGGCGATTGAGCCTGTGCCGTGAATGTGCTCGCTGCTATGAGCGAGGTGCTGAAAACCGCTGAGAACCAGTGCTTGAACCGCATCAGAACTTCCTTGGACTGCTCGTCTTCGGAGTTTGTTGACACCCTCCGCGCATCCCAAAAGGCGCGCAGCAGGGAGACCTGCGGTTCTTATCGTCGTGCCGACTTGGCAAACTGTAGCGGTTATTCCAGTCGTGTCGGTTTTTACAGTTGCGGAGAACCCAAGGGGTTTTCTTGAAGCGATTTGCTGGAGATTGACATTGCCAATGGGCGTGAAATCCAGCGTTCTTGGCTACAGAACCGGGCCGATGATCCACGGCGCAAACTCATCGTCACCAATACCTTGAGACTCGCTCTTGGTCTTTTCCCCGCTGGCGACGGAGATGATCTTCTCGAAGATTTCTTTCCCAACCTGCTCAATCGACCCGCCTTCCAGAATGCCTCCGGCGTTGATGTCCATGTCGTCGATCATGCGTTCGAACATCGGTGTGTTCGAAGCGACTTTAATGCTGGGGGCCGGCTTGCATCCAAAGCAACTTCCGCGGCCCGTCGTAAAGACGACGACGTTTGCACCTCCGGCAACCAATCCCGTCACCGAAATCGGGTCGAACCCCGGAGTGTCCATGAACACGAAGCCTTTGGTCGTGACTGGCTCGGCAAAATCGTAGACTGCGTTGAGCGCCGTGTGGCCGGCCTTTGCAATTGCTCCCAGTGACTTTTCGTAGATCGTCGTGAGTCCACCCTTTTTGTTGCCGACCGACGGATTGTTGTCGATCGCTCCACCGAATTTCGCGACGTACTCCTCCCACCAGCGGATCTGACGGAGGAGCTTCTCGCCAACCTCCCGTGTCCGAGCACGGCGGAGCAGCAGGTGCTCACCGCCGTAAATTTCCGGAGTCTCGGCGAGGATCGTCGTCCCGCCATGCGCGACCAGCATGTCGCTGGCGATGCCGAGGGCCGGGTTGCAGGTGACTCCACTGCTGCCGTCGCTGCCGCCGCAGTTCGTGCCGAGGATGATTTCCGAAACCGGGATTGGCTCGCGGCGAACCTGATTCACCTGCGGGAGCATGTCCTTGAGGGTGTCAGTCGCGAAGCGAACCGTTTTTGCGATTCCCCCTTGCTCTTGCATGTTGATGACCAGCGGCCGAGGCGGCTCCGGCTCACCCGGTACTCGCAATTGAGTCAGCCCGTATTTGTCCTGCAGATACGCTCCCTGTGACGTCTCGCAGCCGAGTCCCACAATCAGATAGGCGCCGATGTTGGGGTGCTTGCAGAAGCCAGCCAGCGTCCGAGCCATCAAGCGGTGTTCGTCCCCGTCGTAGTCGAATGCGCAGCCTCCCTTGTGAACCAGAGGGACGACACCGTCGATGTTCGGGAAGTCGCGCAGCAAGTCCTTGTTGAATCGCTCGGCGATCATCTTGGACGTCGCGGCCGAGCAATTCACCGTGCTGACGATGCCGATGTAATTGCGAGTCGCCGCTCGGCCGTCGAGCCGACGATAGCCTTGAAATGTGCGTCCCAGAATCGCTGTCGGTTCGGGAGGGATGTCCGTGCCGATCGAGGTATGGTCGAGATGCAACTCACCCGGTTCCATGTTGTGACGATGAACCCACTCGCCCGGTTCAATCGCTTCGGTCGCGTAGCCAATCACGCAGCCGTATCGCCGAACTGGCTCTTTCGGTGCGATCGGTTTCAGCGCGATCTTGTGGCCGAGTTCCACGGTCTCTTTCGCCATGATGCTGTAATTGCCGACGCGAATCGCCAAGCCGGCCGGGATCGTGCGTCGGACATACGCGATGTTGTCCTCGGGGTTCAGCAACAAGGCGGGAGAATCTTGAGACATCGACCAACTCCAAAAGGCGACCGTGAGAAATACGAATGACTCGGTGGAAATTAGCGAGTCGGTCCAACGAGTCCAAGCGGCCCGATTGGCCGTGACAAGCACGCTCGGTACGATCCCGCTCCGATTTGGATCTTCGCGTCTCGTATCGGGAGTCATTCTGCCGTGATTGACACTTCAGCTGCCTCGCTCATCGACCGACGTTTTTTCTTGCGACAGTTTTCTGCCGGGGCCATCGGTTTGATCGGTGTTTCCTCACATCGCAGCTTCGCGCTGGCGGCGGACGAGAGCCGATTGTTCGTCCATTCAAAAGCCCCCATGAACGCCGAACCAACACCACCTGACCTCGTGCGGTCGTGGGTCACACCGGTGGATTCGTTTTTCATTCGCAGTCACGGCAACACACCCCAGGTCGACGCTGACTCGTTCCGTCTATCGGTTGAAGGTCTAGTCGAAACACCACTGACCTTGTCGCTTGCGGAACTCGGAAAGTTTCCCCAGCCCGAAATCGTTGCGACGCTGACCTGTGCCGGGAATCGACGTTCCGAACACAGCCGCATCAAACCGGTCAAAGGAGTGCAATGGCGAGAGGGAGCGATTGGAAACGCGAAGTGGCGCGGCGCGAGCTTGTCGGACGTACTGAAGAAAGCTGGCCTGCGTGAATCGGCCAAGCATGTATGGTTTGAGGGACTCGACACTGTTGAGGACGGTGGCAAGACCTTTGCGTTTGGCGGTTCGATCCCGTTGGAGAAAGTTTTTCAGGCCAAAGACAACTCTCCCGGTTCCGTGCTGCTGGCCACGTCGATGAACGACCAACCGCTGACGGCGGATCACGGCTTCCCCGTGCGAATGGTTGTGCCCGGATATATTGGCGCTCGCAGCGTGAAGTGGCTGAACAAGATCGTCGTCAGCGACCGCCCCTCGCCGAATCATTTCGTCGCCGATGTCTACAAGCTGGTCGATCAGGGAACTCTGCTGGAAGTCGCCGAGAACGCACCGATCTACCGCATGCCGCTCAATTCGGCGATCTGCACGCCAACGGCAGGCACCACGTTGCAACCGGGTCGGATCGAGGTGCTCGGCTATGCTCTGCCGCCGGGTGTGCCGGGAGTTACGATCAGTCTCGTTGAAGTCTCCAGCGACCGGGGCCAGACTTGGGTGAAAGCCAAATTGACCGCAAATGCACTCGAGTACTGCTGGCAGCTTTGGTCCGCCGAAATTGCCACGACCTTCGCCACGAAAGAATTGATCGTCCGCGCGACCGACTCGCGCGGCGAAGTGCAACCGGAGACTGTTCGCTGGAACGCGAAGGGCTACCTCTTTAATGCTTGGCATCACGTTCCTGTGAATTGAATGTTGCCAACGGAGTGGACTGCATCCCATTGGCTGCAGCCGGTATCAAAGGAGTGAAAGAAACGAAGATGTCGCAATCGACTTTGCCGAAAAGCCCACCTGACGGATTATGGCGATGTACTGCGAACTGGTTGACGGCAGCCACGATCTTCTCGGCCGTGGGAACTGCCGGTAGTTTGTTCCTGAGCATCAGTCTGGGGCTCAAAGCCTGTCCGCTTTGTTTTTACCAGCGGTCGTTTGTTATGGCCGTGCTCGCAGTACTGGCGCTCGGTCGGTTTCTGGAGCGATCGCGTCCTGGTTTGATCTGTTTCCTGTGTGTGCCGCTGACTTGGGCCGGGTTGGGTGTCGCCGCGTTTCACGAGTACCTTGTCCTGAGTAATGTCCTCGAATGCCCGCAGGCCTTGTTCGGCATCGGGACAGCGCCCGTCCAAAGTCTGGTCGTCTTTATCGTTCTGGCTGTCGCGGTCTCTTCGGGAGCTTGGTGCGGTCGTGAGGAAACTCGACGACAGAACGCGAGCACGCTCGTGTCCGCTGTGTTGTTGGGGCTCGTTCTGGCTGCGGCGTGCGTGAAAAGCTCTCCGCCACTTCCGCCGGTGCCCGCAGTTGCCTACGACCCAATCAAGCAACCGCTCGATACCTGTCGCCGACCGTTCACGGCTCCCAAGAATTGACCCAAAGTCTACGAACTTCCGAGCGAATTCCGGGAACCGGAGTCGTTGGTTTAGGAGCTTGCACGGGCAAAGACGATCCGACTTCACGGCTATTCATTCGACGAAGAATGACTCACCTTGCAGCCGATAGCGAGCAATTCACGGCGCTGTTCTCCGCTCGGAATTCGATCGCGACGTACACCGACGGGAAGGAGGTAGGGGCTTTCATGCCGACTACGGTTTGGAGTGGAAGTTTGGCGAGAAAACCGCTCAGGTCGTGATCAGCCTGGAGGACGCCTAGATGAAGATGCAGGGCTCTAAGAGTTGATTGCACTGCGAACTGAGCCAAGAGACATCACAGAAACTCAGGCAAAGCGAGCGATTTCGGTTATTCCATCTTAATGTCCGTTAAGAGTGAGCTCTGGGAAACAGAGGTCTTCAAGTCCGCCACGGTTCGCGTCATGAATCTGCCGACCTTTCTAGGACTCGTCCCATTTTCTGCTTGCTGTCGGATGGTCGTTTCATTCCGATACGCCCCATGAACCCGATCGTCTTCGCTCTACGCCGCCCGATCACTGTGATGGTGGGGATCATTGCTGTCGTGCTGACCGCCTTTGTCGCCGTGCGGCCGAAAGCGGTTGATGCTGCACTGGGGAAGGTCGGCATTGAGTTGCCGCTCAAGAGGATGCCGATCGACATCTTTCCGTCGCTGAACCTGCCAGTGATTTATGTGTGCCAGCCGTACGGTGGCATGGACCCGGCTCAGATGGAAGGGCTGCTGACCAACTACTACGAGTATCACTTCCTTTACATCAACGGGATTCATCATGTCGAGAGCCGCAATGTCCAAGGGACGGCGTTGATGAAGCTGATCTTCCATCCCGGCACAAACATGGCCCAGGCGATGGCCGAGACGATTAACTATGTCAATCGCTCGCGAGCGATGATGCCTCCCGGCACGGTGCCGCCGTTCGTCATGCGGTTTGATACGGGCAGCGTCCCGGTCGGTTATCTGGTTTTCTCCTCCGAGTCCCGCACGATTGGCGAGATTTCTGACCTGGCGCTGATGAAAGTCCGGCCGATGTTCTCGTCGCTGCCTGGAGTGAGCGCTCCGCCGCCGTTTGGTGGAAGCGCTCGGAGCATTGTCGTCCGCGCCGATCCGGATCGTTTGCGAGCTTACGGCATCGCGCCCGACGATGTCGTCAACGCGCTCGTGGCCGGCAACGCCGTCAGCCCGTCGGGCAATTTGCGAGTCGGCGACAACTATCCGATGGTTCCGACCAACGCAATGATCAAAGACATCAAGGAGCTCGGCAGCATCCCGATCAAAGTCGGAACATCGTCCGCCGGTGGTGCGGCGGCGATTGGCAGCGCGAGCGCCGTTTATTTGCGCGACATCGGTTCGATTGACGACGCGACCGACATCACGACCGGCTACTCGCTGGTGAATGGTCGCCGAGCGGTTTATATCCTTGCCACCAAGCGGGCCGATGCCTCGACGATGAGCGTCATCGACGAAATCAAAGCCGCGATGCCCAAGTTCCGTGCGGAGGTGCCCTCCGACATCAACATCTCATTCGAGTTCGATCAATCGCCGTACGTCACCCGTGCAATCAACAGTCTGGCGACCGAAGGAATTTTGGGGGCGATCCTCACAGGTCTGATGGTGCTGGTCTTTCTGCGCGACTGGCGAAGTGCGTTGGTCGTCGTGCTCAACATTCCGCTGGCGATTGCGGCGTCGATCGTTGGTCTGTGGCTCTGCGGCCAGACGATCAACTTGATGACCCTTGGCGGCCTCGCACTGGCGGTCGGCATTCTGGTCGATGAAGCGACTGTCGAGATCGAAAACATCCATACGCAGATGCGGCACACCTCATCCGTCGCCTGGGCCGTGCGAGTCGGGAACGCACAAACCGCGATCCCGCGATTGCTGGCGATGCTCTGTATCCTGGCGGTCTTCGTGCCGAGCTTCTTCATGCAAGGTGCCGCCCGCGAACTTTTCGTTCCGCTGTCGCTGGCGGTTGGCTTCTCGATGATCGCCTCATACTTGCTGTCGAGCACGTTTGTGCCCATCGTCTCGACGTGGCTGCTGCGATCTTTGCAGCGTGAAGTTTCAGCCCCGCTGTTGACCGCGACCAGCGAAAGTCCCGCATCCTCAAAACACGCTGACAGGATTCAAGGGGAACACCATTTGGATAGAGACGACCGATCCAGCGCGGTGCTGACACACCGCGCTCCAAGATATCAACGCCTCGTCTCGCTCTTTGTCCGGCTGCGTTGGCCGGTCGTCGCCGGATACCTCGTCATCTGCGGCGCGACGCTGTTCTGGGCGAGCGGCCGACTGGGCGTCGAAATCTTTCCGACCGTCGATGCGGGCGAATTCCGGTTAAGATTTCGTGCTCCCGACGGCACGCACATCGATAGGACCGAAAAAACCGCGCTCGAGATTCTCGACACGGTGAAGCAGAAAGTCGGCGAGAAGAATGTCGCGATGACGCTCGGTTACATCGGCACGGTTCCCGCCAGCTTTCCGATCAACTCGGTCTATCACTTCTCACGCGGCCCGGAAGAGGGCCTGTTGCGAATCGCCCTGAAACCAAAATCCGGCATTAGCACGGAGGCGATGAAAGAAGAACTCCGCCGCGAGTTTCTCGACCGCTTCCCGACGGTGCGATTCTCTTTCGAGCCGGCCGACATCATCAGCGAAGTCATGAGCTTCGGCTCGGCGACGCCGATCGAAATTGCCGCGCGAGGCGGCAGCCTCGAAGAGAACCACGAATACATCGGCAAAGTCCAAGCCGCGCTGGGCAAGCTGCCGTCGATCCGAGACATGCAGGTCGTACAGGCACGCGACTATCCGACGGTCGAGATCAAAGTGGATCGCGAGAAGGCCGGCCTGTCCGGCACGACGGTCTCGCAAGTCGCGCGGTCGATCGTCACTGCGACATCCTCCAGCCGCTTTGTCGTGCCGAACTATTGGCCCGATCCAAAAACCGGCATCGGTTATCAGGTGCAGGTCGAAATCCCGCAGCCGCAGCTCGACAGTATCGAAGACCTCGGAGCCGTTCCGGTTCAACGCGGTTCCGGCTCGACGTTCGGTCAATCCCTGCTGCTGCGTGACGTCGCTTCGCTGGTCGATGGAAAGTCTCCCGGAGAATACGACCGCTACAACATGAAACGCGAAATTAGCCTTACCGCCAACATCGTGGGGAACGACCTCGGTGCCGTTTCGCAACAGATCACACACGCCCTGAACGCTGTCGGCAAGGAGGACGCCGACGCTAAAGCGAAGGCCCATCAGGAAGCCCTCGCGAAAGCGAAAGCGGCCGGCAACCCCGATCCGCCCAAACCACCCAGCATTCATCACGAACTGCGCGGCCAGATCCCGCCGCTGCGCGCGATCATGAACGGCTTGGGCATCGGCCTGTTGCTGGCGGTGTTCGTGATCTTCTTAATATTGAGCGCCAACTTCCAAAGCTGGCGACTCGCGTTCGTCACCGTGTCGACCGCGCCCGCTGTCATCACCGGAGTTGCGCTGTCGCTGCTGCTGACTGGCAGTACGCTCAACATTCAAAGCTTCATCGGAGCGATCATGAGCCTCGGCGTCGCAATGGCGAACGCGATCCTGCTGGTCACGTTCGCGGAGGAGCAGCGGCGAAACTTAGGAGTGCGGGATGATCGCACCGCTTTGAATTCTGTGACTCAACAAGAATCGACGATTCCAAAGGGCTCAATCCAAAGCGGTGCTGACAGAAGCGCACTCCAAAGCAATGCAGTCCAAGGTGCGATTTACGGCGCGACGAGCCGCCTCCGAGCGATCGCCATGACCAGCGTCGCGATGTTGGCCGGTATGTTGCCGCTGGCGCTGGGCTTGGGCGAATCAGGTCAGCAGACTGCGCCGCTGGGCCGAGCCGTCATGGGCGGCCTGTTGGCGGCGACATCCGCGACACTGCTGATCCTGCCCGCTGTTTTCGCGATCGTGCAATCGCGAGCCTCGATCAAGTCCGCCTCTCTCGACCCCGAAGATCCACAGAGTGCTTTTCATTCCGCCGTTTAGCGTGGTTGATGTAAGACATTCACCACTTCAAGAGACCATCATGCGAACGATTCTCACACTCGCATTGCTCACAGCGACGACGCTCACTGGCTGTACTTCCTCGGGCGGGGACGAGCCTTCGGCGACGACTGTCAATGAGTCCGCTCACGGCGCCATGCGGGTCGCGCCGATTAAGCCGATCCGCAAGACGCTGGTGCGAATCACCGAGCAACCGGGGCAGATCGAAGCGTTTGAGGAGACGGCAATCCATGCAAAGCTCGCGGGGTTCGTCAAAAAAGTGCATGTCGATCTTGGCGACAAAGTCACAGGGCCGTCGCGAATCAGCACCGATCAGCCGCAGCAGCCCGGGCAAATCCTCGCCGAGTTGGAGATTCCAGAACTCGACGCCGAATTGAAACAGAAGCAAGCCTTCGTCGCCCAGGCGGCGGCCGAAGCCACGCAGTCGGAAGCGGGCATCAAGGTCGCGAAGTCGGCGCAGACGTCGGTCGAAGCGATGGTCGCGGAAGCTCGCGCATCGGTCGAACGAGCTGACGCCATGTACGAACGCTGGAAGTCCGAATTCGAGCGAGTCCGTGAACTGGTCGCGAAGCAAGCGGTCACGCAGAAAGTCGCCGACGAAACCGAGCAGCAATTCAAAGCGGCCGATGCCGCACGGCGCGAGATCGCCGCCAAGATCAAGTCGGCACAGGCCAAGCTCAGCGAGGCGTCGGCCAACATCGAGAAGGCCGATGCCGACCTCGTCGCCGCTCGATCGAGACTCAAGGTTGCGGAAGCCGACGAACAAAAGACGCGCGCGTTGCTCAGCTACGCCACACTGCGAGCACCTTTTGACGGAGTCATTACCGAACGGCATCTCGACACCGGCCACCTGGTACAGCCCTCCGGCACGAGCGGCAAACCGCTGTTCGTCGTCGTCCGAGCCGAAATCGTTCGCATCTTTCTGGACGTCCCCGAAGCCGATGCCAAGTTCATCGCAGTGGAGAGTCCCGCCAAGATCAAAGTTCCGTCATTGGCAAAGTCGTTTGAAGGAAAGGTTGCCCGCACCGCTTGGACGTTGCAAACGAGTTCGCGCACGTTGCGCACCGAGATCGACGTGCCGAATCCCGATGGTCACCTGCGTCCCGGGATGTACGCGACTGCCGAAATCGAAGTTGCTCGCCGAGTTGACACGCTGTCGCTGCCCAAGTCAGCGGTCCTCAAACAAGGGGCCGAGTCGTTTTGCTTGAGCATCTCGACCGACAACAAGATCGCAAAGCTCCCGATCAAAACCGGTATCGTGGCGGGGACGGATGTCGAAATCGTTTCAGGACTGACCGGCGAGGAATCGTTGATCGGCGCGAATCTCGCCGCCTACAAAGAGGGGCAAGCGGTTGAAGTCCTCCCGCCGAAATAGCCACCCTCGACGGATCGCCGCGATTGTTTGCCGCCCGCAAAGTCTACCAGTCCTCACGAGGTTCGTTGTCTTTCGCGACCGACACGACTGTTGCCACCGGTGTCTTCCGAACAACAGGAATCCTGCATGCGGGCCCGGAATCGTGCCGATTGCGAAGTCGGGGCCCTGCGCTGGAGCGGCGACGGAACGGATTCCGTGCTCGGTTTCGGCAAAATTGGCCGCCGCGTCAGAGAGGACGCAGCCTCGTGAACTCATTACTGCGACAACTTCGTTTCGTGACCGGTTGCGGATTGCTGGCGATCATGAGTGGCTGCGCGACGTCGCCTACGGCTGAGGTCCGACAGATCCGCCCGCTGCCGGTTGTTGCGATCGGATCGCCTGACGCTGCCCCCCAGATCGAACAGGTGGCGTTCACCGCAGAGGTCACGATTCCGTCCGGTCCGGAGCCAAAGGAGGCGTCCCCCGCTCCAACCGGTTACGCCATCGATTTGGCGTCGGCGTTGCAGCTTGCGGTTGGACAGAATCCAAGCTTGGCGTTTGCTCGCGAGCGGATCAACGAGGCGCATGCACAGCACGCACGTGCCGAAGCGCTGTGGCTGCCGTCGATCCGGGCCGGCGGCAACTGGAATAAGCACGAAGGCCGGATTCAGGACGTTGCTGGCAACGTGTTCAACACCAGTCGTGGTTCGTTCTTTGGTGGTCTCGGAGCGAATGCCGTCGGCGCCGGTTCACCAACGGTGCCGGGAGTCTTCGCATCGTTTCATTTGGCGGATGCGATTCACCAGCCAACGATCACCGGCCACGCGGCTGTATCCCGGCAGTACTCGGCGACAGTCGCTGAGCAAGATCTTCTGCTACAAACCGCCACTACATACCTCGACCTGCTGCGAGCCAACCAAGAGCTTGCGATCGCTCACGACATCCAGCAGCTTGCGCAAAAAATGGCGGACCTGACGAAGGCGTATGCCGATACCGGGCAAGGACTGGCCGCGGACCACGATCGCGCTCGCACGGAATTGGCGGTACGACGGAACGAAGTTCTGCGAGCCGAAGAAGGTGTGCAGGTCGCGAGTGCGGGACTCGCACAACTGCTGCATATCGATCCGTCGATCGAACTGTTGCCGACCGAGACGACGGTTGCTCCGTTGTCACTGACCGACGCCAGCGGCTCACTGTCAGAGTTGGTCGCCACCGGTCTTTCACACCGCGCCGAGATTTGTGAACAACGCCAACTCGTCGCCGAAGCTTGTGCCCGCTTGAAACGCGAGAAGCATGCGCCGCTGCTGCCCAGTGTCTTGCTCGGCGTCAGTTACGGAGGATTCGGCGGCGGGCTTGGCGACAATTTTCAATCGCCCAAGGACCGACTGGATGCCGACGCGATTGCTTTCTGGGAAATCCGCAACCTCGGACTTGGCGAGAAGGCTGCTCGCGACGAGGCCAAGTCTCGTGTCAACCAGGCTCGCTGGCGTGAGATCGCGACACTCGACCGCATCGCACGCGAAGTGGTCGAAGCGCACACGCGAGTCGCGGCTCGACAACAGCAACTTGCGGTCGCCGAAGAGGGGGTTCAATCCGCCACGAGTTCGTTTGAACGAAACTCGGAACGCATCCGTAACGCCCAGGGTCTGCCGCTGGAGACGTTGCAATCGTTGCAGGCGCTCGCGCAAGCACGCCGCGAGTATCTCCGCACGATCAACGACTACAATGTGGCGCAGTTTCAACTGCAACACGCCTTGGGGTGGTCAAACAGCGGATCGTGAGTGTCATGTACTCGTCGAAGGGACCGAAGGTTCGACAAGTTCTTGCACTTCAATATCCGAGAACCAAGCCGGGCCGTCCACGACCGACAGACAAATCTCTGCGTTTTCGCCCGGACCAGACTGCTTCAGGCTCCCCACGCTTTGGCCGTCGACCGTTGCGAACCAGTGAGTCGCATCGCGTCGCAATCGGACAACGCGAAACTGTTGGTGATTGATTGCGGGAAGTGTCACGTTCCGATGAAACAGAGCCGACGTATCACGGTCGGTGGAACGAATCACGATTCCGGCGGTGTTGTACTTCAGGCCCTTCAATTCGACACCCAGCACGATCAGAAACGGAATCTTCTCGATCGGTCGAGCCGAACACCGAACCTCCACGCAAGCAGGCTTTGGCACGAGCCGCCGTGGACTTCACGGTGCCCGATTCGATTCCTTGGATTTGCGCCGTCTGAAAATTTGTCGCCAACAAAAAATCAGTCAGTCCAAACGTGCCAACTTGTACGACTCCTCGGCCAGTCCAATGACACGAATTCAGCAGCAAGTTTTCATCTGGCCGCATAATGGCATCTACTCACGACGGCCTGTCGTTCGATTTCGCTTCTACTTTTTGGACTTCCCGTTCCAGCACCGAATGAATATCCCCGCCATCGGCCGAGGACCACGCCAAGCGGCCATTTGCTCCGAAGATGTACAACGCAGGGATGGCGTCGGCCTCAAGCGCCCGCGTTGTCCGCACCGCTCCCCAGCCAACCGACCAAGTGACCCCAAACGAGTCGATGACTTTTTGGACTTCCGCGAGCTCTTCTTTTCCCTCCTCGGTCAGTCCTACAAACACAACCGCACGATTTGCAAACGCCTCATGCAGATTCACCAGAGCAGGCATACTCTTGCGGCAGGGCCCGCACCAACTTGCCCAGACTTCGATCACCACGACTTTTCCCGCGAGCGCGTTTTGGTCGGGTGGCGGACCATTGATCCAGCCCGCCGCCTCGATAGCCGGCATCTGCATTCTCGTCAGTAGGCTGCCGAAAAAAGGGATGAAACTTCGCGGCGACAACATCGACGCTAAAGCCGCAACGCCGATTGCCAAACTCAAAAACAAAAAAAAGATTTGCTTCGAGTAACTGCTCCTTCGAAATTGATTCGGGAATTCTGAGTCCATCACGGGTTCAGGCAGCATGAGAGCTCCTCAAAATCAAGCGACACCAATCGGCCAGCTTTGCGTTACCGGAGTCCGAATTCAATTGACCCACGGTATAACTCGGTCATCAACCCCGCCAGATCATTGCTCCACCAACGGCTCACTTTTCCAGCTGAGCGACGACCAATGATCCCATTTCCGATGTACTGACACTCTTGCTTCCGGCGGCGATATCGGACGTCCGATGCCCCGCATTCAGGACGTTGTCGACGGCCATCTCAATCGCGCGCGCTTCCGTCTCCAGTGCCAGCGAATGACGCAACAACATCGCCGCCGCCAGGATTGTCGCCAACGGATTCGCGATCCCCTTGCCGGCGATGTCCGGTGCCGACCCATGGATCGGTTCGTACAACCCGGGTCCAGAAGAACCCAACGAGGCCGACGGCAGCATCCCCATCGAGCCGGGCAACATCGCTCCTTCATCGGTCAGGATGTCACCAAACAGATTCTCGGTCACGATCACGTCGAAGCTGCGCGGCTTGCTGATGAGGTGCATCGCCATCGCATCGACGAGCAGAACTTCGTACTGCACGTCGGGAAACTCGTCACGGACGATCCGCTGCGAGACCTCGCGCCACAACCGCGAAACTTCCAGAACGTTTGCCTTATCGACCTGCGTCAATTTCTTGCGACGCCCCTGAGCCGCTCGCGCGGCCATGCGCGTGATCCGTTCGATCTCGGAGGTGTTGTAGATCATCGTATTGAACGCCTCTTCCCCCGAAGGATGCGGACGGCGCCCTGACTCGCCAAAATAGAGGCCGCCGGTCAGCTCTCGGAAAAAGAGAATGTCGACACCCTCGACGATCTCACGCTTCAGCGGCGACGCATCTACCAGCACGTCGTACGCCCTCACTGGCCGGACGTTCGCGAACAGTTGCAGCTCCTTGCGTATCTTCAGCAGCCCCGCCTCCGGCCGAGTCTTCGCGCGCGGGTCATCCCACTTCGGACCGCCGACCGCGCCGAGTAACACGGCTTGCGAACTCTTGCATGCTGCTGCTGTCGCGTCCGGCAGCGCACTTCCCGTCGCATCGATCGCGCAGCCGCCGATCAGGCAGGTTTCAAACGTGAACCGATGCCCGAACTTTCGAGCCACCGCATTAAGCGCTTTCTGTCCTTCGGCGACCACTTCCGGCCCGATGCCGTCACCCGGCAATAACACAATCTTGGCATCCATCGTTCACGGAACCTCTCACAGAGTTGCTTCGGAATCTCAACGGGGGAAGGAATGTAACGGTCTCCGGCAGTCATCTCCACGCTGCCGTTCGGTAGAACCGGCACGACCCGTGCGACGGTTGGTTTCGCTGTCTCAGATGCGACCGATGCCGGCCTCACGTTGTCTGGGTGGATCGGCGACTTCGACCGATCTGAAATGAAGCGAACCGGAATTCTCAGCCGATCCCCACAGAAACCTCAGCGTCCTTGCGGCGTCGCGCCGCCGTCATGTCTCGCGAAAGAGCGACCCATGCTTCGCACTTTTTGCTTTGCCGTCGGCATCTTCATCGCCTTGTGGGGCGCGACCTTTTTGATGGTCGATCAGATGACCTTCGCTTGGAAGGTCGAACCCATGATTGAGCGCGATCCGTCGTTTCGTGGCTTCTACGTCACGCTTAACGAGAGCAAGCAGCGTGTCTTCAATCCGCCGCAATGGTTGGCTTTCTGCCTGATGTCCGTCGGCACGGTCACGATGCTGTATTCCGTCGCGTTGCCGAAGAAGCAGGGCTGACGCTTTGCTTCACCGTGCAACCTGCGCATGAGGTGCAAGCGAGTGATGGTGACTCGGTATCACTCGCTTGCCCGTCGTGCTACAGCAACTCCGCAATCGGCCGTCCATCCGACAAGATCGCGATCGGCCTGCCCGAGTGATCCAAAAAGCTCCGCGTCGAGTCGATCCCCAGATGCTGGTAAACCGTCGCCAGCAGGTCTTGTGGCGTGAAGGGCTTCTCAGTCGGAAATTCGGCCTTCGAGTTCGTCGCACCGACCACTTGTCCCATCCGCAGGCCGCCGCCGGATAGCAGCGCCGAGTACGCTTGTGGCCAGTGATCGCGACCGGTCCCCGAAGCGTTATGGCTCAAGCGTGGAGTGCGACCGAACTCGCCGACAACGACGACAAGAATCTTCTTGTCGAGCCCTCGCTCAAAGATGTCTTCGATCAGCGATGCCAGCGCGTGATCCATGTACGGCAAACGCGTTCGCATGTAACCGCCGAAATGCCCCGGCCGCATCGCATTCAAGATGTGGTCATCCCAGTTTGTGAAGTCTGGTCCATTCTCGGGAGTATTGATCGCCAGATTGATGACCGCCGCACCCGCCTCGGCCAATCGTCGAGCCAACAGGCATCCCTGACCCCACAGATTGCGGCCGTAGCGGTCCCGCAATCGGTCGTCCTCTTTCGACAAATCGAACGCGGTCGCCGTCGTCGAACTGGTGAGCAACTCAAACGCTCGCTCGCGAAATAGACCGGCCGCTTCGAGCTGTCCGCTTTGGTCGAGATCCTTTCGCATCCGATCGAATTCGGTCAGCAACGATTTGCGATTCTCCAACACCAAGACGTCGCGCCCGACGCTGATCTGCGTCTTCAGCGGAGCGTAATTCGGCAACGACGGATCGCCCGCATCGAACGCCGCGTGATGTCGGCCCAGATATGTCGGCCGCGTGTAGTACGGCTGGCTCGGCACGGAGACATACGGCGGGATCGCGTTTGCCTGCATGCCGCGCACGCGGCTGGCGATCGAGCCGAAATCGGGATGTTCGCTCTTTGATTGCGAGGTCGGGTCGAGCACGCTCGGCCGCTTTCCGGTCATCACAATGATGCCCCCATCGCTATGAATCCCGATGTCATGGTTCAACGACCGCACCAGCGAGAACTTGTCGGCGATCGCCGCTTGCCGAGGGAAAAGTTCGCAGATGTCCATGCCCGGCACGTTGGTCGGAATCGGCTGAAAGACGCTGCGGTATTCGATTGGAGCCTGTGGCTTGAGATCGTACGTCTCTAATTGCGACGGACCGCCGTGCAAGTAGAGCATGATGACCGAGGTGTTGGCATTCGACGTCCCGGCCCTCGCGCGCGCCGCCAACAGGTCGCTCAACGCCAGTCCGCCCAATGCCAGCGAACCGACTTGCAAGAAGTCGCGACGGCTCACGGGACCAGAACAACGAGAGTGATTCATCGGTGATCTCTTAGTGGTTCAAACAAAACTCCGACGACGCCAGCAGTGCCCAGACAAGTTGTTTCAGCACCGCTTCTCTGCGATTTCCCGCGATCTTCAGCTGTTCGGCGATCTCAGTGATTTCCTCGGCCGAGGGACTTCGTGAGAGCACGCTGACGTAGATTTCATCGGCCACGCCGGCCGGGGAATCGAGAGCCTTGAGTCGAGTCAGCAAATTTTCCGGCTGTGCGTCGAGCAACTTCAACAGTTCGGCGTCGTTCATCAGAAACAACGCCGCTCGCAATGACGGAGCAAATGCCCCCTCGGGTTCCATCGGCGGGTTCGCAAAGGCTTTTACAAACTTTGTTTTGATGGTTTCGGCCGGTTTCGTGCCGACGGCAGTTGTGACGCTCGCAAAGAGTTGCTCGGCGGAGAGCGGTTTTTCCAACGCGACCGCGAAGTACTCCGGCAGCGGCTCTTTCGCGCCGCTTGGCAGAACTCCCGATCGCTGATAGGTACGAGTCAGAGCCAACTCGCGCAGCATCCATTTGAGATCAAACTTGTGAGCCGTCAATTCGCCGGCCAGCAGGTCGAGCAACTCAGGATGCGACGGCGGGTTGTCGCTGTGATGTAAATCGAGCGGATGCACGAGTCCGCGTCCCATTGCGATGAACCACAGGCGGTTGGCGATGCTCTTTGCGAACTGCGTGTTGTCGGCGGCTGCGATTTGCTGCGCGAGTTGTTCCAGCGGGCTAAACTTCGGACGGCCAGGTTCTTTCGTCTTTTTGTCCGGCGGTTCGAGGTACTCCTCGCCCTTCGCGAATTCTGGAATCGCGATCTCGGGACGACCGGGGACACGCGGGCCGATGGACTTCTTCTCCGGATTGAAGACCGACTGGAACTCGATCTTCTTCGTCATCAACTTTTCACTGACGGCGGGAAACTTGGAATCGTTGCGAAGCTCTGTGTTGACGAAAGCGATGTACAAGCCCTGAAAGTCGTCCTGCTTGTAATCCTTGATGAAAAGATGGTCGTGACACTGAGCACATTGCAGGTCCATCCCCAAGAACAACCGGCCGACGTCGCGAGTCAATATCGGGTAGTCGATCGCGTTCTGTCCGTAATGCTCCAGTCGCTTGCTGAGGAAGAATGCCGAGGCCCGTGTTTGCTCGTTCTTCGGGTCGGGGGAGATTATCTCGCGAGCCATCACGTCCCACGGCTTGTTCTGCTTGAACGACTCGCGAAGGTACGCGATCCACTCGGGATGCTCGCCGCGGCGTTCCATCAGCGTGACGTGCATGAGGTCTGCCATGCGGATGGCATATTCGTCGCTAGCCAACAGCTTGTCGATCAGCTTCGGCCGTTTGTCGGCCGCCGCGTCTTTGAAGAACTCGCGTGTCTCTGTCACAGTCGGAATGCGTCCGACGAAATCGAGAAAGACGCGCCGCAAGAATTCCGCATCGTCCGCCAGTGCCGCGACCTGCCGTCCGGGGAGCTTCGCGTCGATCAGTGCGTCGACCCGCGAGTGCAATGGCTCATTGGCCAGCGAGGCTGTCGCCGCTTCCAACGCGACACTCATAAGCAAGAGCCAGCAACTCGATCGTGATCTCAAACGCGTCATGAGCTTGAATTCGGTGGGACGAGGAGGCGGGGAGTGCGTAGATACTCGCATCGGGCGGGGAGTATAAACAGCACCAAGGCGGATTGCCGAGTAAATTCTCCTGTTTGTTGCGGCCGAACGCCGTGAGCCGAATGTTGATCGCCGTCTTATCGTTTTTCGAGACCCACAAGGCCAAATCGTCAAGATGCACATCGCGATCATCACAGCTGGCGGAGCGGGAATGTTTTGTGGATCGTGCATGCACGACAACACGTGGGCCCGCGCGTTGATGGCAGCCGGGGCCGAAGTGTCGTTGATCCCGACCTACACGCCGATCCGAGTCGATGAGGCTGATGTCAGTTCTCAGCACGTTTTTTTTGGCGGCATCAACGTCTATCTCGCCTCAAAGTGGCGCTGGTGGCGAGCCGTGCCAAGTTTCGTGCGACGCTGGCTCGATCATCCGGCGTTCATCCGGTTGGCGACTCGTAAGGCGGTTAGCAACGACGCAGCTCAGCTCGGCCAACTGACGCTCGACATGCTCGCCGGCGAGTCCGGTCCGCAGTGCGAGCAAGTCATCGAGCTCGCGCAGTTCCTCGGGGAGCAACTGCGGCCCGACATTGTTCTCTTCAGCAACGCCCTCTTGGCCGGAGCCGTCCGCCGAATCAAACAGGTTTTCAACGGTCCGGTGATTTGCGTACTGCAAGGGGATGACATTTTCCTCGACTCGCTCCCTGAATCGCATCGCGAAGAAGTCATGTCCGTACTGCGCGAGCGAGTTCGCGACTTCGACGGCTTCATCACTCACAGCCGCTACTACGCCGAGCACATGGTCGCCGAACTGGCTTTGCCGCTCGACCGATTTCATCAACTGCCGCTCGGCATCGACCTGACCGGCCAGGACGGCCAGCCGCGCCCAGCCGGTGATCCGTTCACGGTCGGATACTTCGCGCGACTCTGTCCGGAAAAAGGACTGCATCTGTTGGTCGAAGCGTTTAGCCGCTTGCACACAAAGCATCCGCGAACGCGACTACGAATCGGTGGCTACCTGGGAGAGCGGGACCGGCTTTACTTTGAACAAGTTCGATCGCAGGCAGTTCGGCTCGGCTGCGCGTGTGAGTTTGTCGGCAGCCCGGCAACGCAGGCCGAGAAGGTCGAGTTTCTGAAATCGCTAGACGTGCTGAGCGTCCCGACGGTTTATCGCGAACCGAAAGGACTCTCGATCCTCGAAGCCTTGGCCAACGGCGTTCCGGTGGTGCAACCCGCGCACGGTGCGTTTCCTGAACTCCTCGCAGCCACGCAAGGGGGCCTGCTGTTCGAGCCGGGCAACCTCGACGACTTGATCATGAAATGGGAATCGCTGTTATTGAATCCCGATGCGCGATTGCGATTCGCCAGTACTGGTCAAATGCAGGTCCGCGAACGGTACTCGTCACAGGTGATGGCCAGACAATCCATACAACTGCTTGAATCACTGACTCGACGCTCGGAGACTGTGCGTCCATGACTCCTCAACGGCTGGCGGAACTGATTACGAGCTTCCCATCGCGGCAGATAGCCGTGGTTGGGGACTTCTTTCTCGACAAGTATCTTGAAGTCGATCACGCACTGGATGAGCCGTCGTTTGAGACCGGACTGAACGCGAACCAGGTGGCGGCGATCCGGCGGTTCGCCGGAGCCGCAGGTACAGTCGTCAACAACCTGGCGGCGCTCGGTTGTCGGACGCTGCACGCGATCGGTGCGGTCGGCGATGACGGCGAGGCGTTCGATCTACGGCACTGCTTGCACAAGGTTGGGTGCTCGACCGAAGGTCTAGTGACGTGCGGTGAGATCATGACCCCGACGTATCTCAAGCCGCGCGACATGCGCGAGCCGAGTCTCGCGGGCGAGCACGAGCGGTACGACACCAAGAACCGCTCGCCGATGCCGCGGACGGTGCTCGATCAAGTGCTTGCGACGCTCGACCGATTGCTGCCCGACGTCGAGGCGGTGATCGTGCTCGATCAAGTGGTTGAGGACGATTGCGGCGTCATCACGGCGGCAATGCGGACGGCCCTGGCCGAGCGTGCGCGGCGGTATCCCAGCGTGCTTTTCTGGGCCGACAGTCGGAAACACATCCGCACTTTTCGCAACATGCTCATCAAGCCAAACCAGTTCGAGGCAGTCGGTCACGCAAACCCGCTGCCGGATGAACGGATCGAACTCGAACGGTTGAAGGCTGAACTGCCGGCGTTGCGAGCGATCACACAAGCCCCGGTCGTCGTGACACTCGGCGACCGCGGTTTAATGGTCAGCGAACCGGTGCCGACGTTTGTTCCCGCCGTTCGCGTGGAAGGACCGATCGACCCAACCGGGGCGGGGGACAGCGTCACTGCCGGTATGGTGCTGTCGCTGATTTCCGGAGGGACGATGCCGGAGGCCGCATTGATCGGCAATCTGGTGGCGTCGATTACCGTACAGCAATTGGCGACGACAGGCGTGGCTCGGCCGAATGAATTGCCGCCTCGGCTGGAATTATGGCGGACGCAGCATTCGCGGTGAATGTGCGACTGCAAGGTGACGCGATATCCTAACGTATCGATCCAACGCGGTGCTGACGCACTGCACTTGAAAAAAAGGGACAACCATGCGGAGACTGATGATCGGATTGGCGGTGTTGCTGTTGGCGACTTCTGCCGAGGCCGCGGTGCAGACGAAAATTGTCAGCTACAAGCATGGCGATTTGGAATGCAAAGGCTTTCTCGCCTGGGATGATGCCGTCGAAGGGAAGCGGCCTGGCGTGCTGGTCGTACATGAGTGGTGGGGCCTCGATGAGTATGCTCGTTCGCGAGCAACTCAACTCGCAAAGCTCGGCTACGTTGCGTTTGCGTGCGACATGTACGGCGACGGGAAGATCGCCGAGCATCCCGATGACGCTCGCAAGTTGGCGACGACTGTCCGTATGAATGTCGAGAACTGGCGGAAGCGAGCCCAAGTGTCATTGGAGGTTTTGAAGGCTCAGCCGCAGTGCGACAGCGGCAAGCTGGCGGCGATTGGTTATTGCTTCGGTGGCTCGACCGCGTTGCAACTGGCCTACACCGGTGCGGACCTCAAAGCGGTTGCGACATTTCATGCGGCGTTGCCGGCACCGACGGCTGACGAAGCCAAGTCGTTGAAGGCACGCGTGCTGGTCTGCCACGGCGGAGCGGACACATTCATTCCCGAAATGGCGATCAAGGCGTTTCGCGAACCGCTTGACAAGGCGGGAACGAAATACGAGCTTGTCGCTTATCCCGGAGTCGTTCACAGCTTTACCGTGCCTGGTGCTGATGCACGCAACCTCCCTGGCATGAAGTACGACAAGCAAGCCGACGAAGATTCGTGGAAGCGGATGACGAAACTCTTCGCCGAGCAATTCAAGAAGTGACTGCAATGATGCACCCGACCTCCGCTGGCTTTCCGTCTCTCCGTCTGCGACGTCTGCGATCCAATCCGCGACTGCGTGATCTTGTGCGTGAGACCGAACTCAATCCGCGCGACTTCATCCTGCCACTGTTCGTACGACACGGACAGAATCAGCGGATCCCGATCAATTCGATGCCGGGCCACGATCAGATGACGCTTGATCATCTCCCGCGCGAAATCGATGAGATCGCGTCACTGGGAATTCCGGCGGTGATCCTGTTCGGCATCCCGGAGCACAAAGACGCAGTTGGCAGCGACGCTTACGATCCGAACGGAGTGATTCAGCAAGCGGTGAGAGCCATCAAGGCCGCTCGGTCAGACGTGCTTGTGATGACCGACGTCTGCTTCTGCGAGTTCACCGATCACGGACACTGTGGCATCGTCAACGACAAGCATGGGCACACCGATGTCGACAACGACGCGACTTTGAGGATCCTCGTCAAAGAGGCGGTTGCACATTGTCAGGCGGGAGCCGACTTGATCGCTCCCAGCGGCATGATGGATGGCATGATCGCTGCCTTGCGGAGCGGCCTCGACACCGCCGGCTTCGAGAACATCCCGATCATGAGCTACGCGGCCAAGTACGCCTCGGCATTCTACGGCCCGTTCCGCGATGCGGCCGAGAGTGTTCCGCAATTCGGTGACCGGCGCAGCTACCAAATGGACCCGGCGAACGCGGCCGAAGCTTTGCGTGAAGTCGCGCTCGACGTCGCCGAAGGAGCCGACATGCTGATGGTCAAGCCGGCGCTGAGTTACCTCGACGTGATCCGCCGAGTGAAGCTCGCTCACCCGGAGATTCCGCTGGCCGCGTACAACGTCAGCGGCGAGTTCTCGATGGTCAAAGCCGCGGCCGCAAACGGCTGGATCGACGAGCAACGCATCGCGCTGGAAATCCTCACGTCGATCAAACGCGCCGGCGCGGACATGATTCTGACGTACTTCGCCAAAGACGCTGCGAAGTGGCTGGCTTAGACATCGATCTCTTTGAATCGGCCCTTGCTGTCGCCGAAGGAATCGGTTGGCGCGCCCATGCGATCGAAGAGTGACAGGAACAAATCGTTGAGCGGCGTTTCGTTTTCGAGTTTCAGATAACGTCCCGGCTTCACCGAACCGCTGCCACGGCCCGCGAGGATGATCGGCAGGTTGTGGTGCGAGTGCGCGTTGCCGTCGCCGAGACCGTTGCCAAACATTACGAGGCAATGATCGAGTAGCGTCCCTTCTCCTTCCTTTACCGACTTGAGTTGTTGCAGGAAGTACGCGAACTGCTCCATCTGAAACTTGTCGATCTTCTTGAGCTTCTCGATTTTGTCGGCTTCGTTGCGGTGGTGCGACAACTCGTGATGCCCTTCATTGACGCCGACCAGCGGGTAGGTCTTGTTGCTTCCCTCGTTCGCGGTCATGCAGGTGATGACCCGCGTGCTATCCGTGCGAAACGCCACCGTCATCAGGTCGTACATCAGCCGCAAATGCTCACGGCCGTCCTTGGGGATCCCCTTCGGAATCTCGAAGTCCGGACGATTGTTCTTCGCCTGCGTCTCGGCTTGCTCGATCCGAGTTTCAATCTCGCGGACGCTGGTGAAATATTCGTCGAGCTTCTGCCGATCAGTCTGCCCCAGCTTTTCCTTCAGCTTGGCCGCGTCTCCCGCGACGACATCGAGCACGCTTTTGCGATACGCCGCCCGTTTGGCTCGAGCTTCGGGATTGTTTTCCTCGCCGCCGAACAGTCGCTCAAAGACCAAACGCGGGTTGATCTCCTTGGCCATCGGCGTCGATTCTGACTTCCACGAGATTGTGTTCGAGTACGCGCAGCTATATCCCGAATCGCAATTCCCCGACGAGCGTCCCGGCTCGATGCCGACCTCCAGCGACGGAATCCGCGTCAGATGCCCGATCTTCGACGCCACCCACTGATCGGCCGACATGCCCACCTTGATGTTCGCTCCCGCCGTCTTCCTCGGATGTGCCCCGGTCAGCAAGCTCGCCGCCGACCGAGCGTGATCTCCCGGCCCATCCCCTTTCGCTCGTCCGTTGTCCTGAGCCAACCCGCTGATCACGATCAGATCACTCTTCAACGGAGCCAACGCTTCGAGTGATTCAACCAACTCGAAGTCTGCCCCGGGCGTCTTCGGAAACCACGCCGACGGAATCACTCCATTTGGCTGCGACACAAACGCCAACCGAATGGGAATGTCTTTGCCGGCTGCCGCGGCCTTCTCTGCCGCAACGCCCAACGAATGCGTCGCCAACATCGAATCCAACACGGGCAAAGCGACGGCAGCCCCAAGGCCTTTGAGTAACGTCCGGCGAGACAGTGAACCGGTGGCGGAAAACGTCCGGATGGTCGCTCGCTGGTTTGCGGTGATGTGGTTAAAGCGTTGAGTCATGACAATTCCCTTTTGCTATTCCGCCTTGCCTTCGCCGCGGCGCATTTGGAAGGGTTCACTGAGCACGATTTGCGTGATGAGCGCTGAGAACCGGTAGCCATCCCTGGCGTGGGCGTCCAAGAGTTTATCGACTGCGCAGCGGTCGTAGTATTCGAGTCCTCGGCCAATTGCGTAGGTCATCAGTTTTTCGGCGAGGCAGCGGCTGAATTGTTTGCTACGGCCCTTCAGAATCGCGATCAACTCCGTCGAACCGTTGAACTTTTCGCCGCTGGGGAGGACCCCCGAAGCGTCAATGTCGTGCTGACCGTCACGATCACGCCAGTGGCCGATCGGGTCAAAGTGTTCAAAGCCGAAGCCCAGGTCGTCCATCTGGCGGTGACACGAATTGCAGATCGCGTTCTCGCGGTGCAGTTTCAGTTGCTCGCGCAACGACGCTTCGGGCTTGGCCTTCTGCGTCTCTTCGAGGCTGGGGACATTCGGCGGCGCAGGTGGCGGTGCGGTACCGAGAATGTTCTCCATGATCCACTTGCCCCGCTTCACCGGCGAAGTTCGGCTGGGATTCGAAGTGACGGTGAGGACGCTCGCCTGCGTGAGCAATCCCGCTCGGCCGCGTGCGGCGTCGAGCGGCACTTTGCGGAACTCGTCACCGTTGATGCCGGCGATGCCATAATGCTTCGCCAGCCGCTCATTGACGAACGTGAATTTGCCGTCGAGCAGTTCCAGCGTGCTGAGGTCTTCACGCAGAACGTGCCCGAAGAACTTTGATGTCTCGCGAAGCATGTCGTCGCGAAGTTGTGGCGAGTAATCCGGGAACTTCGTGACATCCGGGGTCAGCTCATCAAGGCTGCGGAGGTTGAGCCATTGCATCGCGAAGTTTTCGACCAGCGACTCGGATCGAGCATCCGCGAGCATTCGTTTGACTTGCTGCTGAATCACGTCAGGTTTGCGGAGGTCATTCTTTGCGGCCAGAGCGAGCAGTTCGTCATCGGGCATCGAACTCCACAAGAAGTACGACAGACGGGTCGCCAACTCGAATTGCGTCACCTCGTGCCGAACTTTCGGATCGTTTGGGTTCGCGTCCATTTCGACGCGGAACAAGAAGTTCGGTGAACAGAGCACCCCTTGCAGCGCAAACTGCATTCCGCGTTCGAAGGTTTCTCCTTGCGAGACGGCATTCTCGACGAGTGGGACGAAACGGTTGATCTCGTCGTCGGTGACGGTCCGGCGGAATGCTCGCCGCAGGAACGGTCGCAGGTTTTCGCGAACGGCGTCGGCGAGCGGTCGCATGGCGGTGGGTGTCGCGACGATCAGCTTGCGATGCGACTCCGGCAAATCATCGTCGCGGACGTCGAGCGGGCCAGCGACTTCCAGCCAGCCGATGTAGAGATTGCGGTCTTTGCCCCCCTTGGTGGCCTTCGGGTCGTAAAAGTCGTTCGTGAACGCAGCTCGAAATTTGTGGTCCCCTTTGGAAAGCTGGAGTTTGAATTCGTACTCCTCCGATTCGCGGCGGCCTTTGACCTCAAAGGTGTGAACGGGCTTGCCGTCGATGGCAAATTCCATTTTTGCCAGTTCGCGACCTGCTTGGTCGGCGGCCGCCTTGGCTCGCAGCAGATACTCGCCGTCTCGCGGGAATTTGTGCTCGGCGACGACGTGGCCGACGGAGTTGATTCCGTAAAACTCACCCTGATCTTCGGCGGCTCCCCCCGATTTGAGATGCTTGCCGGCGTAGCGGGCTTGGCGGGACTTCGCCGGGTTGGAGGCATCGATGACTTTCTCGCTGATTTTCTCGGCGGCATCGAGGTATTTCTCCATGAGCAGCGGCGAGACGGACAAAACATCGCCGATGTTGTCGAATCCGTTACCGACATCATCGGACGGAAAATCCTTTGCCGGCTCGAAATCCACGCCGAGCAGGTCGCGCACGGTGTTGTTGTACTCAACGCGATTCAAACGCCGGACGGTGACTCGCCCTGGATCCCGGTCGAGCTTGCAGTCGATGTTGAACAGCGCGTTCTCCAGCCACGATGCAACCGCGAGATACTCGTCGTGCATCGGCCGCTCGCGACCCTCTTCGACGGGCGGCATCGCTTCGATCTGCAACATCGGGAGCACTTTTTCCCAAACCTTGCGAGCCTTCTGAACGGACTTCTCGGAATCGAATGTGTGCAGCGCGATGCCCCCTTCGGCGGATTCGGCTCCGTGACATGCCAGGCAGTGCTTCTTGAGGAACGGAGCGATCTGCGCTTGAAACGTGTCCGGCTTTGCGGCTTCAACACGCTGAGGTTCGACAGCTCCCGTGCCCCACATCACGACGCCGACGAGGAAGATGGCTCCGAGGCCGCAGGCGCTCCAGAGTGGCCACAATCGTTGAGCAACCGACCGGACGGGACGTTTCGCTCTGTGAGCTCGCGACGGGAATGCGGATTGCGCCTTAACGGCCGGCCTTTTCAACACCGCTGCGTAGTTGCGCTCAACTGCCCGTTCAAAGCCAGTTGCGGCTGGCACTGTGTAGGCCGCTTGGCATTTTTCAACGGGGCAACGTCCTTGCTTGCCAGTGTGCCGTGCGTCGACCTTGAACGTGGCACCACATTGGGCACAGGTGATCGGGATCAGTTGTTTGGTGGGCTTGGCGGACATCAGGCTCACGCGTGGAAGTCGGGAGGGTACACAGCACAAGTTTAACCGAGGATTTACGGTCAGGACAGCCGTTTGTTGCCAAGTCTGGACTCGGCCTGACGGCCTCACCGGGCAACCACTAAACTCCCGCCTCTCAACATTCGGCCGCCATTTGTTCACGATGGTTTTCATGCCTCAAGCCACCACATCGCTTCGGTCTGTCTCCGTCCTGACGTTGCTGACGCTGGGGCAAATTGGACTGCAATTCGTTCTGCAATTGCTGCTGGCGAAATGGTTCGGGACAGAGACCGACATGGACGCCTTCGTTGCCGCTTCGACATTGCCGCTGGTCGTCAGTGGGTTGCTGGCCGGATCATTGGCTTCCGCATTTGTGCCGATCTACGTCGAGACTCGTGAACGTGTCGGCGAGACGGTCGCGTGGTCGATGGCAGTGCAGCTTGTGTGTTGGCTGTCGTTGTTCACGCTGTTGTTGTGGCAGGTCGCGAAGCACCTTGCTGAGCCGTGCATGCGAACGCTGCATCCCGGTTTCGACGACGAACAAATCAGACGCACAGCCGAATTGTTTGAAACGCTGTCGAGCCTCATGGTCTGGAACAGTTTGTCCGGATTGGCTCGCGCGTGGAATCACTGTCACGGACGATTTGCCATGACGGGCTTCGCAGCACTGATCGGCAATTCTTTCACGGTCGCGCTGGCTTGGCGCGGTGGGGCGAGTGGCGGCATGGACAAGATCGCGCAGGCGGTCAGCATCGGCGCGTTGGTCACATTCGCGATGCAGATGCCTTGGGTTCAAATCTTCTCGCGCGGCTGGCCCGTAACGAAAGAGTCACAGACAGCCGTGAAACGCTGCTTGATGTTGATGTTGCCACTGCTGATTGGTTTGGCCTGCAACCAACTCGATCCACTTCTGGATCGATATCTAACGTCACCGTTACCGGGCAGCATCTCGCAACTCGGTTACGCTTCGCGTTTGGCGGCGGCGGTGCTGACGCTCAGCGCGAGTGGCTTGGCGGTCGTGGCTTTTCCGGCCCTTGCGCGTCACGCGGCTGAACGAGACGACGACAAGCTGCGGGCCGAGATCGCCGCCGCGTTGCGATTTCTGACACTACTGCTGGTTCCGGTGGTCGTCGTGCTGGTGTGGTTCGCCAATCCTTTGATTCGCGACTTATTGCAGCGTGGTCGGTTCTCGGCGGAAGACACTCGCGTGGTGTCATCCACGTTGGCGATGCTGTGTGGCTTAATCGTCGGCGGCAGCTTGGGCGAGATCTCCGCAAAGGTGTTTTATTCGTGGCAGAATACTCGAACGCCAGTGATTGTTGGCTTGTTGGGATTCAGCATCGGTGCGGCGTTAAAGTTTCAATGGGTGCAGCCCCACGGTGTCCTGGGCTTGGCGGCAGCGACGTCGGCGTATTACCTGCTCAATGTGATTGTCATGCTGGGATTGATCGCCTTGCGGCTGGGGTTGGGGATTTTTCACGGAGTACTCGGCACATTGATCCGAGCGGTAATTGGTTCGGCCGCGGCGGCGGGTGTCGGTTGGCTGCTGTTACGGACCTCTCTGCCATGCCCCTCGCTGTGGGGAGCGGCGGCTGGCGGAGTGACGCTGCTGATCGTACTCGTGCTGCTGCATGACGACGTGGCTTGGCGAGCAGTGCGGATGGTTTTTCCAACTCGAGCGCAGAAAGCGCGATCGTGAACGCCAACTTCCAAACACGAACAGCCCGGACACTCGAAGGCAGCCGGGCTGTTCGTTGATGTTGCTGAAAACTCAGAAGTCAGACCGCGCCTTCGCCGGATTCACCGGTTCGGATGCGGACGACGTTCTCCAGATTGGAGACGAAGATCTTGCCGTCACCGATCTTGCCGGTGCGAGCTCCGGCGACGATCGCGTCGATCGCGGCCTGAGCTTGACCGTCCGTGACGACGACCTCCAGCTTGGTCTTCGGGAGGAAGTCCACGGTGTATTCAGCACCGCGGTACTGCTCCTTGTGCCCTTTCTGGCGGCCAAACCCCTTGCATTCGGTCACGGTCATGCCGAGCACCTGGATTTTGGTCAGAGCTTCTTTCACGTCTTCCAATTTAAAATGCCGGATGATGGCTTCGATTTTTTTCATGAAATAGTCCTTGTGCAGGTTGGAGGAAATTCACGGCGACGGCCACTTGCCGCCGCCGTGGCAGAGAATTGCGAACGTGTGGTTAGGTCTTCTCCAGCACAAAGCCGTGGTAGGCGTTGTTGCCGTGCTCGCCAATATCCAAGCCTTCGATTTCTTCCTCTGCCGAAACACGGATGCCAATGGTCGATTTGAGCACGACCCAGCAGATACCGCTGACGACGACGACGTAAACTGCCACTGACACGATGCCGGTCAACTGGCGAATCAACTGGTCGGCACCGCCGCCGGTCAACAGGCCCGGCATGCAGACCGCCTCGCCAATCGCGAAGTCTTTCAGTTTGCCGGCATCGGCGAAGAGTCCCACGCACAACGTGCCGAATACTCCATTCACCAGGTGCACCGAAGTGGCGCCGACCGGATCGTCGATCTTGAACTTATCGAACGTGATAACCGCCAGCACGACGATGACACCGGCTATGGCGCCGATGATCGCGGCAGAAGTCACGGTGACGACCGAGCACGGAGCGGTGATCGCCACTAGACCCGCCAAGCAACCGTTGAGGGTCATGCCCAAGTCCGGTTTGCCGAGCTTGACCCAGCATGTCGCCGTCGCTGTCAGGGTGGCAACTGCCGCCGCGATGTTCGTCGTATTGCAGACATGCGCGATGAAATTAGCATCGGCATTCATCGTGCTGCCCGGATTGAATCCGAACCAGCCCAGCCACAGGATCAAGCAACCAATCGTGGCCGCGGTCAAGTTGTGACCGGGGATCGCGTTAACCTTGCCGTCCGCAGAGTACTTGCCGATGCGCGGGCCGAGGATGATGACACCCATCAAAGCCGCCCAACCACCGATCGAATGCACCTGCGTTGAGCCTGCAAAGTCATAGAAGCCCTTGGCCTGCAACCAGCCTCCGCCCCAGACCCAGTGTCCAATGACCGGGTAGATCGCGACCGCCATCAACGCGCTGAAGACTATGAACGAGAGATACTTGATTCGCTCCGCCACCGCACCGGACACAATCGTCGCGGCCGTTCCAGCGAACACCAATTGGAAGAAGAACTTGGCCCACAGCGGAACCGTCGTCCAACCAATCGAGCTGTAGACACCCTTGTATTGGTTCGTAGCCGCATCGGCAGTCCACAGCGCCGGGCTGTTGTCTTCGCCGCCCACCATCAGCAAGCCTTGAGTCCCCACGACAGGGTTGCCGTCGCCGAACATCAGTCCCCAGCCCAACAACCAGAAGAACACCGACGTCACCGCGAACACGATGAAGTTTTTCGAGAGGATGTTCGTGCAGTTCTTGGCGCGACACATTCCCGATTCGACGCAAGCGAATCCCAGATTCATGAAGAACACGAGCATGGCGGTGACGAGCACCCAAATCGTATCCATCGTCACGTCGAGCGTATTCAAACGCTCCTCCACCGTGGGGCCGGGCGCTGCGGCCGGAGCCGCTTCAGCCGGAGCCGTTTCAGCCGGAGCTGCCGCCGCCGGAGTCTCGGCCGGCTTGGCCTCTTCTTGTGCCAGGCTTACGCCGGCCATCAGCGACAACAACAAACCGATCGACAGAAATGTCAACCATCGTCTCATCATTTTGGTTCGCTCCTAACGTCAACGAGGCATAACGGAGGCTCGCGAACCTGCGACGCGCGGTTCGTGCCCTTATCGCTTCCAGAGCGATTCGGTTGAGCCAGTTTCTACTGATTTGACCAAGTTCGACCGCGGCGTTCGGTGGCAGACGCCACCCAACATGACCTTGGCACCGACTCATTCGCCCAAGGTCTTCACCAACCCTCGCACTCCCTCGAACCGGGTCGGCCACGTCGAAACCAACAGCCGCCGCGCATTCGCACAGCAAGTCTCTGACCCAGTTTTGCAAGCACCGTGCCGAAGTGGCTGACCCCACGCTTCTTCGCCCCCAAGCCGGCGGCAGACCGGTGGTTTTCAACGAGAAAATGTCGAATTCCCAGATTCAAAAAACTTTGGCGAGGCCCAATTTCTTGCAACCAGCTGCCGGTCTCCACATCTCCCGATGACTATTTTGCAGGCAGGTTCGAGGCTTTCGCCCGCTTGCCGGCGCGGCCTCGCGAAGTCATGCTCCTCATGGTTGCGATGCGGGTCAGGTTGCCTGGGTCACAATTGAAATGGGCGGCCGGACTCCCCTTTCCTTTAGGAGCCAATCGTCATGTCCAGCCATCCCACGTTCGGAGCCCATTACAGCCGCCGAAATGTTCTGTACACCGCCCTTGTGGCCGGAGCCGCTTCGGCCCTGCATCCCAGGACTCAATCCGCCAGCAGTGCAGAGAAAGCGAAAACCGCCGTGACCAAAGGGAACATCAAACAATCGATCGTTTTCTGGTGCTTCAACGTCTCCGGTGACAAGTGGGACATCGAGAAGCAGTGCCAAGTCGCCAAGCAGCTGGGTTGCGTGTCAATTGAGCTGGGTGACCACAAAGATTTTCCGGTCATCAAAAAGCATGGCCTGACCTGCGCGATCGCCGGCAATCGTATGCCCGGAGCTCCGTTCATGCGCGGGTTGAACAACCCAGACTATCACGCCGAAGTGATCGCTCGCACGAAAGAGGCGATCGACGGCTGTGCCGAATACGGCTACGGCAACGTGATCGCTTTCACGGGCTACAAGTGGAAGAAGGCGGAAGACCCCAAGAGCGGTGAGATCTCGCTCGAAGAGGGAGCCAACAACTGCGTCAAGGCGTTAAAGGAACTCTGTGCCTACGCCGACAAGAAGAACGTCAACATCTGCGTCGAGCACCTCAACACGCGCGACGACAGCCACCCGATGAAAGGTCACCCGGGTTATCAAGGGGACCACATCGACTACGTCGCCAACATCGCTCGCCGAGTCGGTTCGCCGCGTGCGAAGATTCTGTTTGACATCTACCACGTCCAGATCATGGACGGCGACGTGATCCGCCGCATTGAGGAATGCAAAGATGTTATCGGCCACATCCACACGGCGGGCAATCCGGGCCGGGCAGAACTCGACGACAAGCAAGAGATCAACTATCCGCCGATCATGCGCAAGCTGCTGGAGATCGGCTACAAGGGCTACGTCGGCCAGGAATTCATTCCGACCCGTGACCCGCTCGTCGGCCTGACCGAAGCGGTCAAGCTCTGCGATGTCTGATGTTGCGTTGCTATTCCGCCGCTTCGAGCAGTCGCTGCCAACGAGCCATCAGCATACGGTGCCCGCCGGACGCTGGGTCGTCTTCGTCAATGTCTTTCAGAGCACGGATGGCCGGTTTGAGTTTTTTCAGCTTTGCCAGAGCCATGGCCATCAAAGATTGATTGCTAGCCACCCAGCCGCCACTGGAATGTTGGTTGGCGTAGATGACGCATTGATCCACCACGGATTGCATTCGGTTTTGTTCAAATTGACACAGGGCTAACCAAAAGCAGGCATCATCCCCCGCCTGCAGATGTAGCTTGCGAATGTGAGCGTATTCCGGTTGCATCAATAGCAATCGCAACGATCGTGTTTCCGTCGCGCCGACAACTGAGACGTCGTCGTTAGTTCTCCCGTCCGGAGCCACCATCTGCAACTTTTTCGCGGTGGGAGGATCCACATCGTACAATTGCGCCGCCAAATAACCGGGAATGACGTCGGACCAGCGACCGATGACATGTTCCATTCGCCTTTTCATCATCATCCGTTCTGGCTTGGCGAACTCCAAATCGAAATTACGGCCATCCTGTTTGGCCAGAAACCGTTGCACGCGAACTGGAGCGGCCAGCGATTGTGACAGCTTGAGAAGTTCTTTTTGCTGTTCAGGAGTCATTTGCGACGCCGCCTCGCGCATGGTTTCCGGATACTGCCAAATCGCGACATCGTCCTCCGACCAGGCGGCCGCCGGATGCTTGGCGACTCGCGACCACAAGCCTGGTTGATCCTCCAAATCTTCCAACGAGTCAGACACGAGCAACGAATTCTCGCCGGTGAGCTCCTGCTGCAGCCGCTTCATACGAATCGACAGTTGTTCCGAATGACAAATCAGCTCAACCTGCGGAGCTTCCAGCATCGCCGACGTCAGAGTGAACGATTCACCGCTGTCTTGGGTGATTGCAGCCAATAATTTCGGATCACGTTGTGCTTGCCGCAACGACATCGGCAAACGAGGCAGCACGGATTTCGGATCGGCGGTGTCGACGGTCAACGGCAGCCCCAGCGTCGGGTCGAACAGCAGAATGTCCTTCTCGAACAACACACCCACCAAGATGTGGTCATCGCTCGCTGCCTCACCAGCTGGGCGGCGTGGTGAGAGAATCACCGAGTCTACGTTGCGTTGTCGCAATAACTCCGCGAACGCCCAAGCTCGATCTGCCGCAGTGCCCCGTCCGAAGACCATGATGTCAAACGGGCCCATCGGAACTTGACGGCTGCGCGCCGGAATCAGCGCGATGTTGCGAACGACATAATCAAACAGATTCACGACGACATCGAGGTCTTTCTCCGCTTCGCCGGCAGCGAATCTCGTCGCCTTGCTGGCCCACAAACAATCTCGCAGGTAAGACGCGTCCCGTCCGACAAATTGCTCCAGCGAGACCTGTTCAATCCATTCTTTTGACAACGATTTCAGGAGGCCATGCGGACGATGTGGCTCCCATCCTTCACCCCGTTTGTCGGCTTCGGCTTTCGCGCTCTTCGCCCACTCATTGAGCACCGCGATCGCCTGTTCAGGACCAGATGCAATGCCGAGTTTCTCCGGCCGCAGACTCTCCATGGCATTTTGCAAGTTCCGGAGAGTGCGTGACTCCGCTTGCTGATCTGCTTGCTCACTCTGCGGCTTGTCGGGCTGATTGGTCGTCGCCTGCGGCGTGCAGCCGGACAAAATGAGAACCACGCTGAGCATCGCACCTCGCGAATTCCCTCGGAACAGGCTGCAGAAACTAACTCGAACGGCATCTCGCATGAAGTCAACCTTCGGTCAAAGAACGGTAGAATCGCAGACGTTTACTCGCCCACGGCGGTCATTTCTAGGAATAGCGACCGCAGCCGACTTAGTTGATAAAGCAACCGTGGTACGTCGGAAAGACGCAGCATGTTGGGACCATCGCTGAGTGCTCGATCAGGATCGGGATGCGTTTCTAAAAATACGGCGTCGCAGCCGGCTGCGACGGCGGCACGCGAGAGGGGGGGAATCATTTCCCGCTGGCCGCCAGTTGTGCTGCCTCCTGGGGTCTGCACGCTGTGCGTCGCGTCGTAACAGACCGGAACACCGCTGCGCTGCATGATCGGAATGCACCGAAAGTCGTTGACCAACCGGCCATAGCCAAATGTCGTCCCGCGCTCGGTCAACAGAACCCGCGGACATCCGGCCTCTTCGCACTTCTTGACGATGTGGGTCGTGTCTTCGGCCGCCACAAACTGCGGCTTTTTGACGTTGACCACACCGCCATTTGCGGCACACGCGGTCGCAATTGCATGAACGAGATCCGTCTGCCGCGCGAGAAACGCCGGTACTTGCAGGATCTGACAGACCTGCGCGGCCGGATCGGCTTGCTGAGGTTCGTGAATGTCGGCCGTCACCGGCAGTCCAGTCACCTCGCGCACCTTCGCGAGAATATCAAGCCCCCGTTCCAGGCCGGGTCCCCGAAAACTGTGATAACTCGTCCGATTGGCTTTGTCGAAACTCGATTTGAAAACCAGTTGCCAAGCATTCGCATCTGCCCATTCGGCCAATTGCTTGGCGATGTCGAGCACCAATGGTTCGCTCTCGATGACGCATGGCCCAGCAATAAACAGCAGCGGATGCCCCGGGCCGCATTGCAGATTGCCAATTCTGATCGGGTTGTCTGGCATTATCACCTCGTTGCGAATCATCGTTCCGGCGCGAAGATCTCCAACGCTGCCGGCAGCACTTCCAAGGTCACGGGAGTGAGTCCTGCCGGATCACCGTCCATCTGCCACGGAACAAATTCGTCGGCTTCGACTCGCACTCGCGACGCCTTCAAGCATGTGACGTCGGACAGCTTCTGATGCCGTCCGGCGATCACTTGCCCCAAGTACCGCACCATTTGAAATGTCGAGCCTTGTTCAAAAAGGCACAAGTCCAACTGGCCATCATCGGCAGTCGCTTGCGGGGCAAACGGAATCCCGTAGGCGTACTTCGGTACGTTGACAGCAATCAGCAATCGAGCCAGACGCGGATGCGGCTCATCGTTCACGAAGACTCGCATGGGCGGGTGATTGTACTTGCCGATCGAGTGCCAAATCGGCGCCACGTAGTGCCATTTGCGGATGTGGCCGCGGCGACTCGCGTGCGCCCGTTGCAAGACGTCCGCATCGAAACCGCAACTCGCCATCAAGGTGAACCGCCGTCCGTTGAGTTGTCCCAGATCGAGTCGGCGACACGAGCCGCCGGCAATCAATTCGGCGACTTGTGCTCCCGAGGGCTGAATCCCGAGATACTTCGCCAACAGATTCTCGGTCCCCAGCGGCAACGTCGCCAGCGGCAATCCCGGATACCGATTCACCACGTCACCAATTGTCCCGTCGCCGCCGGCCGCGACCACGCACCTGAGTTGCTCTCGCGCCGCGGCATCGGCGATTTTCGCCTGCAAGCGTTCGCGGCTCGCGAACAGCCGCGGCCGAATGTTGCGCCGCTTTAACTCGCGGATCAATTCCAGCAAGACGCCACGCCGAGCTCCCGTCCCGGAAATCGGATTTCGCTGGATCGCCACCCACGGACGCTTCATGGCAGCATCTCCAGCAGGTCGCTGAGTTGCCGCAACTGCGAGTGGTCCGCATCTCGCTGCAAATGGACCGCTGCAATGCCGGCCGCTCGTGCCGATTCGACATCGTTCACCAGATCGTCACCGACCATCAACACCTTGTTGGGATCGCATTCCGCAGCTTCAACAACGGCCGAATAAAATCCGCGATGCGTCTTGCGATATCCGACCAGCGACGAGATCACACGGCACCGGATGTCTCGCAATTCGGTCAGTCCGTCGCAGACGCGATGCAGCCGAGCGTCGAAATTCGATGCGATCAGCACTCGATAGCCACGCTGGTCGAGTTCCTTTAACGTCACGGCGACGTCGTCAAAACACCGCCACGATTCCGGCCTCCCGAAGTGCTCGAACAAGGAGTCGAAGCACGCCGAGGGTTCGGACACATCCGGCAAGACGTCCCGCACGACCTGCTGCCAGAAGTCCCGTTCAAACTCTTCGTTGGTCCGGCCCCGCTCACCGAATTGTTCGATCGCCAATTCGTCCGCGCGGCGGAAAGCCTCCGCAAATCGTCGCCGAACTTCTTCGGCGGACAGTCGCGAACCAAACCGCTGGCCATACAGCGCGTACGCCGCGGCAACCGATGGCTCGGCATAAATCAACGTTCCCACAGCATCCAGAGCGATGCATCGAAATCGCTTCGCCGAACCACTCATCCGCACCTCCTTGATTTCCAAGTTTGGCAGTCTGTCGCCACCCGCACGGATCGCCAAGACCAAGATTCACCAAACTCGCTTTCGGTTCCACGACAAAGCGACTCCTTTTGGAGTACGCTGCGACTCTCAAAAAGCGATTCCGAAATCCGTCAGCGAGACTGCTTGTGAAGCACGAACCCGCGTTGAAACTCAAGGTCTTGTTCGAGGACAATCATTGCCTTGCGGTGCTCAAGCCGGCGGGACTCTTGACGATGCGAGATCGCACGGGCGACGTCTCGGTGGTCGATCAGGCTCGCGAATACTTGCGGCGAAAATACGACAAGCCGGGCAACGTTTTCCTCGGAGTCGTGCATCGCCTTGACCGGCCGGTGTCGGGAGTGCTGCTGTTGGCTCGAACCAGCAAAGCGGCGGCACGGCTGTCGGAGCAGTTCCGGAAACACTCGGTCAGCAAAGTCTATCACTGCGTCGTTGAAGGGCGTCCACCAAAGCTCACCGGCGAGTTGATCGATTGGCTGGTCAAGGACGAAGCGACAAATCTGAGCCGCGCGATCTGGAGGCCAGAAGTCAGAAGTCCGAAGCCAGAACACGAGGGCAAGCTCTCTCAATTAAACTATCGCCGCTTGAAATCGGTTGGATCGGTGAGTCTGCTGGAAATCGAATTGCTCACGGGACGAAGCCACCAGATTCGAGTGCAGTTGTCATCTCGCGGTTGGCCTATCTGCGGCGATGCCAAGTACGGTTCGAAGACAAAGCTCGACGGCTGGTTGGCTCTGCACGCAGCCTCGCTGACCTTCGAGCACCCCACGCAACGCGAACCGATCACAGTGACGGCTCCGCATCCGACCGAGTGGAAGCGGTTTGGTTTGTAGCCCTGCCGCTACGACACGGCAGACTTCGAGATGATCGACCCTCGCGCGGCAATGGCCCGGTTGATCCGGGCAATTTGGGCATCGGTCAGCGACCAGTTCATGGCTGCGGCATTCTCTCGGATTTGATGCGGACGTTTGGCTCCACACAGCGCGACGGTGATTCCGGCTCGCTGGATCGTCCAGTTGAGCACGATCTGCGAGACTGGACGACCGAGTTCCAGCGACATCGCACGCAGGTCGTCGAGGAAGTCTTGATTCTTCTGCCATTCATCGCCGGAGAACATCGGATATTTTCGGCGGCCATCCTTCGCATCGAAGACATGCTCGCGCGGCAGGTGGCCCGCCAACAGGCCTTTCATCAGCGGCCAGTAGACGACGACGGCGATGTCCCTCTCGACACACCAAGACAACTGCGAATCCTCGATCTCCCGTTGCAGCATGTTGAAATGCGGCTGAAATGCCGTCAGCGGGCAGACTGCCTGAAACCGTGCAAGCAATTCGGTGCTCGCGTTGGAGAGTCCCGCGCTGAGCACTTTGCCTTGCCGGATCAGCTCGCCAATCGCACCAGCCGATTCTTCGATTGGGATGTCTGGATCGGGAGCATGCAGGTAGTAGAGGTCGATGCGATCCGTTTGTAGACGCCGCAGGCTCTCGTCGCATTCATGCTGCAGTCTCTCCGGCCGGCCACACCGAACCTGTTTGCCGTCGATCCAATGGATGCCTCCCTTGGACGCCAAGACGATCTTGTCCCGATCTTGCCGCAAAACTAGGGCAAGCATTCGTTCGCTTTCACCGTCGAACCCGTAGCAATAGGCCGTATCAAAGAAATTAATGCCCGCCGCGGATGCCTCGCGAATCGTGGCCAAGCTGTCCGCCTCGTTGACGTCGGTGCTGGTAATCCCGGAGATCGGCCAGCAGCCCATTCCCAGCGGCGTCACCATCAACGAAGTTCGACCCAAGGTGCGAAGTGTCATCTCATTCCCTCTCGAAATGCCAAGGCAATCGCATTTTGCGACCGGATGGTAGAGGACTCGAATCGGCCTGCAAGTTGTTCCGGACGGGAAACAGTGATTAATGATTGCCTCTGCTGGTGCGTCGCGCTCTAATAGTCGCTGATGTTCAGTTCTCGTGGAGCAAAATCATGAAGCACGGTCACTGGTGGTTGATGTCGGCGTCGCTATTGGTTGTCGTCGCCTGTGGTGCGGTTGTCTGGTTGGATGCTGAGCGAGCAATCGCTCAAACGGGGTCGAGCAAAACGAAGCCGAAAGTCGGGACGAGCAAATCCAAGGTGTCGGACTCGAAAGAACTCGACACTCGCGCCGAAAAGAACCTCGAAAGTTTCGTGGCTGACACCATCAAGTTGGCTGAGGAATACGAGAAGGCCGGCAAGTTCGAGGAGGCTCAAGATCAACTTCGCAATGTCGGCAAACTGAAACCGGACTTCCCAGGTCTCAAGGAGAAGATTGACAAGCTCGGTGAGGCGGTGTTTGAGACCAACGATTTTGATTTAGATCTGGATGTTGCAGACAGTTGGAAGAAGATGGTGCTGGTCTCTAAAGGCAAGCCGATTCGCGTTGAAGCTTCCGGGAATTACAAAATCACACTGGCTGGCCCGACGGACGCCAACGGCTTGCCGACTAAAGATCCTCGAACCGACATGGCTGCGGGAGTGCGCTGCGGAGCTTTGATGGGTGTCGTCGTTGCAATCCAGGATGGGGGTGGAGCCACCACTGGCGCTGCTGCGACTACTGGTACCGGTGCCGGAAAGGGTGCCGGACGCAACAATGACAAAGTTGGCGAGCCCTTTGAAATCGGAGCCAGCAAGGAATTCACGCCGAAAGAAGACGGCGTTCTGCTGCTCAACGTAAACTTGCCGGCCGGCCACAAGAGTACTGGGAAGCTACGAGTGCATGTCTCTGGGCACCTCAAGATGCTGCCGAAGGAGTTGCGGTGATGACCGATGTCGCCGCGTCACCGCTGCGAGTCGTTCTGATCGGATGTGGTCGCGTCGGAATGCACTTGATTGAGCGATTCTCAGTTAATGGGCCGTTCCGAGTCGTTGCTGTTTGTGACGATTCGTGCGCCGGCGACTTGATCGCGCCATTTGGCGTGCGCTCGATGAGCCTGCAACAGATCGCACAGTCGCAAGACATCGACGTCTTATGGATCACGTCGTTTTGGGGATTTCCCTGGGAGTCTCCGCTCTCCGAAGTCTTCCGCGGCCATCATCTGATCACGGAAGCGCCGTTCACGCTTGGGAATCAATCCGCCGAACGGGCGTTTGCCGATGCGGCTCAACGAGGCCGCCTGTTGCTGGTCCATCATCCTCGGCGCGCCGATCCTGACTTCCGGCAGGCGTTGGCGGTTGCTCACGATGAAAAGATTGGCGCGATTCGAGCGGCAAAATTTGTGTTGTGGAGTTATGGACGCCCTCCGCGCGGAGCGACTCGTGGAATTCAGCAACCAATTCGTGATGAATACGCTGAGCCGGGTGCGACGAAGGTTCGCTTCGTGGCTCACGCACTCGATCAGCTGGTGCAACTCGTTCGGAGCCGTCCGATTCGAGTGGCAGCGATTGTCGATCCGGGATTCGCCGATCTTTTTTCTGGTGATTCACTTCTGCTGCGAATCGTTTTTGAGTCAGGCTGTCTCGCAGAAATCGACATTCGACTCGATAGTCCCACACCCTTCCAGATTGGCTGGACGCTGACCAGCGAACGGGGCGGATATGCAAACGGACGGAGATACACCCTGACCGACGATGGTGAGGTCTTCGATTCGCCGGTGACGATATCGGGTCAGAATGTTGAAGCTGATCCGATCGATTGCCTGGCTCGCGAGATTCGATCTGGCGTGCCGAATGCGAGTGAAAAAGTTTACGCCTGCGCGGTGGTTGCATTGCTGGAAGGGGCACAACAGTCGCTTGTCACCCGCCAGGAGGTAACGCTCGACTGGCCGTCGGAAGGATGACAACCGGCACTTCGATCACTTCTGGGCCCAAAAATCCACGACGCAGACATCATCGACCTGTGGGCCGACGAGCTTCACAAAGTCTTGGTGGGCGGCGTGCGGCAAATAGGCATCGCGTCCCTTCTCGTCAGCGAATGTCACGAAGAAGCAATGCGTGAATCCCTTCGATTTGCCTTCGGGGCTGATATCGGTGCCCCATTCGAAATCGCGGATCGTGTCGATCTTGCTCGGCAAGTCGGCGAATGCCGTCTCAATGGCTTTGGCCTGCTCTTTGGTCGTGCCCTCTTTGAACTTGAAAAGTACGACATGTCGCAGCATTTTTCGCGGGGTGTTCTTGGACTGAGCCGATGTCGGAGTACTGTTGATCAAACTCATCGTGGTCACTGCTAACAATGCCGAAAGGATCGCTGCGCCAATGGTCCGTCGCATCGAGGATTCCTCGCTCATGAAAACCTGTCCGGTCGAGATCGAGACTGCGGCTAGGTGGACTCTTTGATGGTCTCGTAGCCCATGTAGATCACAATGGCCGCCGTAATCAAAAACAAGATGTCGAAGACCTTCATTCCCGAATAGGGAATGTCAATAATGAGATCCACAATGGCCGACACGGCAACCAGCCCGGAAGCCACCATGGAACCAATTAAAAGACGTTTGATTTGCTTCGACATCGACAACTCGCGTTACACGGACGTGGGAGAATCGCAATATCAATCGGCCACAAACAAAGCCGACCCGCGGGCGAGTATAAAGACGACCCGCCCGGCAACTCCAGCCGAGTCGTAAGTCATTCCTGTGGCGAATCGCCGTTGCTTCAAAAACCTTTGCTCACTAACTTCACGCCCTTCGCCAGCCATTGTCTTGAGTTGGCGGGCCGGCAACCGCATCGCCGGTGAAGGAATTTCTTCCACCCCAGCCCCAGCAGGAGCGCACATCGTGGCAAAAGAAAAAAGCAGTGACACTCTCAAGATCGATCCTGAAACCGCCCCCGAAGCTCCGGCCGCTGCGCCGGCCGCTGCTGCTCAGCAAACGCTGACAGTCGATGACGCTCATTCGGCCGCCAGTTATGCCAATTTCTGTCGCGTGTCGAGTACGCCGGAAGAGCTGATTCTCGATCTGGGACTGAACCCCAATCCGTTTGCTCAAGGCAGCGTCACGATCCATGTGGGTCAGCGGATCATTATGAATCACTTTACGGCGAAACGGCTGCTGCAAGCCCTGGCTGTCACGCTGCAACGTCACGAGCAAGCGTTTGGTACGCTCGAAACCGACGTCATGCGACGGCTGCGTTCGGCGACCTGATTTGCCGAGATGGCAGCCAACATTCGCAAAACGTCGGTGTGCGGAACTGCCGCCACCGACGTTTTGGTGCCTGAGGTGTCCAAGATCGCCGCATTGAGCGTTCACAGGAAGTGGCCTTATGAACGACACGCCTCCCGAATCGAATGACGACAGCTTGGAACAAAATCCCAGTCGAGAAGTTGTCAGTCAAGAGGTCCAAAACACGCACATCGGCGCGCTAGTGCCGGAATCTGTCGCGACTGGTGTTTTTACCACCGGAGCTGTTGTGCTCAATGGACCGCACGAGTTCATCATCGACTTCTTGTTGCGCATGTCCAAGCCTCAGCAAGTGGCGGCCCGCGTCGTTTTGCCGCCGGCGGTTGTCCCCCGGTTCATTGCGGCATTGCGAGAAAATGTCAAAAACTACACAGACCGTTTCGGGAATCCGGCGATGCCTGGAACCCCCGCGCATCCTCTTTGTCCCCCGGCAACGGCCGAGGCACATCAACAGCAACAACAACAGCCGCAGCCACAGGGATCGGCTCAAGAGCTCTACGAGCAACTCAAAATCAAAGACACGGAACTCGGCGGCGCGTACGCTAACGCCGTGATGATCGGCCACACGGCAACGGAATTTTTGTTCGACTTCATCACCACGTTTTTTCCGCGATCGGTCGTGTCGTCGCGAGTCTACATGTCGGCTCCAAACGTGCCGCGTCTGCTCGAGTCGCTGACGCATTCATTCGACCAGTTCCAACGCAAGCTCGCCGCCGGGCAACAGCCGCCTCCTCCGTCGCAGCAGAAGCCGCTCGATGATTTGCTGTGATGTTGGATGGGCACTCTTGCCCCTCCTCACTTCGCCGCCGGTGTCGCTTTTTTACCGCCGCCGACTTCTTGGCGACCTTCGTTGGCGTTGGCCTCGTCGTCGGCTTTCTTTAGCTCCGCCAATTCGTCGCGCTGTTCCTTGATCCGCTCGTCGCCAAGATGACGGCTGATCAATTGAGCCGAGTCTCCGCAGAGCTTGTCAATTTTCTTTTCGAGGTTCTTGTCCCTCTTCGCCTGAGCTTTCTTGAGCATCGCGGCTTTGACGGAATCGAGCAGCGTTTGAAAATGGTTGGCTTTCGGTTGTCGATCAAGTTCGGCTAGGGTCTCACTGAATCGAGGCCAATCGCTGGTCTTCGCCGCCCCTTTCGCACGAGCGACCAACAAGGCTCGCCGCGCCACCGAGTCGATCAACTCGGCGCGCAACAGTTCCAGTTGGCTTTCGATTTGCAGACGCAGCGAATCGTCCGGTAATTCCGCGATCGTTGTCGGAGTGATTCCGGGGATGAACGGGAAACGCCCGAGTAAATTGCCGCCACTGGAAACATACAACCAGATCAGCGGCTTCTCCGGATTGAGTGGCACGGTCACTCGGCCGCGACGATCGGTGACCAATTCCAGCACCTTGTTGAACTGCGTGACAAACTGAGGGCCAGTCGGCTTCGATGAAGCCTCCTCAGACTCACTTTCCTCCGATTTCTTCGCCTCAGGAACCTTTGCTGTTTCCGGCGGGGCCTGTGGAACTGGAACCATTTGCCGTTCGTAGACATTGACCTGATAGCCGATCAGCGGTTTCGTCGGGTTGTTGTGGGGCGTGAGCCGAATACGAGTCTCGTGGAACGCCGGACGCACGCCGATCGCCCAACTTTCGACACGTTTGGTGTTCTTGCCCAACGGCAGACGCAAACCCGTATGAATTGAACACTCGCCGCGAGCACGATCGCCCGACTCCATCAACAGGTACGACCAGGGAATCATCTGCACCTGTGTCACTTCACGATCTTTGTTGAAGTATCGCAGCAGCGGTTGGAAATAGTTGCCCTTCGCCATTTGCTCGACCGACGGATCAGCAGAGGGGAATTCTCCCGCTCGCACGCGGACTTTGCCCACGCCCCCTTCGGCACTTTCGATTAGGATCAACGGGCGAAACAAATTTCGAATGACATCGCCCAGTTCGTTGGTCAATGCGCGACGGTCACCGACAATTCGCTCTTGGCGAACACTGAGTTGCTGAGTCATCCGATCCCACTCCCGCCCACAAACTCGTAACACGCTGCCGTGTCCCGAGACACAAACAACGAACGCTTTGTCGAGTTCCTTGTCCGCGAGTTGTGCTTCCAGCGACCCCCATGTCAGACGCGACAGGCCATCCTCGTTCTCCGGCGTGAGCCAGCGATTATCTTCGACCGTTGCGATCCACATTTCGCCAAACGTGCGGTCGATCCAAGTCGACAGTTCCGCCAAAACTTCCTGCCGTGCGCGAGCCGTTAAGGAAGGATGCTCATCGAAGGCCACGCTGATTCGCACGCGATACGGCTGCAATTCCATGGGAATTGGGGGTGGAGCTTCGGCCGGCTTCTCGACGAGATTGGACTTCGCCACCGGAGCGGATGGAGATTCCTGTGCGAAAGCCGGAGTGGCGAGAACTGCGATGAGCAACAGCCAGTGCAGAGTGCGGAGTGCGGAGTGCAAAACGACCAATGGCCTCCGACGCCGAACGAATCTTTTCACACCGTACGCGGCGGCGCGGCAACTCAGACTGTCGCTCCGCAGATGGCACATTGCACTTGGCACGTTTCACGCTCCTTCAATCGATTGGGTACCACGGTTCCGAAATCCACTGTTCCACGTCGTGATACGGATGCAGCGGAGCTTCCGGAATACCGCGCAGCGTTTTGCGGAAAACGAGGGCATCGTCGATTTCCCACAGCGGAATGAACTGCACGGTTTCGGACAGCTCGCGATGCAGTTCTTGCAAGGATGCCACGGTGGTGGCCCAATCAGCCACGCGATCGAGATCAATTAGTCCTTGTCGCAGCCAATCGGGGAGATACCGAATTGACTCCACACGCGAGACGGTATCGAGCGACAGCAGGGGCCAGAGTTCCATCATCGGCTCCGTCATGCGACTCGTACGGTAGACCAAGTCCCAGGTGGGCGGCTGGGGCGCCGCGGCTGGCGCGGCGACAGCATCTTGGCCCGACGCGACGGGCAGGGGGGCGGCCCCCGGAGGTTGCGCGGCTTGCGCCGGTGCGACTAAGCTGACGAGTTCAATGTTGATGTCGATCCGCTTCCAGTCTTCGATCAAACGTTTTGCGGCGTCTTCGACAATTGGATCCGGTTCGCAGATCATGCGCAATGTCCGCATCTCAGCGCCGAGACTCTTCTTGGCCGCCGTCGCCAGCGCGAACGCCAGCGACATGTCAGCCTCGCGCGGAGGCACCAGTCTGTGATACGCCGACAGGCTTGTCGCCCACGGAGCGGTGACGACTCGGCCGCGATCCGGCTGGCTCTTCTTGACCAATGTTTGCAATGATTTGCGGTAGTCAACATCAAAGCTCAGCGCAGTGAACTGTCGCGATTGTTGATCGGTGATTGCCATTCCGGTCCAGACCAATTCGGACTTGGCTTCGTCATAGGTCAAGCCGCTGTCCGGCGGGAGTTTGGCTGGGACTTTCGCTTTCGGCAGAGATTCCCGCAGCGTGCGAACTGTCAGATCGCGAAGCATGACATCGCGCAGCACTTGCGAGCGATCGAGGCCATACAGCAGTGCCCGTCGCAGTTCCGGGCTGCGGAGCGGCTTGCTTTGCGGATTGAACTGGACGAAGTGTGTTTGCGGTACGGCGTACTTGCGTACGAAGAATCGTCCGTCCGCCGCCAGCTTGTCGAGTTGCCATGCCGGGACGCACGGGATCATCGAAATCTCACCCCGAAGTAAGCCTTGTACCGCCTTCTCGTGCGACGGATAGCGATACTCAAGAATTTCAGCGAGGTGTCTCTGCAAGACTCGTTCGGGCTCGTTCACCGTCCGTCGCAACGAGATGGCGTTATCGCCCACCGTGGCAACACGGTAGCGTTGATCGAGTTCCGCGCTGGTTTGTTCGCTGGTCCCCAATGGCATCGCAAACAGAGCTTCGGTCCTCACGGGGATGCGCGAAAACTTGACGGAAAACTCGAACGGCCCACTCACCGCGACGCCGTCGATGAAGCTCGCCAGTCGTTCATCGAAATGCGCAGAACTTGGTTCCAGCCGTTCCAACAGCGCGGTCACCACACCCGATGCCGTGACGATCGGCGACGATTCCCAGGATGAACGACTCGAACGAAGCGTGAACACCGCTTGCCGGCCCAGATCGGTCGGCTCCCAGCTTTCGAGGAATCGCGAGCGATACCGCGCCCCGCCGTCGATGCGTGATGGCTCGAAGAACTGCAAGCGATTCAGGCCATCGCGACGACGAGTCGCCTCAGTCGCAAACGGAAACCGGGTCACCGGAATCACGGGGTCGATGCTGCCGACCTTGAGAATCTGCCAGCGCTGAGCGGCTTGACGATGGGAGTTTTTCAGACTCGGTGTCGCGGGCCAAACGAGCGCGGCTTCGTCGGCCAGCACAGCAGCCTGGTCGAATTTCCCGGCAGCAGTCGCAGTCGCTGCCTCAGCCAATAGTCGATTCGTCTCGGCAATTAGTTGGTCACGCCAATTTGCCGCATTGGGATGATCTGATTGTAACTTAATCATTCGGGACAGATAAAACCGCGCCTGTCGGAAGTCGCGGGACTTCACGGCCGGTTCAACCAAAATGTCGATTGCCTTGCCAAGTTCAGTGGAACATTTCGCGAGGTCTTGTCCCATCGTCGCATAACGCACCAACGGGTCTTTGGAGTTAATCGCCGACTTGACTCGTTCGTGCATTTGTTCAAGCAATGCGAACGCTGTCTCGGTCTCGCCTTGAGCCAGCTTTCCCTGAGCGTCCAGCAACAAGAATCGATTCAACCGCTCGTCATAGCCGGGCCAACCCAGGTGCCGGCGGTCTACGAACAGAAGCAACTCGTAGGCATCTTCCAGTTCCGCATTATCGAGCAACAAATCGACGCGACGCAGAACCACATCCTCAAAATTGATGATGTCGCCGACGTATTTGTCGACGTTCAGTTTGTACGATGAGTCTTCCTCGTCTTCCGAGACTTTCGTGCTGTCGGGCAGTTCGACTTCGATGTTGTCGACTTTCTCACGCAGCTTGCGGTGCTCATCAGCCGACTGACGCAGTCGAGCGGCGAATGCCTCCTGCGACTCACCGGCCATTCGCGTGACCTTTGGCGGCTGCGCCATCTGTTTCCGTTTCTCGTTGATCTGATCCAACGTTTTCGGCCGAGGCTGCAATGGCTTCACCGTCAGCACGTCGTCATTCTTGAGAAAGACCCAATCGAACGGCGGCTTCGTGAGCAGATCTGACTTCGACGGCAGATTTCGTAAAACGTCAGCCTTTTTAGGCAACGGCACGTCGGTGGATTGCTCAGCCTTGGCTGGTGCTTCAGCCTGTGCCAGTTCAATCGCGACGGGCTTCACCGAGCCTTTGGTCGTCGCGTCTTGAGCCATTGCCGGTGTTGCGTCACCGATGAGCAACTCCGCGACAAACAACCAGGCCACGACACACTGCGTTCGATGTCGACTGAAATGCATAGCCATATTCCGACCTCCGGTTCAGCAATTTACGCGGGCGGACCGGCGAACGGAATCATACAACGCTCGCCAAACACCGCATTTCTTGGTCTCGCAGCCCTTGCAGTTCAAATTCCCAAATCTCAGATTGCCGAGCCCTATGGCCACTGACCTGCAAGTCCACTTGTTGCCGAGCCTGGTTTCCGATGAACAACTGCGCGGTGGCGTTGCCGTTGTCATCGACGTTTTGCGGGCTAGCACGACGATCGTTCAGGCCCTCGCCAGTCGTGCCGCCTGTGTGATCCCGGTGTCGACCGTTGCCCAAGCGCACGTCGCCGCTGCTGAGATTGCGGAAATCACGCTGACGCCCACGACCACCGAAGTCCCGGCGGACAAGCGTGCCAAAGCCGGTATTCTGTTGGGAGGCGAACGGGGAGGAGTCCTGATCCCGGGATTCGATCTCGATAACTCGCCACTGAAATACTCGGCGGGAACCGTCGCCGGAAAAACCGTGATCTTCACGACCACCAATGGCACCCAAGCCTTGTTGAAATGTCACCTCGCCGAGCGAGTTTTTGTGGGATGTTTCAGCAATCTCCATTCGGTGATCTCTCTCTTGGCCAACGACTCGCGTCCGATTCACCTCGTCTGCGCCGGGACGGATGGATTCGTTTCGACCGACGACGCTCTCTGCGCTGGAGCGATCGCGACCGGAGTTTGGGCCGCTCGCAACTGGCCGAAGTGGCTCGGCGACGAATTGCGGATGGTGATGGACTTCTTCACCTGTCGCTGCCAGCCGATGCGTGAAGTCATTAACACGCTGCGAGAAAGTCAGGGGGGCCGCAACCTGATCTCGCTGGGCCTGGATGCCGACATCGAGCGTGCCGCTCGCTGGGACTTGTTCCGCATCGTGCCGGAATTCGACGTCGCCTCGCGGCGCTTGCACCCAGCGATCGACGTCCCCGCTGATCCCAAACAAATCCTGATGGCTCCGCGTGAATAGCTTGGCTTTACCGGAGTCGAAGAAGCCGTTTGAACGGAAAGCAACAAAGGAAACCAAGGGAATCGGGGGCCGACCGGATTTCCTCTTCGTTCACTTTGTTTCCTTCTGTACCAAGTGTCGTCTGTTTCACTCCGGCAGTCGCGAGACCGCGCTTGACAAGCTCTGCGCCGCAAAGGATTGTCCGCCTCAGTTGTCGCTCGCCTCGCAAAGGAGTTGTGTTCGATGCCCAAGTCGATGGATCAAATTGTTTCGCTCTGCAAACGCCGTGGGTTCTTGTTTCAGTCGTCGGAGATTTACGGCGGCATCAACGGCTTCTGGGATTACGGGCCGCTTGGTGTCGAGCTGAAACGCAACGTCCGCGCCGCGTGGTGGAACGATATGATCATCAACCACGATGAGTTCTCGGTGCTCACTGGTGCTCCGCGCGAATTTCAAATGACCGGCATCGAAACCTCGATCATCATGCACCCGCAGGTCTGGAAGGTCTCCGGTCACTTCGATCTGTTCTGCGACAAGAAGGTCGATTGCCACACCTGCAAGGGTCGCTTCCGAGCGGATCACCTCAAGACCAGTCAGTGTCCGCAGAAACCCAGCAAATGTCCCGGCGAACACGATGCCTGCAAGTTGACCGAACCGCGTGACTTCAACCTGATGTTTAAGACAACGCTGGGAGCGATGGGAGGCGAAGATGACGCCGCGTTCCTCCGCCCAGAGACCGCTCAGGGCATGTTCGTGAATTTCAAAAACGTCGTGGACAGCATGTCGGTGCGCGTCCCATTCGGGATCGCCCAGATCGGCAAGAGTTTCCGCAACGAGATCACGCCGCGCAACTTCACGTTCCGCTCGCGCGAGTTTGAGCAGATGGAAATGGAGTTCTTCTGTCATCCGTCCGAGTCGCGGCAGTGGTACGAGTACTGGCGCAATCGCCGGTTCGCGTGGTATCAGAAACTCGGCATCGCCAGCGACAGTTTGATCCTCCGCGATCACGCTCAGGATGAATTGTCGCATTACTCCGTCGGCACGGCGGACGTCGAGTACGCCTTCCCATTCCTCGGACCCGGTGAGTATGGCGAGCTGGAAGGGATCGCACATCGCGGCGACTTTGACCTCCGCTCGCACATGGAAGGGAAGTTTGTGAAAGGAGCCGATGGCTGTCTCACGCTGGATCTCAATGCCGACGGCTCGCCGAAATACAAAGGCTCTGGCAAGGACATGAATTATTTCGATGACCAGTCGCGTGAGAAATTCATTCCGCACGTCATCGAACCTGCTGCCGGTGCCGATCGCGCGACGCTGGCGTTCCTCTGCGAAGCGTACAACGAGGACCAGCAACCGGATGAGAAGGGTGAGATGCAGAGCCGCGTCTATTTGAAACTGCATCCGAAGCTCGCCCCGGTGAAGGTCGCCGTCTTTCCGCTGATCAAGAAGGAAGGGATGCCGGAGAAGGGACTCGAAATCTATCGCGAGCTGAAACAAGCCGGGATCGCCGCCGTCTACGCTCAGCAGGGAGCCATCGGCAAACGCTATCGCCGCCAGGACGAGATCGGCACGCCGTGGTGCATCACCGTCGATGGGGACACGATGACCGCCGGCACCGTGACGCTCCGCGACCGCGACTCTCTGGAGCAGATTCGCCTGCCGGTGACGGGCGTCGTCGATGAAATCGCTCGCCGATTGCGAGCCTGACATGCCTGTGTGGTCCGTGTTGCTCGAAGATGGTCCGATCCTGGCGATCAACAAACCAGCAGGATTGTTGACGCAGGCTCCGCCCGACGTGCCGTCGCTCGCAGCCGAGGTCAAAGCCTGGCTCAAAGAACGCCACGACAAGCCGGGCAACGTGTATCTCGGCATTCCGCATCGGCTCGATCGAGGTGTCTCCGGAGTGATCGTCTTCACGCGAAACTCGAAAGCCGCCGCGCGCATGGCCGAGCAATTTGAGCAGCGCGACGTTCGCAAAATCTATTGGGCCGTCGTCGAAGGGATTCCCGATCCGCCCGCCGGCGATTTGACCGACTGGATTCTGAAGCTCCCCGAACAGTCGCGAGCTGAAGTCGTCTCTGCCGTCACGCCAGGAGCTCGCGGGTGCCGGTTGTCGTACCGAGTGCTCGTGACTCACGACAACTCATCGCTCGTCGAGATCGAACCGCACACCGGCCGGATGCACCAGATCCGCGTGCAGTTCGCCAGCCGTGGCTGGCCGGTTCTCGGCGACACACAGTACGGCTCAACTCGCTTGCCGTTTGCCGAAGTACAACGAATCGCGCTGCACGCGCATTCGCTGACGTTCCAGCATCCCGTCCGCTACGATCCACTTACCGTCACAGCCCCGCTGCCGCACGATTGGCCCAAGCCGTAGCCCTGTCGCTCCGCGACAGGCAAGCCGATCGCGTGACCGACGCTGATCGGTATTTGACAGTCGATTTCACAATAGATTTCCACTCACCTTGGCCATCCTGTCGCGGAGCGACAGGGCTACATTTATGCGAATCGTCCAGCTACAGACCTCCGATCGTGGCCGCCGACTTGGCGTGATCAACGGTGACAAGATTCTCGATGTCACCGAGATCGACGGCGCGCCGACGATTCGTTCGACCTACGAAGCGTTTCAACTTGCCGATGATCGGGGCGTGTCGCTGTCGGAGTTGCTCGCGCCGCGAGCGAAAGAGACGCCGCGGCGATTCGACTACAAGTTCGTGCTGTCGAACGGACCGCATGGCGACAAGCCGTTCCTGCTGCCGCCCCTCGATCATCCCGATCCTTACCGCACGCTCGTGACGGGCACGGGCCTGACGCATCTCGGCAGCATGAAATCGCGAGATGAGATGCACATCACGGCCGAAGCTTCAACCGCTCCGAAGACCGATTCGGCGAAGATGTTTGAAATGGGGCTGGCCGGAGGCAAACCGGCTCCCGGCCAGCGCGGCGTTGCTCCCGAATGGTTCTACAAAGGAAACGGCACGATCCTGCGCGGCCCGCGCGAGCCGCTCGACATCCCGGAGTTCGCACTCGATGGCGGCGAGGAACCGGAGATCGTCGGCGGCTACGTCATCAACAGGCTCGGCGTACCGACTAGATTGGGCTTCTCGCTGGGGAACGAGTGGTCGGACCACGCCACCGAGAAAATCAATTACCTCTATCTCGCCCCGTCGAAGCTCCGAAGCTGCGCGGTCGGACCAGAACTTCACACCGATTGGGATTTCCAAGAGGTCTCATTGCGCTGCACGGTGACTCGCGGCAAGCAGGCGATCTACGACAGCGGGATGCTCTTCAGCGGCGAGCAGCATATGAGCCACTCGCTGGCAAACCTCGAAGACCATCACTTCAAGTATCCGCAGCATCGCTTGCCCGGCGACGTGCATCTGCATTTCTTCGGAACCAGCAAGCTGAGTTATTCGACTCGCGATTGGAAATTCGCCGACGGCGACGTCGTGAAGATTGAAGCAACCGGGTGGAGTGCTCCGCTGACGAATCCGGTATCACGACCGAAAGGTGCGTAATATGACGACTGTCCGCGCCGTTTGCCCGCACGACTGCCCCGATGCGTGTGCGATGCTCGTCACATTGGACGGCGATCGCGCTGTCGCGGTTCGGGGCGATCGGGAGCATCCCTTCACGCGGGGGTTCTTGTGTCACAAGGTCTCGCGGTATCCCGAGCGGGTTTATCACCGCGATCGGTTGATGTTCCCGATGCGGCGCGTCGGTCCGAAAGGTTCCGGCCAGTTTGAAAGGATCTCGTGGGACGCGGCGCTCGACGAAATCACGGCTCGCTTCCAAGCAATCGCGGATGGACCACATGGGCCGCAAGCGATCTTGCCGTACAGCTATTGCGGCACGATGGGGAAGATTCAGAGTGAAGGACTTGACCGCCGCTTCTTTCATCGACTCGGAGCCTCGTTGCTTGACCGCACGATTTGCGCGACGGCGGGTGGGCTTGGCTACACGATGACGATCGGCAGTAAGCAAGGGACCGATCCCGATGCGTTCAGCCAATCGCAGTACATCATCAACTGGGGCTCGAATACGGCAGTCACGAACATGCACCTTTGGGTGCGAATGGTGGAGGCTCGCAGACGGCACGGCGCGAAGATCGTCACGATCGACCCGTATCGTTCCGTCACGGCTGCTCGGAGCGACTGGCATCTCGCGCCGCGACCGGGGACGGACGCCGCTCTCGCGCTCGGCCTGATGCACGTCATCTTTCGAGACGGCCTCGCAGATGAAGACTACCTGCGCGATCACTGCCTGGGCGGCGACGAACTGCGAACACGAGTCTTGTCCGACTACGCCCCGCAGCGAGTCGCCGAGATCACCGGCCTCGACATCGCGGAGATTGAGCAGCTCGCGCGTGAGTACGCCAAGACGGTTCCGAGCGTCATCCGCATCAACTATGGGATGCAGCGACATGCCGGCGGCGGAATGGCTGTGCGGACGATCGCGTGTCTTCCGGCAGTCATCGGAGCGTGGCGTCATTCGGCCGGAGGTATCTTGCTTTCGACCAGTGGCACGTTTGCGTTCAATCTCGCAGCGGTGCAGCGTCCTGACCTGGTTCCGCCGGGGACACGTACGGTCAATATGACGCAGCTCGCCGAGGCGTTGCACGGCGAACTGCCCGGTTCGCCGGTACAGGCGTTGTACGTCTACAACAGCAACCCCGCCGCGATTGCGCCGGATCAACAGCGAGTGCTCGCTGGTCTGCGACGCGACGACCTTTTCACCATCGTTCACGATCAGTTCCCGACCGACACCGTCGATTACGCCGACATCGCTCTGCCGGCGACAACGCAGCTTGAGCATTTCGATTTGCATGGCTCTTACGGTCATCAGTTTGTGCAGGTCAACGTCCCAGCAATTGCTCCGTTGGGCGAGTCACGCTGCAACACCGAAGTTTTTCGCGGTCTTGCGGGGCGGCTCGGCTTCGAGCCGGAGTTGTTTGACGTGTCCGACGAACAACTCGCTCGCGAATTACTTTGGGAGACTGGCCCCGTGGAAAATGTTCCGGCGGCGATGCGAGGGATCACGCTGGAACGTTTGAAATGCGAAGGGGCAATCAAGCTCAGTTCTGCAACGAAGATCTCTCACCCAGGCCCTAGTGGCCTGAGTGATTCGTCCGAATCGGCCGAATCAACCGACCCACAAGGGTTCGGGCTACGTTTGACCACCCCCTTCGCGAACGGTGGCTTCGCGACACCCAGTGGCAAATGCGAACTGCGCTGCGAACGGCTGGCACAACTTGGCTTTGATCCGTTGCCGACGTTCATCCCTCCTGCGGAGTCTCCGGCGTCTGCTCCCGAATTGGCGAAGCGGTTTCCGTTGCAATTATTGTCGCCGCCGTCGCCGCATTTCTTGAATTCGACGTTTGTCGAGGTCGATTCACTGCGACGTTCGGCGATTGAGCCGCAGTTGGAGATCAGCGCTGCGGACGCGACTGCCCGCGAAATTCAGGAAGGCGACCTCGTCAACGTCTTCAACGACCGCGGCTCGTTCATCGCGCGAGCAATCGTCGGCGACAAGGTCCAGCCCGGAGTCGTCGTCGCACCGAGCATCTGGTGGAACAAGCACAGCTCCGGTCGCTGCAACAGTAATTCAACGACACCCACACGGCTCACGGATCTCGGCGGCGGCGCGACATTCTTTGACAATCTCGTGCAAGTAACCAGGACCCTGTAAACCGAAGCGTCAGCGCGGGCATGTGATTCCCGGGCTCTGAATTGGCAGCGTTCGGGAGCACTCGCCCTGGCTGACACTTCGGGTGATTCCGTGTCAAAACGGCACGGGCAGCAGCAGCGTATGATGTTCGAACAGCACTCGGCGACCGTGTTCGCCAATTGCGGGAGTGAAGAACAGGATGAAGACGTAGATCGCCACCAGGAGGCTCAGCACGATCTTGCAGAGCCAGCGCCACGGCCACCACGCACGTTTGGTGTGGCGGATCGAGCGGCCGTAGGCCCAGCCGAGTGCAACTTTCGTCGGAAAGATCGAGACCACGAACAGGATCGTGATAAACCACATCGCGTCTTGCGGGGGTGAGACCGCTTTGAACAGGTACATCGGCAGCGCCAGCAAGTACGTCAGCACGATGGCCAACAACCACGCGAACGGCGCGCGACGAAACAGTTCACGAGCCGTGCCGAGTTCCTTAAACGACATCATGCGGTTCTCCGCCGCGAAGCGAGCTTGCAGAATCGGCGCCCACATCAGCGTCAACCACAGGCCGAATCCGCCAGTCAACATTACGAGTACCTGCGCGGGTTTCTCCGGATCGTGCAATGAGCCATAGAGCGCCGAGGGAATGAACAACCACGCCGCTGTTCCAAGAAAGCCACGCCAGCCGACCGAGTAGTACGGTCGAGCATTCAGACCAGAAAGGAACTGGCCAATTGCCGTCGAGGCCCGATTCCAATAGTCGTGATCTCGCCAACGAGCCAGCAGCCAACGAAGGTTCTTGATGGGCCGGAAAAAGCAGGACAACGCGCCGCCACGAGCCAAAGCCAAACAAAGATGCGCGGTCATCAGCCACTTCGCGACGAACAGTCCGAACGCCCAACGCGCCGCGACCTCACCATTCGGATCAATCAAGGCCGCGTCTGTCGCCGCTCCGGCCAGCAGTCGCAGCGGCAGCACGCACAGCCAAGTCCCCAGCACGATCGAGCCGAAGCGCGGTGCCAATCCCAGCAACGGAAACGACGCTCGAATCTTGCCACTGCGAGCGACTCGACCCTCAACATCCAGCAGATAGCCGAGAACCCAAAAATTCACCAGCGGCACGGCAGCCGCGACCGCCAAGAGCAACGTCAGGCTCGCAAGGCCAAACAGCGTGCGGACGATCCACATCGCACACAGGATCGGATGCCGCCACGGCACCGGAAACGGAGGCAGTCGGTCGGCGACAAGTTCTGCTTCGAGGACTGGCAGCAGCGTCGAGGCTTCGATTTCAGCGGACTGTTCGTCAGGGACGAGAACCGGCGACGCAGGTGGTTGAGCCGTCCAACCGGGAAGTGGCTTAAGCGGCGGTCCATCGGCAACCAGCGTCGGCAACTCGTCAGGCGAATGGGATGTCCCCCGTTCCTCCGAAGGGAGCGGCTGGCGAACGCCTGGTTTCGTCGATCCTGAAATACTCACGGCGATACTCGTGGAGGACGGACACTCTTGCTGATCAAAAAACCTCAAGGCGAAACACGCACGAAAGCTCCTCGTCCGGCCGATATACCTCGACGCATCGGCCACGGTTTCGCGATGATCCCTGAAACGCCGCAGGGCGTCGAGTGGTATCAGGTGGCCGATGTGTCTCGAGCCCGACAGATGCGAGACGGAACTGCCACGAAAGGCGATCTCATGCGATGGAAATTGCTGCTTCCCGGCATTGTGTTGCTGGCGGTCATCTGGTTGGTGAGTTTTGTCACCAGCCAACCGCTCAAAGGGATCGCAACCGAAGAGTCGGCGAACCCGACAACGGGCATCGACGAGTCGATTCAAAAGGTCAACACCTTTTTCACTCGACGTTGGGCGAGCGAAGATTTGCAGCCGACGAAGACGGCGGACGAGTTGGCCGTACTGAGACGCATTGCGCTGGCATTGATGGGAACGGTTCCCTCGCTCGAAGAAATTCGAGCGTTCGAACAAGACTCCGGGCCGGATCGATTGCAACGGTGGACCGCTCGGTTCTTGCACGATCAACGCTACTTCGATTACTTCGCCGAGCGACTGGCTCGCGGCTTTGTGGGTGTCGAAGAGGGGCAGTTCATTGTCTATCGCCGCGATCGATTTCTGAGGTGGCTCAGTGAGCAGCTTGAAGCCAATCGCCCGTATCCAGAATTGGTTCGCGAGATGATTGCTGGCAACGGCCTGTGGACCGACCAACCAGAAGTCAATTTCGTGATGGCCGGCTACAACGACGGTGAGGGATTCAACCAGAACAAGCTCGCCGGCCGAGCGGTGCGAGCGTTTCTCGGCCAGCGGATCGACTGCGCTCAGTGCCACGATCACCCGTTCGATCATTGGAAGCAAAACGAGTTCGCCGGACTCGCCGCACACTTTGGACAACTCAAACTCAGCCCGGTCGGCGTGCGCGAGGACCGTGATCTGAAGTTTGAGGTCGAAGATCGAAACACTTTGGAGAAGAAGGTCGTCGAGCCAGAGGTTCCGTTCGGCGAGAAATGGGAGCCGACCGACGGCACTGGCCGAGAGCGACTCGCCACCTGGGTGACACACTCGGAAAACCGCCGGTTCGAACGCGCGATCGTTAATCGCGTCTGGGGATTGCTTTTCGGCCGCTCGTGGATCGAGCCGGTTGATGACTTGCCAGACCCGCCAGGAGATCAGATCGCCGGCCCGCAGGTTGAGGGAGCCAAACATCCGAAGGCACTGAAGGCCGGAGAGCAAGATTTGCTCGATGTGCTGGGAGCCGACTTCCGCGAGCACCGCTATGACCTGCGCCGTTTGATCGAAGTCATTCTGGCCTCGAATCCGTTTCTGTTGGAATCCAAATCTGACCTCGATGACGGACCAAGACTGGAGCAGATGAAGGAGCACTTTGCGATCTTCCCGCTGACTCGTTTGCGGCCGGAGCAAATCATCGGCTCGTTGCTGCAATCGTCATCGTTGACCACGATCGACCAGAACTCGCACTTGATCTCACGGTTCATCAAGCTGACACGGTCGAACGAATTCGTGAAAGAATACGGCGACCTCGGCGAGAACGAACTCGAAGACCGAGCCGGCACAATCCCGCAAGCGCTGCTCCGCATGAACGGCAACTTGGTCCGCGAAACCATCGACGCGACGCCGTTCTCCGCCAGCGGCCGCATTTCGGGCATGGCCAAAGAGGATCGGCAATGTTTGGAGCTGTGCTTCCTCATCGGCCTCACGCGGCGACCGACCGATGACGAATTCACCGAACTGTTGCCGCTGCTGAGCGACCAACGCCCCGACGGAAAAGACAATTTGATGAGCCGTGGCAATCGCGTCGAAGACATCTATTGGATTCTGTTCAACTCGCCAGAGTTCGCGTGGAACCACTGACCCTTTGGACTGCGGTGTGTCAGCATCGCTTTAAATGTTGTGACCTCAACGAGACGGAAAGGTCGGAAGCGGCTCTGACACGCCGCACTCCGAGGAGGCTGCCATGCATCGTTCACGCCGCGATCTTCTAAAAGCTGCTTGCATGTCCAGTTTGTCATTTGCGTTTCCCAGCCTCGATCTGCGAGCCGCTGAAGCTCGCGGTGTCGAACGGAAAAAGTCACTGATCGTCATCTGGCTTGGCGGAGGCGCCAGTCAATTGGAGACGTGGGATCCTCATCCCGGCACGAAGATCGGCGGGCTGACGAAGTCCCTCAAGACGACGGTCCCGGGTCTCGAAATCGCCGACATGTATCCGCGGGTCGCCGAGCAGATTCACGAGTTGAATGTGATTCGCTCGCTCGTCTCGAAAGAAGGGGACCACGAGCGTGGGACGTACTTGCTGAAGACCGGCTATCGCCCCGACCCGACTCTGATCCATCCGTCGCTGGGGGCGATTGCCAGTCACGAATTGCCGGACGAGAAGCTCGAAATCCCAACGCACATATCGTTGCTTGGCGGGCAGTTTCCAGCTCGTGGCGGCTTCCTCGGTGAGATGTTCGATGCGTTCAAGATCTACGATCCGGCCAACGGCATCCGCAACTTGCAGCCTCGCGTCGGCGATGTCCGTCAGCAGCAACGCCTGAAAGGGTTGGACGCCGTCAGCAAAGCGTTTCAAGCTGGTCGCCGCGTGCAAGTCGAGAACACCTTGCATCAACTGACCGTTGAACGCGCGTTGCGCATGATGACCTCAGAACAGCTGCGAGCGTTCGAGATCGATCAAGAGCCACAAGCGATCCGCGATGCCTACGGTGACACGCAATTCGGCCACGGTTGCCTTGCCGCGCGACGATTGGTTGAGACCGGGGTTCGAGCCGTCGAGGTCACACTGATGGGTTGGGACACGCACGCCAACAATTTCGAAGGGCACAAGACACAGGCCAAGGAACTCGACCCCGCAATGTCCGCGCTGATCCACGACCTCAAGCAACGTGATCTGTTGGCCTCAACAGTCGTCCTGTGCATCGGCGAGTTCGGACGTACTCCGAAGATCAACGGCCTTGGAGGCCGCGATCATTGGCCGAAAGGTTTTTCTTGCCTTGTCGGCGGCGGAGGACTCCGTTCCGGAATTGTCATCGGCGAAACCGACAGCGAACCGCAAGTCGAACAAGACGCCAAAAAATCGACCGCGATGCCGCACGATCCGATCGAGATTCCCGACCTGTTTGCGACGATCCTGCGGCAACTCGGCATCGAGTTCGACAAAGAGGTACTGACCCCGATCGGCCGCCCGATGCGATTTAGCTCTGGCAAACCGATCGAGCGGTTGATCGCGTGAGCGTAGCGGAGTCTCCCCGTAACTCGGAGCGTTCCGGTCACGGAGCGACCGGACTACGATGTGCCCATGCCGCTCATTCCCATTCAGACACTGGATGACCCACGACTCGTCGTCTTTCGTGATGTCAAAGCCATTCGGCATTCCCACTGGAAAGGCCGGTTCATCGCCGAAGGGGCGCGGCTGGCGAAACGGCTGCTGGCGACGGATTATGTCGTCGAGTCGATATTGCTTACCGAAAATCGCGTCGATGAATTCTCGTCGTGGCTGCGACCCGACATTCCAACTTTCGTGATGCCGCAGTCACTGGCGGCTGAGCTGGTCGGTTACAACTTTCACTGCGGCGCGATGGTCTGTGCGTTCCGCAAGCCGAACCCGAGACTCGACGAAATCATGGCTCGCGGCGGAGATCGGAAGACGTTCATTGTCTGCCCCGACGTGAAAGATCCCGAAAATGTCGGCACGCTGATTCGACTCGGAGCCGCCTTCGGCATCGACGCGATGCTTCTGGGACCAGCGTGCGCCGATCCGTTTTCGCGGCGAGTTCTGCGAGTATCAATGGGCAATGCTCTGACCCTGCCAGTTGTTTGCAGTCGCGACTTGAGTGCGGATCTGCGACGATTGAAGTCTGAGTGGCACGTGCAACTCGCGGCGACGGTGGTTGAGAACGACGATCCGACGGACGAGGAGTTTTTGGTTGGTCCGCCTTGGCCCGAGTGCTCGGACGAGGGCGTCCATGCGACGGAACCGGCAGAACCGCTGGGGCAGGCTCGCCGACCGGCAAGGCTGGCGTTGCTGTTTGGCAACGAGGCGAATGGTCTCGGCCCGGAATGGCTTGATCTGTGTGATCGTCGATTGACGATTCCGATGCGTGCGGCTGACTCGCTGAATGTCGCTGTCGCGGCGGGGATTTTTCTCTACCACTTCACCAACTCGGCACTCGATGCGCCGTCGATGGGGCACTGCGTCTCAAATTCTTAGCGCGCCGCGGCGGTGAGTTTCTGCGCCGCCCTCCTGCGCTCGTCATCGAGAGCGCTTGGGCTCAACAGATTATCAATGGCCCTTAGCACGGATCGCTCAGCGGGCTGATTCGCCCCGTGGCAGAGAAGTCATCAATGTCTTTCGAAATTCGCTGATTCTGCGTTTGCAAGTCGTTGCTGAGTCGTGATTCCGTGAGGCTTCTGTCGCGCCGTTGTCGTCCGGTGACATCGACGATTTGCCCGTTGTGTTTCGGCAACGAGTCGTTCGGGCACGAACAGTGCGTTTGATCAGCGATGTGATCCGCCTCGCAGACGGGTGGTGATTCAGAACATTCCGAGATCTTTGATCGGAAAACATCCCTGCCCGGTTTGGGATCCCTGCTGCCAGCGGCGAAACGGTATCAAGCAGTGACGCAACGTGATGATTCACCGTTGTGAGTCTCCCCTGTGTGAGAGCGGTGGAGGTGAACGCGTCAGGCTCTCTTCGTGTCACAACGATTGCGAACGGCACTCCCTTTTGAATTGTGGAAGCTGCGCTGGCGTTTCTTTGAATTGAGACTGAGAGACCTCCGCCAGCCAATACGAACCTCGCGGTGCGTGAGACGTACCGCGAGGTGTTTTCGTGCGTCAACACAAGGAGAAGAACAGGGTTAACAGAAAGAAACAAAGGTAACGAAGCTCAACGATTGAGGGTTGTTTGTCTTCGTTCCTTTGGGGCCCTTCTGTTCAATTTGCATTTGTCGTTTGTCTTTGTAGGCCTTGACTGGCCCATGCCGCACTCATCGCCAGCACCGCCGTTTCGATGCGCAGGATGTGCGGGCCCAACCGCACCGAATTCGCGCCGGCCGCAATGGCTGCGGAGTGTTCGTCCGCAGTGAATCCTCCCTCGGGCCCGATCAAGGCCATCGTGGTTGGCACTTTGCATCCGAGCATTTCGCCAAGAGCTCGCTCCGCGCGCGGATCGGCCAGCAACAGACATTTCGGTAGCGGCGCTGCCGTGAATTCCAAAAGCACCTCGGACAACGTTGTCACCGGATCGAGTCGCGGGAGACGTGACCGGCCGCTCTGCTTGCAAGCGGCGATCGCGGCTTGCGCAAGCTTGTCCATCTTTCCATCACCCGGTTCGACGATGCTGCGAGCGGTGCGCAACGGGATGATCCGCGTCACTCCGAGTTCCGTTGCCTTCTCGACCAGCCAGCGGGCGCGGTCTCCTTTCGGCAACGGGGTAGCGAGAATCAACTCGTCGGTGTCAGCGGATGTTGTCCAGCGATTGAGAATTCGAAAGTGAGCCGTCCTCTTGCGATGACTGATCAACTCGGCGATCGCTTCGTCTCCCTGACCGTTGAACAGACCGACTCGGTCGCCGACCTTCGCTCGCAGGACGTGCAACAGGTGATGAGCTTCGGGACCATCCAGTTCGACGGCGTCATCCGGCATGGCAAGCTGTAACGGTTGCGGAAGGAAGAAGCGTTCGACCGGCGATTCTGGTCGTGCAGATTGTGGGCGAGTCATGTGATGCCGGGGCCTCTGCCGAAGACGGATTCGAGTAGCCCGACTCTCCGAGTCGGGTTCTGTTTGAAAGCATCCGACTCGGAGAGTCGGGCTACGGAGAACGCGAATGCACGAGCGGTATTGGGAACAGAATGACGTTGCGTTGCAAGGCCTGCTCGGCCAGGGCAGGTTGATTACGACTCCGCCGCATGAAGAGGCGTTGGCTCGGCTGAGCTATTTGGTCGAGCATCGTGGGCGATTTGGCTTGATGCTTGGACCGGCCGGAACTGGCAAATCCCTCGTCCTGAATGCGGCCGCTCACGAGGCAAAGCGGTTGGGTCGCGAGGTCGCCACGATTGAGCTGTTTGGAATCGATTCACACGACCTGCTGTTTCAATTGGCCGTTGGCTTGCGACTGGGGCCAGCCGGCCACTGGTCGCACGGGACTCTGTGGCGAGCGGTCCGCGACCACTGGCGCGCACTGCACTCGGCCCGTTTGCCGAGTGTGCTGTTGTTCGATCACCTCGAACGCGCCCAAGCGGATTGCCTCAGCATGATCGAGCGTTTGCTGCACCTCGATGTTGCGAATGATGGTGGCCTGACGATTCTGGCGGCGGCTCGCGCGGGACATGGGCAATTGTTGTTCGGAGAATTGGCCGAACAATCGGAGTTGCGAATCGAACTCCCTGGCTTGAGCCGTCGTGAGACAGAATCGTTCGTCCGAGAGTTGCTCGACCGTACCGGTCACCGTCGCGAGGTTTTTCAGCGCGATGCGGCGGAGGCAATGTTTGACCTGAGCGGTGGCGTGCCGCGCGAGATCGTCCGCCTGTGCCGCTTGGCGTTGGCTGTTGCTGAGCACGAGGATGTCCACCGCATTGACTCGGTGATGTTGCTGGATGTGGCGAGTGAGCTTCCACGACCGACTGATCAACGGCCGTCACGCGAAAAGATGATGGCCACAACTTGGTAGAAGCGGTTGCAAAACCTGGCACGATGCCCGAGCGAGTGGCCAAAAACGCGGAGCACAATACCACTCGCTGGCGTGTCGTGCTGGTCTGAAGACTGTCTCTGGTCCGCATCCGTACTGCGACTGTCAGGGTACGGCTAGCGTCGTCGATGCTTGGCCGCTCGCTGGCAGTCGCGGTACTGTTTGTACGCGACCACGATTACACCTTGGATTGACGCCATGCAAACTCGACCGCTGGGCCGGACTGGTCTGAATCTCCCCATCCTTAGTTTCGGAGCCTCATCGCTGGGACAAGAGTTTCGGAGCGTGAAGCTCGACGAGGCGCTCACTAGCGTGCGTGTGGCTCTGGAGTGCGGCTTGAATTTCATCGACACGTCGCCGTTCTACGGCCGCGGCATGAGCGAAGTCTTAACCGGCATCGCTCTGCGCGATGTCCCGCGAGACCAATATCTGCTCTGCACGAAGCTCGGCCGGTATGATCTGGCTCACTTCGATTTCTCCGCCAAGCGAGTCGCCGAGAGTGTGGACGTCAGCCTGCATCGGCTGGGGACCGATCATCTCGACATCTGCCTGTGCCACGACATCGAGTTCGTCGAGATGCAGCAGATCGTGGACGAGACGCTTCCCGCCCTTCGCAAGCTGCAGCAGGCGGGCAAGGTGCGATTCGTCGGCATCAGCGGTTATCCGATGAAGCTGTTCCGGTTCGTGCTCGATCAAACTGATCTCGACTGCGTGCTGAGCTACAACCAATACTGCCTGCAAAACACTCGCTTCGCTGACGAGTTGGTGCCGTACCTCAAAGCCAAAGGAGTCGGTGTGATGAACGCCGGCCCATTCGCCGCTCGGCTGCTGACAAACTCGCCGCTCCCCGCGTGGCACAAAGAACCTCTCGCCGTCCGCGAAGCCTGTCGCCGCGCCGCCGAGCACTGCACGAAACACGGTGTGGACATCGCTCAACTCGCGGTGCAGTTCTCAATCGCGAATGCTGACATCACGACGACGATTGCCGGCAGTGCGAACCCCGACAACATTTGCAAATGGGCCGAATGGGCCGCGTTACCGCTCGATCAACAACTCCTTGCCGACGTGCTCAAAATTCTGGCTCCGGTCAAAAACATCGGCCACATCGAAGGGCTGCCGAAGAACAACTGATCGTTGTAACGCTTACTTCGGGTTAATCCGCACGCCGAGTTTTTTCAGTTCCTCAACTTGTTTCTTGGCCGCGTCACTGAGCGCGGCTTCTTCGAGGTACAGCTTCCAGTACGGTGCGAAGCGCTGCTGGCCTTCCGTGTCGGCTTTGGCCATCACGATCAACGGAGCGAGATCGCCAATCGGGTTGCCGGCGAGGAAAGTGAATCGCAACTCGGTGAAACCAGACAACGGGGCGAGGTCTTTGACCTTGTTGCCGCGCAGGTCGAGGTTGTTGACCCACTTCAGTCCCTTCAAGTGGGAGATATCCTCGATCAAGTTGTTCCCGAGATACAGCGAGGCGAGCTTCTCCAACTTGGCCAGCGGTTCGACCGACGCGATCTTGTTTTTCGACAAGTACAGAGCTTGCAACTTGACCAAGCCAGCGATGGAGTCGGCCTTTTCGATTTGGTTGTCTTCGAGCTGCAGGTATTGCAACTTCTCCAGTTTCGCGAGCGGGGCGATGTCGACGATCTGGTTCTTGGACAGATCGAGCGATTGCAAGTTACTCAGCCCGGCCAGCGGAGCGAGGTTCACGAGCTTGTTGCCCGACAAGTTGATGAGCGCGAGGTTCGGGCATTTCTCGAGCCCGGTGAGGTCAGCGATCTCTTTCTTCTTGGCTTCGAGGAAGAAGACGTTTTTAAGGTCTTCCTCTTTGAGCGCCTCGTCAGCCTTCTTCTTGAGTTCAGCCTTGAGCGCCGTTTCGAGGTTCTTGTCCGGCACCAGCGGTTTGTCCTGAGCGGACGCGGTGGCCGCGAACAGGGACAGGCCGAATGAACCAACACAGAGCCACGTTAGAAGGTCTCGTCGCGATCGCATCGGGTGTTTCTCCACGTCGAAAAAGGTGGGCAAGGTTTGGGAGCGGGAGTGTAATCGGCTCGCGCGGACGACAGTAGCGAACGGGGTAAGAACGACGGGGCAACGGCTGAATTTGATTTTCTCTCTCACTCCCTTTGGGAGAGGGCCGGGGTGAGGGAGCCACGAGGCAACCGACTCTCACTGCCGATGAATGGGCATGAGAAAGCCTATCGCTCTTCGCGTCCCTCATCCGGCCTTCGGCCACTTTCTCCCAGAGTGAGAAGGGATGAATGGGCACACTCAAACTTGCGGATCGGGGATTGAGATCGCCTCGAAGCCGGTTAGTGCTCCGGCGGCGAACAAGCCGAGGATCATCAGCCAGACGATTCCCAGTGTGTGCCAGAACCAGGCACAAAAGGTGACACCGCTGGAGTACTCGTGGTCGTAGCGGTTTGCGAAGGCATTGACGGTGATCCAGGCGACAAACAGCAGTGCGATGACGAAGTGGACACCGTGCAACGCCGCGAACATTGCGACAAGCGCGTTTGCTCCGGTCTCAGCCGATTCGGGCAACGACTGTCCCGGCCGGGTTTGATTCTGGGCAAGCCGCCACAGCCCACAAATCTGAAGACCGACGAACAGCGTTCCGGAGATCAGCGACACCACCAGCCAACGGCGAAACGATTCGAGCCGTTGGACTCGCACCAGCCACGCGGCTCGTTGAAGCGTCACGCTCCCGGCCAGCAAAAACGCCGAGCTGATCCAGAACGCAGTCGGCATGATTGAGCGATCGGACGGCGCGCGGCTCAACCAGTGAATGCCGCTCATTGCGATCAGCACGGCAACCGTCAGCAGTCCCGACGACAGGACGAAGAATCGTCTGGCAAGCAGACTTCGCGGACGGGCGGACGGCGAGATCGACACGAATCAGCCTCGGAAAAAAACGAACGTCACGACCACGAAGATCGGGATCAGAATCGCTCCCGAATATGCCATGTATCCGAAGAAGCTGGGCATTTTCACGCCGTTCTCTTCGGCAATCGCTTTGACCATGAAGTTCGGGCCGTTGCCGATGTACGTGTTGGCTCCCATGAAGACCGCTCCGCAGGAGATCGCCGCGAGGATCTGCACGGCATTGGCCTCGGCGGGCAGTTTCAAGAACTCAGCAAGGTATTGCCCTTCCGGCTGAATGTTTTGAATCCCGCACGCGGTTGCCGCGAAGGTCAGGTAAGTCGGCGCGTTGTCGAGGAAACTCGACAACATTCCCGCCGCCCAGAAGTACTGCCACGGCTGGGTGATCCCCATGCTCTTGCCGTTAGCGTTCAGGATCAGGAGCGCGGGAATCATCGTGACGAAGATTCCCGCGAAGAGCACGGCCACTTCGATGATCGGCCCGAACGTAAACTTGTTCCTGCCGTGAATCTCTCGCGAGGTCGAGAAGTACGACGCCAGCAGCAGTGCGACCATCAATCCTTCCTGAATTCCGTATGCCCACTGCTGACTGCCGGAGAAATACACCGTCGCCAGAATCCCTCCGAGAAATGCAAAGTTCCGCAGTCCGTCGATCCCGAACCGCTCGTGCTGCATGACCGCTTCCAATTGAGAACCCGCCCGTTCCTTTTCTTCGCGATTGAAGACGAGCTGGTCCCAAATCATGAAGATAAAAAGCAGCAACCCGTTGACGAGTGCCCATTGCTCCACCAGCCGCATCGTCCACAAAAAGGGCACACCTTTGAGGAAGCCGATGAATAACGGCGGATCTCCCAATGGAGTCAGCAGCCCACCGCAGTTCGAGACGACGAAGATGAAGAACACGACAATGTGGGCCTTCTTTTGCCGAGGCTGATTCGCCCGTAGCAGCGGCCGAATCAACAGCACCGAGGCTCCCGTCGTTCCGACGAAGCTGGCCAGAACCGCACCCAATCCGAGCAACGCGGTGTTCAGCAGCGGCGTCCCGTCCAGCGAGCCGCGGACAAACACCCCTCCGCTGATGACGTACAACGAACCCAGCAGGCAAATGAACGACACATAATCCTTCGCCGCGTGCAGCAACTCCCCTTGCCCGTCGGAACCAAAACTGATCGCCAGGTACGCAGCGAGAGGCAATCCCAAGACGGCGGCGATGATCCCTTTGTTCTTGTTGTGCTCCCACCAGTGCGGAGCGGCCAGCGGAAGGACTGCAATACACAGCAGCAGCGACACGAACGGCAGAACGGTCCATACGGACAACAGGTGGCCGAGACTCGCGTGTTCATTCGCTAGCGCAACGATCGGGGGCGCGGCCGGAGACGTATCAGCAGGCTCTTGACCCATCAACCAATTTGTCAGGAACAGCGTGCCGACCGCGGCCAGCCACTTCAGCCAGCGGATCGCGGTTGGTGAGTAGACTCTCTTCGACATGGATTTCCTTCGGCGGTCCAGAAGCATCAGAGCCGGTGCCAGCGCCACATGGCTCCCCGGAGAAGCGGCGAAATATAGGGGAGCCGCAGAAGCCGAGGCAATTCGCCGACGGAGGACCGATCGCCGAAACGGCCTTGCAAAACTCGGCAGATTCCTCTTTCTTACACCCCTAAGCCGCCGAAGCCGGAGCTTGCTCCGCGAGTTCGGCTCCGCCGTACCCTGTGCGAGCCTTTCAGAAATGAGCGATTCCGCAAAGCGAGTGGTCATCACCGGTCTGGGCATCGTCAGCCCGATTGGGATCGGCATTGAGCGATTCGAAGCGGGACTCAAGGCCGGTCAAAGCGGCATCGCGCCGATTTCGCTGATCCCGTACAACGCCGCTCCCGGCGGCATCGGGGCCGAAGTCAAAGAACTCACCGACGAGACCGCCAAAACAACGTGGCTCAAAGGCCAACGCAAAAGCTTTAAGGTCTATAGCCGCGACATTCAGTTGGGAGTCCTCGCCGCGATCATCGGCATCGAGCACGCCGGTCTGAAGGTCGAGGCTTTGGCTCACGAGCGAATCGGCGTCGAGTTCGGCTCCAACCAGATGTATTCGCCGCCAGACGTCCTGCAAGGAGGCGCCGACGCCTGCGCCGACGAGAACCTGAACTTCCAATTCGATCGCTGGGGCCAGACCGGTCTGCCTGCGATGGAACCGCTGTGGCTGCTCAAGTACCTGCCAAACATGCCCTCGTGCCACATCAGTATCCTGGCCGACGCGCGCGGGCCGAGCAACTCGCTGACGATGAACGAGGCCTCGGGTAACGCTTCGATCGGCGAGGCGATCCGCATCATGCGGCGCGGCCAAGCCGACATCATGATCACGGGAGCGACTGGCACACGCACCGCCAGCATCAAAGGGATTCACGCGGCGCTGCAAGACGAGCTCGCCAATCATCCCGGCGAACCTCCCGAAACTTGGAGCCGTCCGTTCGACGCCACTCGCAACGGCCAAGTCTTGGGCGAAGGAGCTGGCGCGCTCATGCTCGAAACGGAAGCCTTCGCCGCTGCACGCGGAGCAACCATCTATGGCTCGATCCTCGGCACGGGATCTTCCTGCGTGATCGACAAACAAGGCCGACCGAATTTTCGTCTCGCGTTTGCAAACGCCACACGGGCCGCGTTCCGCGACGCCAGAGTCACCGCCGACGACATCGGCCACGTCAACGCCTTCGGCCTGGGCGCCTTCCGTTGTGATGCCGAAGAAGCCGCAGCGATCCACGACTTATTCGGCAATCGCGCCGAAGAAATTCCGGTCACCGCTTTCAAGAGCCAACTCGGCAACTCGGGTGCCGGTTCCGGCCCCTTGGAACTGGCCGCCTCGCTCTTGGGTCTGCGAGCCGGAGTCGTCTATCCGACCCTTAACTATCGCACCCCTGACCCCGCCTGCCGCCTCAACATCGTTACTGGCAAACCGCTCCCGATCAGCAACAAGCTGTTGCTCAAACTCAGCACCACCGACATGGGCCAAGCCACGGCCCTGATCGCCGCTGGTGTGTAATCATACCTTTTGGTCGGTCGCGAACGGATGCGCATCGACTGACTCGAGCTTCGCCGGGGAAGCAAGCCCGGGTGCGAGTAATCATCAATCACGCAGCCGCGAGGCCCTGCGCGGAGTCGAAGACATACCGCAGCAAGATGCTCCTGGGGCGCTTCGCAGGAACAACTCGTAATACGGATCGCCGAATCTAAGTGCGTGTTGGGATGTGGTTTTTTACACAGATGGATTTGATCAGGTCGGTGTCGAGGCGGTATCGGTACCAGGATTCCTCCGCGACGTCGAAGAGTTCGTCGTAGTCGCGATAGGTTCGGTTGGACTAGGAGTGACTGCGGAGGTAATGCCACAGATTCTCGATGCCGTTGAGTTCCGGCGAGTACGGTGGCATCGGGATCAACCGGCGGCACAGTGGAGGCAGCGAACGTGGCCGTCGAAGTGGGCGGTAAAGAGGTCAATGCCGTTGGGGTGCAAATCGCAGTCGAAGATTTCGCTGGGGGTCTCGGAGAGGTGGAAGACATCCTCCGTTCCTGGATTCCAGAAGCCGATTTCTTTGGCAACGATCCCGATCATCATGCCTCCGGGATGATAGAGGGCACGCCACATCGTGGCGTCAAGTTCCTTCTTCAGGCACTCCTGCTTGGGAAGCTTCTCCCCGGTGCCCCAGTTGAAAGAAACCGCCACGGCGCGCCGGGCGCCTGCCGGTGCGTTCGACACCTTGTGCAGTCCACTGGCTGTGAGCCGCTGGCCTTCGGGACTGAACGACAGGTTGATCACACCGCCAAACGGAGCGAGGTCGCCAATGTGGGAGAAAATCTCATGCAGGTCAAACCGTCGGACCTGCGAACCGTCCTCTGTTCGCCAATGAATGATGTTGCCGACGATATCACCGCTGACGAGATCGTACGAACCGGGAGCAAAGTGAACGCAGTACGGAATATGGGGATGCCCCGGCAGTTCACGAATCAGCTGCCCATCCGCAGCGGACCAGACCTTGACGAGTTTGTCGTTACCACAGGTAGCAACACGCTGTCCGTCGTGGCTGACGGCGAGCCCTCGCAGCCATCCTTGATGGGCCTGAATCGAACGCAGTGGCTTCGGCATCTCCGCTCCGGTTTCCCACGACAGCCAACGTCCGTCATAGGCACCTGAGTGCAGCGTCTGTCCATCTGGAGAGATGCCGAGAGTACGCACCCAATTGTCGTGCCCGACGAACGCCGTTTGCTTTCCACTGGCGATCTCCCAGCGCTGAATCGTGCTGTCGGTGGCTCCGGCGAAGACATACCGACCATTGGGATCGACTCGGCAGCAGAGCAGCCTTGTTGTGTGCGTCCAGTCGTGAGTCAACTTGGCGTCCTGCGGACGAAAGGTTCTGGCAACTGCAGCGGTCGAGGTGCTTTCCAGATTCATGCCAATAGCTCCTTGATGGGGCCGTAGGCTGGATCGGCGATTGGAAATGATCGTCCGGCAATTTGGAAATGACCGGATGAGTTGATACCGACCGCTCGCAAATAGGTGTGGAACAGGTGGCGATGGTCGACTTTTCGGTCGGTCACTTCGACCCCTTTGGGATCAGTCTTGCCGATGACCGCGCCGTGCTGAATGCCGCAACCCGCCATGGCGATCGACCAGGCATTGGGATAGTGGTCGCGCCCATAACCGGCGTTGATCTTTGGAGTCCGGCCGAATTCGGTCATCACGATCACCAGTGTCCGCTCCAACAATCCCCGCTGAGTCAGATCCTCCAGAAAGTGCGCAAACGGACGGTCAATGTCGGCCACATAGTGCAGGTGGAACTCAAAGTTGTTGTGATGGAAGTCCCAGCCGTCGTGCGAGACTTCCACAAATGGAACCTCCTGCTCGACCAGGCGGCGGGCCAGCAGGAGCTTCTTGCCAAACTCGGATTTTCCGTAGCTCGCCTGCACCGTTTCCGGTTCGCGTGAGATGTCGAACAGTTCACTCCGTTCCATGATTCGCTGAGCCTGAGTGAAGCTCTGCGAGTAGGCATCAATTTCCGGAGCTTCAACCCGACGGCGATGACGTTCATTGAGAAAACGTCGAAAATCCTGACGACGCTGATCACTCTCCGGGGAGACTCCCTCGGGAAGCTTGCTGTTGCGGATTCCACCCGCTTCCGCCCCGATCGACACGCTGGCATAGGCCGGTCCTAAGTAGGCCGCGTCCCGTCCACGCCCACCGACTCCGGAAGCCATCGTGCGAATATACCCCGGCAACGGAAAGTCCGGTCGCTCCAGTCCCTTGGCGACAACGGCCCCCAGCTCGGGATACTCCGTCGCTGTGCGAGTCGTTCGCCCCGAGCGAACCAGGTTCTTCGCCAGACCATGGTCGTCCAAGCCCGTGCTCATGCTGCGGACTAGCGCCATTCGGTGCATTTGTCGAGCCGTGTACGGGAACAGCTCTGAAATGTGAATGCCGGGGACGGACGTCGGAATCGCTTTGAACGGGCCACCGGTTTCGAGATCGGATTTGGGATCCCACGATTCGAATTGGCTGATCCCACCATCAAGAAAAATCACGACGATGGACTTTCCACGTCGAGCCACTTCGCTGGCACCCAGCTGATGCGCGAACAGTCCGGCTCCTGCAGTGACACCCAACCCGGTCCACAGATCGCCAAGGAACTGTCGACGGCCGATCATGTGTTGATTTGAGTTGCAGTGCATGTTCGGTGGAAGCATGTGTCAGGACCGGTGGATCAATGGGTGTTGACGAAGACTCACGGGATAAATCGGAACTCAGCTGAGGCGAGTACACCCCAAACCAACTCCTGTATGAGCTTTTCGCGTTCCCCAGCGTGTTGGCTGAGCAACTCACGAATCATCGTCCGCTCTTCTTCGTCGGGAAGGCGGCAGACGGAACTCAAATAGAGTTGTTCGGCGAATTGGTTTGGATCATCCAATGCGATCAATCGCTCCACCAGATTGCCTGAAGCAGGCTTCAGCCACTTCTGGTAGTCAGGATCATTCTGAATCGCGAGTGCCTGATCGACGGTCGCAAAGAAACCATCCTGGGGTGCACCGGCCGAAGCGGAGAATCGTTCGACGATCAGATCTTCGACGGTATCCCACATATTCGCCGCCACGGCCGCACTCACAAACACTTGTCGCTTGTGCACGTCATCTCGTTCCGCGGGATTGGCCTTATGGGTGGACTCCCATTCGGCGAGTGCTTTTTCCCGCACCGGTCGGTACATCTCCAACGTTGTGTACGTGGCTCCAGTGAATTGTTCCGGCGATAGACCACGAACGCTGCCAATGGCGTAGCTGCGTCGCCACGTTTTCAACAGTTCTGTCTGAAGACTGTCGAGTTGTTGCTTTTGCACATCGGATTGATCGTTCTGACCAGCTGCGATGGACTGCCGCACCTGGTCGCGCTGGGCTAACCAGTTCTTGAGCGTCGTAATTCTGGTTTTGTTTTGCTCATGGTCTGATCGCTGATCGAGCAAGGCCTGTTCGCGATGTCTCACCCGGCGCAGTACCACTCGGGCCTCGGCCACAAACTCACCCAGAGCCAGGCGACGGTTCGCCAGTGCCAGGATTCGCCCTCGCTGATCCTCAACGCGTCGCTCGGCTTTGTTCGATTCCTCCTGTTGCTCATTGACTTCGTTGTCAATGGCCGTCGCCGCTGCGGTCGCTGTCGCCAATCGAGTCTTCAGCAGATCTCTGGCTACGATCAACTCCTTGTCCTCGGGGCGTAGCAACACGATTTTCTCGGACTCAGCATGAGCCGTCTTGAGCGACGCAAGCAGTTCCTGCGTTGTCTTCTTCCGGGTCTGAATTCCCGTCAACTTCGTCGCTTGGGCGTCGCGTTCCGCCGTGTGCTTCTGCAGAGTTGCTCTTTCGGTATCCACCTGTTGCTGGATGCGATTTACATCGGCCTGAGCCTTGTTCAAGGCTGTGGTCGCTTCCTTCTTTTCTTCGTTCAGCGAAATTTCACGCGGCGTCAGTTCCCTGAGTTGACGATCAACATTAACGAGTTCAGATTCCAGTCCAGCGATTCCCCCACCAGGGCCTTGCCACGACTCCAACTGGGGCACTGTCTGAGAACGCTGATACGTCTGCGAGCGGGTGATTTGTCGCAACATCTCGCGAAGATCGTATCGGCAGGTCACCAGTTCGTTGGCCAGCAACCGCAGTAGCGCCGCCGAGGCCGGGGGATTCGCTGCGTGATGCATATCGACCGGATGGACGATGCCGGTCCCCAGCAGGTTGGCCCACAGACGATTGGCCAGATTGCGGTTGAATGACTGATTCTCAGGATGTGTCGCCAGGACCGCCAACTGCTGACGACGACTGTAACGGGGGACAGCGCGGCGGTCCTTCTCCGGTGGAACTAGATAAGCATCGGCTTCGCTGACGAACATTGGTTCTGCATCCATGGCCATGGCTGTCGGCAGTATCGGCTGAGCGGGCGACTTGCCACGTTCCGGATGAAAGACCGAGGCAAACTCCAGCGGACCATCTGCTTTCTCGCCTAGCAGCGGTTTATTGTTCTGCTTGTTATCCAAAAACAGATAGGTCCGGTTGACGAACGACAGGATGCCGAAGAATTCGGACTGCTGGTAGTCGGCCACCAGTGGATGATCATGACACTGGGCACACTGGATATCGCGCCCAAAGAAAATCCGCCCAACATCCCGGGTCATCAGATTCGGGTCCGCGTCCCGATTGATAAAGAAGCTGGCCGCCGGGCGCCACTGATCTCCGGTTCCGTCAGCCGCCAGAATTTCGAGACAGAGTTCGTTGAGGGGCTTCTTGTCTGCCAGCCATTGTCGGATGAAGCTGCGAAACTCCAGAACCGAGATTTTCTCCCGCCGTTCAGTGAACATCACATCCAAGACCCGGGCGTACTGCCGCGAGAATTCATCGCGATCCAGCAGTTCGTCGATCACTTCCCGGCGGATGGCTTGTGACTCACCGGGACGCTGTTCGAGCTTTGAGAGACAGGCGCGAACCTCCTCGATCATTGGCCCTCGCCCGATCAAGTCGAGATAGATGCGCCGCAAGAACTCCAGGTCGCCCGCTGACGGAATCTCGGGGCCATGGTAGCTGGCTGCAACCACCTGATCGATGCGATCGCTGAGCGGAGGCGGTTCGTCAGCGCGACTGACGCAGGCCACAACCGCCACCAGGCATGTTGTCAACAAGACCTGCAGCGGACGGAACAGATTCGTGAGCCTTTGAACCACCACCATCAACATCTCCACCGCATTATCGCGAGCACCCGAAATCTTAGCATTCCCGGTGACCGCACGGCATTCGAAACTGACCAATTGAAGCTGCCGATACCAAAACAGTCACTATTTACCGGTTGGAACTGGATCGTCCAACCTATTCGTGAGGCAATGTCAGCTTCGACCGAACATGGTTGGCGAACGGCCAGTCTCCGGCCGCGTAATGCACCGCCAGTTCCGGTGTCTTCCGTTGAGTGCCGCCAAGCGCGAGACCCTGCATGCAGCGGTCCAGGATTCCTGTCGTTAGCAGCGTTCTTTCGACGGGATACGCGGTCTGCTCGGAGCGAATGGTTGCCTCGAACGCTTCCAACAGATACGAGAAATGCCCGAACGGCCCCCAATCCTGGAGTTTGAACCAGCAGGCCCTTGGCCGATCCTCCCCTTTCAATCGGCAGGCGAAGGCAAATCCTCCGGACCAGCCCGCCGTCATGACCACAGCCGATTTCAAGCCATCCTCGTGTTCCATCATATAGGCCGCAGGTTGATTCAGGTCGCCCTCGAATTCGGCTCGAAGCGGATCCCACGCATCGGTGTCCTCGGGTGCTCTAGGCATGGCGCGCCGTGCTGCCGCAAAGAGATCTGTGGACCAATCGCCTTCCCGCGCGGCTTCGCGAATCTGATTCTTGATCGCGACACGGACCGAACGCACGCCTGTTTCACCGCCACGGCGTCGTTCGATCATGCACTGATGAGCCTCCAGTGCATGAAAGCCGTAATCTTCAAGTGGACCGTAGCCGATCGTCAGAGCGGACTCGATCTCACAGTTCACGCCTAACTCCAGCGCGGGAAACCGCCAAGTCAACGGCAGAGACGAACCAGCCAGCAGTGGGAACTTCATCTCTCGCGCGGTCTTGACCATCTCCACGGCATCCTCCCAGCGATAGGAAAGATGTTTATCGTTGAAATAGGGAACCGACTTGCCGCAGCGTCGAAACGTAGCGACAGTTTCATCAAAGAACCGTCGCCGCGGATACATCTTCTGCTGAGTCTCCTTCACACGCGGATAGTCACCGTGCTCACCGATACTCAGCACACCCGCGACCTGCACCTTTTGTGCTCCGAGTGTGATCGCCTCGTCGACCGATTGGCAGAGTCGGACGCCATGCTTGTCAGCCAGCTTTCGACTGATGTCATGAACATGCTGGGGCTGATCGACGTACATCGACACGAGCTGCAAACCCGGACCGGGGCCCTCGCCGTTGCGTTGATATCCCTCCAAAATCTTCGACACGATCACATCGGCGTGGCTGACGTTATAATAGGCGGTAATCAGAGCCGTCACGGGAAGCTTCTTTCGCGGCGGTTCCGCTGCCGACAGTCTCTTGAGTCGCGGCCAGACCGCGACGCCACCTGATGCCAGTAATGAAGAGGCGATAAAGTCGCGTCGAGATCGAGTGTTCATCGTGTCGATTCCATCTGCTGGGTCCGTTTCATCCGAGGATTTCATCCGCCGCTCTGATTCCGGACAAATACACTCCATGAGCGGTGCCAATGTCGTTCTGTTCCGTGGCTTCGCCCGCAAAGTAGAGTCTGTCCCGGAGGGGGTGAGCCAGCTCCCGGGGCTTCTGAGGATGCGAACCGGCCGGATTGAAGGAACACGATCCGAAAACGAACGGATCGGAGCCCCACCGTGTGATCTGAAAATCCTCTGGGGACGGAGTGTTCTCACTAAAGGGCACTCGTAGCGTATTCAACGCGCCGGCGACGGTCTGGTCATCGGTCGGCACTTCGATCACGCGGCCACGATCACCGGCATTGAAGCTCAGCAGGACCGGCTTTCTTGCCGCCTGCACGAAGCTCTCCCACTCGGTCGACTCGCCGTGCTTCTCCGGAAGGTACTCCATCTAGTTAACCTGCTCGGGCCAGAAGACCTTCGGAAACTGCAAGTAGCACGTATTCACCCGTCCATCTCGAATTTCGTGATGGGATTCATTGTCGTCACCGGCAATCGCGGAACGAGTTCGACACGTCCCGCCTATGTGAGCCCAACACTGTGTCAGAAACGTGTCGGATTCCTATGGGGACACAAAAAAAGGACTCGCGATTTTCGTCGCAAGTCCTTACCGGGAACCAGTCGGGATGACAGGATTTGAACCTGCGACCTCTACGTCCCGAACGTAGCGCTCTAGCCAAACTGAGCTACATCCCGAGGGAGGCGGTCAGATTCTAGCGGAGGGCGAAAATGCGTCAACGATGACTTGGAGGCTCAAAAAGCAAATGCGAATCCACTGCGGCGAGTTGGGCCAAGGACTGCAAGAAGCGTGCTGCGAGTGCTCCGTCGAGGATGCGATGGTCGAACGTCAAGCTCAGCGTCATCACTTGTGAACTGGGCGAGTGTGATTGCGACGTCCGACCGTCGACGGCCAAGCCCGAACGAGTTTGAATTCGTCCAA